>JAEEGL016922626.1_pt1 | contig 10644 bp, 9 predicted proteins | sample 9134231 | NCBI WGS metagenome assembly JAEEGL01 (sample SAMN16246548, study PRJNA631951) | gut metagenome | biome: gut microbiome; feature: rumen; material: fiber-attached | host: Bos | place: Iran: Karaj | collected 2018-10 | reverse complement strand
TCTAGTACGCCTTCACGTTCAATTTTATCTGGGAAAACAATATGACCTTTTACATATTCAATATCAAACTTTTCTCTTAATTCTTGACTTAAGTCACATGTTACATCAGGTAAAATAACAAATTTTTTCATTTATAACACCCCTTCACCAAAAAAAATTATATAACAAATAATCTTTTTTGTAAATAAAGGAGTGTTTAATGGCCTTAAATTGTGTTATAATTATTATATTATGGAAATAATATAAGAGGTAGAAATTATGGATGTTAAATTACTCGATGGATTATTATTTGAGAAAATGATTTTTAATGGATTAAAGAACTTAAAACAAAATGTGGATTTAATAAATTCCCTTAATGTTTTCCCTGTACCAGATGGAGATACAGGTATAAATATGTTTTTAACACTTGAAAGTGGATATTTAAAAGCAAGTTCACAAAGAAATCTAGGATTATATTTAAAAGAATTATCTAAAGGAATGTTACTAGGTGCTAGAGGTAATTCAGGTGTAATTCTATCACAATTATTCCGTGGCTTATCAAAATCTTTAATCAATAAGAGTGAAGCTAATTCTAAAGACTTAGAAGATGCTTTAATCTCATCATATAGAGCTGCTTATTCGGCAGTAGTTAATCCTCAAGAAGGTACAATACTTACAACATCCAGAGAAGGTATAGAATTAATTAAAAATAAAATAACTGATGATACAACAGTGGATAAAGTTATTATGATGTATCATGATCAACTAAGAGTATCTCTAGCTGAAACTCCTAAACACTTAATCACTTTAAGAGAAGCTGGAGTAGTAGATTCAGGTGCTTATGGTTTAATGATTATTTATGAAGGCTTTGTTAAATATTTAGAAGGTATTATTCTAGATGATATTGATATTGATGATAAATCTAAGCAAGTAAAAGATGAATCAGTTGTATTTACAAATGCTAAATATAAATATATGGTTTCTTATGAACTTCAATTAGATTACATTAAAATAGATTTCATTGAACAAAATATTCCACTTATTAAAGATGAATTAATGTTAATAGGTGAAATAGCAGAATTTGAAAGAGATGAAAATATCATTAAAGTAAAAATTGCTACTGATTCTCCAGGTGTTGTAGTTAATGCATCACAAAAATATGGAGAGTTCCTAGATATTAAGATTGATACTATCACAGAAACTGAAAAAGCTGAAGAACTAGCCTTTTTTGCTATTGCACAAGGAGAAGGCTTAATCAATACTTTGAAGGAATTAGGGTGTAAGCACGTACTAGAACGTGGTAGTAATACAACTATTTCAACTGATGAAATAATTGATGTAATTAAAGATATAAATGCTAAAAATATCATATGCTTACCTAATAATATTTCTTCAGGAATCATTATTAAGTGTGCAAGTGAAAAGATTAAAGATAAGCATATATATGTTATAGAATCAAAAACACCAATTGAATCATATTTAGCTATGTCAATGGTTGTTGGAGATAATTATGATCCTGATTTCCAAGTTACACAAATGAATAATGGTATTAAAGATGTTAAGACTATATTTGCTAGAAAAAATGGAGAATTTGCTTGTACCTTAGATGGTAAGAAGTATTCTAGTGAATCAATAGAAGATACTATTAAGAAAGTATTTAGTAAAATACCTCAAGTAGAAGATAGAGAAATATTAATTCTACTTAAGGGTATTAATATGAATGATGATGAATTAGATGATGTTGTTAGTATCATAGAAGATAATTATCCTAACTTTGAAATAGGAATAATTGATTCTATGCAAGATGACTATGAATTAATTTTAGGGGTGAACTAATGAAAATAGTAATTGATACATTAGGTAGCGACAATAAACTAAATGACATCCTTGATGGAGTAGTTGATGTAATTAATGCAATTAAAGAATATGATGTTGTTTTAGTGGGGGATGAATCATATATTAAAGACTACCTAAAAAATAAGACAGACTTAAATAGAATAGAAATAATAAATGCAACAAAAGAAGTTGATGATTATACTAATCCAATGGGTATGTTAAGAGACTTAGATGATACTGCTTTAGTTAAAGCTTTAAAAAGAACTAAAGAGGCTGATTCTATAGGTTTAATTACTTGCTCTAATACAGGATGTGTATTAGTTGGATCTATTATGCATGTTGGTTTAGTAAGTAAAAAGATACTTACACCAGTATTATGTTGCTTAATAAAAGACATTCATCTAAAAGATATTTGTTTAGCTGATTGTGGCGCAAATATCAATTCTACAAGTGAAAACTTATTAACTTATGCACAGTACGCAAATGCCTTTGTTAAGAGCTTTTTTGCCATTGATAATCCAAAGATAGGACTGCTTTCTAATGGTAGTAGCGATAAGAAGGGTGACAATGTAATTAAGGGTGCCAATAAGTTACTTAGAGAATCAGACTTAAACTTCATTGGTAACATTGAAGCATGCGATATCTATACATCAGATATAGATATTTTAGTATGCGATGGAATGCTTGGTAATGTAGTTTTAAAGAATAGTGAAGCTGTTGCTAAAATAGTTATGAATATGAGTGATGATAAAGAATTAGAGCATAAGGTTAGAAGTATGTATGATTATTCTAATCTAGGTTCATCATTCTTGCTTGGAACTAATAAAATTATTTGTAAAACACATGGTAATATTAGTAGCCAAACAGTATTATCAGTTGCTCATAAATTGATTAATTTATATGAAAATGATTATATTTCCAAAATAGTAAATATTTAGGAGGATTATATATGGTTAACGTTAGAAAGATTGTAAATACAAGATGCAAAATGCTTAATGAAAGTAAGATGGACTTAGAAGCTATCTATAATATTATGTTTAGCAATAAAAAATATATCTTTTGTGAATCTAACAATGGATATAAAATAACTAAACATACTTATGGAGATGTAGATAAGAAAATAAAAGATTATGCATATTCTATCAACAAATTATATCCAGATTTAAAAGATGAATATATTGGTATTTCTATTGATTCATCACTTGAATGGATATATATGTTTTGGGCTGCGATTTTATCTAACAATAAACCATTTTTAATTAATTTAAGACATCCAAAAGAACTAACAAATAACATTTTAAAAGATTTAGGATGTAAATATCTACTTGGTACTGATCTAGGTTATGATGGCACATTAATTAAGATTGAAGATTTAAATTTAGAAGTTATAGAGGATTATAAATTTAATTTTTCTAATGAATTATGTCTATCAACTAGTGCCACAACGTTAAAACGTAAGATTGTATTTTATACAGGATTAGAATTATCTAATCAAATCTTAAATGTAAAAGAAGTATTAAGATGTAATAAGCAAGTTAAGAAGCATTATAAGAATCAACTTAAGCTTTTAGTGTTCTTACCACTATATCATATCTTCGGTTTAATTGCCGTATACATTTGGTTCTGTTTCTTTGGTAGAACATTAGTATTCTTAAAAGACTATTCATCAAATACAATATTAAGTACTATTAAGATGAATAAAGTAACACACGTATTCTCTGTGCCACTATTCTGGCATACAATAGAAAAAGAAATCTTAAAAGAAGTTAGTAAGAAACCACAAAAGATTCAAGACAAATTCTTTAACGGAATGGAAAAGACATTAAAGATTCAAAAGAAATTTCCTAACCTAGGATTAAAGCTTTCTATGAAGGGTATGAAGGAAATCACTGATAACTTATTTGGTAGACAAATCAAGTTTATGATTAGTGGTGGTTCATACATTAAAGATTCAACACTAAAGCTAATAAATGCCTTAGGTTACCCATTATATAATGGTTATGGTATGAGTGAAATTGGTATTACATCTGTTGAATTAGGTAATATCGAAGATAGATTAAAGAACTCTATCGGTAAACCACTACCTTCAGTTGAATATAAAATTATTGATGATATTTTATATGTTAGAGGTAAATCTATAAGCCATAAGATAATGGTTAATGGAGAGGTTGAAATTATTGATGACTATTTTAAAACTATGGATATAGTTAAGAAAGATAATGATAATAGATATTATATTTTAGGTAGAAGTGATGATTTATTTATTTCAACAAATGGAGAAAACATTAGTCCTGATGAAATAGAAAAATTATTAGATATCGAAAATATAGAAAATTATTCAATTTTAAATTATAAGAATGAATTATCACTAATAATTCAAGTTAAAAAATATCTAACAAATATTCAAAAGGATAAAATTAATGAATCAGTTATTAATAACGTTAATAAGTTAGATAATTCATTTAAACCAACAAAAATATATTATACATTTGATCCATTAATGAATGAAAATGCGATTAAAGTAAGTAGAAAATATTTATTAGATAAGTTAGAGAAAAATGAAGTTAATTTATTAGAATTTAAAGATATTAAAACAGAAGTTAAAGAAGACTTAGATGTAGATTCTAATATATTAGATAAAGTAATAGATATTATGGCTAATGTTTTAGACAAGAGTAAGGATGAAATAAATATTGATGCTAATTTCTTCCATGATTTAGGAGGATCTAGCTTAGATTATTACAATCTAATTAGTATGATTACAACTGAATTTAAGGTTGAGATTAATCTAGATAGTAATTCAAGCTTCTATACAGCAAGAAGTATTAGTAAGATGCTAGAGGAATTAGTATAATGCTTTTCTTTTATTTGCTTGGGTATATCCTCGCATGGCCCGTGCAGTTTATATATTTTAAAAAGAAAATATATTATGAGGATAGGAAAGAACAAGGTAGAACGATTAAGGGCGGAGCCATAATAATATCAAATCATAGATCTTTTAAAGATTATATGATGTATATGTATGTTTTCTATTTTAGGAAAATGTATTGTTTAATGTCAGAACTTATTTATAAGAAAGGGCGTCTTTTAGCCTTTTTAGTAACAACCCTAGGTGGTATAAGAGTAGATAGATTTTCTTTTGATATGTCATTTATCGGTAAGTCAGTAGATTTACTTGAAAGAAAGAAAAAAGTTATTGTTATATTCCCTGAAGCTAAAATCAATAAAGAGAAAAAGCTTCAAAGATTTACTACAAGTTATATCCTAATGGCCTTAAAAGCTAATGTACCTATTATACCTGTATATACACTTGGTAAGTATGGTTTGTTTAGACGTAGTAGAATGGCTATAGGTAAAGAGATATACTTATCTGATTATTGTAATAATACAAATCCTACTAAGGAAGAATTAGAATATCTAAATAAGATTGTTGTTAATAAGATTAATGATTTAGAAAAAATGGTTAAAGAAAGAATGCTTATTGAAGAATATGGTAAAGCATTCTCATTAAAGAAATTAAGCTATGATTTTGGTAGATTATTAGTCTTTATAATGAATCTTCATTTTAGAGTAAAAGTTAAAAATAAGAAGAATAAGAAGATTAAAGGTGGCTATATTATTGTTGCTAACCATTCTATGTTTAAAGACCCATTAATACTGATTAACGCCTTTAAAAATAGAAGAATTAGAATACTAGCCGCAGAAATAGTATTTGATGGCCATAAGGTTAGAAGCCATTTAATGAGGAAGATGGGAATCATTAGAATAGATAGATCTAAATATGATATTGATGCAGTTACAAAATGTATTGATATTTTAAGGGGTCATGGCGTTTTAGTAGTATTCCCTGAAGGTCATATTGATAGAGAAAATGGTGTAAAAGCCTTTAAGGGTGGAGCTGCCTTTATGGCTCAACAAGCTAATGTACCTATTCTACCAGTCTTTATTGAACCAAAAAGACATCATTTAAGATATAGAGTACATATTGGTGAAGCAATTAAAACAAATGAAATATGCACTAATAAATATTCAGTTACTGAATTAGAAAAGCTATCAGAAACTATATTTGATAGTATGAAGAAATTAGAAGAAAGTGTGGTAAATAATAATGGATAATACATTTGATAGATTAAAAGCAATCCTAGAAAGGATTAAACCAGATAGTGATTATTCTAATATTACAGAAGATTCAGACATTAAAAATGATTTAAATCTAAACTCTATTGGTTTCTTATACCTAGTACTTGGTGTAGAAGAAGAATTTGGTGTAGAAATTCATAATGTAAATGCTGAAGAATTTAAAACTGTAAAAGATGTAATTAACTATCTAGATAATAATAAATAATGGAATTTATCACAAAAGAACCTGTAAAAGGTGATATCATAAAAGTTCTAATTTCTAATAATATATATCACTTTGGTATATATTTAGGTGATGATGAGGTTATAGAATATGGTAGTGCTAAAGACTTCCTTAAAACAGATAAATCTGATGTAAAAGTTCAAATAAGCTCTATGGATAGCTTTCTAGATGGAAAGAATGTCTTAGTAGCAAAACTAGGATTAATAGAAAAAATGAAAAGAAATAGTGTTAATAAAACTATTGAAATTGCGAAGTCTAGATTAGGCGAAACTAAGTATGATGTACTTGAAAATAACTGCGAACATTTTGTGAATGAATGTGTGTTTAATAAACATTATTCAGCACAAGTAGAAGCATATAAGAAGTAAGTTGCATTATTCTTAAATATATTGTATAATATTGTTGATAGCGATAAATAAGAGTCAAAAAAGAAGGATAGAGCCGGTTACTCTATCCTTCTTTGCTTCTGGAGGTGACAGCGATAAATAAGATTCAGTTAGCCAATCTAACTGATGATAGAACTAGCGCTTAGCCCTATCTAGTAAGTATGCAATGATAGCGAGTATCACTACAAGGATTACTAGGTAATCCATACTTACCTCCTTACAATATTGCTGCCACCTTTTTTTGATAGTTCAAAGCCATCAACCTCCGCAATTATATTATACCATTTTTAGAAGATATCAACAATAAAAAACGGCTCAAAATAGCCGTTTATAATTAGAAAAATTCATTATAAAAAGGCCTATTTTTAGGCCTATTTTTATATCATTTTGAAAAATAATTTTATAAAATTTTATAAATTATTTTCTTTGATAAAATCAGTAATTGAATTATCATATTTCTCCATATTATTAATTCTAATATGAGAATGCGCACCATGATCAAACCATACTATTTTCTTCTTATCACTCTTGCATTTTTCAAATAAGATTTCTGATTTTGCTGGAAGAGAGAATTTATCTTCCTTACTATATAAGAATAGAATCGGTTTTTCAAATTTATCAATTATATTGATTGGACCTTTCTTAATATTAACATGAGTTTTCATCTTCATTATAAAAGCTATTTCACTTAAGAAAGGAAAGATTGGACGTTTATCTGCAATCATATGATTTTTAAATGTTTCATAGAAATTAACATACATTCCATCTGTGATTGTTGCTTTGATATAATCAGGTCCAAAATATGAAGCATATAGGGCAGTAGAAGCACCAATACATATTCCATGTATAATAATTTCTTCTTGATGCAATTCATCATGAGCTAGTTCAGCCCATTTAATTACATCCTTATATTCTTTTAAACCTACACAGTTATACATTCCATCACTATTACCATGAGCTCTTGAGTCTATAACAATAATATTAAATCCAGCTTCTTTATATGGTTTAGCATAATAATAACAGTATAATAATGATTCAGTTCTACCTTGAAGAAGAATTGCTGTTTTCTTAAATCCAAAATCAAAGAATTCACCATATAATTTTAATCCATCATTTTCTATTTGGATTTCTTTTATGTTTTCTTTATAAGGCTCAGCCCAAGCTAGACCTTCATTATGCATTTGTAGTTGTTCAACATTATCAGGTGCTGAGCATTCTCTACCCCATTTTTCTTTAGTAGGTCTTGTTAATTCTTTTTTATAAACCTTTAAAGCAATGAAGAATGGTGGAACGTAAATAAATGATAGTATTAATAATATAGCACCTATTACTATTAATACAATTACCCAAGGTTCTAACATAAATAAATCTCCTTTTTAAATGATGTTAATGTATTAATTACATTGTATAAAATTATAGTAATAATTAAAGCTATAAACATAGAAGGAATAGGACTTAATGCTAAATTAAGTAATAAATATATCCCTGCATTAACAAATACATAGCTTATTATTTTCGTGAAATAGAATGTCATATAACGTTCTATATAACGTGTTCCTTTAAATATATTTAGTCTATTAAATATGTATGGTAAATAAACAAATATAAGTGACGAAGTAATTAAGGAAAAGTTCGTAAATAAAGGATTTTTTACGCATATTTCTAATACTATAAAGCTTATGATATATAGGAATAAGCTAATAGTATAAGGTAAATGATATCTAAGAATTACACCACATATTTTTAAGAAGTCCTTAATTGGTCTAAAATGTGTTTTAGCGTTATTATCAAAATATACTGTATCTATTTTCATTTCAGTTAAAAGCATTCTAGATTTAATAACATCAATTATCATATTCATTTCATATTCAAATCTATTTCCTTTAACTTTAAGTAAGAAATCTAACATATCATCATTAAATACTCTTAAACCTGTTTGAGAATCATATACATATCTATTCATACAACATCTAATTAAATATCTAGAAGAATTATTTCCTATTTTACTTTTAATAGGAACATCTCCTTCAAACATACGAGATCCAAGAAGAAGACCTTCATTAAATGTTTTATAGAATTTAATACATCTATCTACATCTTTTGCTAGATGTTGACCATCACTATCGATTGTTGCGATAATCATTTTTTCATTTAAACTTTTTAAATAAGCAAACGCTGTTTTTAAAGCTGCACCCTTACCTTTATTAACATCATGAGTTAATAATGTTACATTTTCTTTTTTTATAGCTTCATCGAATATAGACTTATCAACTGTACCATCATTTACAACCACAATATTTATAGACTTAAAAAAACTATTTAGATCATCAATTAAATCTAATAGCCTAAAGTTTGGTTCATATGATGGAATTACAATATATGTTTTATAGTCCATATCAATTACTCCTATCCTTACATATTATATATAAAATAATAATTAATTTCAATTAAACTAGGCAACAAATGTAAAATATTTATATATTTTATAAAAAGATATTGCATTTAATAATAGTATGTGATATTTTATTTTTGTGATTTAATTAAAGCTTAGGCACAATAACAAAATAATAAGGATTAGAAGCAATATATATGCCTTATATGTTATAGGTTATCCTATTAATCATGAACATGGCTAAAAGAGCATATAATCACGAAATTTGGATATGTCAAACTGGCAAATCAAAATTTATTAATTTATAAGGAGAAATAGGGTAACGAGATGAAAGATTTAATCGAAGAAAAAGATGGCAAATTATATTATGCTGGTTATTGTTTAGCTGATTTAGCTAGAAGATTTGGAACACCACTTACAATTACATTCCTAGACGTTATTAAAGAACGTATTTTATCGCTAAAAGAAGCCTTTTCTAAAGCAAAGAATGAAACTAATTATGGTGGTGATTTTTATTATTTAAATGCAAACAAAGCTAATTATGGAAAGGATGAAATTGAAACAGCATTCATCTATTCTGATGGACTTGAAACTTCATCATTCTATGATTTAGTATTATCACTTAAGATGTTTGAAAAGTATCCAGAATTTAAAAACAAACTAATCGTATGTAATGGTTTAAAACCAGATGATTATTTGGATGCTATTACAGCAGCTCATAATGCAGGATATCAAATTACAACAATTATTGATGATATTTATGAATATGAATATCTAAAGAAGAAAAATATCAACTTAAAGATTGGTTTTAGAATTCACTTATCATCTTTATATGAACCAGAAGTACCAGATGATAGATTTGGTTTAATGGATGATGAAATTAATTATATCTTAGAAGATATTAAAAATACTAAGTTAGTACTTGATACAATTCATTATCATCAAAGAGGATTTGATTTTGAAGAAGATAAATTCTTCATCAACTTTGATTTAGCATTTAAGTATTATGTTAAAGCATCTAAAATGTATGATTCTGTAATCAACTTCGATTTTGGTGGAGGTACACCACTACCAGTAGATGGTAAATTTGATTATGATGCTTATGCAAAATCAATTCTTAACCATATCATTGATTTATGTAAGAAAAATGATGTAAAGGTTCCTAATCTAATTGGTGAAAATGGTAAATATAGCCAAAAAGATTCTACAGTTAATATTTATAAAGTTGTTGGAACTAAAAATACAGGTAAATACCCTTGGTATATAGTAGACTCATCACTATTAATTGCCATGCCTGAAATGTATGCTTTAGGGGAACCTATTCTTATTAAGCCGATCAATAACCTTGATAAGAAGATGGTAAAAGCAAGACTTGCAGGTATCACATGTGATTGTGATGATGTATATTTCAATAAAGAAACTGGATATTTCCTAATTCCTGAATGCGATGATGATTTAATCGGATTACTAGGAACTGGATCATATCAAAATTCTATGAATGGTAAAGGTGGAGTTCACCACTGTATGTTACCAGAAGAAAAAGATGTTATAATTTTCGATAAGAATGGAAAAGAAATAGTTAAGGTAAGAAAAGAATTACAAACTATTGAAAACATCTATGATTTATTAAATATCAAACATTAATTAATCGCTTAAATAGGGGAAATTTTAAACGGGGAGGATTATGT
>JAEEGL016388975.1_pt1 | contig 10644 bp, 10 predicted proteins | sample 9134231 | NCBI WGS metagenome assembly JAEEGL01 (sample SAMN16246548, study PRJNA631951) | gut metagenome | biome: gut microbiome; feature: rumen; material: fiber-attached | host: Bos | place: Iran: Karaj | collected 2018-10 | reverse complement strand
TTCTTTTACATATAACACTCCTATACCTTTTGGACCATATATCTTATGCCCAGACATTGAAAGTGCATCTATGTTCATTTCTTTTACATCTATTAAACAATTTCCCATTGCTTGAACACAATCTGTATGGAAAATCACATTATGCTCTTTTGCAATTTCTCCTATTTCTTTTATTGGTTCTATTGTTCCAATTTCGTTATTTGCAAACATTATTGTAATTAAAATTGTATCTTCTCTTATGGAATTTTTTAATTCTTCTAAATCAACAAATCCATTTTCATCCACATTTAAATATGTGACTTCATATCCTTCTTCTTCCAATCTTTCGCAGCTTTCTAAAACTGCATGATGTTCTATTTTACTTGTAATTATATGTTTCCCTTTCTCCTTGTTTGCATGTGCAATACCTTTTATAGCAAGATTATCGCTTTCACTTCCACCACTTGTAAAATATATTTCATCCTTATTTGCATTTATAATATGTGCAATTTTTTCTCTTGCTTCTTCTACTGCTCTTCTAGCGCTTCTTGCTATTCCATACATAGAAGATGGATTACCATATTCTATATTAAAATATGATAACATTGTTTTTAGTACTTGCTCATTTACAGCTGTTGTTGCAGCATGGTCAAAATATCTAACCTTATTCATCATTACCTCCATTTTTGAAACAAAATTTACATATATTATATTATTCTTATTGTTTCAAAAATTCTAATGATTTATAATTTTTTAATAAAAAAATAAGGTGGTTCTTAACCATCTTATTTTTATTTTTTTTAATACATTCCTTCCATTCCTGCTCCCATTGCTTCATGTGAGTGGTCATGTGGTTCTGGTTTTGTTGTTACAACACTCTCAGTTGTTAGCACCATTGATGCAACACTTGCTGCATTTTGAAGTGCACTTCTTGTAACTTTTGTTGGGTCAACAATACCAGCTTTTTTCATGTCTACATATTGTTCATTTAATGCATCAAATCCAAAACCTGGTGCACTTGTTTTTACTTTTTCTAATATTACTGCACCTTCTAATCCTGCATTTATTGCTATTTGTTTTACAGGCTCTTCTAATGCTTTTAATATTATTTTTACACCTAATTTTTCATCTTCTTTAACACTCTCTAATAGTTTCTCAAGTCTTGGTATAACATTTACATATGCAGTTCCTCCACCTGCTACGATTCCTTCTTCAACAGCTGCTTTTGTTGCAGATAATGCATCTTCTATTCTAAGCTTCATTTCCTTCATTTCTACCTCTGTTGCTGCACCTACTCCAATTACTGCAACTCCACCTGCTAACTTAGCTAATCTTTCTTGTAAATTCTCTTTATCATATTCACTTGTTGTTTCGCTTATAGCTGCTCTTATTTGTTTTACTCTTGCTTCTATTTCATCTTTGTTTCCAGCTCCATCTACTATTATTGTGCTTTCTTTTTGAATCTTCACTTGTCTTGCTCTACCTAATTGTTCTATTTTTGTATCTTTTAAATCTAATCCTAAATCTGAAGTTATTACTTCTCCACCTGTTAGTACTGCTATATCTTGTAGCATTTCTTTTCTCTTGTCTCCAAAACCAGGCGCTTTTACTGCCGCAACATTTAATACTCCTCTTAGTTTATTAAGTATTAATGTTGATAATGCTTCACCTTCAATATCATCTGCAATTATTACTAGTTTTCCAGATGCTTGCATTAAACTTTCTAATAGTGGTAATATTTCTTGAATATTGCTTATTTTTTTATCTGTTATTAATATATATGGATTATCCAATACTGCTTCCATTTTTTCTGTATCTGTAATCATATATGGAGATATATATCCTTTATCAAATTGCATTCCTTCAACAACTTCAACTTCTGTATTAGCTGTTTTTGATTCTTCTATTGTTATTACTCCATCATTAGATACTTTTTCCATTGCATCTGCAATTAATTTTCCAATTTCTTGATTATTTGCAGATATACTTGCTACTCTAGCAATATCTTCTTTTCCATTTATATCTGAACTTATCTCTTTTAATCCTTTTATAGCTTCTTCTACAGCTTTATCCATTCCTCTTTTTATTGCCATAGGATCTCCACCTGCTGCAACATTTTTTACTCCTTCTCTTATGATTGCTTGAGCTAATAGTGTAGCAGTTGTTCTTCCATCTCCTGCCACATCGTTTGTTTTAGTTGAAACTTCTTTTACTAATCTTGCTCCAACATTTTCATAAGGATCTTCAAGCTCAATTTCCTTTGCTATTGTTACTCCATCATTTGTTATAAGTGGAGAACCAAAGGATTTATCTAATACTACATTTCTTCCTTTTGGTCCTATAGTAACTTTTACAGTGTCTGCTAATTTATTAACACCTTCTAATAATGCTTTTCTAGCATCTTCTCCATATTTAATATCTTTTGCCATTTTAAATACCTCCTATAAACTTATTCAACAACTGCCAAAACATCAGATTGTTTTACTATTATCATTTCTTGTCCATCATATTTAATCTCTGTTCCTGAGTATTTATTTACTATTACCTTGTCTCCTTTTTTTACTTTCATCTCTACTGTTTTCCCATCTACAACTTCTCCAGGACCTACTTCAAGTACCTCTGCTATTTGTGGTCTTTCTTTTGATGCAGGTGATAAAATTATTCCACTTTTTGTTGTTTCCTCGCTTTCTATCATTTTAATTAAAACTCTGTCTCCCAATGGTTTTATCATTTTTATTCCTCCTTTTTTCTTTTCTTTATTAGCAGTCATTATCTTTGACTGCTAATAATTTATACCCATTTATTATAAATGTCAATAGAATTTCTTAAAATTTCACATACTTTTCACAATACACCTTTAATATGTATGCTAAAAGTTTTAAAAATATGCATAAAAAAAGAATAAAACAACTATGAGGTTGTTTTATTCTTTTTGCTTTTTTCTCTTTAAATACATTAAATATTGTCAGTTATTAAAGGTAGTAATTGTTTCTTTCTTGAAACAACTCCTTCTGCAAATGCTCTGTTATTCTTTAATTTATATGTCTTTTCAACTATATCTGTTCTATTACCTAATGCTATTAATTCTGAGTTACTATTTAATATATCTGTTATTGCAAATACAAATAGATCTAAGTTTTCATCCTTAACTACTTTGTTAATTGCTTCTTCTATTTTATCTTGTCTTCTTAATACATCTGGTATACTTACAGTGTTTATTTGAGCTATTTTAAATTTTATATCTCCAGAATTAAATTCCTTAGCATCTAAAGTTACTAATTGGTCCTCTGTTAAGTCATCTAAATCTGTCCCTGCTTTTAACATTTCTAATCCATACTCATTAACATCTATACCAGCTATTTGCTGTAAAGCTTCTGCTGCTTTTTTATCTTCCTCAGTACATGTTGGTGATTTAAATAGTAATGTATCAGATACTATTGAGCTTAACATTAGAGATGCCATGTTTTTATCTATTTCTACATCATTCATTTTATATAATCTATATAGAATTGTTCCTGTACATCCAACTGGCTCTGAAAACATATATACTGGTTCAGATGTTTTAAAATCTGCAACTCTATGATGATCTACTAACATTTTAATATTAGCATTTTCAATATTATCTGCGCTTTGTCCAAATTCATTATGGTCCACCATTATTACATTGCTTCCATCTTCTAATTTGTCTAATAATCTTGGTGGTTCAATATTAAAATGTTTAAATGCAAATGATGTTTCTTTATTTAATTCTCCTAATCTAACTGCTTCTACATTTTCTCCTAGCTTTGCACGCAAGTTAGCCATAACAACTGATGAACAAATTGAATCAGTATCTGGGTTCTTGTGTCCAAAAACAAATATCTTATCGTTCTTTTCCATTTATTTTTCTCCTTCTATTATATTTTTACTCTAATATTAATATTATATCATAAATTGAGAAAAATTTAAAGTGTTTTATACATTTCTTACTATATATACATTCTCTTTCATATATTCATGTGCCACTTTACTAGCTTGAATATCTGTAAAATTACTTAAAGATAATAGCAAAGCTGTTAATGAAATTACTAATACTGTCATAAACATAATGTATCTAGTTCTCATAGCTCTTCTTATTCTACTCATATATATCTTCCCCTTTTATATTTATTTATTTTTCCATAATTTTCTCATTATCACGCAATAAATATTATACCATTTATTTGTATTTATGTCAACCTATTATGTTGTTTGCGTATAAAAAAAGCAACACAAAATCGTGTCGCTTTTTATTATGCATATATTCTTATGGAATTACTTGTAAAGTTGCTGTTTCATAAGTTTGTCCATCTATTGTTTGTGTGCCATCTACTTTTTGATAACCTGTCTCAGTATCTGTAATTGTTCCAAATATTGCATTGGTTTTTCCTTCAAAGATTCCATCATAGAAATTAAATGTTCCTGTACTCTTTATTCCATATACTGCCCCTCTCATTTCAGGTACTGTTGTACTAACATTTCCATCTTTAGTTCCTATTGTTATTGTCCCTTCATTAGAAACAGCTTGCTGATTAACACCTATAATTGTTCCTCCTAATATTGTCATATTTCCATTTGCCAGATTATGAACTGTTCCTCTTTCCATTGTTGATCCATTTGGGGTTCCACTTGTTGTTGAACTTAGATAACTATTTCCTTGTATTACTACAGTTCCTCCTCCATAATTATATATTGCTTGTCTTGTTCCTGTTGCTATTATAGTAACTCCATCAATAGTTAATGAAGCATTTGTGTTGCTATCACTGTTATTTATAGCTGCAGTTTCACCATTAGTTGTAAGAGTTCCATTAGTTATTAATAATGTACCTTTGTTATTAATTATAGGATTATTTGCTGTAAGATTCATAGGGGTTAGAGTATACCCTTGTAAATCCAATTCAATATTTTGATTAACTTTTACTGTAACATTTTCTGTTGTATCTCTTAATAATAAGATGGTCTCCTTATGGTTATTTGTTTTAACAGCATTAATTGCAGCAGCTAATGTTGTATAAGTTTTATTACCAATTTGAGCTACATCAGTTACAATCCAATGTGCATAAAAAGTCACATTACTTGTTATAGGTCTATCTGGTCCTATTTGCTCACCACCACTTGCTGCCGTAAACCAACCAACAAATTGATTTCCTGGCCATGAAGGTGTAGGTAATTGTCCTACAGGATCTCCAGAAGGAACACTTCTTAAATTATTTGTTAAACTTCCTCCATTTGCATCAAATGTTACTGTATATCCTATTCCTAATGTTGCTGTCTCATATGTTTGTCCATTTATTTGTTCTGATCCATAGAAAAGCATATATCCAGTTTCTAATTCTTGAACTGATATTTTTGAAGTATCATATATACCTGTTTTACACTTTAAAATGCCATCATAAAAACTGAATTTATTTTTACCATTTGCTGTATTACTAATTGCATATGTCTCTCCTTGTATTACAGGCGAATTAGTATTTACATTTCCATCTTTTGTTCCAATTGTTACTGTTCCTGCATTAATATCTATTGCAAAAAAGTTACTTGATACTATAGTTCCTCCTGTTATTACCATTGTTCCCTTTTTATTTTGAACTGGAGCTCTTTCTGTTGATGTTGCACTCAAATTTGCTGTACCTGTGATTTCAACATATCCTCCATCATTATATATAGCCTGTCTTGTTCCTGTTGCTATTATACTACCTCCACTTATAGTAAATCTAGCATTTGTTCCATTATTGTTTACTGCTCCTTGAGTTCCATTAGATGAGATTGTTCCATTAGACATTTCAAGAATTCCACTATTTGCTATAACAGGCATATTCTGAATTCCATTTGAAATTGTATAGTATTGAATATCAAGTATTACATGTTTACCCTGAGGAATTGAAGCAGCAGTAGATAATGATATATTCTTTAAAATTGTAATTGTTGTAGCTGTATCTGATGGAACCGCATCAATTGCATCTTGAAGAGTATTATAGTAAGTATTTCCAATTCTAGCTACATAATTTGATTCTGCCTCCCATTTGGCATATAATACTAAATTTCTTACACTATTTCCGTGTTGGGGTAGTTATTAATCTATTCCCTGAAAAATCAGAGGATTCATACCATCCTCCAAAAGAAAGACCAGTTTTAGTAGGTATTGGAAGAGGTGCATTACTTGTTGCACTATATACTGTAATCGGATTTGCAACATTAGTTCCACCATTTAAGTTGTACTGTATTGTAAAACTACCAATATTACCTGTCCCCTCTATTACTACTGTGTCTCTATATGTTGCATAACCAATAGTCATGACAATTAAAAGGATTGCCATGACTATTACAATTTTTAGAGGGCTGATTATTTTTCTCTTTTTTCCATATTTTTTATATTTATTATTTTCTATCATAATCTAACCTCATTTAAGCTTATCTTAAAATAAATATATAGCTCTTTTCATATTTAGTTACTATGAAATATGCTTCCTGCTCTGGTTCCTCTTTAATATAGCAATAAATTGGTACTAATGCCTCATCAGATAACTTCAATAGTTGTGATATATCTTTTACTCTTGTTGCAGTAGTTAAATCTACTTGTTTTAAATCTTCTATTTCAACCAATTTACTCTCGCATGATCTCATTATTCTGTTTAATTCAAGTTTAAATTCATTTTTTAAAGATTTTAATTCTTCTGTTTTCTTTAGTATAAATCTTAATAAAAATGCTCCTATTGCCATTAATGCTATACTAATGATTATGTCTTTTAATTTTATTTCCCTTTTGTTCTCTTCTGTTACAATTTCATATTTTATAGAATCTGATTTTTCATCTTCTTCGTTATATGTTACTATTGCTATTTTATCCCCTATAGAAATTTTATAATCATATACATATTGGTTATTTACTTCTTGTGAGTCTAAATTAGTAATTGTATTAACAGTTAATCTTATATACAAATAAGAATTTGCACTTATTCCCATATCTTGTTTAAAGCTTTTTATCATTTCATGATATTTAGCATAGTTTATATTTATATACTCACCTATTGAAAAATACTTTTCATCTACTTCTTTATCCTCTGATGTTTTTAATGTTTCAACTTTATTTAATATATCATATGTTTTATTATTAGTTGTATATGTTGCCGCCATTATTGCTTCAATTTTATAATTGTATTTTGTATGTGCTTTGACTGTTCCTGTATAACTATAGTCAAAGTTAATATCAATATTAGATATTAAATCTGATATATATGTTTGTTCATCTAATATTTCATCCTCTTCTATATATTTATTCTCTCTTAAATTAATATCTGATTTAGTTTTTATCTTGTTTGTGTATTTATACAATTCTTTAACTTCAGGAATTAAACTCGTTTTCGTTGTTAATGTTTTTATTAGGTTACCCGAACCAAGCGCAATAATACTAATAGCAAGCAAAATTAAAATCATTCTTGCTGTACTACTTATTTTAATTTTATTACTTAATTGTATTTGTTTTCTCTTCTGCATTTGTTCTTCAACTACTCCTATCTTTTTTAATTTCCTGTTTCCACATCAACATTCGCGCGTCTTCCACTTAACGAATCTATGAAAAGTGTAGGCCAAGCTAAATATGGAATCTTATATATTGCTTTCCCATTTAATTGTCTTTCACTTACTGGATCAGCATCTGCACTATCATTGTTGTCTCCTTTTGTTATTAAGAATGTTTCTCCATCTTTTTGATATTTCTCTATTACCCTATGAATTACAGAGTAATCTTTTCTACTATATTCTATAATATCTCCTATTTCAATGTCATTTGCTGTACATTTTTGTATTATCATTAAATCTCCTACATTTATAGAAGGTTTCATACTTCCTGTTGCAATACCTATAGGCTTTATAGGGAAAATTCCAAGCGCAAACCATATTACTAATACTACTCCTATGACTAAAGGTATTGTTCCTTTAGGTTCAATTGGTTTTGAATACTTGTATAAGAAAAACTTATCAGTTGAAGCTATTTCATATCTGCAATATAAGAATAGTATTAAAGGAAATACAGAATTCACTATGCTATCAAATACCCATGGTGTTTTAGGCCATATTGGTGTTATCCATTGTACTCCATATAAAAGCATTTCATATATTAATGCTGGAATAAAATCAGTATACATACATATATATGTTAATAACACATTTTTAATAGCACTTGGTATTATATTAGAAAATACTAATTTAAAAATATAGTATATGTTTAAACTATTTTTTAATTCTACTAAGTTTATATCTTTTAATGTAAATATTATTACTATTAATACAAAAATTAGTAATTTATCTTTTTTCAAAACATTATTAATTATTTTATATCTTATATACTCTATACATAAAACAACTATTCCTATTGAACATAAATTAAGAATTATCCCTTTAAATGTAACAGAATATGGGTTTTTACCATATGTTAAAAATAATCCTGATACTAATAGTAAAACTATGTATGTTAAGACAGTAATTAGTACATATTGTATAGTTGTCTTTTTGTATTTATCGTTTTTATATGGTGATGTTATTGTAGATTTTAATATAAGTGCCACTAATATATAAAACAAAGGATTAATTATATATGTATATAAATTACCTAGTGTTTTTAAATAAAATTGAGAAAACAAAAAGTATATAAGTAAAAAAATTAATATAAAAATTGTTGTGTTTCTATTTTTTTGCATATTGTTTTTTCCTTTCTCAATTTTATTTAATACCAGGGATAAGGAAGTCTTATCCCGGTATTAAAAATCATTATTAATTACCTGGTGTTGGTGTTGCAGGATTTACATCTGTGTGTGCTGGTGTTCCTGTAAACGCTGTTGTAGCTTGTTCATATGTAATTGTAAATGTAAATTCATATTTATTTGTTGCATCCTCTATATCCTCTCCTGCATTTGAAGCATTAAGTGTTGTAACATTTGAATCCCAATATATTGTAAAATCAACTGTACATGTTCCATTAGGTTCGATTACAGGGTGACTTGTAGTTATTTGCTCTAATCCAGAAATCTTTATTGCATTACCATTTCCTGTTGGTGTTGGTGTTGAAACATTTGTAATACTTACAGGTATTGTACCAGCATTTGTTATTACAGCATGAATTTGTGCTCCTGCTCCCGGATAAGCTAAATCAGTTACAGTAACTACTAATTTATCATCATCAACATTATTTCCTCCTTCAGCGGCTGTTTGGTCAACAATTTCAGCTGTTGCTGTACATCCTGCTGAAGATGCTACACTAGCACTCGTAAATTTTACATCAAATGTACCATTTACATTTGCTGTACCTGTAATTGTTAATGTGTCTGAAAATGCAGCATATCCTACTGCTAGCGCTAATAATAATACTACTAATAGTATTACTAAAAATCTTTTTTTGTTTTCTTGTTTTGTTTTTGTCATTTTTTTATACCTCCTAAATTTTTTATTTTTTTAAATTATTATGACAAATTTATTATTTATTTTTTTACCCTTTACACCTCCTATTATAAGAATATATATTTTAAATTTTAATAACGAAAATTAAATAAAAAAGTATGTTTGAATTATACCTTTAATGGATTTACTTCATATAGTATTTCAAAATATGGAAAATCATTAAGTCTGTTTCCTTCTAGGCACTTAATATATTCCTCTAGTTGCTTCTTTGATTTTACTGCAGCAATTATATAAGGGTTTATATTAGATTTAAACATAAGTTCTTTTGCATAACTAAAAGATTCAAACACTGACATCATCTCTTTTGTTCTGCATAAATAATATGTTTCCTTAAATCTAGATAAAATAGGATGTTTGTTAAATAGTGATGCATTAACCATAAACTCTTTTACAATTACATCTTGAACAGTTTTATAATCATCTGGATATTCCTTCATAAACTCTAAAACTTCTTTTTTAGTATATGGTAATTCTACTCTTTTTTCGCATATTTTTAGCACCAAATTATCTTTTAAATTTTCTAGAGTTAATTTGTAGAAATCCCCATCATCTTGTACTGAATAATTAAAAACAAAATGATTATTTATAAAATTATCTATAATTAAATAATTCTTTTCATTATCTAGTTTTATTTTTTCCTCTAAAAGTTTTACATTATCTAATTTTTGAGCTAAATCATTTTCTAAATTTTGATTATTTGTATTACTCTCATATTGATTAAGTAAGCTTTTAGTCATTTCTTCTATATTCATATAATCATTTTTTAATTCATTTAAATTCTTATAAACCAAATCAATGCTTTCTAAAACACTTTCAGAGGTGTTTTCATATTCCCTTAATGCTTTAGGATTTTTTCCTATTGTTTTCTTAGTCTCTATTATGCTTTTTTCAATAGCATCTTTTTTAGATTTTATCATTTCTATTTCATTATTTATATCAGCTTTTTTATTATACAAGTTATTTAAAAAGATGTTAAATTCACTTCTATCAACGCTTGTTGAATCATTTATCATATGTGTATTTCTCTCCTTTCATCATTTTGCATTATATACATTTCTATTATTACACTATATACTATAAAAATCAATGATTGTATCTAAAATGTAATGTCAATGTAATATTGTTGTAATATTTGAAATTCACTTTTAAGTTTTTCATCAAAGATTACAGAAAAAACTAATTTTAAAAGCTTTA
>JAEEGL016252620.1_pt1 | contig 10644 bp, 6 predicted proteins | sample 9134231 | NCBI WGS metagenome assembly JAEEGL01 (sample SAMN16246548, study PRJNA631951) | gut metagenome | biome: gut microbiome; feature: rumen; material: fiber-attached | host: Bos | place: Iran: Karaj | collected 2018-10 | reverse complement strand
TTCTCGACAAACGAGTCCATCAGCAAGGATGTGCCTGAAGAAATCGTGGAAAAGGCTGAAAAGATCCTGAAAGATAAGCACTCCATGGATAAAGAAATCGAAGATTATTACAGAACTGTCGTAACAAACAACGGCACATTCTGGCCGTCCAGCACATCGCTGGATGCATGGAAGTCCGCCAACAACTATTTCTATGGCAATTATGGTGTAGTTAATATTTCACAGGGCTTCAGCGTAACAGGCGGATACAAGGACGACTCGCCGTCTCAGTACAGCACAAAGAGTATAGTATACGACAGAAATACGGGAAAAGAGCTGCAATTGAAAGATTTCTTCAATACGGGCGAATACAAGAAACTGATTGTGGATGCAATGCTGACAAGCTTTAATGCGTATGCAGAGGATTGCAGAAAGTATGAAAATTACCAGCCGACTTATGCTGTCGAGGCATATGAGGAGGGACTGCGCGAGCTGGCAGAGCTGCTTTACGAAGAAATCGATTCGATTTCGCCGAGCAGAGACAGCTTCAGCGTGAACTACAAAAACAAGAAAGCTGCAGTAGAAAAGTTTATGGGCGATGCAGCCTACGAAGATCAGGGCGACCGCCTGCAGCTGTTCATCGATTCATTCGGAAACTCGCTGGGCTACAAATATATCGGCTGCAGCAATCTGAAAATCTTTGAGAACTAGCGCCTGCGCTTCTTTTCGGAAAGCTCCTTTTTGGAAGCTGCTCCGGCGCGTGTGACGGAATCAACTCCCTATTTTGCACGAATTTGAGTGAGAGCCTCTTCCAGAGCCTCACTCTTTTTCTTATTGACGCCTGCGATGGCAGAGGAGGCACCTTCTGCGGAATTTACATCTTCTGAGAGGACCAGATCTCCGTGGTCGGTGGTCTGAAGGAAGGAAATCTGCTCTGCCGCATCGTCTTCAAATCCCGAAAGGGAAATGCCCATGAGCCTGAGCGGTTCGCCTTTCCAGCCTTCGCGAAAGAGCATTTTGGCGCATGAAAAGACCTCGTCCACGGTGTTGATGCCGGAAGAAAGCTTGGCCTGATGAGAATATGAAACAAATTCATTGGTTTTGAAGATAAGAGTCACTATACCAGCCTTGTGGCCGGCGCTTCTCAGGCGGCCGACCGTCTTTTCCGAGAGCCAGAGCAGGACGCGGAAAGCCTCTTTTTCGTCTTCCACATCATAGGCAGTGGTGATGGAGTTTCCGATGCTTTTTTCTTTCACATCGTCGTTGATGCGGACAGGGGAAGGGTCGATGCCGTTGGCATATTCCCAGATGGTGCCGCCGTAGGATTTGAGCATGGAAACCAGAGCGTCACGGTCAAAATGCGCCAGATCGCCTATGGTGTTGATATTAATGCTGCGGAATTTTTTCGCGGACGACCTGCCCACCATGAAAAGTTCTTCGATGGGAAGAGGCCACATTTTCTTTTCAATCTCTTCAGGAAAAAGGGTATGTACACGGTCAGGCTTTTCAAAGTCTGAGGCCATCTTGGCGAGGAGCTTGTTCGTGGAAACGCCCACATTGACGGTAAAGCCAAGTTCATTCTTTATGCGCGCGCCTATTTCGTGTGCCACTTTCACCGGGTCACCGAAAGCCATTTCGGACGCCGTATAGTCGATAAAACATTCATCGATGGAAAAGCGCTCTATGATGGGGCTGTACTCGGAAAGCAGGTTGAACATCCTCTCGCTGTGGTAGTGGAAGGTCTTAAAATCAGGTGGAAAAAATTGAATGTCCGGGCATTTTTTGCGCGCCTGGTAGATGGTGTCTGCAGTCTTTACGCCAAAGCGTTTGGCGGGGACGGACTTGGCCAGCACGATGGCATGGCGTGAGTTTTCGTCGCCTGCCGCAATAGCGGAAGGGATATCCCGTATATCAACGGAATATCCCTCTTCTAACATTCTGACAGCCGTCCAGCTGAGGAAGGCTGAATTTACATCTACGTGAAAAATGATGGACAAAATATCCTCCTAGTTGAACCAGTCAGGAATTGAATCCTCCGGCGGAGTCACCTGCGGATCCGTGCTGACGCCCGGTGCAGGATTTGACGGCTGAGTCTGTCCCGGATCAGGGGAAGGGGTGCTGCCACCGCTGCCGCTGCCTTCGCCCGGCTTAAGTCCTTCTGCCGGTGTATCGTCAGGCTGCTGGGTAGTGGTATCCGATGTGGTCGGGGTGTATGCTCCCGTCGGATCCAGTCCCGAGCCGCTGGTCGGATACTTGGAAGGATCCGGATTGTGGTACGGACAATAGTAGTGCGGTACTTCGTAGTCTATATCGCCTACGGCAGGGTTTACGAGGTAAGGTCTCTTGACACCAAACTTCCATGAAGTATTGCTGCAGGAAGGGGTGGCCAGATAGCCTGAATCGTTGCAAACCAGTACGTAAGTGTGGACATTGTCATATTCGGTCGGCTGAGTGCCGGAAATGAAATATTCGTTCCTTACGGTGCCGCGATAGTCGTATGTACTTTCTGCAGTCGGCAGAAGTCCGCTCTTGGTGTCAATGGCTACGGATATTACATTTTCAGGCTGCGATTTATAGGAGCCTGTAGGAATGCCCGCGCAAACCTGGGACATTACTTTGGACCAAAGCTTGGCTGCTGCGGCGGAGCCCTGTGAAAGCTCGATATTTACGTCGTTGCCGATCCAGCAGGCTGCCGCATATTGCGGAGTCAGGCCTACAAACCAAGCGTCGTAGTTGTCGGTGGTGGTACCTGTCTTACCTGCAACAGGCTGTCCGCCAAATCCGGCGCCGGATGCAATACCGTTCGAAACTGTGCTGCGCAGGATATCCGTCATGATAAATGCTACTCCCGGATCACACGCCTGGTGGCTGTAGGAAGGAGCTTCGATGAGCACTTCGCCGCGCTTGTCAGTGACCTTGGTGTATACGAGAGGGGACATGTAAAGTCCGCCGTTGACATATGTACCGTAAGCACTGGCCATTTCTATAGGCTTGGCACCGTTGGTCATACCTCCGAGAGCCAGGGCTGCAGCGTTCATATCGTTGGATTCTCCGCTCTTGACGATGGTGGAGATACCAAATTTCGCAGCATAATCTGCCGCATATTCAGGGCCGACTGTCTGGAATACCTTGACTGCACATACGTTGACGGACTGTTCCACTGCGGTACGCAGAGTGTAGAGCCCGCGGAATCCGGCATACCAGTTTTTCGGCCATTGCTTGCCGTTTACGATCAGCGGTGAGTCGTCGATGACTGAAGCCGCTGTCATGTATTTGCCAAAGAGGTTGGCTTCCACATGTCCGTTGTTGTAGGATGTGAGGTCCGGTGTGGTGCCGCCGTTTAAGGCATCCACGCTCTTTTGCAAAGCTGCGCCGTATACACAGATCGGCTTGATGGAAGATCCCGGCTGACGGGTGGCTGTGGCTCGGTTGAACAGGAGTCTGCCTGATGTGTTGCGGCCGCCGACCATGGCTTTTACATTGCCTGTGGTGAAGTCGGTGATGACCATGGCTGACTGAGGCTGGATAACATCCTGTTTCAGAGCGTAGTGCTTGGAATCCACAAACCAGGTGCCGTCAGGCGCCTGCTTGAAATATTCCTGACCGTCCGTAAAGAAATCTGCGTCGATGATGCAGTTGCCGTCATTATCTTTGTGCTTGTAGCCCTGCGGAACCAGGATGGTGCCGCCTGCTATGCTGTAGAATTTGCCGTTGCCATCGATATAATACATATTCTTGAATTCGATGGAAACATCTTCCGCGCCGCCCACAACAGTCTTGTAGAAGTTGAGGCGGTTGCCCTTGGTGAGCTTCAGATCGCCGCTTGGCATCCATTCGTATTCGCCGCTTCTGAGGTAGAAATTGCCGTCATCTGCGATAATGTTGCCTTTGGCGAGCAGGAGCACGCGTCCGTTGACATTGAGAAGATTGCCGTTGCCGTCCTTGGAAAGGTGAGCCACGGAAGGGAAGTTGGCGGAATTGGCATATTCCTGTTCCAAAATCTTCTGGATGCGTGTGTCCATGGTGGTGTAGATCTGAAGACCGCCGTTATATACGAGTTCGTATGCATCTTCGTACTTCATGTTGTTGGAATTCATGAGGTCGTTGACGACTGTGGACGTTACATAATCCGTAAAATATGTGCTGATCTCCGTGAGGGAGCTCATGTTCGGGTTCATGTGGTCTACCAGCTGCTGAGCTTCCGCAGCTTCACGCTCTTCGGCAGTAATCATACCCTGATCGTACATGTTTTTCAGGGTCTGCATGCGGCGCTTTGCGGATTTGTCGCCATTATACACATAGGTGTAATCGCTGGCTTCGTAAATGATGATGGATGAATCCGGATCCACATCTTCTTTCTCAAGACGCTTGATCAGCGCGAAGGCTGAAGGGGATTTCGGCAGAGCCGCAAGGGATGCGCATTCGAGAAGATCCAGCTCTTCCACGTCCTTGGAGAAATATGCCTGTGCCGCAGCCTGAACGCCGTGGGCGCCAAAGCCCAGATTGATGGTGTTCAGATATGCTTCTATGATCTGCTCTTTTGAAAGAGTTTTTTCCAGTTGAACGGAGTAGTATGCTTCAGTGATCTTTCTGGTGAGGGATCTGGAGGACATGGTGTCCGTCAGATATACGTTTCTGGCCAGCTGCTGCGTAATGGTGGAAGTACCGCCGATACGGCCGCCGGAGAAAATGGAATCCTTGATGGCACCGAAAATTCGGATGAAATTGAAGCCGTGGTGATCCCAGAAGGTCTTGTCTTCGATGGAAATGAAGGCATTCACCAGATTTTCAGGCAGCTCGCCGTATTCGATGATGGTACGGTTTTCGGCCGTCATGCCCACTGTGGATATTACATTTCCGTCGGAATCGTAGAGAACGGAACTTTCGGAAAGCATACTGTAGATGTTATCCGGATCGATAGGGGTGCATTTTGCAATGACCACGCCTGCATAGGCGCATCCTGCGATGCCCAGTGCCACGCAAACGATAAATGCAGTCTTGATGAATCTTTTCCAATTGAACTTGTATTTGCGTTTGCTGCTGCGCGCGGAATGTTTTTTGGTAGTTTCGCTCATGCCTGAATCCTCTGGTGCCTCACTTTCCAAATCTTCTTTGCCGGCGAAAAATCCCTTGATGCGGGAGATAAAGCCGTCTGCAAAATCAAGAACCCCTTGACGCGCTTTGTCAAAACCTGTTTTGCTTTTCTTCGCCTCATCCTGTCTTTGGCGTCTGGACGCACTGACGTTCATTTCAGGCTCTTCAGGCTTTTCGGAAGCTCTCGGGGCTTCAAAAGAATTGCCCGAAACCGAAGATTCAAATCTGTCGCTGATCCGGTCGAACTGCGCGAAAAAATCCTCGATTTCCTGCTGCTGTGTATATTTGTCATTATCCATTGTAAGTACCTGCCTTTGTAATCTCCGAAAGGAGAAATCTGCTAATCCAATACCCAATGATTATAACATATGAAGGGAAAAATGGGAATAGATTTGAGGATTGTATTGAATAGTTGAGGAAAATACCATATAATTACGAGAGAAGGAATTTTAAGGTTTTTTACAGGTGAAAAATGAATGACAGTCTGGACGCGGCAAGAGCGGCCATAAATCTTGCAATTACTCCCACCCGCCAGGATGAGGAGAAAATGATCGAAAAGTTCAAAGAAAAGGGCATTATGGGTGCTGCTGTGGATGTGGGAGGCGATGCCGTTTCACAGACGCACATTATCATCGAGCGGGCCATTATCGCGGCACGCAAGAGCGGGATCATAAAGGAATGCCCATATCAGGACGGAGTGGTGGCAGGAGCTGCCAGAGAGGCTCAGGGCCAGATCATTTCAAAGGCCGTGGGACTTAACGGCGGCGGCAAGGTAGCCGTATGCAGGGCAGGCGAGCATATTTCGGTATGCATTTTTATGAGCGTGGGGATGATGTATCTCAACGAAGTGCTCATCGGACTCGGACACAGAGTCATCGGCCAGGGCTAGCAAAGTGCGCAGCACAATATGAGAAGACCTACAGTCGGCATTGGGATTGCATTTGCTTTTGGCATTGCAGCAGCGGACTTTTTTAAGCTTAATAATTTTGGGATTTTGGCTTCGGCAGCTTTTGCCGGAGCCGTTTTTGTTTTGGGTTTCCATATTTGGAAAAAGAGGAAAAACAGCCTGGCTTTGCTGATGGCGCTCTTTTTCCTGGCGGGGGCTTTGCGGTTTGAGACGGCGGAGGCAATACTTTGCGTGCAGCGGGAGGAATTGATCGCAAAGGGCGAAGCTTGGCACAGCGGACTGATACTGGAGTGTGCAAAGAAGGACGAAGACAGGCTGCAGCTGGTTTTGGCCACGGAGCAGGGGAAAATCCTGGTGCAGCTTGGCAGCGCCCCGGAGGATTGGGAGGCGCTGCCGGGGAATGCAGGGTGCTTTTACGGGCGGGCCGAAGCGGCGCAGGGAGCACGCAATCCCAGGTGTTTTGACTACGGGGAGCATCTGCGGAGCAAGGGGATCGCGTGCGTTATGAAGAGCGAAGGCCCGGAGCGGCCCGGAGCTGAGTGGCAGGGCAGCAAGGCAGCCGAGAGGGCCGCAGGACGGCCCCCGGGCGCCGGGCTGCGCCCGGCGCCGCTGCTTTCCGCCATATCCCTGGGAAAGCAGCGCTTTTTCGAGCGCCTCGAAAAAGCCGGGGGCCCTGAGGTCGCCTCATTGACCCGTGGCATGCTATTCGGCGACACCTCCGGGATAGCTGAGAACCTGTATGACGAATTCCGCAAAAACGGAACAGCCCATGTGCTGGCTGTCAGCGGGCTTCACGTAGGGCTGGCTTATGCATTTGCGGAATTCCTCACTCGAAAAAGACGAACAAAAAAAGCCTATCTTTTCAAGGCTTTGTTCGTCCTGTTGTACGGGCTGGCGGCAGGCTTTTCACCTTCGGCCGCCAGAGCCTGCACCATGATACTTTTGCATATAGCCTCAAAGCTGCTGCACAAAAGATATGACATGCTCACGGCAGGCTTTGCAGCAGCTATCCTAAACCTTGCGATAAATCCTTTTGCGCTTTTCAGCTCAGGATTTCAGCTTTCATATATGGCGATTTTTACCATGGCTGTTATAGTAAGGCGTTTGTCCTGCGCAGACAAATCCAAAGGTCTGAAAGGTGTGCTGCTGCCTGCTGCGGGAATCCAGATGGGCACCGCGCCGCTCATAGCCTACCATTTCAACTATTTCAGCATCCTGGGACTTTTTATCAACATCCCTGTGATATTCATAGCCGGACTGGCGCTCCCGATAGGGATAAGCCTTTTTTATGCGGGAGGATTCCTGATCCCTACGGGAGCGGGCGAAGGGCTGTTTTGCGATATTTTCGGCGCAGGTGCTTTTATTTTCAAAGCGCTTTGTGCGTGCCTGATCAGACTGAACCACATAGCCTTTGCTACCGGTAAAAGCTACATGTGCTGCATTTCGCCGCATCCGGCCGTACTTGCCATCTATTACGGCATACTTTTCACAGCGTTCAGCGAGACAGGCTTTGTGGGATTTAAGCGAAGGAAATTGAGCTTTTTTGCATTGCCTCTGGCGGCCACTTTGCTCATATCCGCATTCTTTTTCGCAGCGGACCGCAGTGCATTTGACAAAGCTGCGTTCACATTTGTGGATGTGGGGCAGGGCGACTGCCTGCACATCAGGACGGAAGACGGAAAGAATATCCTGATAGACAGCGGCGGTTCGGCTTTCAAAGATGTGGGAGAAGATGTCCTGCTGCCTTATCTTCTCAAAAATAGAATCGGTCATATAGATCTGGCGGTGGTGACGCATCTTCACCTGGACCATTACGGAGGCCTGGCGAGTCTGGACAAATTTATGGATGTGGAAAAGGTGGCTGTGACTGCGGTTTACGACGAAGAGCGTGTAAGGGAAAAAATGCCGTATATGGAAGGAAAGCTCCTTTTCCTGCGCGGCGGTGATACAATCGAAATCTCAAAAGACACGAAAATAGAAGTTTTCCTGGCTGGCAAAGATATGCGAAAAAGGGGAAAAGACGAAGAAATTGAAGATGAAAACGATGAAAGTCTGGTGCTGAAAGCCACCTCGAAAGGCGTATCCGCATTGATGACTGCGGACATTGACAGCGAAGGGGAAAAGATGGTACTGGATTATTGCAAAAAAACCGGGAAAAGTCCGAAGTGCACGATATTGAAAGTCGCACACCATGGCAGCCGCTATTCCTCCTGCGAAGAATTTCTGAAGGGAGTTAAGCCGCAAATCGCAGTCATTCAGGTGGGGAAAAACAACTACGGCCATCCGGCAGACGAAACCTTGCAGCGCCTGGCATCAACCGGTGCCATAGTGTACAGAAACGACCTCTCAGGCGCCATAGGCATTGCCATTTCCCGCCCGGGCCGCTTTGAGATTCTCCGCATGTCGGAGCAGGAAGACCCTGTTGCCAGCGATACATTGAAAGCCGGGGGGGAATAGGGTATAATGTTCCCATCAGACGAGGAGAAAAGCAATGGCTAAAAAAGACAACGGGCAAAAATTCAGAGGTTATACTACGCTGCAGGACGGATTTCATGAACTGGCAGGGAAGATAAAAAAGGGCGAACTTTCCGGAGCGGTGCTGCTTTGCGGAAAAGAGCAGTATCTTGTTCAGTGGGCGGTTAACGAGATTATTAAACTGAACATAAACGAAGCCACGGCGGCATTGGATTTGGTGCGTTTTGACGCAAATACCGCAGCGCCTGCCGCAGTGATCGAAGCCTGCGAGACTCTGCCTCTTTTTTCACCCAAAAAGGTCGTGATTCTGGAAGATTTTTATCCGGCCGAGGGCAGGGAAAGAAGAAAAAGAGAGCGCAGCGAAACAGAAGTGGTGCCAAAAGAAAATTCCGACTGGAGCCTGCTTTTCGATTATCTGGAGAAAATCGACGAAAATGTGATCCTGGCGGCAGCCTGCGAGATACCGGATGTGACATCAAAAGCATTCAAAGCTTTTTCGGACAGAGGAGAAGTCTTTGCGCTCAAGACACTCGGCGGAGCGGATCTCAGAAGCTTTATAAACAAGAGCATAGGAAAGACGGGGCATACAGCAGCGCCTGCTGTTATAAACAGGATCATCGAACTTTCTGGCTATGAAGACAGGGACAGCGACTATACGCTTTTCAATCTGGAAAATGATATAAACAAAATCGTTGCACATGCCGCAGGCGACAAAATCACGGAAGAAGACGTGTCGGCAGGCATCGCAGGCAATGTGGACCGAAATATATTCGAGTTTCTTGATGCTGCCTCGCAGGGGCGAAAAGACGTGGCTTACCGCCTGTTTTTCAACAGGATGCAGACGGAAAGCTCTGTCATGCCGCTGCTTTCGCAGATTATTTCACAGTTTGAGAGAATTCTTTTCGTTCGGGAGATGCGGGACGAGTCCAAAAACATGGACGAGATTTGCAAAGCGCTGGGCCAAAAGCCGGGCAGCTATCCGGTGAAAAAAGCATGGGGATTCAGTGAATATTACACTATAGAAAGATTGAAAAATATATTGAAGGGCGCATACGATGTGGACCGGCGCGTAAAAAGCGGCATGCTGGAAGAGTCGCTGGCCATGGAAATGTTCATTTCGCAGCTCTAAATCGTCGCGCATCGGAGAAAAAACATGAAGACAGAACTCAAAGCGGATCTGATGCTGCTACTGGTGACATTTTGCTGGGGCGCGTCATACCTGATGATGGATATATGTATGGAAGACCTGGAGGTGCTGAATCTCAACGCCTTCAGATTTCTTGTGGCCTTTTTGATAGCAGGGCTATTCTCGGCGAAAAAGCTTGCAAAGGTCTCAAAAGAAACACTGAAATACAGTTTTATCATTTCCGCATGCCAGGTCCTGGTGTACTGCGGCGCCACTTACGGCGTAAAATACACCAGTATTTCTTACGCGGGATTTCTGATTGGCCTTTCGTCGGTGATGACGCCGGTGCTGGCTATTATCCTTTATAGAACGCTGCCCGAAAAAAAGCTGGTGGCGGCTGTAATCCTTTGTGTTACAGGCACCGCGTTGCTGACACTTGGCGGCAGCAGCAGCGGCGGCATGGCGCTTGGCAATATCCTTTGCATTCTCACTGCATTTTTCTATTCCATTGCCCTGATTATCACCGAAAGGGCAGTGAAAAAGCCTGATGTGGACCCTTATCTTTTGGGAATCACGGAGCTGGCCTTTGTGGGAGTCATCATGCTGGCTCTTTCTGCAATCTTTGAACATCCGCATCTGCCGCATAGCCCGAGAGTCCTTTGGGCGGCGCTGTTTTTGGCAGTGCTTTGCACAGGTTTGGCATTCATCGTGCAAAATGTGGCGCAGCAATATACATCGGCCTCAAAAGTGGGGCTTATCTTTTCGCTGGAGCCTGTGTTTGCCGGCATAGTGGCGTATTTTGCCGCGGGGGAAATCCTTACCGGAAGGGCTTACTTTGGCGCATTTCTCATGATCCTGGGCATCTTCGTCATGGAAATAGATTTCCGCATTAGCAAAGATTGATGAATGCGTCATAGTACTTGCGAAGCATCTCTTCGGTGGTGCCATACAGATTTTCACCATAGAAGTAGTCTTCCAATTCTTCTATGGCAAAGTCCAATTCGCCTTTGCGATGCCGATTCTTTGGGTCTTCTTCGGACAGCCGAATCAGCTCAATCGCTTT
>JAEEGL016114271.1_pt1 | contig 10644 bp, 10 predicted proteins | sample 9134231 | NCBI WGS metagenome assembly JAEEGL01 (sample SAMN16246548, study PRJNA631951) | gut metagenome | biome: gut microbiome; feature: rumen; material: fiber-attached | host: Bos | place: Iran: Karaj | collected 2018-10 | reverse complement strand
CTGCGCACCAAGCGCGACTTCTCCCTCAACCTCAAGAACAAGCGTTTCTGGAGCGAGGAAGAGGGCAGATACGTGAACCTCAAGGTTTCCTGCAAGGGTATGCGCATCATCGAGAAGAACGGCCTCGAGGCTACGCTTCGTGACGCCAAGCAGAAAGGATTGATTAACCTTGTTTAATTTTTAGGACCATGGCAAAGAAAGCAAAAGGAAACAGGGTGCAGGTCATCCTCGAGTGCACGGAGCAGAAGGCCAGCGGTGTTCCCGGTATGTCCCGTTATATCACCACCAAGAACAAGAAGAACACCCCGGACCGTCTCGAGCGTAAGAAGTTCAATCCGTACCTGGGCAAGGTTACGGTCCATCGTGAAATCAAATAATTAAAGGAGATTAGAATATGGCAAAGAAAGCCGTTGCAACCTTCGCCGCCAAGGCCGGTGCCAAGAGCATGGTCAAGTGCATCCGCATGGAGAAATCCCCGAAGACCGGTGCGTACGTTTTCACGGAGCAGCTGGTCGAGACCGAAAAGGCCAAGGAGTTTTTCGACAGCAAGAAATAATTTTCTCCGATCTGATAGAAGAAGGGAGACCCCGCCGCGGCAGGGCCTCCTTTTTTTGCGTATTTATTCGTATCTTTGTAAGCTATGGCAATGAGTTTCTTTCAAAGGATTTCGCGGGCCGTGGTCGGCAAGTCCCGGGTGGATGACGACACCCTTGACGCCATCGAAGAGGCCCTGGTGGAATCGGACATGGGAGTCGAGACGACCCTCAAGGTCATCGACGCCCTGGAAGCGCGCGTGGAGCGGGACAAATTCATGTCCTTCGACGAACTCGTGGGCCTGCTCCGGGAGGAGATCGGCTCGCTGGTGGGGGAGAGCGTGGCGCCGTTCGATTTCAGCAAGAAACCCTATATCATCCTGGTGGTGGGCGTCAACGGCGTGGGCAAGACCACGACGATAGGCAAGCTGGCCGCGATGCTGACCCGCCAGGGCAAGAAGGTCATCCTCGGCGCCGCGGACACCTTCCGGGCCGCCGCGGTGGACCAGCTGACCATCTGGGCGGAACGTGCCGGCGTGGACATCGTCAAGCAGGCCATGGGTTCCGACCCGGCCTCCGTCGCCTTCGACACGGCCAAGGCGGCCGTCGCCCGGGGGGCCGACGTGGTGCTCATCGATACGGCCGGCCGCCTGCACAACCGGGTGGACCTGATGAACGAACTCACCAAGATCCGCAACGTCATCCGCAAGGTGGTGCCTGACGCACCGCACGACGTCATGCTGATCCTGGACGCCTCCACCGGGCAGAACGCCTTCGCCCAGGCCCGGGAATTCGCCCGTGCGACCGACATCAGCTCCCTGACCGTGACCAAACTGGACGGTACGGCCAAGGGCGGCGTGGTGGTGGGCGTCTCCGACCAGTTCCACATCCCCGTCAAGTTCATCGGGGTGGGCGAGGGAATCGACGACCTCAAGGTGTTTGACAAGCAGCAGTTCGTGGAGCAGCTTTTCGCTCCGGAAGATTTAAAATAGAAGGTTATGAAGCTCAGTTACAATTGGCTCAAAGAGTATTTGAAGTGTGACCTGACCCCGCAGCAGGTGGCGGACGCCATGACTTCGATCGGTATCGAGGTGGACGGCGTGGAAGAGCAGGAACAGATCCCCGGCGGACTGGCCGGGGTCGTCGTGGCCCGCGTGCTGACCTGCGAGGCGCATCCGGATTCCGACCACCTCCACGTCACGACGGTGGATGCCGGCAGCGGAGAGCCGCTTTCGGTCGTGTGCGGCGCGCCCAACGTGGCGGCCGGACAGAAGGTCCTGCTGGCCCAGGTCGGAACCGTTCTCCCGGGCGGCCTCAAGATCAAGAAATCCAAGATCCGCGGCGTCGAGTCCTGCGGCATGATCTGCGCCGAAGACGAACTGGGAATCGGCACGGACCACGAGGGCATCATGGTCCTGCCGGAGGATGCCGTCGTCGGCACGCCGGCCAAGGAGTATCTCCGGCTCGGCACCGAAGCGGTCATCGAATACGAGATTACGGCCAACCGCATCGATGCGGCATCCCACTGGGGCGTGGCCCGCGACCTCTATGCCTGGATACGCCTGAACGGCCGTCCCTGCGAATTGGTGAAACCCTCCGTGGAGGCTTTCCGCGAAGGATCGGGCGAGGGCCTGGAGGTGGATCTCCGCGACAGCGACGGCGCCCCGCGCTACACCGGCATCACGCTGAAGGGCGTGAAGGTCGCCCCTTCTCCCGAGTGGCTGCAGCAGCGCCTGCTCAGCATCGGACTCCGGCCGATCAACAATATCGTGGATATTTCCAACTTCGTGCTCTTCGAGCTCGGACAGCCGCTGCACACCTTCGACGCCGCCAAGGTCAGTGGCGGCCGGGTGGTGGTACGCCGGGCTGCGGAAGGGGAGCCGATCCGTACCCTGGACGGGGTTGAGCGCAAGCTCAGCGCCCGGGACATGGTGATCGCCGATACGCAGGTGCCGATGTGCATCGCCGGCGTATTCGGCGGGGAGGACAGCGGGGTGACCGAGGCCACCACGGACGTCTTTGTGGAGAGTGCCTATTTTGACCCGGCTTCCATCCGGCGCACGTCCAAGAGCCAGAGCCTGCAGACGGATGCTTCCTTCCGTTATGAGCGCGGGGCTGACCCCGAAGTCCCCATCTTCGCCCTCAAGCGGGCGGTCACCCTCATCCAGGCCTGTGCCGGCGGCGAGGTGGTCGGGAACATACGCGAATGCTACCCCCGTCCCATCGCCCGCAAGGAAATCGAGCTGGACTATGCGCGCATCGAACGCTTCGCCGGACAGGCGATCGGGCACGATACGATGGAGAACATCCTGACGGACCTGGGCTACGTTTTCCTGGAGAAATGGCCCGGCGGCGCCCGTGTAGCGGCTCCCTCCTACATGGTGGACGTGTACCGCGAGTGTGATGTCGCGGAGGAGATCCTGCGCATCTACGGCTACAACAACATCGCCCTGCCGCACCACATGAAGATGTCGGTGGGCGCAACCCCCAAACCGGATCCCGAGGCGGTCCGCAACGGGATCTCCAACTTCCTGGCGGCGAACGGATTCACGGAGATCATGAACAATTCCCTGACCAAGGGAGAGTACTACGAAGGCCTGAAGACCTTCCCGGCGGAGCGCTGCGCGCGCATCGTCAACCCGCTCAGCCAGGACCTCAACGTCCTGCGTCAGACCCTGATCCTGGGCGGCCTCGAAGTAATCGCCTACAATCTCAACCGCCAGCTCTCTTCGCTGCGCAGCTTTGAGTACGGCAGCGTGTACAGCCGTCTGGCGGACAAGCCCGGGGAGACCCTGGAGGGCTATGAGGAGCACAGCTGCTTCACCCTGATGATGACCGGTACGCCTGAGAAATCCTGGCGCGCCGAACCTGCGAAAAGCGATTATTTCCAGCTCAAGGGCTACCTGGAACTGCTCCTGCGGCGTTTCGGCGCCGATTTGGACCAGATGTGGACCGATGCCGCTCCGTCCGATCTCTTCTCCGAGGGCATGACCTACAAACTCCCGGGCCAGGGGACCGTCCTGGCCGTGATGGGCACGGTCAATCCCGCCCTGACGCGCAAATTCGGCATACGGCAGCCGGTATTCGCCGCCGAGATCGCCTGGCCGGCCCTCTTCGCGCTGGTCAAGCGCGACAAGGTGAGCTTCAGCGAACTGCCGAAGTTCCCGTCGGTACGCCGCGACCTGGCCCTGCTCCTCGACGAAGGGGTCAGCTACGCCGAGCTCCGCGCCACCGCCTTCAAGCAGGTCCGCAAACTCCTGCGCCAGGTGGGGCTGTTCGACGTGTACCGCGGCGACAAGATTCCCGCGGGCAAGAAGCAGTATGCGCTGAGTTTCGTCATCCAGGATCAGGAGCGCACGCTCACCGATCAGGATACCGAACGTGTCATGGAACGCCTGCTGACCGCTTTCCAGCAGGAATACGGCGCCCAACTCCGTTAGAGCGATGCGCAGCCGGACGGTCCTTCTTTGTGTATCCCTGTTGCTGCTGACGCTCCTGGGCGCCTGCAGCGACAAGCCGCGTATCATCCCCGAGAAAAAAATGATACGGATCTACAAAGACATGTTCGTGGCGGACAGCTGGCTGCGTGACAACCTGGACGCCCGCCGTCAGGCCGACTCCGCGCTGGTGTACGACCCCATCTTCGAACGCTATGGCTATCGCTTCGAAGACTTCGACGCAAGTTTTCGCCACTACCTCGACGATCCCGACCGTTTCCTCGAGATGCTGACCCAGGCTTCGGAAGAAATCCGCGTGGTGGGGGAACAGCTGCAAACCGAGGGCGAAGCCGAGCGCGAGCGGCAGCAGGAGCTGGATGCCTTCCGCCGGGCCTATACCCGCAAGGACTTCTCGTCCGAATCGGGCCGCTGGGACAGTGACGGAATCCTCTGGTCCGGACACACAGAAACCCTTAACAACCCGTGATATGGATTACCTGAAACAATATGGCTATACGCCGTCCGAAACCGAGATAAAAGAGCGGCTCGCCACCCTCGCCGCCCGTCAGGGCGAGCCCGCCGGGGCCGCGCTCCTCAAGCGTTGTTTCTCGCTGATGGACCTAACCACCCTGAAGACCGACGACACGCCCGCTTCCGTGGCTGCGCTCGTGGACAAGGCCAACCGCCTGCTTGCCGAGTATCCCGGCTATCCCCTCCCGGCTTCGATCTGTGTCTATCCCAACTTCGCCTCCGTGGTGCGTGAGCGCCGCTGCAGCCCGGAACTCCACGTGACCACGGTCGCCGGCTGTTTCCCTTCCTCCCAGAGTTTTCTGGACGTGAAGGTGCAGGAATGTGTCCTGGCGGTCCGGGACGGTGCGGACGAAATTGATATCGTGCTGGCGCTCAATGCCTTCCTGGCTGGAGATTATGCTGCGGCCAGCCGGGAGATCGTGGCGATGAAGCAGGCCGTCGATGCGGAGGCGGCCCGGCAGGGCCGCAAGCTCGTGCTCAAGGTGATCCTGGAAACCGGCTTGCTCGGTACGCCCGAAGCCATCGCCCGGGCCTCTTTCCTGGCGATGGAAGCCGGCGCCGATTTCATCAAGACTTCGACCGGCAAGGTCTCCGTCAACGCAACGCCGGAGGCTGCCTGGGTGATGTGCTCCTGCATCAAGGCCTTCTATGAGAAGACCGGTCGCCGCGTGGGTTTCAAGGCGGCGGGCGGCATCTCCAACGCCGCGGACGCCCTGCTCTACTACCGCATCGGCGAACAGATCCTCGGAGCGGAATGGATGGACAAGGACCATTTCCGTTTCGGCGTCAGCCGGCTGGGCAACAGCCTGATGAGTGCAATTGAACAAAAAGAAGTCCGTTTCTTCTGATTCCAGGACGGTTTTTATCGACCAGGGATGCCTGGATTCCGGCCCTGCACACGCGTGTGCAGGGTTTTTTGTACAATTAAACGATTAATCCTGCACTTAAACGGATCGCCTTTCCGACCTTTGCTCCCGGACCAAAACTAGATTTGTGAGCATGAACAGAAAGACTGAATTCCGTATGGCCGTCCTGCTGTCGCTGGCGGTCTCCTGCGCCCCCCGGGGGCTGGATCTTCCGTCCCGGCCGGGCTCACGTCCGGACGCGCTGATCGGACATGGGTGCATCGTGCTGGGCGAGCGTCTGGACGACCCTTATTCCGTGGACAATATGACCAAGGCCCTCGCCTCGCTGTATCCTACCAAGGCGGACCGCATCGTCGTCCCGACGACGGACTGGTATGTTCGCTTCCTGCCTGCTGACGAAGAACAATACACCCGTCTGGAGCGGATGGGACTCCTGCTGCTGGACCATCCGATGGATTACGAAATCCTGCAGGAGGGAGACTGGTACCATGATCCTGCCGTGCCGGAAGACCGGATCACCTGGCAATACGCGGTGGTGAAGCCGGACTTCGATTTCCCGCAGGATATTCCCTACGAGCTGCTGGACAAATGCTATATCCCCGTGGAGGAAAGCGGCACGAAAGCGGATGCCCTCGACTGGGCGGCCGTGGAGCGGGAGTCGTTCCGGCTGACGGGGAATCCCGTCCTTCCGGCAGATGCCGGAGCTTCCCGCTCCGTGCAGACCAAGGCCAAGGATTCCGCGACGCCTTCGGGCTGTATCACCATCGTGGACGAGGCCCTGGGCGGGACGCCCGAAGGGGTGCGGGGCGTGCGGGTGTCCTGCAACAGCTTTGTCAAGACGGCCTATGCCTACACGGACGCGGAGGGGCGCTATACGATGACCCGCAGCTTCTCGTCCAAGCCGCGCTACCGCTTGGTATTCAAGAACAAATACGGCTTCACCCTGGGTATGAACAAGATCCTGGTCCCCGCCTCCGTATCCACGCTCGGAACGGGGGAGGCCGGGGGACTGGACGTCAACGTCGGCTCCGATTCGGACCGCAGGCTTTTCGCCCGCTGCGTGGTCAACAACGCCGGATATGACTACTTCCAGGCCTGTGAGGCAGAGCGCCCGGGGATCAAGCCGCCCCCGTCCAACCTGCGGCTCTGGCTCTTCCAGCATCGGCAGTCCAGCTGTACCCCGATGCTGCAGCAGGGGGTGCTGGTGGACGAATCCCGGCTGGGCGGATGGCTGGGCGATTTCTCCTTCCTGCTGAAGATGTTCCTGCCGGATGCGCTGGTCGGCCTGGGCGGACAGGACAGCTATGCGGACATCTATTCGCAGACCCTGCAGGAGTTCGCGCATGCCAGTCACTTCGCTTCCGCAGGCAGCGACTACTGGGACCGCTACATCCGCTATATCGTCAAGTCCTTTGTCGGTTCGGGTTTCGTGGCCTATGGTGTGGGCACGGAAGAAGACCACGGCTACTGCGAAGTGGCGGAGATGTGGGCCTACTTCATCCGGCACGTGCTGTACCGGGAGCGCTACGGCGAGACTCCGGGAACGGTGGGCATGAATTTCTGGTTCCATCCCCAGATTTTCCTCCAGCTCGAGGAGAGGGGCCTGTCCCCGGTGCGTATCTTCCAGGTACTCAATGCGGAAGTGACGGACCGGGAGATACTCCAGAAGAAACTGATCAGCTACTATCCCGAATACAAAAGTCCGATCAACCAGGCTTTTGCAAGATACAACTAAACTATGAACTACTTCCGGATGGACTGCGATAAGGATTGAGGTGATAGTTTGTCATAAGTTTAAGTTTTTTTCAAAAAAAGTGCTATATTTGCAGTCCATTCGAGCGCGGGTGGCGAAATGGTAGACGCGCTAGTTTCAGGAGCTAGTGTCAATTGCGACGTGTGAGTTCGACTCTCATCCCGCGCACCCAAACAAACGGTCCGGCAAGTCTGGACCGTTTGTTGTATAAGAATTCTCGCAGCAATCGCAGCAAATAAAATATTTAATTATTATATTTGCGAGGATTGAGACGAGAATTTTAACCATTAATACAACCAAGAAAATGAAAAAGAATCTTCTCTATGCAGCATCGGCGGCACTTGCCATGCTCCTCAGCGTGTCGGCTTTCGCCCAGGTCCAGACCCCGCCCAGCCGGGTCGGTGGCACGCAGCAGGCCAACGGTGAGGAAGCTCCCCGCATGGTCCCCGCAATGACCGAGTTCTATGAGCCCGTCCCCCCGACTGTCACGCCGGGTAAGTTCAGTGCGGCGACCCAGAACTGGAGCGCTCCCTCCGACGCAGTCGTCCTCTTCGACGGCTCCAACCTGGACGAGTGGGTGTCCGTCCGTGACGGCAGCCCTGCGACCTGGGACATCATCGACGGTACGCTCTCCGTCAACAAGCGTCAGGGTGATATCATCACCAAGCGTGAGTTCGGCGACTGCCAGATCCACATCGAGTGGTGCGTTCCCGTGGGTATCAGCGGCACCGGCCAGAGCCGTGGCAACTCCGGTCTGAAGATCGGCGGCAACACCGGCTACGAGATCCAGATCCTCGACGGTTACAACAACCCCACCTATGTGAACGGTATGGTCGGCAGCGTTTACAAGCAGACCATCCCTCTCGCCAACCCTTCCCGTCCCAACGGTGAGTGGCAGTACTACGACATCATCTTCACGGCTCCTACCTTCAACAAGCTGGGCCAGTATCGCACCAAACCGCGCGTGACCCTGATTTACAACGGTGTCGTCGTGCTGAACGATGTCGAGATCATCGGTACCACTTCCTTCATCGGCATCCCTCCGGTGAACCAGAACACCACCTATCAGCTGATGCTCCAGGCCCACGCCGATCCCAGCGCCCCGCTGCAGTTCCGCAACATCTGGGTTCGCGAGCTGTAAGCTCCGCTCAGAGAGAGATACACAAGAGGCCGGCCCCTCGGGGCCGGCCTCTCTTTCTTTCCTGCCGTACCGTCAGCTGTCCAATGCGGCCTGGAAGGTGTCGTCGGTCTGGAGGAAGAGGTGGTAATAGGCTTTGTCTCCGAGTTTGGAGTAGCGTCCCACCAGGGCCCGCACCTGGGTCATGATGTACTCCTTGTCCAAATCCCATTCGCCGTCCCGGGGGACGAGTCCGTCGCGGGTCCGGGCGAATTCGAGGAAGCGGTTCTCCAGGGCGGCGGCATCCAGGTAGGAGAGCAGCCGGTCGTAGTCGTCGATGGCGGTGAGCTCCGTCCGGTGCCCGTCGAAGAAGGCGGAGGCGAAACGCATGGCCGTGGCTTTTCGGTTGCAGGCCACGTAGAAAGTGCCGGCCCGCGTGGTGTCGATGGGCACGAAGACGTCGGGCAGGATGCCGCCTTTCTCGACGCGCATGCTGTCGGCATAGACCATCTCGCCGGAATCATAGCGGCGCAGGACCTCGAGGTCGTAGTCATCGCCGTAGGGTTTCTGGATGCAGCGGCCGGAGGGCGTGTAGTAGCGGGCCACGGTGATGCGCATCCCGGAATTGTCATTGAAGAAGAAGGGCTCCTGGACGAGTCCCTTGCCGAAGGTGCGGCGCCCGTAGAGCTTGGCCCGGCCGTTGTCCTGCAGGGCTCCGGCCAGGATTTCGCTGGCGGAAGCGGAGCCTTCGTTCACGAGGATCTTGACGGGGATGTCCTGGAACGGACCCCGTCCGTCGGCGCGATATTCCTCCCGTTTGTGGCTGCGTCCTTCCAGATAGACGATCATGGCCCGGCGGGGCAGGAAGAGGTTGGAGAGCTTGCAGGCCTGGTCGAGGTAGCCGCCGGTGTTGTCACGCAAGTCGATGATGAGTTCCTTCATGCCCGCTGCGGCGAGTTCCATGCAGGACTGGAGGAATTCGGTCTCGGTCGTGCGGGAGAATTTGGACAGGCGGAGGTAGCCCGTCTGCGGACTGACCATGAAGGCGGCGTCCACGGAGTAGGTGGGAATCTTGCCGCGGGTGATTTCGAAGGGGATGATCTCGGCGCCCCGCTTGACGGTCACGGTCACCTTGCTGCCCGCAACTCCCTTGATGCGGCGGACCATGCTGTCCTGGGGGAAGCCCACGCCCGCGATGGGGGTGGAATCCACCTTGAGCAGCCGGTCGCCGGGCATGAGCCCGATCTTGTCGGAGGGGCCGCCGGGGATGACCTCGATTACGATGGCCGTGTCGTTGGGCACGTTGAACTGGATGCCGATGCCGTCGAAACTACCGGTCAGGTCGGCTTCCGTCTCCGCGAGGATCTGCGGGGGCATGTAGGCGGAATGCGGGTCCAGGGCGGACAGGGCGGCGGCTGCCACGGCCTCGGTGACCTTGGCATGGTCCACGGAATCCACATAATTCTCGTCGATCTTGTCCAGGATCAGCTGGATCTTGCGCCAGCTCCCATCGCGCATCGCGAGCATGCGGCGGCTCATGCCGAGCTGCTGGATCAACACGGCCAGCAGAAGCCCGATCACGACGCCCAGCAGGGCGACCAGCAGGGAGGATTTCTTCATGGGATCAGTCGATTTTCTCCACCTCTACGCCGGCGCGGCGCAGCAGGTCGATGCCGTCCGTGAGACGGTATTCGTCGCGATACACCACCCGCCGTATGCCGGACTGGATGATGAGCTTGGCGCATTCCATGCAGGGGGAAGCTGTCACGTAGAGCGTCGCCCCGTCGGCGCTGTTGCCGGATTTGGCGATCTTGGAGATGGCGTTGGCCTCCACATGCAGGACGTAGGGCTTGGTCACCCCGTTCTCGTCTTCGCAGATGTTTTCGAAGCCGGACGGCGTGCCGTTGTATCCGTCGGAGATGATCATCCTGTCCTTGACCAGCAAGGCACCCACCTGGCGGCGCTTGCAGTAGGAGTTGGACGCCCACACGGCCGCCATCTGCATGTATTTGTCGTCGAATTTGTTCATGCTTATCGCTGGTAAAGATAACGTTTGATGCTCCGTTTCGGCGTACGTTCGAAGTCCTCGGGCAGGAATTCGATCTTGCGGATCTGCGCGTAGGACGGCAGGAGCTTGTTGATTTCGGGAAGGTTGTCGCTGATGCGTTTCTCCAGGTCTTCGCCGCTCATCCCGTCGAGCTCTCCCTGATGGTAGTCAGGATAGATGAGGGCGGTCAGGCCGCCGTTGTCCTCGACCACGAGGGATTCCACGACGTAGGTGACGTTGTTGATGACGGCTTCGAGTTCCTCGGGATAGATGTTCTGGCCGCTGGGGCCGAGGATCATGCACTTGGAGCGGCCGCGCAGGTAGATGAATCCGTCATAGTCCATCACCCCGATGTCCCCG
>JAEEGL015965716.1_pt1 | contig 10644 bp, 11 predicted proteins | sample 9134231 | NCBI WGS metagenome assembly JAEEGL01 (sample SAMN16246548, study PRJNA631951) | gut metagenome | biome: gut microbiome; feature: rumen; material: fiber-attached | host: Bos | place: Iran: Karaj | collected 2018-10 | reverse complement strand
GCAAGTATTTCAGCTATTAAAGATGGTATTTGTATTGATACATCTATGGGTTTAACTCCTAATGCAGGTTTAATTATGGGAACTCGTTGTGGTGATGTTGATACATCTATTCTTACTTATATGATGCAAAAGAAGGGTATTACACCAAAAGAAATGGATACTATTTTGAATAAACAAAGTGGTTTATTAGGTATATCTGGTGTATCAAATGATTCAAGAGATATTGAAGATGGTATTAATAAAGGTAATACTCGTTGTGTATTAGCACAAAGAATGTATGTTGAAAAGATTATTGATTATATTGCGATGTATTATTTTGAATTGGGTGGAGTAGATGCAATTGCATTCTCTGCTGGTGTTGGAGAAAATTCAATTAGAACAAGAATAGATATTATGGAAGGACTTAAAGTACTTGGTGTTATTCCTGATTATGAAGCAAATAATTGCCGTGGAGAAGAAGTATTAGTTACTACACCAGAATCTAAAGTACCTTGTTATGTAATACCTACTGATGAAGAAATAATGATTGCAAGAGATACATATAACTTAATTAATGAGTAAAGGAGACGTTATGTTTCTACAAATATATGAACTAATAAAAAAATATGAAAATATTGTTATAGCAAGACATATAGGGGTTGATCCAGATGCGATGGCCTCATCTTTTGCTTTAAAAAATAGTATATTACTTACTTTTCCAGATAAACATGTTAGATTAGCAGGTACTGGTAGTAGTAGATTTTCATATTTTGGTAAATTTGATAAACAAGAGGATGTAAAAGAAAATACTCTATTAATTGTTACTGATACACCTGACTTAAAAAGAATAGATGGTGTAACTGATATAACTAAGTTTAGTGATATTATTAAAATTGATCATCATCCTTTTATGGAAAAATTTAGTGAAAATAGTGTTGAATATATTGATGTAAATGCTGGAAGTGCAGCACAAATAGTACTTGAATTAATTCAAGAAACTGATTTATTAATGGATAAACAAATAGCTGAACAAATATTCTGGGGAATTGCATCTGATACTAATCGTTTTATGTATAATGATTGTACAAGTAAAACATTTCATTTAGTAGGTGGATTACTAGAAAAATATGATTTAGATTTACAAAAATTATATGAAGCACTATATTTAAGACCACTTGAAGAAGTAAGACTAGAAGGATATATTGGAAGTAATATGACAGTTACTGATAATGGTGTTGCATACATTAAAATTAGTAATCAAGTATTAGAAGAATATAAAACTGATACTGCAGCTCCAGGTAATATGATTGGTGATTTTAATTATATAAATGATGTTATTGTATGGTTATTTATTACTGAAGATGTTAAGAATAATAATTATCGTATTTCAATAAGATCACGTGGACCAATTGTTAATAAAGTAGCTGAAAAATATAATGGTGGTGGTCATAAATTTGCTTGTGGGGCAAGAATGACTGATTTAACTTTAATTGATAATATGATTAAAGAATTAGATGAATTATGTGCTAAGTATAAAAAGGAAAAGAGGGAAGATAATGAAGATAGTCAATGCGTTTCTGAAAATAATAGCAACTCGTGTTAGTCAATATCCAACTGATGAACTTCCTGAATTTTTACTTGTTGGAAGAAGTAATGTAGGTAAGAGTAGTTTTATTAATACATTACTTAACAAAAGAGGTTTAGCAAGAACTTCTGCTACACCAGGTAAAACACAAACAATTAATTTTTATTTAGCAAACAATACTTTCTTTATAGTTGATGTACCAGGTTATGGTTATGCAGCTGTTAATCGTGAACAACAAAAGAAAATGGGTTTAATGATTGAAGATTATTTAGAAAATAGAGATGAATTAAAAAGAGTATTTATGATTGTTGATTTTCGTATTAAACCAACTGAGGATGATATCCTTATGTATCAATTTCTAAAATACTATGATATTCCTGTTACAATTATTGTTAATAAAGCTGATAAAGTAGGAGCAAGTAAGAAAGATAAAAATCTTAAATTAATTAGTAAAACAATTGACTTAGCTCCAGGTGATGACATGATAGAATTTTCAAGTGTTACCAAAAAGGGAAGAGAAGAAGTATTAGCTAAAATAGAAAGTTTAATAGTAGAGACAATATAGCCAGTAAAGTGGCTATTTTTCTTTGCAATTTTCTTGACAATTTATGTTTATTATTTTACAATTAAATTGATACTAGAGGAGGATATTATGGGAATAGAAAAATGGAAAAATAGTATTTTTGGTAATAAAGATGAAGAAACTGAAGAAGAGGATAATGAAATATATACAGCTAAAAAGCCTAGTAAAGATGCTTTAAAAGCTATGAGTGGTGATGGTAATAAAATGATTTTATTTGAACCACGTGCATACTCAGAAAGTCAACAAATAGCTGATTATTTAAAAACAAGTAATGCAGTTATTGTTAACTTAAAAAGAGTTACACCAGATCAAGCTAAACGTATTGTAGACTTTTTATCTGGTACACTTTATGCAATTGAAGGAGGACTTCAAAAACTAGGTGGTGGAATATTCCTATGTACACCAAGTTCTGTTCCTGTAGAAGGCAAAATAAGTGATGATAAAGATGCAAAAGCTAGTGCAGTAAAAAAACCAAAACAAGAAAAAGATGATGATGAAATAGATTGGTAAAAGCCTAAGGGCTTTTTTTTCTTGCATTAAAAAAACTCAGATGCTATAATTAAATATGATAGGAGTAGTGTATGGAAGAGAGATTATCTCATAGAGAACAAAAGCTTCGTGAAGCAGAAAAAATTATCAAATTAATAGAAAATTATGATAAAAACACAATTGATGAAAGAGTAACTGGATTAACTGAAGATTTACGTGGATTACCAGATAAATGGGTATTATTTAAACATGGAAAAAAACAAGAAGCAAAAAAAGTAGAAATTAAAACAAATAAAATATCTGCAGAAATAAAAGAAAACAACTCATTTAAAGATATTGTTCGTATAATTAAAGCTCTTTTAAGTTATAGAAATCTAGAACCAATAATGGTTAAACATCCACAGGCATTAAAAAAATTAGCTCAAATAAAAACAGGTAATCAAGCTTTGGATTTACAAAATAAGAAATTACTAGATGTATATAATAGTCTTATTGAAAGAGATGAAAGTAACTATGAAAGAACAAGACAAAAAAGCAAACAAGAAGTTTTTGATAAAATACGTAATACAGAATTTTATAAAGGAAGAAAAAAAGAAAGTGGTAAGTTACTTCAAAAACCAGATAAAGCTGAGTTTATTCCTGCAATAGGATCATTTGAAGATTTATTTAGATGGACTAGTGAAATATTAAATACATCTGGAATTAAAGAAGATCCTAAATATGTTGATAAATATGAAGTTGATGATACTGATTATGAGAAAACTGTAGATAATGTTGGTAAAAATATTGAAATAATGAATGGGCATTTTGAAAGATTAAAGAAATATGCCTCAAAAGATGAAGTTAAAGAATATGAAAAAGGTTATGAATCATTAACTAAACTTCATAAGAAATTTACTAAGACTAGTTATTATCGTCATTTAGTTGAAATTACTAATCTAGTACGACAAAAGCATGCTATTGAGTATACTATTAATGAATTGTTAAGTGTTACAGTAAGAGCAACTGATGCAAGTGGTATTTATAAATCAACAGTTACAATGTTAGTAGAAGCAAAGAAAAAATGTCAAGAAAAGTTGGAAAAACTTGGTTTTGCAGAGGTAGAAGATTATTTAAAGACTGTAGCTAAATCTATTGATGGTGTAGATGATATTGTTGAAGAATTACAAAAACGTGATAAAAAAGCTCAAGAAGAAAAAGCTGAAGCAGAAAGAAAACGTAGGCTTGAAGAGAAAAAAAGAGAAGAAGCGTATGAAAGAATGAGTGCGCGTTCAAAAGCTAGTCGAGCAGTACTTGATCGTATGGAATTAAGAAAATTAATGGAAGAATTAAGACCAATTGTTTTAGAGCAAATAGATCCAAAATTAGTTAATTATAATCAAACAGGTGTAGACTCTTGGGAAAGAGATGATAGTGCATATGTTCAAGAATTTAATTCTAAGATGCGATATGAGCTTTGGAAAAGAGGAATAGATACTGATGGTGTATCTATAATTAGTCCTTATGAATCTGATACCGATCAATATTCTGGTGGATTTGGTAAATAAAAGATATCCTTGTGATATCTTTTTTATTGTATTTTTATTCTTTACATTGTATAATAATTCATCGAGGTGGGTTATGGATAAATATGATTTATCATATGAGAAAAGATTATTAGATTTATTAGGTTATGAATATATAGAAGATACACCTGGTAAATGGAAAGTATTAGATGATAATAAAAAAGAAGTAGGGTATATAGAAGCTTATCAAAATGTTGATGAAGATGGTAATTCTTATAATAAAGATTGTGAGTATATATATCATATGGTAATTGATAGTGACACTATTAGTTTTGATAATGAAAGAGATTATGATGAACAAATATATTTCTTTGATGTTAAAGAAGGTAATTATGATGTTTATTTACAACTAGGTGATAAGCATTTACTTGGAACTGATAATGAATTTATAACAATATATAATAAGGAATCATTAAAAGATCATAAAATTAGAAAGGCTATATGCTTTATTAAAGATTTTAATAGTCCTGATTATGGTATTATTAATTCACATATAAATGGAATTGGAGTAGAACTTACTTATCCAATAAATGGGTACATAGTTGAAGAGAATATGTGGTTTAGAAATAAAGATTTTACTGTGGGTAACGATTTTAAATATTATGAATATAAATTACATCACCATTTAGAAAATGAAGATTATGATGAGGGTACAGGTTATGAAATATCGTCTTTCTTAATGCGTGATGAGCAGGATAAATTAATTACTAAGAAAGATATTTTCGAAAAAATATCTGAAATGAAAAGAAAAGAAAGAGAATTAAATGAAGAAGATATTGTTGTTGATAAAAATAATAAATTACATTTATTTATAAATACAATTAAACGTGTATTTAATATTGCACCAAAAAGAAAGCATTATTTCCCACCAGAAGAAGATTATCCAACTAATGCAAAAACACCAGAAGAATTTGCTATTGAACATGGAAGAGGAATAGAAATATTTAAACAAGCAAGAGTGTTAGCTAATCAAATACTTCCATTTAAAAAAGATATAATATACGATTATTATAAAGACTATATTGATGAATATAATCTTGGTATATTATTTGATGAATATGAAAAGGTAAATACTAAATAGTTAGGGGGATTATTATGAAAGATGATTTATCAAAAGAGGAATATCTAGTTAAGTTATTTGGTTATGATTTAAGTAAATGGGCGCCAGATGAGTGGGCAATTTTAGATAAAAGAGAATCTAATGTTGGTTATGTACAACGTGTAGAAGAAAATGATACAGTAAAATATCAATCTTTAATTGATGAAAATGGTATAGTTTATGAAGATGCGAGAACAGAAAATAATAAATCATATCACTTTGAATTTGAGAGAGGTAATTGTTCAACAGTTACATTGGATTTAGATGGCCCTAAAAAAGAAATAAATATTTTAACTAATAATTCAGTAATTAGATTAGATTGGAAAACAAATGAAAATAACTATGGTTTTACTTTAGAAAGTATTAATTATATTTATGATGAAAGAGGTAATTACCAAGAATGTGAATCAGTTGATTATATTGGAAGCTATCCAATAAGACTATTTGTGAATGGTAAAGAATATGATCCTGATTTAGTCGTTTTGATGGAGAAGAATAATACACCACAAAAATTGTTATATGTATTAGATATGATATTATCTCATTTACCATTTGAAATGAGTTTAGAGGAAATAATTGGTGAAGAAGATATAGAAAAAAGTGGTTTAAAACCAGTTTTTGAAGAAATGAATAAAGTAAAAAAGGGATCAAGAAATAAATAAAGCCATTTAGGCTTTTTTTATTGAATAAAAAAAATATCGATGCTATAATTAAAGAAGAATAAGATAGGAGGAAATATGAAAGAAAAGATATTAAATGTTATTATTAAATATCGTGATCCAATTTTATTAACAATTGGAACTCTTTTAGTGGCTTTCTCTATTTGTTTATTATTTTATGATCGTATTGAACTTATTAAAAGTAATGTTTTTGCAGAAGTAGAAATGGAAAAATATCGAGAAAAAGACAATACGGAAGAACCTGAAGAAGAAACCAATCAAGAAGTAGAAGATGCAGGAATAAATGATACTGACGTTGATCAAGATAATTTACCACCTGAACCTACTAAAGAAGTAAAAACTAAGATTAATAAAGAATATATTGGTTATTTAGAGATTAAAAAGATTAATTTAAAGCAAGGTATGGTATCTAAGAACTCTCGTTATAATAATGTTAATTATAATATTCAATTATTAGGTCCATCAGATTATCCAGATAAATCACTTGGTAATACTATTATAGCTGGACACTCTGGTAGTAGTTATCTTGGTTTCTTTAAAAATCTATATAAATTAAAATTAGGTGATGAAGCTACTATAACTTATAAGGGTTATTTATATACATACAAAATAGTTAATATATATAATGTTCCTAAAGTAGGTAAAGTGAAAGTAGTTCGTGATGTACATAAAACATGTTTAACATTAATTACTTGTACTTATAAGAGTAAAACTGAACAAACTGTTTATATTTTAGAATTAACATCTAAAGTTAAGGATGGTGGTAGTGTATGAAATATGCTATATCTATATCAATAATGGTATATTTTATCTTATCAATAATCCTTGTACTTAATATGGAAGATAAGAGTAAAATTATTAAGAATAGTTTCTTAGTATTTATGATTGCTTTAATAACTGCTCTTTTCTTAGTTAATGAATTAGTTATGGATTATGTAGCTTCTGTTGTTCTTAGATATATTTATTTTCCAACATTTGCTTCGATTATTATTACATTAATGATTGCAATAATAATGTATATAAAAAATATATTTAATGATAAAATTAACGATAAAAGAAGAATAGTTAATTATATATTTGCTAGTTTTATTATAGTAGCTTATGTTATATTTATGTTACTTAATGTTGATATTAATTCGTCAACGGCTCTATATCAAGGCGATAGTCTAAATTGTTTAAGATATATTAGTAGAACATTTATTATCTGGATGATAGTTAATGCATTAATTAATTATTTTAGTTATTTTTTAAGAAAAAGTAATAAATAATACTACTTCGGTAGTTTTATTTATATAAAGAGGAATTATGGAAGAAAGAGATAGTTTATCAAGAAATGTAGGCTTTTTGGGTATTCTTGGTAATATTATATTATTTGTTATAAAAATTGTTTTTGGTTTAATTAGTAATAGTATGGCTTTAATAGCTGATAGTTTTAATAGTGCCGGGGATATCTTTGCATCTTTAATGACTTGGATTGGTAGTCGTATATCTAGCGTTCCTAATGATAGTGATCATAATTTTGGTCATGGTAAAGCAGAATATATCTTTTCTATGTTAATTGGTATATCAATGATTATAGTAGCTGCTAAGTTATTATATGATTCAGTTGTATCTTTAATAAATGGTAATATGCTATCTTATTCAATATTGTTAATCATTGTTTGTTTAGTTACAATTATTGTTAAAGTATGTCTATTTATTTATAGTAGAATGGTTTATTTAAAATATGATAGTTTATTAATTAAATCGAATATGTTAGATCATCGTAATGATGTTATTATTTCATTATTTACTCTACTAGCTATTATATTAGCTAATTATGGTATATATTGGTTTGATGGTGTAGTTGGTATATTAATATCAATATGGATATTTAAAGTAGGAATTAAAATCTTTAAAGAAAGTTATGATGTACTTATGGATACATCAATAGATAGTGATTCTAAACATCAAATATTATGTATTTTAAAAAGTTATAAAGAAATAAAAAGAATTGGTAATATATATTCTATTCCTGTTGGCTATAACTATATCGTTGTAGTTACTATTATAGTTGATGGAAGAATGCATACATCAACTTCACATGAGTTAGCTGATGAGATAGAAAAGCGAATAAAAAAAGCTAATGATAGGATACAAGACGTTATTGTTCACATAGAACCATTTAGTAAAAAAAATAAATAAATATTTGTCTAAGAGACTAGTTTTTAGTTCTCTTTTAGTATATAATTTTTTATATGAGAGGTAAGTTATGAAAAGAATTGGTAAGATAATTATATTAAGTTGTTTATTACTTGTTATTGTTGGTTGTAAAAACATTTTTGTAGTTGAAAATGAAGATATAGAATACTTATCTGGTAAATATAATGTTGAGATGAGTATTAAAAATTATGGTAAAATCACAATGGAATTAGATGCAGATAAAGCACCAATTACCGTTACTAATTTTATGAATTTAGTTAGAAGTGGTGCATATGATAATAATAAGATTCATCGTGTATATAAAGACTTTGTTATTCAAGGTGGAGATAATATAGATTCAGATAATATTAAGGGAGAATTCCTAGCTAATGGTATTGATAATGATATTTCTCATGTTAGAGGTACAGTATCTTTAGCAAGAGCGGGTGATCAAACAACAGGTTATAATACTGGTTCATCACAATTCTTTATTATTGTTAAAGATAGTACATTTTTAGATAATTATTATGCGGGATTTGGTAAAGTAACTAAAGGTATGGATGTAGTTGATAAAATTAATAAGAAAATAACTAATACTGATGATAATGGTAATGTCTTAAGTGATAAAGATATGCCAGTAATTGAATATATAAAAGAAATTGTAAAGTAGGGATGAAATGAATACACAAATTAGTGATAGAGATTTGGTATCAATGAAACTATTACACTATTTCATAACCAAAAAAAACTATACACCAATTATTGTTCAAGGTGTAGAAAATGAAATATGGTTAGAAAACTTAGATAGTGAATATAAAGTCATTAGAATAGTTAATAATTATATTCATAATGATGAACAATTAGATTTTGATGCCTTTAAAACAAAAAGAATGATTAAAAAAATAAAAAGAAAAACTTTTTCTTTAAATATAAAAACATTAAATATATTAACTGATGTTGGAGAAAATGTTGATCGTAGTAAAACATTTCCTGATATTGATATAATTTATTTTGAAGACGAAAAGAAAATACTAAAAAATGAAATAATAAAAGAGAATTTTTCAGACTTGAAAGATAATTTAGAATATACTGAAGATGGACTTCAATTATTCTTTAAAATAACTGATGAAATTAATAGTAAAAACAGAAAAGATGCTATGGAAACTGATCATATATTAGAACCTAAAACACCATATATAACTATTGGTTTATTAGTAATAATGGGTTTAATATATATATATCGATTATTAGGTAATTGGGAAACATTAGTAATTAATTTTGGTATTTATCGAGACTTAATACGTGAAGGTGAAATATACAGATTATTAACTGGTACATTTATTCATGTTGATTTAATTCATTTATTATGTAATTGTTATGCTTTATATATGATTGGTAATATGGTAGAAGGCTATTATGGTAGAAAGAAATATATTATTATATATTTAGTAAGTGCATTAGCTGGATCATTATTATCAATTGCTATGTCAAGTGGTTTTTCAATAGGAGCTAGTGGAGCTATATTTGGTTTACTTGGTAGTTTATTATATTTTGGATATCATTATAGAGTATATTTTGGTAGTGTTATATTAGCAAGAATAATACCAATAGTAATTCTTAATTTAGCAATTGGATTTATGATACCAGATATCGATAATTTTGCTCATATTGGTGGATTATTTGGTGGATTTTTAATTAGTAAAGCATTAGGTATTAATAGTAAAGATAAAAAAATAGATAAAGTAAATGGTATAATAATGACTGTTTTATATATTGGTTTCCTAGTTATAATAGGATTATTTATGAGGTAATATGGAAAAGTATAGTTTTGGTAAAGTAGATGAAAAAGCTTTAGCTAATAATTTTGCTAAAGCACTTAAAGATGATGAATTTGTTAAAGTAGTTAATGAATTAAATGTTTCTGATGAAGTAAAGAGTCATTATACATCTAATTTACAAGAAATAGCTGAGATTAATATAATCTGCGATAATTGTAAAGGATTAGAACATTGTCCATATGATATTATTGGTTTAAGAAAAGTAGCAGTAGCTAATAATAATGTTATTAACTTCATGTATAAGAAATGTGATTATAAAGAAAATGATGATAAGGAAAAAGAATATTTAAAAAATATTTATTCTTATAAAATGCCTAAAGAAATTAGAGAAGCTAGTTTTAAAAATATATATAAAGATGATTCAAGTAGATTAGAAGTAATTAAATATTTAAAGAAATTCTATGATTCTTATAAGAAAGGTGAAAAAGAAAAAGGTCTTTATTTATATGGTAATTTTGGTTGTGGTAAAACATATTTAATAGCAGCTTTGTTTAATGAATTAGCTAAAAAGAATATAAAAAGTACAATTATATATTTTCCAGAATTATTACGTAGTTTAAAAGCAAGTTTTTCTAATGTAGATGATAACTATGAAGAAAGATTTGATGCAGTTAAAGAAGCTAATTTATTACTTCTTGATGATAT
>JAEEGL015729555.1_pt1 | contig 10644 bp, 10 predicted proteins | sample 9134231 | NCBI WGS metagenome assembly JAEEGL01 (sample SAMN16246548, study PRJNA631951) | gut metagenome | biome: gut microbiome; feature: rumen; material: fiber-attached | host: Bos | place: Iran: Karaj | collected 2018-10 | reverse complement strand
TGGAATAATAGATTTTGCTTTTATATATATTTTGCATTCAAAAATAATATTTCTATCATTATATTTTAAACATACATCATTATCATCAATTACTTCAAAACTAAATCCAGGTATAGTTAAAGCCATATCAATAAAGTCTTTAGGCATAATAGATTTAGTTCTATCAAGCAAGAAATATAATTTAAAATCCATATCGAACACCTCTAAATATATTTTACCACACTAAAGTAAAATATTAAACTAATAAAATATAAATATTTTAGTAAAAGAAAAATGCTAGCATATCAACTAGCATTTTTATTACTATTTTCTAATTAAATCAACAATTTTTCTACATCTTGGACATAATTCGCCATTGTCTATTGATGGTACAATTTGCCAACATCTAGAGCATGTATATCCTTCAGCTGGTTTAACTTCAATTTTAACTTCATTAGCTACATCTTTAAGCTCAAATTGACTTACTATACACATTTGTCCAATGTTAGAATCTAATTTATCAAATAATTCTTTGATTTCTTTAGTTGGAGTAATAGTAAGTTTAGCATTAAATGATTTACCAATTACTTTTTCATTTCTAGCATCTTCTAATGCTTTTAGAATATCATTTCTAAATTCTAAGAACTTATCAAAATTAGCCTTTAATTCATCATATGCACTATAATCAATTGCTTTAGGCATACTATCTAAGTATGCGTCATTTTCTTTTCCAAATGGAAGACAATCATAAGCTTCTGTAGCTGTATGAGGAATAATTGGAGTTAAAAGTAAGATTAAAGTCTTTGCTGTATTATATAATACAGTTTGTACTCCTCTACGAGATTCTGAATCTTCTTTTTCAATGTATAAAATATCTTTTGTGAAATCTAAGTAGAATGGAGATAGAAGTGTTGCTATATAAGCATTAACTAATCTATAAACTTCATTAAATTCATATGCCTCATATGCATTAGTTACATCTTTAACTAAATCATTTAATTTAATCATCATGTATTTATCTACATTATTTAAATCTTCAAACTTAGTTAACTTATCTAAATCAGAAATATTAGCAAGTAAGAACTTGAATGTATTTCTAATCTTTCTATAGACTTCACTTACTTGTTTAATGATATCATCACTAATTCTTTGGTCAGCTGTATATTCACAAGAAGCTACCCACATACGTAAAATATCTGCACCATATTGATTAACTACCTTTTGTGGATCAATAGTATTACCAAGTGATTTAGACATTTTTCTACCCATTCCATCAAGAGTAAATCCATGTGATAAAACGGCTTTGTATGGTGCTTTTCCTGTAGTAGCAACACCAACAATTAAACTTGAGTTAAACCAACCTCTATATTGATCAGAACCCTCTAAATAAAGGTCAGCTGGATAAGGTAAGTTATAATGTTTTAATACTGCTTGACTACTTGAACCTGAGTCAAACCATACATCCATGATATCAGTTTCTTTAGTGAATTTACCATTTGGTGAATGACTATTCTTATAACCTTCAGGAAGTAAATCTTTTGCTTCTTTCTTAAACCAAATATCACTACCAAATTCTTCAAATAAACTAGCAATATGATCAAATACATTCTTGTCAATTACTGGTTCACCATCTTCACAGTAGAAAATAGGAATTGGTACACCCCATACTCTTTGACGACTTATACACCAGTCTTTTCTATCTTTAATCATATTAGAGATTCTTAGTTCACCCCATTTAGGGATCCAATTTGCTTTTTTAATTTCATCTAATAAATTAGTTTTTAATTTATCAATTGAAGCAAACCATTGAGCTGTTGCTCTAAAGATTACTGGCTTTTTAGTACGCCAATCATGAGGATAACTATGTGTAATAGGCTTTAATTTTAAAAGTGAGCCACATTCTTTTAAATCATTAATAATTACATCTTCACTTGCATCATAGAATAATCCAGCATATTTACCAGCTTCTTCAGTTTGATATCCTTTATCATTAACACAAACTAAAATATCTAGTCCATATTCTTTACCTGCGATAAAGTCTTCTTCACCATAACCTGGAGCTATATGAACAAAACCAGAACCATCTGTTGTTGTTACATAATCAGCATTAATTGTTGGACTTACTCTATCATATAGTGGATGCTTATATTTTAAATCTAATAAATCTTTACCAAATTTTCTATCTAATACTTTAACATCTTCTAATTCTAATTCTTTAGTTAATGAGCTTAATAATTCTTCAGCACAAATCATTTTACCCTTATTTGAATCAAATAATACATATTCAATTAGTGGTCCAGCACAAACAGCAAGGTTACCAGGTAATGTCCAAGGTGTAGTTGTCCATACTAAGAAGCTTGCATCTTTATATAGGCCCTCTCCATTAACAATAGGAAATTTAAAATAAATTGATTTAGATGTAATATCTTGATATTCAATTTCAGCTTCAGCTAATGCTGATTCACTAGATGGTGACCAATAAACTGGTTTTAAGCCTTTAAAGATAAGGCCATCTAAAGCCATTTTACTAAATACTCTAATTTGTTCAGCTTCAAAATAATGTTGTAAAGTAATATATGGATCATCAAAGTTACCAAGTACTCCTAAACGCTTAAAGTTTTCTTTTTGCTTAGCTACTTGGTTATATGCATATTCTTCACATTTAGCTCTAAATTCAGCTGTAGATATTTCTTTTCTATTTACTCCTGATTTAGTAATAGCAACTTCAATAGGTAGTCCATGAGTATCCCAACCAGGAATATATGGAGTATAAAATCCATTCATAGTTTTATATCTTAAGACAAAATCTTTAAGTATTTTATTTAATGCATGTCCAATATGAATATTACCATTTGCATATGGAGGTCCATCATGAAGTACAAAGAATGGATGTCCTTCATTCTTTTTTAAGACTTCCTCATATAAATTCATATCATACCATTTCTTTTGGAATAATGGTTCTCTTACACCTAAATTTCCACGCATTTCAAATGCTGTTTTAGGCATAGCTAATGTGTCTTTGTAATCAATAGCCATAATAATTCTCCTTTCAAAAATAAAAAAAGCATCCTATCTAAGGACGCTTAATTAACGTGGTACCACCTTAGTTCTAGAATAAATCTAGCACTTAAATCCTTAACGCGGAATACGTCCTATTTTACTATTTTCAAATAGGCATTCAAAGATGATAATCTAATTATAAGTGATGCTTAATTTCCACCAACATAAGCTCTCTATAATATTATATATTAGATGTTGTTCTTTTCATCAATTTATTATACACAAATGTATTATATCATAATATTTTTTAATTTAAAGTATTTATTTAAAATTCTTTAAAAATTCATTTAGAGAACCATCTAAGAAATTCTCTTTAGTGGCAAATAAGAAGGCTGTTTCATTTAATTGTTTTGCAGTTCCATTAATTGCATAAACAACACCAGATAAGAAAGCAATAACTTTATTTGCTTCATCAATATCTAATTCACCAAAGCCTAAGCATAGAGGAATACCATTTAATAATTTATCAGCATAACCAACAGCCTTATTAGGATCAAAAATGTTTTCCATAATCATTTTTTCTCTTGCAGGTGTTGTATCAACTTTTACTTCTTCTTTTTTCTTTGAAAATAAACCCATATTAGTATTCTCCCTTCCACATAATAGAACCAAGACGTAAATGTGTTGCTCCACATTCTAGTGCAATCTTATAATCATTAGACATACCCATAGATAAAAATAAATTCTTATCAATTGAATCTCTAAATTCCTTTAATCGCATAAATACGCCTTTTATAAGTGATTCATCTGTAGTATTTGGTGCCATAGTCATAAAACCTACAACTTCAATTTTAGAATAGTTTTTAAGCTCATTATAGAACTTTAAGGCATCATTATAATCTATACCACTTTTAGATTCTTCACCACTATTTATTTCAATAAAACACTTTAATTTTTTATTAGAATATTTTTCAATTTCATTTGCTAGCTTTATGCTATCAAGTGAATGAAGATATTCTATTTTATTTATAACATCTTTTACCTTATTAGTTTGTAAATGACCGATAAAATGCCATGTGATATTTAAGTCAGTTAAATCATCATATTTTTTTAAGAAAGCTTGGACCCTGTTTTCACCCATATTTTTTATTCCAAGGTTATACATTTCTCTAATTTTATCGCTATCTACATATTTACTAGCACATACAATTGTTGCACCTTTAGGATCAATTTCTTTTAAGTTATCTCTTAACATTATCTATTAAACCTAAATAACATTATGTCTCCATCTTGGACAACATAATCTTTTCCTTCACTACGCATTCTACCTGCATCACGCGCTTGTTGATTTCCACCTAAAGTTACAAAATCAGTATAACTAATTGTTTCAGCACGAATAAATCCTTTTTGGAAGTCTGTATGAATAATACCTGCACATTCAGGAGCCTTCATACCTTTTTTAAATGTCCATGCTCTAACCTCATCAGGTCCTTCAGTAAAATATGTAGCTAAGCCTAATAAGTCATAAGTTTCTTTTATTAAATTATCTAGTCCTGATTCTTCAAGACCATAGCTTTCTAAGAACTCCTTCTTTTCTTCATCAGATAAATCAGCAAGTTCGCATTCAAATTCAGCAACAATAGGAATAACCTTTTTACCCTTAACAGCATCTTTTAATTCATCATAATGCTTATTATAATCAATACCATCTCCACTAGCATTTAAGCCTAAATTAGCAATATAAATTATTGGCTTTAAGCTTAAGAAACAAAATGAAGATAAGCTCTTTTTTTCATCACTAGATAAATTCATATCTCTAATAGAGATACCTTCTAAAAGCCCTTCTTGAAGCCTTTTCATTAAAGCTAGTTCATCCCTAGCTCCTTCTTCATTTGCTTGAGCTTTTTTAGCAATTTTATCAATTCTTTTTTCAACGATATCTAAATCAGAGAATATTAATTCTAAATCAATTACTTCTACATCTCTTTTAGGATTTACTGATCCATCAACATGTATTATATTACCATCTTCAAAGCATCTAACAACTTCTACAATAGCATCACAATTTCTAATATTACTTAAAAATTGGTTACCAAGTCCTTCACCTTTAGATGCACCTTTAACAAGCCCTGCAATATCAGTAAATTCAACTGTAGCATGTATTGTTTTTTTAGGGTTAACCATTTTTGTTAGAACTTCTACTCTTTCGTCTGGTACTTCTACAACACCTACATTTGGGTCGATTGTTGCAAAAGGATAGTTTGCAGCTAAAACCTTTGTTTTAGTAATTGCATTAAATAATGTAGATTTACCTACGTTAGGTAAACCAACAATTCCGGCAGTTAAAGCCATAAAAACTCACTCCTATTTCTTACCTAATTCATATGCACGTTTAACACATGCATCAAAACATTCTTTAACAATTTTATCCATATCATATTTATCAAAGACTTTTACGCCTTCAATAGTTGTTCCACCAGGTGAACAAACATCTTTTATTAATTGTTCAATTGGTTTATCAATTTCCATAATCATTTTTGCTGAACCAATCATTGATCCACAAACAAGTTCCTTACATTGTTCATAGCTAAAACCAGCTTCTATACCTGCTTTTATAAATGAAAGCGCAAAATAATACCCATATGCTGGAAAAGAACCATTTAAAGGGATAACTTCATTCATCTTATCCTCAGTTATAATAGTAACTGTTCCTACACTTTCAAATATTTTAATTACTACATCATTAATTTTATCATCAAAGCAAATAGCACTTGTACCATAGTTAATAAGTGCAGGTGTATTAGGCATAACTCTTGCTACATTAACATCTTTTAGATATTTTTTAATATGTGCAATATCTATACCTGCAGCAATAGTTATAATTGTTTTAGCATGATTACTTACTTTAGATAATTCTTCTAAAATAACATCAATTTGTTGTGGCTTAACAGCAAGCAAAACTATATCAGCATTTTGATATAGTTCTACATTTGAAGCGGTCTTATAGCCACCATTATTTAATTCTTCTATTCTTGGTGCATAACTATCAGCAAATATTACTTCATCTTTTTTAAATACACCACTTTTAATTACGCCCATTCCGATGGCTGAGCCCATCTTACCAGAGCCTATAATTCCAAACTTCATTTTTATCCCTCTAATTCTACCAGAAAATATTTCCGAAGATAGCACATACTAAGAATACAATAACTATTACCCAGTAAATAACTTTTACTGTAGTACTCTTACCTTTAGTAAATCCATAAGCAACAACTGCAACAACAATGAATGTTAAAATAACAGCAATTAATTGAAGTGCTCCTGTAAGTTTACCCATAGAAAATGAATCGATTTTGTTGTCTAAGCCAACTAATAACCATGCGATTGCACTAACTACGATTGCAACATATGCAAATACTTCTAATAAATTATTTTTTGAACTACTTTTACTCATTTTATAAATCCTCCTAATTTTTATATTAAAACATTTTTAAAAATGTAATAACCTAATTAAATTTCTCCCCACTCAGATTTAGTTTCAACACCATTTAGTTTATCTAAATATTCTTGAGCTTCTTCATTTCCTAAATTGATAGCTAACATATAATATTCTCTAGCTTTTTCTAAATCTTTAGCTACACCTTGACCGAATTCATAGCATAAGCCTAAATTCTTAATTGCTGATGCATTATTTTGGTTTGCAGCAAGTTTAAACCATGATGCTGCTTTTTTGTAATCTTTTTTAACACCTTCACCATGCTTATAACAATAACCTAAATTGTTTTGTGCTGGTGCATAACCTTTATTAGCAGCTTCACTATACCACTTAAATGCTTCTTCATAGTTTTGTTTAGTACCCATACCATAATAATAATTATTAGCAAGTGAGCATTGTGCTTTAGCATAACCTTGCTCTGCAGCTTTTCTATACCAAGCTGTTGCTGCATCATAATCGTAATCTACTCCATTACCTGTTTCACAGCATATAGCTAAATTGTATTGTGCTTGAGCATATCCTGCTTCAGCAGCTAATTTATACCATTTAACTGCTTCATTAGCCGATTTTTCAACACCATAGCCATAATCATAGCACATACCTAAATTGTTTTGTGCTGGTGCATAATTTTGATCTGCAGCACTTTTAAATAGCTTAAACGCATGAATTAAATCAACTAATACGCCATAGCCATCTCTATAACAAATTCCAAGGAAATTTATACTTTCTAAATCATTTTTATCAGCAGCCTTTGTACTCCATATAATTGCTTTTGAATAATCTTGAGCAATACCATTACCTAAAAAATATGCCTTACCAAGATTACGTTCTGCAACTACATTACCAAGCATAGCACTTCTTGTATACCAATACACTGCTTGTCTAACATTTTTTTCAACAACTTCACCTTTTTTATAAGCTTCAGCTAATTCTAACATAGCTTCACTATCATTTTCTTCTGCTTTTTTCATTAAAACATTTAAATCAGCCATATTTATACCTCCGATAAACTAATACATTATTATTGTATCACAATTATCTTTTATTTTATATATAAAAATAAAAAAAGAGAGTTTTTAACTCTCCTTTATCATTTTTATTGCCTTTGGAATATTAATTATTGTGTCTCTAGCCATTAAACTAATTTCATTCAATTCTAAAACACCTAATTCACCTGCAAGACCATTTACAAAGGCTCCAGATGCAACACCTAATAAAATATTATCTTTTGAATAAGCAAGTATACCTGCAAGTATACCACTTAAGACATCTCCACTTCCTGCGGTAGACATACCAACAGTTCCTCGATTTACTAAATAAGTATCCTTACCATTAGTAATAATTGTAGTAGGTCCTTTTAATAAAATTGTACAATTATTATGAGCACTTGCATACTCTATAGCATATTCAATTAAATGTTCTTTTATATCACTAATTTCTTTATTAATTAATCTAGAAAATTCTTTCAAATGTGGCGTAAGTACGACATTTTCACCTAATTTGATATTAGACATTTTACTTAATGTATTTAGTCCATCAGCATCAATTATAATAGGACATTTATAGTTATCTATAATATACTTTAAAATATCTTTATAGTTATCGCTAGAACCTAATCCCATACCTATACAAATACTATCCATATTATCTAATTTCATGAAGTTTTCATCAAACTTCATATGACCATTTTCTTCATCTACTTCTACTAAAATAGATTCTAGCATATAAGGTTTAATAGCTTCACCTATTGACCTTGGAACATAAAGCTTTGCTATACCACAACCACTTCTTAAGGCTGAATAGCTTAAATTTGATAATTTAATAGCGCCACTATATTCACTTGATCCACCAATTATTGCAGTGTAGCCAAAGCTCTTTTTATTAGAATTTTCATCACGTTTTTTAAATATATCTTTTATATCGGAAAAATCTATTAATTTATATGAATCACCAACCAAATTAATACCTATATTATTGTTTATAATTTTACCTGTATAATTCTTTCCATCATTTAATAATAAACCTGATTTTATATATCCAATAGATATAGTTAAATTAGCTTTTACAGCAACATTTGCTAACCCATTATTTCCATTTAAGCCACTAGGTATATCAACACTTATTATAAAAGCATTTGATTTATTAATGTTTTCTATTATTGATTTTATTGGTTCATCTACTTTTTTATTAAAGCCAGTTCCAAATATACAATCAACTATTACATCATAGCCTTTAAAGTCATAAGATCCATCAATAAATATTACTTCATTTTTTAAATCTTTATAAAAGAAAAGGGCATCACTACTCATTTTATCAGTTGTTCTAAGTATTGTTGAATTTGGTAAGAAACTTGCAAGCACATATCCATCTCCTGCATTATTACCTGACCCACAAACTATACCTACCTTTTTATCTGAAAAATCATATGAATTATAAATAGATTTACCTGCTTCATACATTAAATTAGTTGAACCAACTTCTTTTATTTTTTCATAGTCTGAATTTCTCATAGTATTAACATCTACTACTAATTCCATTTACATCACCTCAAGTAAAAATATTACAGGATGTAATCCATCGTTACATGATATTATCGCAGTACCATCTTTAATCATCCAGTTATCATAAACTTGTTTAACACCACTTGCTAATTTTTCTACATAAGGAAATAAATCATGCCAAGCACTGTTACAAAAGTTATTAGGAATTTGCGCATTTTTTGAAATAAAAGAATCCCCTATATGCATAATACATCTATTTTCTTTTATTTTCATATAATCTGGATTTTCATATTCTTTAATTAAATCTTTATTTTCAATCATCTTAAGTACTGTTATTTTTACATCCTTCATAATATCACCATAATAATTATACTTTATTTTATTAAAAGAAAAAAGGGCAATGCCCTTTTATTTCTTTTCTTCTTTTTTCTTCTTGTGATTTCTGTAGTAGCCAACTTTAATTAAGTATTCATCCCATACTTCTTTTTTAAGATTACTATTAATATATCTACATAAAGTTCCATGTAAGAATACTCTATCAGAATATAAGTTTAATACAACGCCTTTAATAGGTTTATCATTAAGTGTTTTATTTTTTACATATTCATTATATATATCTTTAATTGATTTCTTTAAAATTGTATATTCAGTTATTTCACCATTATCAATTAATTCTTCAATATAATTACATAAATCATCTTTATTAGTAAATATTGGATAATATAATCCTCTATAACTATCATTTTTATGTTTTACTTTATAATATCTAATATTCTTTTTAATAGAATTATCTTTTAGAATTTGTTTATCATTTAATTCTCCACATTCATATAACTTTTCAATTTTTGAATTAGGGAAATCAAAACCAACAACACAATAAACCTCCCCATGAGCTAGTGTATCAACGTATTCTTTAAAAGTATTATAATACTCATCATCTAAGTCTTCGAATGACTCACTTCTAACATTGATATAGTTAGCAGTTTTCTTTACTACATAATCACTAATTGTAAAATCTAAATTATCTAATCTCATTCTACCATCTCCCTTGCTCATATTATAGCACCAAAGCTTTATATTACAAGTAATATATATAATGAAAACGGCTTCATTAAGGCTATTTCATTATGAAAGCGATATGCAAAAAAAGAACATTCTATTTAGAACGTTCTTTATTTATAACTATTTATTTTACGATTGGACCAGCAGCAACTAAAGCCTTACCTTTAGCATTTCCTTCATATTTAACGAAGTTCTTATTAAATCTATTTGCTAAATCAATTGCTTTAGTTTCCCAGTCTTTAGGATTAGCATAAGTATCTCTTGGATCTAAGATATTTGTTGCAACACCTTCAAGTTCTGTTGGTACTTCAAAGTTGAAGTATGGAATCTTTTTAGTTGGAGCCTTAGTAATAGCAACATTTAAAATTGCATCAATGATACCTCTTGTATCTTTAATAGAAATACGTTTACCAGTTCCATTCCATCCTGTATTTACTAAATAAGCCTTAGCACCATTAGCTTGCATCTTCTTAACTAATTCTTCAGCATATTTTGTTGGATGTAATTCAAGGAATGCTTGACCGAAGCATGCAGAGAAAGTTGGAGTTGGTTCAGTAATACCACGTTCAGTACCAGCTAATTTTGCAGTAAATCCTGATAAGAAAT
>JAEEGL014404610.1_pt1 | contig 10644 bp, 5 predicted proteins | sample 9134231 | NCBI WGS metagenome assembly JAEEGL01 (sample SAMN16246548, study PRJNA631951) | gut metagenome | biome: gut microbiome; feature: rumen; material: fiber-attached | host: Bos | place: Iran: Karaj | collected 2018-10 | reverse complement strand
TGCGCCGCATCGGCATCGGCCTTCGCCTGAAGGAGAGCCTCATGTGCCGCCTTGAGATCCTGCAATTCCGCAACCCGGGCTTCATGTTCCGCCTGCAGAGACTGGAGCTTTTCGGTCGCCAGATCGCGCTCGCCCACCGTCTGAGCCAAGTCCGCCGCCATCTGAGCCAAAGAGGCCGATTTGGAATCCAGGGCTGACTGGGTCAGATTGTACATTTCGGCCGCGTGATCCCTTTCGCCCGTCACCTGCGAGAGCTGGTTTGCGAGCTGATCTCTGTCCGCCGTCATCTGCGCGAGCACCTCGGCGGTCTGATCCCTTTCGCCCGCAACCTGCGCGAGCTGGCCTGCGAGCTGATCCCTGTCCGCCGTCATCTGCGCGAGCACCTCGGAAGTCTGATCTCTTTCGCCCGTCACCTGCGCAAGCGATCCTGCGAGCTGATCCCTGTCCGCCGTCATCTGCGCGAGCACCTGCGCCGTCTGATCCCTTTCCCCCGTCACCTGCGAGAGCTGGGCTGCGAGCTGATCTCTGTCTGCCGTCATCTGCGAGAGGACGCCTGCGGTCTGATCGCGTTCTCCCGAGATCTGCGCAAGCTGGTTTGCGAGCTGATCTCTGTCCGCCGTCATCTGCGAGAGCACCTGCGCCGTTTGATCTCTTTCGCCCGTCACCTGCGAGAGCTGGTTTGCGAGCTGATCTCTGTCCGCCGTCATCTGCGCGAGCACCTGCGCCGTCTGCTCCCTTTCACCCGTCACCTGCGAGAGCGAATTTGCGAGCTGATCTCTGTCTGCCGTCATCTGCGCGAGGACTTCGGAGGTTTGATCCCTTTCCACCGTCATCTGCGAGAGCGAGGCTGCAATCTGATCGCGGTCCGCCGTCATCTGCGCGAGCACCTGCGCCGTTTGATCCCTTTCTCCCGTCATCTGCGCGAGCTGGCTTGCAAACTGATCCCTATCGGCCGTCATCTGGGAAAGGGCGTTTTGAATCTGATCAGCTTCGGATCGCAGGGCGGCGAACTGAGCTTCAGACTCTGCGGCTTTGACTTGCGCCTGTTCGTGCTCGGCTGCACAGCGCTGCTCAGCTGCCTGCGCCTGCATGCGAGCGGACTGTAAATTCTGATCGAGACTCGAGAGCTGACCGCGGAGGGAGGTGATCTCGTTTTCCATCTCCACTTGCATCTCGTTTAAGGCAACTTCCCGCGCTTCAACCGACTGCATCTGAGCCCGCAGGTCTTCTTGTGCGGCTTCCGCCTCCTCTGCGCGCTGCTCCAATTGAGCCATATCGCTTTCGCGCTGTGCCGCCGCATCGCGCAGGTCTAAGATCTCGCGCTCCTTACGAGAAAGTTCGGTCTTCGCGTCGGCTAATTCCTTTCGCATCGCGGTCTCGGAGGCGCGCTTTTGAGACTGTTCGTCGCGGCGCTTTGAAAGTTCCTCGCGGACAAGCTTTAATTCGCGCTGTAAAGATAAGACCTGCGTGCGTAAACTGCGGCTCGTCGCTGGATCATCTTCCGATCCGTCGGCGGGCATCGAAGTCGCACTTACGGGACGCGATGTGGAATAGGCCGCAGCGGGCACTGATGCAGGTTTAAAGACGGGCGCGGAACTTGGAGATGCGGGCTGTGCGGGCACGGAAGCAGGCACAAACACGGGCGCACTGGAAGTCGCAGCCGAGGGAACCGGGATCGAAGCGGGGACAAAGACCGGTGCATTGCTGGGACTGGCCGCAGCCGCAGGGATAGTCGCAGGTTTAAAGACGGGAACCGACGTTGAAGAAGCCGCTGCCGAAGGTGAAACGGATGCAGGCACGAATACGGGCCCGGAAACTGCTGCTGGCGTTTGGGAAACGGGCGCTGGCGTTTGGGAAACAGGTGTTTGCACAGTAGAACCTTCTTCTTTCGCCATTGCGGCAACAGTTTGATCGTCTGAAACCTGGGATTCCTGCTCGGAAACAGCAGGTTCTTCATTTGAAACTTCGGATTCCGGAGCGGAAATTTGATTTTTCACTGCTGAAACTTCGAATTCCGGTGCGGAAATTGCAGGTTCTGAAGCTGAAACATCAGATTCCGGTGCGGAAATTGCAGGTTCTGAAGCTGAAACATCGTCTTCCGCAAAGGAAACGCCATCCTGATCATCTGGAACCTGGTTTTCCGCTACCGGGGCATCAGGTTCTTTGGCTGAAAGATCGTCTTCCACAAAAGCGACGCCATCTTCCTGTGCTGAAACTTCGGCTGGCGCTGCTTCGGCTGCAGGTTCCACTGGGGATTCATCGACGAAGCTGACCGCGTCCAAAGCTGAGTGATCGCCAGAGACGCTGTTGTCGAAATGGGGATCGAGCGCAGCTTCAAAGGGATCGTGATCCGCAAGCGGGTCAACGTAACCTTCAGGATTTCCAAATTCCTGTTCGAGCTCGATACGGCTCTTCGACAACGCTTCAATCATCTGCGGATCGGGCGCAAAGTCGGGTGCAAACACAGGGGCTGCCTCTGCCGCACCAGAAGTGACGGGTTGCGCAACTTCGGAGATGGCCGGTCGGGAATGCTCTGCGTGGTTCGGCGAAAGGGGAAGTGGCGGAAGCGGCATGCCGGTCAAAGGTTGCGCTGTGGGTCTCACAGAAATCGAGGATGCGGGGCCATCCATCGACATGTAGGGCTGCTCCTGCGGCCTTGCGGAAGGCGCCTGCATCACGGGATTGCTCTGCTGCGGCGCTGCGTCTTCGGCTTCCTCTTCGATCAGGTCGGCGTCGTCCACCTCGATCGCATCTTCTTCGTCGAGCATCTCGACATCGTCGCTGTCGGAGAGCGGCTCCGCGGGGGATTGAGCCTGCATCGCGGCCTCGTTCCAAAGGCCTCCCTGATCGACAGATTCCGCCGGGGACTGGAAATAGCCGTTCGCAACCTGCTGAACCTGGAACGCCTGGGGCGGCTGCGTCTTTTCAGGACCGCCAACCTCGAGGTTCGCAAAGAAATCGTCGCCCTGACTCGCGAAGAGATCCTCTGCCTCGGGTGCGGGGGCAGATTCCGGCGCGGCCATCTCGGCCTGAAGCCCGCTGATGCCAATTAACAAATCCGGATCGCTCAGCTGCCCGTTCCACAAGCCCCGTTGTCGAAGCTGCTCACACATCTCGCCCACCGAAAAGGGCATGACCAGATACGCATCCGCCCTTCTGTTGGCGTCCAATGCCATGTTTCGGGCCAGACGATCGCTCTGCGCTTCCTCGGCATCGATGATCATGTAAATGGGGAGACTCCCCAGCTGACGCCGCAGCCTTTGACAAAGCCCGTAACCCGTGTTGGCCATGAGCCCCAGGAAGATGGCGTGGGGCGGCGCACTCGTCGCGCTCTGGAGCGCCTCGCCTCCGTCGCTAAAACAACTGCATTCGAAACCGAGCGAAACGAGTGTTCCCCTCAACTCAGCTGAAAACGCGGCGTCCGAATGGACGATCATGATCCTCATGGCTCACCCCAAAACGCGAGAAACCCCAAAATCGCGCGCCAACCACAGCGCATCGTCAATGCTGGCGGTCAGTCTAAAGTTGGCGCAAGCGTTGCGCAAGCGCGGGCAAAGGTCAAAATGAAGCCTGAAACCTGACCCCCCAAAAACGAAAAAGGCGCTCTCTGCTGTGGCAACCCCTGATTTCGCACAAGAAACCCTCAATGATGCGGCCTGCGCCTTCGGGCTGAACCCCGCGGAGGCAAAGCCGCTGAGCGGCGGACATCTGCACGAAACCTTCCGGCTGAAAGATGCGGTGCTGCAACGCCTTCACCCCGATCTGGCCAGCGATGCTGCGATTGCGGATACCTGCGCCGTGCATCTCGCGCTCGAACGCGAAGGCTTTGCATCCCCGCGAATCCTGAAGGCGAAGGCGGGTGGCTTTGCGTATACCGACCGCGCGGCGCGACGCTGGCGGGCTACAACTTATATAGAAGGCGATCCGCCTGCGCGATGGGGCGACCTACCCCATCCCGAAGCGGCGATTCGAAGCCTGGGCGCGCTGCTCGCAAAATTTCACCTCGCCCTCGAACGCCGGAAACCCGCGCTTTCCGCACCTCCGATCCACGATCCCCAAGGGCATCTGCAAAGACTCCGCGCGGTTTACCAGGCCTCGAAAGCCGGCGATCCCCTGATGGAGGCGATCGAACGCGGTTACGCGAAGCTGCCACCCTGGCCTGCGGCAAAAACTTTCATTCACGGCGATCCGAAACTGCAAAATCTGCGGTTTCAAAAGGGCATTCCCTGCGCGCTCATCGATCTCGACGGCTGCGCCTGCGCCTCTGCGCTCTTCGATTTGGGGGATGCCGCCCGCGCGTTCTTTGCACCCAGCGTGGAAACTGCGGCTTCACTGCGCCTCTACCGCGCTCTCTGCGAAGGCTACGGTGAGTTTCGAGCGCTGACAGCCGGGGAACGCGACTTTCTTCCATGGGCTCCCAAAGCGATCCGCCTCGAACTCGCCGCGCGCTACCTGCGGGACGCCTTCGAACACCGCCGTTTCGCCTTCGATGCTGCGAGATACGAAAGCCACAGCGCCCAATGCCTCCAAAAAGCCCGGGATCTCCTTTGGGATGAGCTCTGATCGCGGACTGCGGGAGGATGTCTGCGGTTTTGAACGTTACAGTGACGCCTCTGGGGCGCAAACGCCGCGCGCAGATGAGGGGCGATCGATAAAAAGAAATCTAAAAAATGCCGGATCGAAAGCGGTTGCGCGCTTAAGGCTTTCGTTTCCTTTGGATTCTGGCTATAAATTGGCGCTTTATTCAAAGCCTGAGGTTACTCCATGAACGATTCTCTCCGCGCCATCGCCCGCGCCTGGATCGACGACGATCCCGATCCCGAAACCAAAGCCCAGGGCGAGGCTCTCCTCCAAAGCGGCGACGAAGACGCTCTCCGCGAACATTTTGGTCAACGCCTGGAATTCGGAACGGCCGGCATCCGAGGTGCCCTCGGCTTTGGTTCCAACCGCATGAACCGCGCCATCGTGCAGCGGGTCAGCGCCGGCCTCGGCCAATATCTCAAGAACCAGGTACAGGACGCCTGCGAGCGCGGCGTCGTCATCGGTTACGACCACCGCCATGGATCCGAACAATTCGCGCGCGACTCCGCCGTGATGCTCGCGAGCGCCGGATTTAAGATTTGGCTTTCGGAACATCTTTGCGCCACGCCGGAACTCGCTTACGCGCTCAAGCATCTGCACTGCGCCGCCGGCATCATGGTCACCGCCAGCCACAACCCGCCGCAGGACAACGGCTACAAGGTTTACTGGGGCAACGGCGCTCAAATCATTCCGCCCCACGACAAGGGCATCAGCCGCTGCATCGACGAGATCACCTCTCTCAAAGCGATCCCGCAGCGCAGCTTCGACGCCCTCTGCTCCGAAGGCCGCATCCTTCCGATCCCCTCGGCAGCCAAATCCGCCTACTGGGCCGAAATCAACGCGCTCCGCTGCTACAAGGGCCCCAAAGACATCTCGATCGTCTACACCGCCATGCACGGCGTGGGCCGCGCTGCCGTTGAACCCCTGCTGCGCCAGGCGGGTTACAACAACCTCCATATGGTCGAGCAGCAGGTCGAACCCGATCCCGATTTCTCGACCGTCAAGTTCCCGAACCCCGAGGAACCTGGCGCCCTCGATCTTGCTCTGGCCAAAGCGCGCGAAGTGCACGCCGATCTGCTGATCGCCAACGACCCAGACGCCGACCGGCTCTCGGTTGCGGTGCCCGACGGCGACGATTTCCGCGTTCTCACCGGCAACCAGGTGGGCGCCCTCTTTGGCGACGAACTCCTGCGCTACGGGCCTCAGGACGGCGATCGCATGGTCACCACCACGATCGTCTCTTCAAGCCTGCTTTCGCGCATCGCCATGGCGCACAATGCCCGATATTCCGAGACCCTCACCGGGTTTAAGTGGATCGGCAACCGCGCCCTCAAGCATCGCGCCACCGGCGGCCGCTTCGTGATGGGTTACGAGGAAGCTTTGGGTTACTCCCTCGGCGAAATCGTGCCCGACAAAGACGGCATCTGCGCCGCGTTGATCTTCTGCGATCTCGCTGCCCGCTGCAAATCCCAGGGCCTCACGCTGCTCGATCGCCTGGAGGCGCTTTACCGCGAGCACGGCTTGCATCTGGGCGCCCAGCGCTCCGCCAAGTTCGTGGGCATCGACGGCCCCGAAAAGATGGCCGCGCTGATGGATCGCCTCCGCAAGAATCCGCCGAAGACCCTGGGCGGCATCGAGACCGTCTCGCTCTGCGATTACCTCAAGGGCGAAAAGATGGTGATCGCCAACGGGGCCAAGACCCGCATCGATTTGCCTTCTTCCAACGTATTGGGCTTCACTCTCGACGGCGGCAGCCGCGTTCTGGTCCGTCCGAGCGGCACCGAACCCAAGGTGAAGTTCTACTTTGAAATCGTCCGAGCCGTTCACGGCTCCCTCCGCCTTTGCCAGCGCGAAGCCGAGGAGCGCATGAACAAGCTCATCGAGGACACCCTTCAGTTCGCAGGAGTTTAATGATGAACGCTGCCCGTTGGCTCATTTGTAGTTTCGCGATTTGTGGCCTTACCGCTTGTGAAGAGGATGATGCCGCCAGCAACAACGATGAGCTCGACGGCAGCCTTTCCTGCGAAAAAGGCGCGACCAAATGCATCGGCGACAAAAAAGCCACCTGCCAGGAAGACGGCAGCTGGCTCGCCGAAGCCTGCGACGAGGGTTTGACCTGCGTTGACGGCAGCTGCAAAGCCGCCTCCGGCGATTGCCCGTTAAACGAGAAGCGTTGCCAGGAAAACGCGGTCATCGTCTGCCGCGAGAGCGGATGGAGCGCGCCTGAACCGTGCGATGTGGGCCAAAGCTGTTTAAACGGCGCCTGCTTACCGCAAACCTGCATCCCCGACACGCCCGTCTGCCTCAACGGCAACACGCTCGTTTGCAGCAAGAACGGCTTAGGTTACGACCCGGCCGAAGGCATCGATGCCTGCAACAGCGATCTCACGCTGGTTCACGAAGATCTGCCCGAAGCGGTGCTGGGCGAAGAATACAACTATTCGTTTACGGTTCGCGGCGGAACGACGCCTTATCGCTTCGATCTGACGCAGGGCGCCCTTCCGGCGGGCTTAACCTTAAGCGAATCGGGCGTGCTCTCGGGCGTGCCGCAGTCTACGGGCAGTTTCGCGTTCAAGATTGCCGTCACGGATGCGGATCGCTTCACCGAAGAGGCGCTCTTTACCCTTTTGGTGCAAAGCGAAGCCACCACGGGGTTCACCATCACCTCGACGGCGCTCGATGAAGCCGAAGCGGGGGAAGAATACCTCTATCAATTGACGGCCAAAGGCGGCAAGACGCCCTACGCATGGTCGAAGATCGAGGGCGATTTGCCCCCGGGGCTCACCCTTTCTTCCGACGGCGCCCTCATGGGTACGCCCACCGCGCACGGCGATTACGCGTTTAAGGTGCGCGCTTTTGACGCCGACACGCCTCCAAGCTACGCCGACGCCGATCTCTCGTTGACCGTCAACATCGCTCCCCTGGTCGTGACGGGTTCCAAGTCGCTCAACATTGCGAGCTTCACGGCCGTGCTGCTGCCTGTGCTGATCGAATATATCCCTTACTCGGCCGAGCTCGAGGCCAAGGGCGGCGTGGAGCCTTATCACTGGAGCATGGGGCAGTTCAACTCGATCGCGGCCGCTGCCCTGGCACTCTTAGGCATGGGCTCGGGCGTTGGACTCCCCTCCGGACTCACATTGCAGGACAACGGCCAGATTTCGGGATACGTCACCGATTTAAACAGCGCCTTCTCCATTTCGCTGAGCAGCCTCTCCGTCAGCGGGTACATCTTCCAGGCCCAGGTGTGCGACAGCCAGCCTGAACCGGCATGCGCCAACGGTGTGTTCTTAATCCCCACCACCGAACTGAGCCTCGGCGGCAATTCGGGGAACGGTGGATCCTCCGGCGGCGACAACGGTTCCTCCGGCGGCGACAACGGTTTCGATTTGGGCGATCTCTTCGGTGGCCTCTTCGGCGGCGGTTCCTCCGGCGGCGACAACGGTTCTTCCGGCGGCGACAACGGTTCCTCCGGCAGCGACAGCGGTTTCGATTTGGGCGACATCCTCGGCGGCCTCTTCGGCGGCGGCTCCTCCGGTGACAACGGCGGCTCCTCCTCCGACGACGGCGGTTTCGATTTGGGCGACATCCTCGGCGGTCTCTTCGGCGGCGGCTCCTCCGGTGACAACGGCGGTTCCTCCTCCGGCGACAGCGGTTCCGGCAGCGACGAAGACGACGACGATTCCGGAAACAGCCTCTCCTCTCTCCTCGAAGCCCTCTTTGGCGGCGGCGCCAACTGATTTCAATCCCACAAAGAGCATGACCATGAAACAGCGCATCGGCATGAAGCTCCTTGCGATGGCGCTCGTTTGCCCGGCGTTTGCCCACGCTTCGCCCGACGACGATTTGCGCGAAAGCGATCTCGATGACTGGCAGCAGCTGGCGGCTGAAGGCTTTGACGAGGAAGGGGATCCAGACAGCAGGCCGGGTCTCCACCGCGTTGAAGGCGATGACTGCGACGACGGCAACGATGCCCCGGGCGACGGCTGCGGTTCGGGCAAGGTCGAGAAGGGTTACATCTGCGTAGATGATCCTTCGCGCTGCTTTAAGCCCATTCCCCTGCAAAAGGGCGACCGCCTGCATCCGATGGTGCTCCCTGAGCTCTCAGGCGAGAAACCTCTGCGCCTGATGGTGACCGGTGAAAGCCTCTGGGGCGATCTCTCTGCGACCGGGAAGCAACCTTCCAAAGAGGCACCGCCAACAAAAGCCGGTGAACCGACGCCTGCGCCCGTATCATCCGCCAACGCCTGCGCCTCCTTCTGGCAAACGCTGCCCCCCGATCAAAAACCGGCCGCAAAAAAGCCGAAGGCCAAAGCCGCAAAAGCGAAGCCCTTAAACGAAGATTCGGCGATCCATCTCGCGCTGATTTTAAAAGAAGGTCAATCGATCGAAGCGAGTCAGCACGGCGTTCTGGAGACGGCTCTGTTGTTAAAGAAGGATGCGCATTCAAACGCGATCGCCCGAACCCAGGGCTGGGGCTATTACTCAAAGCCGCTGCGACATCGCGCGACCAAAGACGAATGCCTGCTCCTTCAGATGGCACCCCTTCAGGCTGAAACGGATCAGACCTACGATCTCCGCATCACCCTTTGGCCCAAAATCGCGAAGCCTTCAAAAGCAGCCGCGAAGACTTCAAACCCCAGGGGCAAAGCAGCCGCGAAGCCACAAAAAGCCGCACCCAAAAAGCGCAAATGATCGCCGTCCGTCCGCAAACGGTGACCGCTCAAGCGCGAATCCTTCCCACCCAATCGAAAATCCTGCTCCCCAAAACGCAAACCCTCACCAGCTGAACGCGGATCATTCCCGTCAAATCGCCAAGCATGCTCATTTGAGCACGAAGTCTACCCATCAAATCGCGAAGGCTTCCCATTAAACTGCGAAGACTGCTCGTTTAAGCGGGAACGATTACCGATCGATCGACCTACCTTCCCGATCAACTACGAATCATTCGCGTTCGATCGTCAAATTCAACAATTGCGCGCGGTCATTTTGGCGAAATTCTGCCACATTCAACTTTTTAGAGGCATTTCTTGCTTCAAATAACGAATTTTTGTTATAAAAAAGCCGCATTCCGAATTCTTCGGATGCATTGCCGATTCCAACAACAAAGGATGTTTTGATGAACGCCCGAGAGATGAAGGAATATTTGTTGCGCGTTTGCCAAAAGCTGGGAGCGGTTGCGCTTCCTCTCGCGGCCATGGGTGCCCTGGGCATGAGCGCTTGCGACGAAGAGGACGATAACAACTCGCTGTACGCAGGTCCGCCCGCCTGCGACGGGACCAAAGGCTACGCCACTGAGAAATGCGGGCAATGCGATGTAGAGCACCCAGACTGCAGCAACCCGCGATGCGCTGGCCTGGAAGTCTGCGAAGCCAACGCCCTCTACGCCGCCCCCGATTGCAACTCGATCGAGGACTGCGGCAAGGCCGAATGCCAGGATCTGCCCATCTGCAAGCGGGAGGCCCAATGCGACGAGACGCATCCGGACTGCGAAGACCCCGCCTGTGAGGCTTTCTGCCAGGCCGCCTACGCCGCGCCCGCATGCAACTCGGCCGCCGACTGCAGCAAGCCCGAATGCGAGAACGAGCCCATGTGCCAGAATGAGCTCTACGCCGCTCCGCCCTGCAACTCGGCCGACGACTGCAGCAAGCCCGAATGCGAGAACGAGCCCATGTGCAAGCAGGAGGCCCAATGCGACGAGGCGAATCCGGATTGCAATAATCCCGCCTGCGCCGAGCTCGAAGCCTGCGACATCATCGCCGCCTACGCCGCGCCCTGCGTCTCGCAAGAAGACTGCAGCCGCCCCGAATGCGCTGCGCTCGACATGTGCAAGGAGGAGGAGCCCGTGGTGCCGCCCTGCGAGGAGGAACCCTGCGAAATGAACGCCGCCTACACAGGCCCGCCCGTCCAATAACCGCCCTCCATTCACAACCCTCTCCATTTCAGCAAAGCCCCTTCCCCCTGCGTCGACTTCGGTCTTCGCATGGGGGACTGCGGTCCTTGCTGCCTCTTGAAGCTTCCCTGTTCCATCGATGCCTGCTGTCGCCCTAACGGGAACCATCGGCG
>JAEEGL014251910.1_pt1 | contig 10644 bp, 11 predicted proteins | sample 9134231 | NCBI WGS metagenome assembly JAEEGL01 (sample SAMN16246548, study PRJNA631951) | gut metagenome | biome: gut microbiome; feature: rumen; material: fiber-attached | host: Bos | place: Iran: Karaj | collected 2018-10 | reverse complement strand
GTCTCCTTCGCCCACATTGTCCAGTCCATAACTGTAGGCAACCAGATTGAGAGATTCCGTTGTATTTCTTGTAAAAATGATCTCCTCAGTGCTGTCTGCACCAATGAATCCTGCAACCTTTTTTCTGGCATTCTCATAAGCATCAGTAGCTGCCATACTCCAATCATACAGGCCTCTTAATGGGTTTGCATTTGCCGTCTTATAAAATGAAGTTACCGCATCAAGGACCTGATTGGGTCTCTGAGAAGTAGCCGCATTGTCAAAATATACATAATCGCCGGAGTTTAAAATATCAAAGTCCTTGCGATAATCTGCCACGTTGCTCATAAAATCTCCTTGTAATCACACTATATTCTGAATATAGTAATGCACTCTCTGCATGATCTCATCATCGGGGATCATTCTGGCAACGCTCTCAAGTCTTGCCTTGATCATGATACGCTTTGCCTCTTCCTCATCGATGCCTCTTGACTGCATATAGAAAAGAAGGTCCTCACCCAGCTGACCGATTGTTGCTCCATGCCTTCCATCAACGTCTTCCTCCTGACAAAGGATTATAGGCATTGTTCTGTTGATAACATCGGGGCTAAGAAGGAGTGTATCCTCCTGTTCATCGCCCGCAGAGCCTGCACTTCCGTTCTTAAAGTCTATGGTAAAACGAAGAGTCTTCTGTGCCTCTTCCATCAAAACACCCTTGAACTGCATATTGGCGCCGGTCTTCTTGCCTCTGTGATCCGCCACATAATTGATATCAAGGCTGTGATCATCTCTGCACAGGTATCCCATGTCGCTGACAAAATCAGACTCTTTTCCCGAAAGGTTTGTATAGCAACCTGTCCAGACATTCTTTGCGCCAAGCTCAAGAGATACTACTCTTATTGCGCCTTTATCAAAGCATGCCCCGCCGAGATCATCAAAATGAATAAAGTTTTTGCCTAATAGCTGTGCTCTTACGACAGTTACCATGGCACCTTCCTCAGCAAGAATTCTGGTGCTGAGTCCAAGAAATCCCTTTGCATCCGCTTCTGAAGCACAGTCCATGATCACAGTAACTTCTGAATCCTTACGAGCATGAATGACCTGTGCAGAAAGAGCACCTTCGCCATCCTGCATATTGTATCGAAGGATAATAGGCTTCTCTGCCTTAGTTCCCTCTTGGATGGTATAGATGTCTGTTTTGACACCCATGGAAATCATGAGTTTGTCCACATCAATTCCCATGCCGGTCCTGAGCGCCTGATCATTGTCTCTTGCTGAAGTATCACCGTTTGGTACTCCCGGAACTCCGGTGGAAACCAGTATCTTGTCCTTGTTGTCCCTGAATATCTGTCCGGCCTCGTCATAAGAAACATCCTTTTTAAGGCTCACTCCCTGGGGCAATTCATCAGGTTTTGGTGATGACAGGTTATCTATATTTATATCTGAAGCATCTATCGCACTGTCGTTTACATGAAGAAAATTATAGGTAAATACAGGCAGCACGTTTACTTTCATATTCAAATCAGTATTCATAAACTCTGCTCCTTTAGTGTCCGCTCATTTCAAGTTTGATAAGATTATTCATCTCAACCGCATACTCAAGCGGAAGTTCCTTGGATACCGGATTTGCAAAGCCGCTGACGATCATGGCCTTTGCCTCTTCTTCGGTGATTCCACGTGACATAAGATAAAATACCGCTTCATCACTGATTCTTCCAATCTTTGCTTCATGTCCGACATCTGCGTCATTAGTACGTATATCCATTGCAGGAACTGTATCAGCTCTTGAAATACTGTCTAGCATAAGGGAGTCACATGATACTGAAGCTTTTGCTTTCTTGGCTGTTTTCTGAATAGTAACGCTGCTACGGTAAGTTCCTATTCCACCGTCCTTGGAAATAGACTTGGTAGAAATAACAGAAGAGGTTCTCTCTCCGATATGCACAACCTTAGCTCCCGTATCCAGATTCTGTCCCTTTCCGGCAAAAGTAATACCGGTAAACTCCATCTTGGAACCATCCCCCTTAAGGATAGTCATAGGATAAAGGTAAGAAGTATGAGATCCAAAAGAGCCAGAAACCCACTCCATTATTCCGCCTTCCTCAACTACAGCTCTCTTTGTGTTGAGGTTGTACATATTCTTGGACCAGTTCTCTATTGTAGAGTAACGGAGTCTTGCATTCTTTCCGACAAATAATTCTACGCAACCTGCATGAAGGTTGGCTACATTATATTTAGGTGCTGAGCAGCCTTCGATGAAATGCAGATCCGCTCCCTCATCAACAATGATAAGTGTGTGCTCAAACTGTCCTGCGCCTGCTGCATTCAATCTGAAATAAGACTGAAGAGGTATCTCAACCTTCACTCCCTTCGGCACATAAACAAAAGATCCGCCTGACCATACCGCTCCGTGAAGGGCTGCAAACTTGTGATCTGTAGGCGGCACAAGCTTCATAAAGTGGTCCTTTATCATATCTGCATATTCGCCGTGAAGCGCACTCTCAAGATCTGTATAAATAACTCCCTGGGCTGCCACCTCATCTTTTACATTATGATATACAAGTTCAGAGTCGTACTGGGCACCAACACCAGCCAGAGATTCTCTCTCAGCCTGTGGAATTCCCAGTTTCTCAAAGGTGTTCTTGATCTCTTCAGGGACATCTTCCCACTTTCCCTTCATGTCTGACTTGTGTCTTACATAAGAAGAGATCCTGTCCATATCAAGTCCCTCAATACTCGGGCCCCAGTTTGGCATCTTGATATTCTCATAATATTCAAGGCACTTCAGTCTGAAATCCCTCATCCATTCAGGATCATTTTTTTCCTCAGAGACCTTTAATACTGTCTCTTTTGTAAGACCTTCTTCCATTCGGTAGAAGTCTTTTTCATTCTCTATATCTTTAAAATCGTATAAGCTGCGGTCAATGTCGGCCACAACCTGCTTGTTATCGGCCATCTGCTATTCCTCTTAAATGAATCTCTCAAATCCGTGCTCGTTGATCTCATCCACAAGTGAACCATCACCGGTGTGTACAATATTACCCTTAACAAGAACGTGAGTATAGTCAACATGAAGTGACTCAAGGATCTTGGTGCTGTGAGTAATAATAAGAAGCGCTCCGTCCTTTTTCTTCTGGTACTCTTCTACGCCCTTTGAAACAGTACGAACAGCATCTACATCCAGTCCTGAATCTGTCTCGTCGAGAATCGCGAATTTAGGGCTCAGCATAAGGAGCTGCAGAATCTCTGCTTTCTTCTTCTCACCGCCGGAAAAGCCCACATTAAGATCTCTGTCAGCATATGACTCATCCATAGAAAGAAGCTCCATTGCAGCCTTGAGTGACTTCTGAAAAGCAAGTAGCTTAACAGGCGCTCCTGTCTGTGCATGATAAGCATTTCTTATGAAACTGCTGAGTGAGATACCCGGAACTTCATATGGGTTCTGGAAAGAAAGGAACATTCCTGCCTTAGCTCTCTTATCTGCTGAAAGCTCAGTAATGTCCTGACCTTCAAAAATTATGTTGCCTTCTGTGACAACATAATGAGGATTTCCCATAAGTGTGAATCCCAAAGTTGATTTACCTGCACCGTTCGGTCCCATCAGTACGTGGGTTTCGCCCGGTTTGATATCAAGATTTATTTTATTAAGTATAGGAAGCTCATTATCAATAGAAACTGATAAGTCCCTGACCTGCAATAAAGACTGCTCTGACATTTTATTTTCCCTTTCTGATTGTTTTCCTAGTAACATAGTAGGAATTATAATAACACCACATATTTACTGTGTCAAACCACAAACAAATAAATACTATCATAAAAGTGCTTGACATACTACACAATCTCACGTAAAATACAATCTTGTCAGCACCATGCGGGTGTAGTTCAATGGTAGAACACCAGCCTTCCAAGCTGGATACGTGGGTTCGATTCCCATCACCCGCTTACTGATATTTTTTTTGCATTTTTTCTAAATGCAAATGAATTGCATTTGCAAAAAATCACTTGTTTCACTTTTTTCATGAGCTAATAATTTAGGAGAAATCAAACATGGAAATGATAATTGATGTAGTTTTAGATGCGGTAATAGATTCATTAAAGATACTCCCTTTTTTGTTTTTAACATATCTTGTAATGGAATATTTGGAGCATAAAACCTCTGAGTTCACTTCTTCCATCGTTGAGAAGACAGAATACCTTGGCCCTCTCTGGGGCGGCCTTATCGGAATCTTCCCTCAGTGTGGCTTTTCAGCTGCTGCATCAAACTTTTATGCAGGAAGAGTGATCACTCTCGGTACACTTATTGCAATCTATCTCTCGACCTCCGATGAGATGGTTCCGCTCTTCATTTCAGAGCATGTACCTGTAGGGCTTCTTGTAAAAATTCTTGCAATCAAAGCTGTTATTGGTATTTTGATCGGATTTGCCATAGATTTTGTTGTTCATGCTTATCATAAGGCAAAGAACAGATCCGCCAATGATCCTGTAAGAATTGAGGCTCTCTGCGAAAAAGAGCACTGCCACTGCGATGATGAGGAGAACACCGGAGTTTTGGGTATCATCAAGTCTGCTCTTGTTCATACTCTTCATATTTTCCTGTTCGTCTTGGTATTTACTCTGATTCTTGGCTTCATTATTGAGCTTATCGGCGAAGATAAACTTGCAGTTCTGTTAAAGACTAGTCCTGTGGTAAGTCACATCCTTGCAGGTCTTATCGGACTTATTCCTAATTGCGCCGCTTCCGTCATAATCACCGAGCTTTATCTTGACCAGATGATCACTTTGGGAACAATGATGTCGGGACTTTTAGTCGGCGCAGGTATTGGTCTTCTTGTTCTTTTCAGGGTAAATGATAACAAGAAAGAAAACATAAACATCGCCCTTTTATTATTTGTATTCGGAACAGTTGCAGGTCTTTTACTTGACGCCTTCAAGGTTGTTCTTTGATCTGATTGAGAGGATACCGATATGAGCTGTAAGATACATGCTGAATCCTATAATGAAATTATTGAGCGCAACTGGCCAGAAGGAATAAAGAAAACCAGACAAAGAGTTGATATTTTTGAAATACTTTATGGTTCGGAGACTCCGGTTTCAGCCAATGATATTTTTGTTGCAATTACAAAAAGACATCCGGATGAAATGTATGCCATTTCTACTATATACAGAAATCTTCTGGCTTTCGAAAAAGCTGGCGTAATAACAAAACACGTTCTTACGACTGAAGACAACGCCGTGTACGAGCTGAGCAGCCGACGTCACAGGCACTACGCAGTTTGCCTTGGCTGTCACAAAAAATTTCCTATCAGTGCATGTCCCCTTCATGTAATTGAGGAAGATATTGAAAGCTCAATTCCCGGATTCGCAATAACAGGTCACAGTCTTGAAGTATACGGATACTGTAATGACTGTAAGACAACCGAATAAAATAAACTAAGACAAAGAAAAAACCTTCACGGTCCTAAAGGATCATGAAGGTTTTCTTATGTACTGACTAAAGCAATTGATTATTATCTAGTTACACCTGATGTAAAAATCTAATTGAATTAGCTTTTAATTACTTGTTTGAAGCCTCTGATGTTGACTCTGTAGCAGCTTCCTCTGTTGTAGCCTCTGTAGCAGCCTCTGTTGACTCCTCAGCAGCTTCCTCTGTTGTAGCTTCTGTAGCAGCCTCTGTTGACTCCTCAGCAGCTTCCTCTGTTGTAGCCTCTGTAGCAGCCTCTGTTGACTCCTCTACAGCTGTCTCAACTGTTGCCTCAACAGTAGCCTCCTCAGCTGGAGCCTCTGCTGCTGCCTCTCCACAACCAGCAAGAACTGCTGCAGAAAGTGTTAAAACTGAAAGTAATGTTACGATATTCTTCTTCATAATATATATTCTCCTCTTCTACTGATGCTTGCAATTTAAAAAATAATTGCAGGTCAATTGCTTCAGTACGAAGATAGATTATACCCTTGCTTTTTTCCAATGTCACGACCAAAACTGTGCATATTGTCGAGCGGAATATCGTTTTCTTTGTGCAATTGTTACAAAAATATTAATAAAAATCAATTTGAGAAGTACCCACCGAAGCTCACTGTACCTGAATCCGTCCCTGCATCATAGTCAAAAACCAGCGACACTCCTTCACTTGAGACATCCTTTAGGCTGTCACATGTAAATACTCTCTGGGTTTCATTGATGTCCTTTACTAAAAACTCCCATTGCGAGCTGTCTGCATAAATCTCAAGCTTCACACCCATAAGCGTATAGCCGTCTGCGAGTATTTCTCCCTCTCCAATAAGGTTATCAGAATAGGTATCCGTAGTTACATCCCTTAAAATGATACTTGATATATCAAATCCGCACTTATTTATTATGTATGCGTCTATCTGCTGGTTTTTAGCAAGCTCCTCATTGGCGCTTGTCTCCTCCTGATAAGTTCCGTCGAGTCTTTTTTGTATGTCCTCGTATTGCCCCAAAAGCAGCAGTACTTCCGGGATTCTCTCATCAATCTTTTTATTGCTCAGCTTTGAAAAGTCCTCTTCATAAACGGCCGCTGCCTGAACGCCAAGTTCATCAAGTTCAGGCCTTAAGGAAGTGTCGGCAATATCCAGATATTTCTCCTCTGCGGCAGCCTGGCTCTCTCTCAGTTGCCCCACGTAGCCTTCCACCTCGCTCAGCTTTTCTGCAGATGGCTTGCATCCCGCAAGTATAAGCGTCATCATCAGTGAAACAACAATAGCAATTTTCTTTTTCATTTATACTCCGTATAGGTAATAGTAATCCATGATAAGCCCAACCACATACCTGTAACTGACCTTACCATCCAATACCCCGTTAACCTTTAGATTTGTATCTATAAAAGTATCCGCGGCTTTCTTTACAGTTTCAGTCTTAAATATAGCATTATCCTCGACTTCTTTCCAGCCATCCTTAGACAGAAACTCGTTGTCATACTTAACCCTGTCCAGTATCTTCACGTGGCGGTCGTATTCTTTTTTATCCACAGCATTGTAAAAATCATTATTGATATAGTTGAGCACTCCCAGATATCCACTGTACTTAAACACAATATCGTCAGACCTTATACAGGCCAGAAATCCCAGGAAATTTGCCTCATCTTCATATATGAAGCCATGTGTGTGCGCAAGTTCATGGCACATAGTAAAGGGTTTGTTCATGAGATTCATCGTGTCATTGTAATTGGCTTCCATTGAAAACGGAAAGTAGTAACCCTGCATATATTGCTGACACATGAAATCTGAAAAATACAGCGCTTTAGGGGTGACATAATAACCGGAAAGTCTTGGAAATTCTTCACCAAGCTTTTCCATGGCATAAACAGCTTCTCTTTTCATGTCTCCGTCATAAGACACATTGCCGTTCTCGTCATGGGGAACTTCCTTAGACAATTCGTTGCATTTTGTCACAACAAAATCCCTTAGTTTTGCAAGATCCTCAACTGTATACTCCGCCTTATCCCCATTTCCTATGCTGAGCTTTGAAGTGTGATAGAGCACAAAGCAGTTAAGTGTCATTAGTGTAATAGCTATTGTCAAAAGGATCGGTGTCATCCTATATAAAAGGTCTGAGATAAAGTCCAGTATTTTCCTTATCCCGGATGTTTTTTCATTTTTCTTACCCCCGATCTTCAGGACTGCCAGATATGCAGTGTGGCTGATAGTAAAGATAACGGTAAAAACAATGTAAATGATTATAAAAACTAAAAGTACTTCACCAACAGAAAATGGGAAAATACTCGTAATCCTTCCGTATAGACTTGTTAATACCGGAAAAATATGAGTGACGTAAAAGTCAGAAAATGCTGTGCTCAGCCATGCTGCAGCATTCATAAGCACGCATAAGGCAATGATAACTACGATAGGCAATGAATATGCCCGACCTTTTTTATTACTCACAAAAAGTAACCCCCATTACTAATTATGTAATAAGAAAATTATAGTAAAAAATTATGGACTCAAAATGTCTAAACATCGCATTTATGTTCATAATTTGGACATATATCTTTTTGTTTGGATTTAGGGTCATATGGTAAAATTAAAATGTCAGATTATATTCAAAAGGAGTCGAAATTGTATGAAACTTTTAGTGGCAGACGACGAAATAGAACTGGCCAACGCCCTGGTTGCTATTTTAAAACACAGTAACTACACAGTGGATGCTGTACATAATGGTACAGATGCTCTCGATTATGCTCTGACCGGCGATTATGACGGAATAATACTTGACATCATGATGCCCGGGCTTAATGGAACCGACGTGTTAAAAAAGCTTAGAGATAAAGGTATTTCAACCCCGGTTCTCTTCCTGACTGCCAAAACAGAGGTTGATGACAGGATAAAAGGGCTTGATCTCGGTGCTGATGACTATATTTCAAAACCATTTGATATGGGTGAGCTGCTTGCCAGAGTGCGCGCCATGCTAAGAAGAAAGGCAGATTTTGCTCCGTCAAATCTCAGCTGCGGAAACCTTACCCTGGACCGCTCAAGCTACGAAATGTTTACCGAAGGCCATGAAAAGATCCGCCTCTCCGGTAGAGAATTTCAAATGATGGAAATGCTCATGACCTCTCCGGGAAGGATCATATCGATTGATAACTTCATGGACCATATCTGGGCGGACGGTGAAGCAGATGTCAACGTTGTCTGGGTATATGTTTCAAATCTGCGAAAAAAGCTTGCTTCCCTGGATGCAACCTGTGAGATAAAAGCTTCAAGAGGCATTGGCTACTCCATCAACGCAACTGATTGAGGTTAAAATATGGTAAAGAAACTCAGAAAAAAATTTGTGATCACCGCCACTCTTTCACTACTGGCTATTCTTGTGGTCATGATCGCCATTATCAATTTTTCAAATATACTCTCAAATATAAGAGAAGCCGACCATCTCCTTTCTATTCTGTCTACAAATGACGGACATTTCCCTCAGACACATCCGCCAAAGGAAAATCGGTTTGATCCCGGAAATGCCATTTCTTTCGAGAGACTCAATATTACAAAGTCCGCAGAAATGCCCTTCCAGTCAAGATTTTTTGTGGTCTGGCTGGACGAATCCGGCAATGTTTCTTCCACAGATCTGTCTCAGGTCGCCGCCATTTCAGAGGAGGATGCCGTTAAATATGGCCAGTTGGCTTCCAATTCCGGTAAAGAAAAAGGGATGATCCAGTCTTACCGCTACCTGAAAGCAACCTCCGGCAATGGAAGTAAATTTATTGTTTTTGTAGATATGACAGTCTCCCTTATAAATATCTACAACCTCCTCATAAGGTCTGTGCTTGTAGGTCTTCTCGCACTTTTGGCCATGTTCATACTTGTTTTCATGTTTTCAACCCATGCTGTTGCACCGGTTGTGGAGTCCCTTGAAAAACAAAAGCGTTTTATCACTGACGCAGGACACGAGCTGAAAACTCCTCTGGCTGTTATTTCTGCAAATATTGATGTATTGGAACTTGAATCGGGAAAAAATGAATGGACTGCCAGCATACGAAATCAGGTTAAGCGCATGAACAGCCTTGTCAAAAATCTTTTGACCTTGTCCAGAATGGATGAAGAAAGAATGCGCGTTGTCTTTTCTGACTTTGATCTGAGCAAAACTGTCGAAGAAGCTGCTGGCTCATTTCAGGCGCTTGCTGAGTCTAAGGGCAAGAGCTATCAGATAGATATAGAAAAAGATATTCACATTACAGGGGATCAGAAGTCCCTGGAACAGCTGACCTGTCTTCTTTTGGATAATGCGATCAAATATTCCTCCGATCAGGGAAATATCCGGATCAGCCTTGTTAAAAATAAAAACATTTCCCTTGAAGTATCCAACAGCTGTGACTCTATCCCTGAAGGTAATCTCGACAGGCTCTTTGACCGTTTTTACAGAGTAGATACTTCAAGAAGCCGCGAGACGGGAGGCTATGGTATAGGGCTTTCTGTCGCAAGAGCCATTGCGACATCTCACGGCGGTACAATACAAGCCCTGCGTGACGGAGATAAGCTTATAAGATTCGTGGTAAAACTTCCCACAGTTCTTCCCAAGAATCTTGTTAAAGCAAATCAACCATAAAACGGTCTTTTCATGTTATAATTAAATATACAGAAAACTTGCGCTTATATTCATTCTTTGTTCAACATTTTAATTTCTATGTCACTGAAAATCTGAAAATTCTGCATCGGAGGTGTACATGTATAAAAAAGGGGATAAAGTTATTATTTTGGATTACAACGACAAGCCACTGATTCCTCATGTTGTGGGGGAAGTAGAAGATGTCTATGGCCCTGACAGGGTAAGGCTCATTATGCCTGACGGAGCCGGATGTCTTGAATTCACAGACCGGTTCGAAAAGATTGACGAGGAAACCTACCAGAAATATCTAAATGACATCGTTGAAAGAGAAAGAACTTTACCTGTTGATCTTCAGATAGATATCAGAAAATTTGCATCCAAACATCCAAGGCGCAGAAAAGACGAGATTCTGAAACAATTTGACATGGATAAGCGCTACGTTTCAATTATCAACGCCTATATGGGCCGCGAGATGATGTATGGCAAAGAGAATATTAACGAAAGATTTCTCTTTGAGTACAAAGAAGCTCTCTATGGAATTGTAGAAACACGAACCTTTTTCCACGAGCTCGATGACTCAATTCCAATCCCTGAGTTGCCCTAAGCTCTTTTTC
>JAEEGL013815028.1_pt1 | contig 10644 bp, 8 predicted proteins | sample 9134231 | NCBI WGS metagenome assembly JAEEGL01 (sample SAMN16246548, study PRJNA631951) | gut metagenome | biome: gut microbiome; feature: rumen; material: fiber-attached | host: Bos | place: Iran: Karaj | collected 2018-10 | reverse complement strand
AGTAGAGATATTCCTCCACAACGGGTGAGAGGCGATGAATCTCATCGATGAAAAGGACATCTTGAGGCTCTAAGGATGTGAGGATTCCTGCCAGATCCCCAGGCTTATCGAGCACAGGGCCGCTGGTGATCTTGAACCCTACGCCCAACTCATTCGCAATGATGTTGGAGAGTGTGGTCTTACCCAATCCCGGAGGTCCATGCAGCAGTGTATGATCCAGCGGTTCACCACGATAGCGGGCCGCCTCCACAAACACTTTCAGGTTCTGCACGACCTGTTCCTGACCGGCGAAGTCCTCAAAATGCAAAGGACGCAAGGCATTCTCAAAGTCGGCAGAGGAAGCCTCGCTCCCTTTCCCAGAAGCCAGGGGCGTAGGATGTATGATGCTGTTAAGTTCTTGATCCACCTGTCAATTATGAATTGTGAATTATGAATTGTCAACTGTTAATTGTCAACTGTTAACTGTTAATTGTCAAGCCTTCAGGCAGAAAGGCACTTAGGTCCTTGCCGAAATGGGCAAGTTCGCGAACGATAGAACTTGAGACCGAAGCCAACTGGGGTTCTGCAACCAGAAGAACTGTTTCAATGCCCGTCAGCTGTCTGTTGATATCAGCCATCTGCTGCTCGTATTCAAAATCTAGAGAAGAGCGTACACCCCGAAGGATGGCATCAGCGCCAATAGCGTGGGCAAAATCAGTAGTCAAGCCGGAATAGCTCTCTACGCGCACACGCGCCCGACCTTTATAATATTCTTGCAGAGAACGAACCCGTTCTTCCACAGCTATCCAACCAGCCTTCTGCTCATTGATGCCGATGGCTATCACCACCTCATCAAAGAGCTTCAAGGCACGCTCCACGAGATTCGCATGACCCAGGGTGAACGGGTCAAAGGAGCCTGGGAATAACAATCTCTTCATGACACCTCCTCCAGTTCTTTATATTCCTTCTCCTCCTCTTCATCCTCTGCCCTGTCTTCTTCGATGACCAGATTGTCAATGATGAAGTTCTGACGCTCCATCGTATTCTTTCCCATATAATATTCTAGGAGTTCTGCAACCTGGTCGCTCTTGTGTAGTGACACCTGCTCAAGCCGGATGTCCTCGCCGATGAAACCGCGGAATTCGTCAGGACTAATCTCGCCAAGTCCTTTAAAACGCGTAATCTCAGGATCGGGCCCAAGGGCTTCGATGTTCTGCAGGCGTTCCTCCTCGCTGTAGCAGTAGCGCGTGATGAAATCGCCTTTCGTATCAGCTTCACCGATGGCTTCGATACGCGCCTTTGAAAGCTTCTTGCGACGCTGGCGCACACGGAAGAGAGGGGTTTGGAGGATATAGACATGGCCCTTCTTGATGAGTTCAGGGAAGAACTGCAGGAAGAAAGTAATCATCAACAAGCGGATATGCATTCCATCGACATCGGCATCGGTGGCCACTATCACCTTATTATAACGCAAGCCATCCAAGCCCTCCTCGATATTCAAGGCAGCCTGCAGAAGATTGAATTCCTCGTTCTCATAGACGATCTTCTTGGTCAGACCGTAGCTGTTGAGAGGTTTGCCTCGCAGCGAGAAGACGGCTTGCGTCATCACATCACGGCTCTTCGTGATGGAACCGCTGGCCGAATCACCCTCTGTGATGAAGATGCTGGAATCTTCCTGACGATCGCCTTTGGGGTCATTGAAGTGTATCTTGCAGTCGCGCAATTTTCGGTTGTGCAAGTTTGCTTTCTTGCTGCGTTCGCGTGCCAACTTTGCCACACCCGCCATTGCCTTGCGCTCGCGCTCATTCTCACCCGCTTTCTGCAGGATAATCTCAGCGACCTCTGGTGTGCGACGCAAGTAGTTATCAACCTGCTCCTTCACAAAATCGCCGATAAACTTATCGATGCTCACGCCACCGCCATTGGGTTCTGTCGATAAGGAACCTAATTTGATCTTCGTCTGACTCTCAAAGAGCGGTTCCTGAATATTGATGCTGATGGCGGCTACGATGCCGTTGCGAATATCTGAGTAATCGAAGTTCTTGCCGCTGAAATCCTTGATGGTTTCAGCAATATATTTCTTGAATGCGCTCTGGTGAGTACCGCCCTGTGTGGTGTGCTGACCGTTGACAAAGCTGTGATACTCCTCGCCATATTGTCCATTGGTATGAGTGAAAGCTATCTCGATGTCCTCGCCCTTCAGATGAACAATGGGATAAAGCGGCTGCGTCGTCATCGTGTCGGTGAGCAGGTCCTCGAGTCCGTTGCGCGAGAGGATGCGACGCCCGTTGAACATGATCGTAAGACCTGTGTTCAGATAGGTGTAGTTGCGCAACAGTATCTCTATGAACTCATCGCGGAAGAGATAGTTCTTGAAAAGCGAATTATCGGGTTCAAAATAAATGAGGGTGCCATTCTCATCCCCGCTGGCTATGCTTTCATCTTTCACCAGCACTCCCTTCTCGAACTCTGCACGACGGGTCTCGCCATCGCGAAAGCTCTGCGCTACGAAATGAGAGGAAAGTGCATTGACGGCTTTCAGACCTACGCCATTCAGACCTACACTCTTCTTGAATGCTTTGGAATCATACTTACCACCGGTATTCAACATCGAGACCGCTTCCACGAGCTTTCCGAGAGGAATACCACGGCCATAGTCGCGAACAGTAACCCTCAGATAATCATTAATGGTCACCTCGATGCGCTTGCCGGCATTCATCTTGAATTCATCGATACTATTATCGATAACCTCCTTGAGAAGCACATAGATGCCATCTTCAGCATGGGAGCCGTCACCGAGTTTACCGATATACATGCCAGGACGCGTCCGCACATGTTCCATATCGGAGAGATGACGGATATTATCCTCAGAATAGGATGCTTCACCTTCCATCTCTATCTGAGAGGAAGAAGCGACTTCTTCGTATTGATCTTTCAGCTCTTGTTCCATGCTTGCCTTTAAAGATTTTTCTGGTAACAACGCCTGCGCTTGTGAATGACGCAGTCAAGATGAGCCCATTGTCCCTGACTCTTCTCGTTCAACTCCAGCTGAGGATGCGTCTCTGCCCACACAAAACCGATTTTTTGAGCTGCAGGTATGATTTCAGCAAAGAGCAAGGCATTCACGCCTTTATTCTGATACTCGGGCAACACACCCACGAGCAGCAAGTCTATCACTGGAGCCGGCTTAATATAAACAGCTTTCGCCAGATGCCACCAGCCAAATGGCCAAAGCTTACCCTTGGCCTTCTGCAGGGCATAAGACAGAGAGCCCATGCCGACACCCATGGCGATGGGCTGATTGTTCTCGTCCTCAACGACGGCCAATAGGCGCATATCCAAAAATGGGAGATAGCTGTGCGCGTACTGCATGATCTGACGCTCATTCATCTCTGAATAACCATAAAGGTCTGCGTACGCCTTGTTGATGACATCAAACACCTTCAAGATATATTTCCCGTCGTCGGCTGCCAGAATCTCCTTGTGGTTCTTGAAGCGACGCATGTGCAGATTATAACGCTTCATGCTGAGTTCTGCCACTCGCATGTACTTGGCCGAATCAGCCTGTGCTTCAGTCGTGGGCACTGTCACCTTACGTTCCACCCAATCGACTTCCTTCTCATAACCCAGCTGTTCTACGAGCTTAGGATAGTACGGATAGTTGTAGATGGTGCTCATGGTAGAAAGCTGATCATAACCATCGGTGAGCATACCTTCAGGATCCATGTCCGTAAAGCCCAGCGGCCCAACAATCTTGTTCATGCCACGCTCGCGTCCCCACTGCTCCACCGTATCCAGTAAAGCTTTGACAACCTCCAGGTCCTCAATGAAATCAATCCACCCGAAGCGCACGTTCTTGTTGCCCCAAGTCTTATTCGCTTTATGATTAATGATTGCCGCTACACGACCCACCAGCTTATCATCCTTATAGGCTAGAAAAAGGTCTGCCTCGCAGAATTCAAAGGCAGCGTTCTTCTTTCGGTTGAACGTATCCAGCATATCTTCCAGGAAATCGGGTACAGCGTACGGATTCCCCTGATAGAGATGATAATTAAAACGGATGAAGGTGCGCAAGTCGCGCTTGCTTTCCACTTTCTTAATGCTTACCATAGCTTATAACGCGTTATTATTTGCTGCAAAGGTACGTTATTTTGTTCGTAGGAGCAAAAATCTGCCTCATTTTAGCTTATTATAAGCCAGAAAGTTAAAAAACGCAACAATCAGCCCTCTCATCGGCAAACAAAAGCCATTGAAAAGGTGCAGAACGTTAAAATAGTATAAAAAGAAGGGGCGGCTGTAACTTTTGGGGTTTTGAATCGTCTTTCAATCAGACAGGCGATTTAACGCATGATGGATTACAAGTACATAGAACAACTCATTGACCGCTACTTCGAAGGCGAGACGAGCGTGGAAGAAGAGCAGATTCTGCGGAATTTCTTCGCTCAGAGCATCGTACCCGAGCATCTGCGCCAGTGGCAGCCGCTGTTCCAAGCAGAGCAGACTTTAGCTTCAGCTCATTTGGACGAGTCGTTCGATGAACGCATCCTGTCGCTCACAAAAGAATATCATGTTCAAGCCAAGCTGGTTCCTCTGCACACAAGACTGCGCCCGCTTTTCCGAGCTGCCGCATTCATCGCCTTCGCCGTGATTATCGGTTCTGCATTGGAGCGTTCTGCTGGCAATAGCCCCGAATCCCCACAGGATCCCGTGGCTGTGAACGAACAGGACGAGCTGAAAGCCGATGAGACGACTCCTCTGGACATCCGTTCGGCAGAGCTCACCGACACCCTGAAACTCAATTGATTCATTTTTGCTTTTTCTCTATAAAACAGTTAGTGCTTTTCTAAAACTAATCTACCAAAAAGAACACTAACGAAGAACAAGAGGCAGCCGTGAGGCAGCCTCTTGTTCTTTTATCCTTTGACTGGTTTTTACAGCCAACCGGCTTCTTTATACCAGCGAATGCTTTCTCGCACGCCGTCCTCCAGAGTCCATCGTGGAGAATAGCCTAATTCGCGTTGAGCAGGACCTATGTCGCAGTTCCAGTTGCGTTGTGCCAGAATATGGTATTTATCCATATTCAGGGTGGTCAGCTTGCCTAACCTTCGAGCCACCGTTCCATTCACAGCACAAACCGCACGAAGGAACCACAAAGGAGCCTTGATATGAAGGACCCAGCTGACACCCATCTCCTGCTGGAGCAGGTCGGAGAAGGCACGGCTGTTATAGCTCTTTCCGTCGGAAAGGAAATACGAACGATGCAAGACCGCTGCCTCAGGGCGCTCGCAGGCAAGGAAAGCCGCCTGCACGACATCCATCATATAGACGAATGTAATCTCCTGCGGCTGATAGCCTACAGCGAAATCGATGTGCTGTTTGATGCTCTTCGCCATCAGGAAATAGTCGCGCTCACGCGGACCATAGACCCCTGTAGGACGCAGGATGACCCAAGGCACATCGGTTTGTGCACGCAAGAAGTTCTCGGCCGCCAGCTTACTCTCACCATAGGCGGTGTTGGGGCGCGGGTAATCGGCCTCTGTGATGGGCGCATATTTCCGTGGGGAACCGTCCGTGCCTATCTTATCCTCCTTGATAGCTCCGAAAACACTCAAGGAGCTCACAAACACGAACCGGCGCGGCATCATGTTGCAGTCGCGTAGCGCATTGACGAGGTTCTTGGTCCCCTCGGTGTTCGTCTGGAAGAATCCCTCGCGCGTGAGCGATTTCGTGGCGCCGGCAGCATGAATGACATAATCCCATCCGGAACCGCCCATGAGCTGCTTGCACAGCTGTAACTGCTTGCACAGCCGTTGCGGATGTCCCAGATCCAGCTCGGCAAAGCGGATACGTTCATCCTTCAGATACTGCTTACTGCTACTGCCTCGCATCCCAGCCCACATCTCATAGCCTCGCTGCAGACCCTCGCTAACCATGAAACTACCGATGAAACCGGACGCTCCCGTCACTAATATTTTTACCATCGTATACGATTTTGAATGTACGATTTCCTAATGATGATGCAAAAGTACAGCCTTTTCAGCGAACACTCCAAATTTTTCCATCACTTTCTTCGCCTGAGGTTATCACAAAGTATAATTTCATAAAGCCTTGCTAGCCGATGCTCCCAGGACGATTGCTCATCGCTCCTATGGGTGAAGAGCTATCGTCCAAGGACCGTTGCCCCTCACGCCCACTCCTATTCATCATTCCATGACCACCGGATGATTATTCCAAGGCCTTGGAATGATTGTTTGGTGACCTTGGAATAATGAAAACGTTTAAGTCTTCTGACGTTTACCACCGTTGGTAAACGACATAAGACCTAGGTGCGTGATGCTTCACAGCCAGCTGAAATCCATAACGCAGCCAGCTAACAACTCTTTTCAGCAGGATTTATGGCCATATTATGGCGATATTTTTTCCAATATCGCCATAAACTAACTGCCAGAAAACAAACGTCTTAACCCCCATTAATGGCGATATTGCGGTATTTTTTCAAAAATGAAATAGTATGCTATTTCTTCATTTCCAAGGTTTCACACCCTCTTAAAAAATTTGCTTTTGTGTGAATATGCACGCGTACTCTTTGCACTTAATTTGGAAAACGACATCACCCTGCTTGCTGCCGAGCAGGGTTAAATAGCGTTTTCAACAGATATGACTTGCCTACGCGCCTCAAACCCGTCACAACCTTTATCAACCCATTATCTTTCGAATCAACGAGTTGCTGCATATATATCGGTCTTTCTATCTTCATGAATTTTATCTATTTACATGCAATAATCAACGTTTTCATTACGGATTTATGTCATTTTACCAAAAATCCGTTACAAAATAACGAAGAATCCGTCAAATCTCCAAGAATAATTAAGGAAAAAGTGCTATTGAGTCACATTTTCTCTTCCATACAGCCTACCCGCTACGAACCTTCCGCAGGAGTTGGGGGGAAGGTTCGTAGGGTTTTCCGCAAAAGTTATTTTGCATACCCCGTTTTTGAGGAAACGAAGATGCCCGATGGCAAGTTCCTGACACCTTTACCAATGCCTACCTTGTGACTGATGCGCACACCGCTTTAGATAAAATTTGGGAAAAACATATTTTGCGTGGAGAGTGTTACCAGTCTCCTTCGGTAAACAACCGCTGGCTACTGTTTCATAAAAAACGGATGTCTCATTATTCTATTCAATATATTCGCCACCCTTTTCATCAAAATGGATGCATTTCCGACATAGTAACTAACTGTTTAATCATCATTTCCTTCGAAACGTAATTTCATCCGTTTCTCGCAGGAGCAACCAGTAAAAGCCGTCGAATCTACAAGACCTGGATGTTCAGAAAAAATGACGACATTCAAGGATCGACATTTATAAAACGCAAAAGCTTCTATCTGAGTTGTTGATTTTGTCAAATCCACATCTGTCAAATCATTACATGTGGTGAAAGCAAACTCTTTAATAAGCGTCAATGATGCTGGCATTTGCACCTGTTCCAATCCTTTACAATTAGAGAAAGAGCGTGTTCCTATAATTTTGACACCCTCGGGGATAACCAAATAACAAGGTAACGACAGACCAGCGAAAGCATAATCCCCTATCTCTTCAACATCATCAGGTATGGATGTCACTGGACACCCCTGTAGCAGCTTTCGCGTTGACGTTTCTATGATTGCATTACACCCCTCTTTAGAATGATAGACTGGATTCTCCGGGTGTACTGATATGGAGTTACAATAGTTACAGCCCGTAAATGCCTGAACAGCAATTTTTTCTACACTTTTTGGGATTCGAACACTTTGCAGGGAGGTATTGGCAAATGAAAGTGAACCGATACCTTTGATACCTTCAAAAAGGACAGATCTGCCACAGCCTGCAACAATGGAGTCCTGTGCAGAATCAATGATTGCGTTACATTCCTTTCTTGAATCAAAATATGGATTTCGATGATCAACCGTGATTTTCTTCAACTTATAGCATCCACATAACACTCCGGGTTCTATGCATGAAACATGACGTGGAATCGTTATTGATTCCAAACTCAAACAATTATTAAATACGTATCCTCCTATCTTTTCAAGAGAACTGGGCAAGGATATTTCCTTCAAATCATAGCAAGCGTTGAAAGCAAACGGTTCCAAAGTCTTCACGCCTTCTGGAATGACGATGCTATCTAATCCCAAACGATGGCCGAATGAGCCAGCGCCTATCGTGGTGACTGAAGACGGAATCGTTGTACCTATACAGCCCAGAATGAGCGTATTGTCTTCTTTACGAATAACGGCGTTGCAGTTTTCTCTTGAGTCGAAGTACTCATTCTTTTCATCTATCTTGATACTACACAACCGATGACACCCGACAAATCCTTCATGATCTACAGAGCCAATCCAACTGACAGAGGAAGGAATAAATACGCTTTTGAGATTCGGACATCTGTAAAATGCGTACCCGCTTATTGTCTCCACTCCATCGTTGATAACTACGTGCTTGATTTCAGGACGTGTCGCAAATGCTCCGTCGCAAATGCTGATAACTCGATATAACTTATCATCATGAGTTACGCAGGAAGGTATGATTAAGGTACTATCTTCTTTGGTTGGAATTGGACTCTCAAACCCGGCATCGGTAATGCGAACGGTAGAATCACTGAAGATGATGTATTTAAAACCGCCATTTAGGAAACTCACCTCCTTGCAAAATGCGAATACAGTCAAGGAAAAAAGAAACAAAGACAATCCCAGACGCTTATTTACAACACCTCTTAGGATTTCAAATAGGCTTAAATTCCATTTCATTTTTATGATTATACGATGTTTTTATGATTATCCGCAGAAATCTCCAAGGATTTTAGCTTTCGTTCCAGACTGTGCTATTGGTATTGACAGATGGTATAGACGTCGGAGCGGTTGAGGCTAACGATGGTTTGGAAGAGAGAAAAAAGTATGGGGCGACGGAATCAGTTTTTCTTTATCTGACAGTACGAACAAAACTTCTCGAGGAGATTATTCAAGGGCAAATCGCCACGCTGGAAACGTTTAGGATTCGTCTTGATTTGTTATGTTAAATCCGACAATGGGCTTTCGTGGAGGACGCTGAGTAGATTGTAACGCTGCCAATGACTGATTGATGAGTTCCAATTGTGCGCGGGTATCCTCATTAATGTCATTTTGGTCTGCGAGAATCTCTTCTATGTCTAGCTTTAAATCCTCGAAATCCTTGCGTAACTGTCGAATGTCTTCAGAAGGTTGGGGCAAGCTCACAGCCATGTGACGGATAGCAACAAAAGCACGCATAATAGCAATATTCATGTCTATAGCTATTGTACTGTTTAGAATACCAGAGAGCATTGCGACACCTTGTTCTGTGAATGCATGGGGTAGCTTACGTGTTCCACCCCATCTTGAAATTCCAAATTGGAATATCAAGTTGTTTTTCAACTCATCAAATTCATCCTTTGTCAATTGAAACATAAAATCCGATGGGAAACGTCTAATATTCCTTTTTACAGCCTTGTTCAAATTGCCGGTAGTTACCTGATACAATTCGGCTAGGTCATAATCAAGAATCACACGCTGACCACGAATCTCATGAATCTTTTGTTGTATGATTTGAATATCGTTCATTACGTTCGTAAATGTCCTTTTCCAATAAGATTTGACCCCTTCAACCCAGAGCGAGCTATCGAAGTCGCTGCAAAAGTAAGGATTAAGTGGGATTTGACAAAGAAAAAGAAACGAAAAGTGAGGTGGCTGAAAGTGAAAGAGTGAAAAATTAAGAATGAAGAGCCTCTCTTCTCATTTTTTCTTGCTACCTTTGCAGCCGAATCTTAGAGATAAAAGGTATAGCATATGCAAATAGAGAATAAACTTACGGCTGCTATTCTGGCGGCCATCAAGGATTTATATGGTCAGGAGATTCCTGAAAAGATGGTGCAGCTCAGTGCCACGAAGAAAGAGTTTGAGGGCCACCTGACACTCGTCGTCTTCCCCTTCCTGAAGATGAGCCGCAAGGCACCGGAGGCTACGGCGCAGGAGATAGGTGATTATCTGGTCACGCGTCTGCCCGACGTGGTGGCCCGCTTCAACGTCATCAAGGGGTTCCTGAATATGGTCATTGCTGATGCTTGCTGGGTAAGCCTGCTGGCTGATATCCAACAGGACGAGCAGTATGGTTTGAAGCCCGTGACGGAGGACTCTCCGCTGGTGATGATTGAGTATTCTTCCCCCAATACGAATAAGCCCTTGCACTTAGGCCATGTACGCAACAACCTGCTGGGTTGGGCGCTGGCACAGGTGATGCAGGCCAATGGCAACAAAGTTGTGAAGACGAATATCGTCAACGACCGCGGCATTCATATCTGCAAGTCAATGTTAGCCTGGCTGAAATGGGGCAACGGTGAGACGCCTGAGTCCAGCGGCAAGAAGGGCGACCACCTCATTGGCGACTACTATGTAGCCTTCGACAAGCATTATCGCGAAGAGGTGAAGGAACTTGTAGCGCAAGGGATGGATGAGGAGCAGGCCAAGCAAGAAGCTCCGCTTATCAAGGAAGCGCATGACATGCTGGTGAAATGGGAACAGAACGACCCTGAGGTGCGCGCTCTGTGGGAGAAGATGAACAACTGGGTGTATGCCGGATTCGACGAGACCTACAAGCGTCTGGGCGTGTCGTT
>JAEEGL013793123.1_pt1 | contig 10644 bp, 9 predicted proteins | sample 9134231 | NCBI WGS metagenome assembly JAEEGL01 (sample SAMN16246548, study PRJNA631951) | gut metagenome | biome: gut microbiome; feature: rumen; material: fiber-attached | host: Bos | place: Iran: Karaj | collected 2018-10 | reverse complement strand
TTAGGGGTAGAAGATGGTATTTCAAAAAAAGGCGCAGATATAAAATCCCATGCTGCCAAAAATACAACCTTAAAAGATTTAGGGCGTGAAGTATCAATTAATACAGGATTAAATGATAATGTAGATGTTAAAATCTACGGCGCGCCGTTTAGAGAAGTTTTAAACAACAGACAACACTATAACAACTGCGGGGTGGAATCTACTCTTAATACTCTGGCAATGGCAGGAATTATCAAAATGAAAGAAAACTTATCCGACCAAAAGAGTGTAGAAAAGAAATTCCTTCAAAATCTTCTGACTTTAGGGTTAGTAGATGATGACGGAGTAATAGGTAAATTAGATGAAGCAGACGGCGGAACTACTCCTGACGATTACAAAGATATTTTAAGACTATATGATATTGATTCTGAATCTTATTTTATAGCAAGAAACAATGACGGAACTGAATATTCAGACATAAACAAACTTGGTTATATGATAAGTCAAGGTCATGGTGCAGTGGTAGCGGTTTGTTCAAACAGATTGTGGCAAGGAGTAAAATCTGAAACAGGTAAAGAACAAATAGACCACGCTATCGCTATTACAGGGGTTGTGTATAAGGCAGGCACAGAACCATCAACAACGGATAATACCGGAAAGATTACATATAATGAGCCTTTGGGCTTCTATATCCACGATTCAGGGGCTTGGATGACAAGATATATCTCACTTAAAGAATTTAAAGAAGTAACTATGTACGCTGAACACGGTATAGAAAAATATTCCGATTATGAACAGTATATGGAAGAAATAGGTGAAACTCCTATATCAGAAGAAGATTTCAAGAAAATATATTCATCAAATCTCAGATCTTATGACACACAAGTAAGAGAATACCTAGAAAAGAAACCAAACGGTATTTTTGTGACCTTTACAAAAGAATCTATAAAAAATGATATATTTAACCTTAATGCAACAGGTGACAAACAAAATAACACTATAACAGGTAACAGTGGTGATAATATAATCAAAGGTATGGCAGGCGAAGATACTCTATACGGCAATGCAGGTGATGATGAAATCAGAGGCGGAGCAGGTAACGATATAATTGTCGGAAACAATGTATATGAAACAGACCTTAATGTATTGAAAAACTACATAACTGACGATAAAATCAAAGATAATCTGACCATTAACATCGCAGATAAGTATCAAACAGGCATGAACAGTTTGTATGGTGATGCAGGTGACGATGTAATTATTGGCGGTGACGATATAGATTTAATCTACGGTGGTGCAGGTAATGACTACATCTGGGCAGGCTATGGCAGAAACGCTGTCTATGGCGGGGCAGGCAAAGATGTCATTGTTGGCGGCTGGGAAAATGACAGACTCTTTGGTGAGGCAGGCAACGACACTATTTATGGTTTTGGCGGTGATGATACTATCCACGGTGGTGCAGGTGATGACATTATCTATGGTGGGATAGGCAACGATAAAATCGAAACAGGCAAAGGTAATGATACAATTTATTTTGAAGGAACAGAACACGGCGTTGATACGATTACATCAGAAGGCGGAACAACAATTTTCAAATTTGCTGACGAAACATACACAGATGAACATGGAGAGTCAAAAGTTTGGTCAAAGGGTGCAAAAATTAGCGATATGGTAACTATCGGCTTAGGAAAGAATGCAGATAACAAAAAAATGATGGATTTTGGTATTGCATATACTAATGCTGAAAATAGTATAACGGATGCAATCATGTACCAAAATTTCTTTAACACAAAAACAGGTAAAGCAAGAGCCTTGTCTATATATGATGCTGATGGCAAACTATACAACGTCACTGCCACAAAATCAAAAACAGCAACTGTTTCTAACACAATAATGACAGGAAAAACAACTATTGGTGGTGTAAAAGTTGATAATGCAGATGTAAACAATATATTGCTTACAACAAACGAAAAAGGAACAACAATAACAACAAGTACCAAAAATGATGTTGTTGTTATGGTTGGAACAGACGATAAATTTAATCCTTATTATAAAGATTCTGATGTATATGATTCAGTTACCTACACAGGCGGAAACGACATATATGTTTCAGAAGAAAGAGATACACATTATTATGTAAACGAATTTTCCGATAGTACAAACCTTACAATCAGGGATAATGTTAAGGCATTGGAAAAAGTTACAGCCGTTGATAAAGACTTCAATCCAACAATAGATAAGAATGTTGTAAGTGAACGTGATGAGTTGTATATAAATACAGCGGAAAAATCAGATCTTCATTTCTTCTTTGATGTTGAGGTAAATGATAATAAAGCATATACCACAAAGAATGACGGGTTGTACGTTTTGAGTAATATTGATAACTACAAAAATATAATAACAGGTGATACAACAGGCTCTATCTTTATGGATAGTTACTTCAAATATGATTTAAGTAAAGATATTGCACAAGAGTTTACCGACACAACCTTCTACGGTAACGGTCGGGTTGAAACTATATATTATGGTGAAGGAACTAATTACGATAATTATAATCCTGTTACTGATTTATCTGCTTATTTTTCAACAATCGCAGGTCAGGTTGCGGGCTGGTTATCAAAAAACACATCGTTTGATACAGCCTTTGATGCACTTGGCATCGACAGTAGTTTAACAGACACACAAAAAGCAGCACTTATTGCAGAATATACTATTCATTCATAGTGTAAATAAACATAAAAAAAAGGATAGCCTTTTGGCTATCCTTTTTTTAGTACTTATAACTTATCCGCAAGAGTAAATTATATATTTACCCCTATGCATTGAAGGTCTTGAACGATCTGTCAATGTTTTTACTTACAATCTGTTTTACAGAATCGTATTCCGTTTTCAAAGCACTGTGTTGAGCGTCAATTCTGTTTAACTGTAAATCAAGTTTTGTTTCTTTTGCATCAATATCTTCAATCGCTTTTTCATATTTAACACTTGCCAGTGCAATCAGTTCTTCATTCTTAACCTCTTGTAATTCACAATCAGTTCCTAAACTTGTTTCCGCAAAAATATTTACCTTATCGCCCTGATTAAAGAGGTTAGTTTCTTTTACCATTTTGTAGAGTTGAACTTCGCCACTATTGAGTGCTTCCTCTAACCAGCATCTGTCAACAGCGTTTTCCTTACTGATAGGACAGAAACCTCTTCCGCCTACATATTCACCGCTATCACTCTGATAACCCGCTATTTGATAATATACCGCTTTCCAATAGTCATAGTTACCGTCAGTTTTCATTTGTCTTATATAATCATCATCTGTATCAATATCAATTCTGCTTGAATACAAATAATTCTTTGCAACAACTAACAAGAAATCATTTTCTTCAGGTAATTCATTATAGAATTGAGCCTTCCAGTAATTATATTTACCCTCGTTTTTCAAAGTTTGAATATAATCACTGATTACATTACCCTTACTGTCTTTTCCGTCAGGATAAATTCTTTGTTGAGCAACTCTCAACAAATATTGTTCTAATTTTTCTTCGTGAGTTAAACCCGAACCATCATCAACACGTGGATCAAGTCCTTCTCGCAACGGGTCAGTATTATGAGGGTCAGGACCTAATTTAGATGCAATTTGTTCCGGTAAAAGCACCTGTCCTGTCGTAGCATTCGTAATAGTGTACATAGAATGAATACCATTAACCTGAGAAGATATCATATTTGTATATGAAATATCCTGGAACTCATTTCCATTCATTGTAACGACTGACATTTGGAATTTAGTCGAATCAAGAGCGCCTAAATATTCTTCATAAACATCATTCTTTGAATTAACCAAATCAAGTTTAGCATACTGGACACTCTGTGCCTGAAATTCCAGATCGTGCATTCTTGCGGTTAGTGATAGTAAACGTGCCTGTGACGCTGACATACCCATAATGTAGTCTCCTTACAATTATTCCCTTTTGCATGCATGACGGCACTTTCAGCCCTTTTCTTTAATTTTTAATCTCATTTCGTTACAATTCGTTACATAAAAAATCAAGTGAATAGTGAATAGTGAATAGTAAGCAGAAAATTTATTCTGTTTAATATTGAAGCAAATTTTTTTTTAGTTTATGAGTATTATATGGGAACTGAATTCACACACTACACCGTTATGAAAAATGAGGCCGTTGACGCACTGGAATGTCAGGACGGCAAAATATACGTTGATTGTACTTTAGGCGGGGGCGGACATAGCGAACTTATACTTAAAAGAATTTCGCCAAACGGAAAACTCTTTGCCTTTGATATTGACGATGATGCAATTAGTTATGCGTCAGAAAGATTAAAAGATTATGATAATCTTACTATTATAAAAGACTCCTACGTCAACATAAAACCGGCTCTAAAAAAATATGGTGTAGAAAAAATCAATGGCGGTGTTTTGTTAGATTTAGGTGCATCTTATCACCAACTGACAAAACAGGAAAGAGGATTTTCTTTCTCAAAAGAAGCCCCGCTTGATATGAGATTTGATATGTCAGCAACGTTTTCAGCCTATGATGTAATAAATGGGTACAAAGAAGATGAACTTGTTAAAATTTTTAGCGAATACGGAGAAGAAAGATTTTCAAAACGTATCGCAAAAGCCATTGTAAACAAACGTACACAATCACCGATAAAAACAACAACCGAATTAGCGGAATTAATCGTTAATGCCACCCCGCATATAAAGTCCTCTATTCACCCTGCGACAAGGGTTTTTCAGGCAGTCAGAATTGAGGTCAACGGTGAGTTAAAAAATGTTAAACAAGTGTTAACTGATGTGTTGGAAATATTAGATTATGGTGCTATAATATCAGTAATTAGTTTTCATTCTCTTGAAGATAGGATTGTGAAACAATTATTTAAGTTCGAGGCGCAAAAGTGTAGATGTAGTGATATGATTTGTCATTGTGAGCCTCCAAGAATAGAACTTATTAATAAAAAACCAATTACTGCCTCGGAAGAAGAGTTAAAAGTCAACCCACCATCAAGGAGTGCAAAATTAAGAGTTGTTAGATTTGTTAAAAAATAGGTAAATATCTTGTATAATAGTCGTATCAGAAACAATAATATTAACAGAATTAATCCGGAAATGAATGTCGGATATTCTTCTGATACAATAAGAATTAACAGAAACGATCAGGTTATCAGCGGATATTTCCCTAAACAAAATTCAGTTAAGGCTATGGCAATAAAAAAAGTTAATAATACATTATGCGGACTTTTAATCTGCGCAATACTCATATCTGCAATCAGTTATTATTTCGTTGTTTCAAGTGAAATTCAATTAAACGAATGCAGCCGTAAAACAACATTATTGAATGTCGAAAATTCAGAATTACAAAACAAATTAGATAAACTTAAATCTTTCAATAACGTAGATTTAACAATGCAAAAGAATAATTTGTTAAAAAGACCTGAAAAAGTTATTGACGTTACAGCAGTTCAGACAAACACCCCTAAAAAAACTTTAAACAACAAAGCAGTAAAACCAAAAGCATGGGCTATCGGTTACTAATATAAGTCTGCGCAAATTATTTTTTTACATCCGTTAGATATAGTATGGTAAATGTATCTAACAGACGGGTTTTGACTCAAAATCTATATAACGGAGAAAAAGTTTTAAAAGAATTTAAGTCAGAATTTCCTTATATAAAATCAAACACTAAATATAACACTATTATAGAACGACATAAAGACGATGAACGATATGCGGGTATTATCCCTTTGTTAAGAGGTCAATCCCAACTGTCAGGACTTGTGGTTTATCAGATGAGAAACAGTTATAACGCTCAAAAAAACAAACTGGGTTATTTAAAACAGGCAGTAAAGTTTTTAAAAGTTGCAAATTGTCAGGAATGTGCGTTTTTAATACATGACAAACTGGATAAAGCAGGGATTCCGTCACAAAATATCAGAGTGAATTTTGAACAAAAAAACGGATTTGACACAACAAAAAATCACGCCTTTACCGTAATCGGAATGGATAAAAAGGCTGACTTTTCAAACCCTAAAACATGGGGCAAAAATGCTGTAATAATTGATGGGTGGTCTAATATGGTGACACGTGTGAGAGAGGGAATTGATTTTATTAAACAAACTTTCAAATTTGACCCCGAAAAAGAAAATTGCGTATTTTCCAAACACAACAACTCATAACAGATAATTTATAACTGATCCTGCTGATATTGCTTCAACAGTTGTAGCGGTGATGCTGTAAAATTGAACGGGGAATCATTGTCATTATCATCATCGCTGTCATAATTTCTTTTATTGTTGTAATTTTGCACTCTGTTCAGATTGTAAGTTTTAGAAGGCAAATTTGTGTCTAATCTTATTTCCTGCTTGTCTGTCTGTAATTGCTCATGAGCATAACAAATATTGACTGTTGTGATAATTAATACTGCTAAACAAATCTTTTTCATACAACAATTATATCAAAAAATTACTTTCCCATAGATATTGCGTTTTGCGGGCAGACTATACTACACAAAGAACAACCCTGACATTTTTCTTTATCAAGTTTTATTTCTTTTGCAACTAATGATAACGCCCCATATTCTGACTCTTCACAAATTTTTGTGCATTTTCCGCAGGAAACACATTTTGTCTTATCAATTTTCGGGTTAACAAAATACGATTTATTTAAAGCGTTATGGGCGGTTATTTTACTTATTGCAATATTTTTCAAATCAGAGATACTGTCCATACCCTTTTCTTCAAGATAATTAAGCAAGCCGGATTTTAAGCCTTTAATAATTCCATAACCGTTAAGCATAACCTCCGTACAAACCTGAACGGCATCAGAACCAACAGCGATATACTGAACAGCATCCTGCCAACCCGATATACCACCCATACCAAGTATAGGGAGATTAGATTTTTGCCTTATTTGAGCAACACATCTCAAACCAATCGGTCTGACAATCTCACCTGAACAGCCACCATAAGTAGTACAGCCGTCAATACAAAGATTTGGCTCAAGTGTATCAAGGTTTAACCCCATAAAGCCCTGAACAGTATTTATTGCGGCAAACCCGTCTGCGCCTGCTTCTTCAACCGCTCTGGCTACCCATGCTATATCAGTAACATTCGGTGTAAGTTTTACAAACACAGGCTTGGTTGCTACTGATTTAACCCATGTTGTAATCAAAATTGATATTTCCGTACTCGTGCCTATTGCCATACCAATATTTCTTTCAGGCATGCCGTGAGGACACGAAAAATTAAGTTCGTATGCATCTATAGGAGTATCATTCAGAATTTTTACTATATTCTGCCACTGTTCTTTTTCAACAGGTGCCATTATACTTGCAATGATAACTTTTGTCGGGTGCTTTTCTTTCAAATAACGAATCCCGTCACACCAGTATTTAATCGTTTTATGACTCAACAGTTCAATATTCTGAAACCCTATCACTTTATTTTTTTCTTTAATAGAAGTATATCTGGGACTTGCCTCAATCATTTCTAAATCATCAGGCGTTATTGTCTTAATAACTGCACCACCCCAGCCTAATTCAAAGGCTTTGTCTATACTCTCGACTAATGCAGTCGGAGGTGCAGATGCCAACAAAAACGGGTTTTCAAACTCAATCCCTAAAACAGATGATTTTAATGTCGCCATACTAACCTAACTTTCTTTTATTCCAATATCATGCAGTGTAAATTAATTATTACTATTCCAACATTTTAAACTAAAAATTTTTTTAAGCATATCAAATATACATATAAATTTACAAATTTTACCGTTTTATAATTTTTAGTATAAAACATCACAGGGGTAAATAAATAAAAAAAATGGTAAAGTATAAGATGCAGTAATCAATGATTACCGCATCAATAATTTAAATATTGTTCTTTTGCCGACTTTGGTATAACCTGCCTGCTGTCAGACAGTGGTTGACCTGTATTCTAACGCATCTTTTTACGTACTATTCAACTGTTGAGGTAAATCATCGATTTACCACAACCTACCCGCTAAAAAAAGGATAAGACTTTTATTATCTTTATCCTTTTTGTTTTTATTATTTAAAAGTTCTGATTATAGATTGTATTCCGTTAATAGTATTCCATTGATCTGCTCTTTGTCTGTCTCTTTCAACCTGTTCGTTATGAACTCTGACCTCTGCAGCCCAATGTTCGTTCTTTTTATCTTCAGATTGTCTTACCTGTTCGTAAAAATCTTTCAAATCCTGACCCTGATACTGACCTGCCTGTTTCATCATCTCATTAAACTGCATTCTTCTTTCATACCAGTAGTTTTGGTCTTTGTCAAATCTTGCAGGCTGAGCATTAAGATACATACTAGGGCAAAATTCACCCCATTGAGGAGCCAAAATAACTTCTGCTTTAACCATTCCGACACACATAAACAATAAAACAAATATGCCTAAAATCTTTTTCATATTATCCTCCTTAACTCTGTTTTCATTATATCATAATTTAACTTATACTACATGGATACCTATAATATGCATTAGTAGTAGTAGGGTGCGATGTTTCGCACCAAATACTAAAAAATCGTATGATATAATTAATACATGAGCAATTATAAACGGTATTTTAAAAATTTTAATAACCCAACATTCATTACCATTGTTACAAAATATAGACGGGAACTATTGATTAAATACATTTATATTTTCAAAGAAAGTCTTAATATTTCAATTAAAAAATTCCATTATAAATTTATTGCAGGTGCTGTACTCAAAGATCATTGTCATTTAATAATCTCAACAGAAATACCTGAAAATATCCCAAAAATAATTCATGATATAAAATATAATTTTTCAACAAATTTGCCATCAGAATTATTAGAAAAATACAGAAATGAATTAACACCTAGTGAGCAAAAACGAGGAGAAAAAGGTGTATGGCAAAGACGTTATTATGACCACATAATAAGGGACGAAAATGATTTTAATCGACATTTAGATTATATCCATTACAATTCTGTTAAACATTATAATATTTCACCAAAGGATTGGGAATATTCATCATTTCACAAATTTGTTAAAAACGAATATTATGACGAGGATTGGTGCAATAACGGTGATAAAAATAATTTAATCAATATGGAATTAGAATAAACACATACAATTTTAACGCAAACCCTACAGTTTTTGGTGCGAAACATCGCACCCTACTACTTTGATATTCAGTAAAAAAAGCCTATTTTACACAACTTATAATCAGATAGAACAATATTTTTTATGAATCTTTAGCAAGAATTTTCAATACATCTGCAATTAATTCTATTTGACTTTCTTCTTTTGATTCATTTAATGTTTTCTTCAAAACCCTATACGGACTGTTAAAAAAGTTTTCTTTAAAAACCTTATCTCCGACAGATGCTTGCAAACGTGTCTTATTTCCGTCTTTTACCAAATTCAAATTGGTTGTTGCTCTGTTTTCCAAAAGTTGAGATATAATATTTTCTGATTTTAAAGCCTTACTCTTGCTTTGGTTAGCTAAAATATGATTTTTTACTACAAACTCACTCGGATTATATTTTACAGCCATACCAAAATTTTGATTATTTACTCTTTGCACCTGCATTATTAATACCCTTTCAATGTAATAACACTATAATAATAGCAATAAAACCTGTAAAAAAAATATTTGCTAACTCATATCGTAAAAAGAGGATTTTCGGCAGTACGACGGCAACAATTAAACGGCAGGGCACGATGTTTCGCACCAATTAATTGTTAAATATAAAAAGAGGTTTAGACAATCCTGTCTTAAACCTCTTTTTTCTTTAAATATAGTAGTAGGGTGCGATGTTTCGCACCGATTAATTTTAAAAATAAAAAGAGAACTTATCATCCGATAAATTCTCTTTTTACTTTAAATATAGTGCTGGCAACTAGCTATCTTCCCGGGCAGTGGCCCGCCGAGTATTTTCGCCTCAATGAGTCTTTTCGACCGTGTTCGGGATGACTCTGCCGAACAAAACGATTAAGTATCGTTTTGTGAGAGGGGGAGTTTTCCTTTGCCCGTAATTTGACATTTTTACCGAATATTTAACGCATAAGCAAGGGCATTTTTTGACATAAAAAAAGACAATTACCAAATCCTTAGCAATCGTCTTTTTCTTTAAATTAAGTGCTGGCAACTAGCTATCTTCCCGGGCAGTGGCCCGCCGAGTATTTTCGCCTCAATGAGTCTTTTCGACCGTGTTCGGGATGGGAACGGGAGTTTTCCTCACGATTTGTCACCAGCGAATTCTTTCGTACGCTGAAGATTGCATAATGGAAAATAAGGTTTTGTAATCATCCTAACCTAGTTGACAATCGCGCTTAATAGCTCCTGTGGAGTTTACTAAAGTAAACTCTTACGTCGCTACGTAATGTTTCGTGTCCTGCTCGTCTCATTATTCAATGAGCCGACCTGACACTTCACACCGACTGCCGTATTTTAGGAAAAGCCCTCGTCCTATTAGTAATGCTCGACTCAAAATGTTGCCACTCTTACATCTGCATCCTATCAACCTGGTAATCTGCCAGGGGACTTACTGACTTATGCCATGAGAGATCTCATCTTACGGTGGGCTTCGTACTTATATGCTTTCAGCACTTATCCGCTTGGAACACAGCTACCGGGCGTTTACCCTTGGCAGGATAACCCGTACACTGG
>JAEEGL013405021.1_pt1 | contig 10644 bp, 7 predicted proteins | sample 9134231 | NCBI WGS metagenome assembly JAEEGL01 (sample SAMN16246548, study PRJNA631951) | gut metagenome | biome: gut microbiome; feature: rumen; material: fiber-attached | host: Bos | place: Iran: Karaj | collected 2018-10 | reverse complement strand
GTTGATGCGGAGCAGCTTTTCGCCGTTTGTCTGAGCCGGGCTCATGCCGGCGGAATTGATCACGTTCGTGATCTCTCCCAGCGACGCGGCGTACTCCGCCAGTTCGCGGACGCTGTTTCTGACGGATGTGTCGACAGCGTGGGCATATGCTTCATAGCCCAGTTCCTTAAGTTCTCCCAGTGCCTTCTCAAGCTTTGCGACTGTCCTGCCGGCGATCAGTATCACCCTGTCGCGGGGCATGAACTTTGCGGCCTCGAGGCCCATTCCGCTTCCGCCGCCGGTGATAACGCATACTTTTTTCATATCTGTTTCTCCTTAGAATTAAAAAAATCGATCTTATTGCGCCGGGAGTCCGCCGTCCCGTCAGGGGAGGGAGGAGCGCCCGTCGGAACCGGTCCGCCGGTCGGTACCGGCGCGCGATTCACAACTTGGTTATATTATACTATTCATGCGGGTGTTTTTCAATCCTTTTTCATTCTCCGGACCGATTTTCTTATTTGATAAGGTATAATATTTTTCGCAAATTCAAAAACGGATAAAAAAGAAAGACGTTCCGCGTTCGTTTTCGGAGTTAACGGTCGTTTCTATTTGATCGGCAGAATCTTATAAATCCGGTTCATCCGCCTGCCGCCGGTACGAGCGAGACGGCGGTCGTACAGTTGTTGCGGTTGCGCATGAACACGTAAAGTTTGCCGTCGCAGACGCACCAGCAGGGGCCGTCGTTGCCGAAGCCGGCGTCGGGCTGGACGAGCTGAGGCCCTTCGCTGATCTCCCAGTTTATCATATCCTTCGATCTCGCGAACATGTGCGACCAGTACGCCCCTCCGTATCCGGAGCCCGGGACCTGCTCGGTGCTGACCTCGTAGACCATATAGTAATACTCTCCGCATTTGAGTACGTCCCTGCGTCCGGTCGTGCCCGACCAGGCGGTATTCTTTTCGGTCGGGATTACCGGGTCCTTCAGCACGGTAAGACTTCGCAGGGTTGGCCCGAACGCGACGCCGATCTGGCACCCGCCGTTGCCGACGCCGTTTCCGAATCCGTGAAAGGTCAGGTACCACGTGTCTCCCGATTTGTACAGATCGGGCGTGCCGACGTTGACACAGCACCAGGGAAGCGAGTCGGCGTCGTGTTTGTAGAGTATTCCCTCTTTGATCCAGCTTTCGCCGCCGTCGAACGACACGGCCAGACAGACCTCGCCTATCCGGTTCTGGCCCGAGCCCTCGTAGACCAGGTAGAGGATACCTTCCTCGTCCGCACAGACCCCGGCGAAGGCGCTTCCGGTGCTGTCGAAGACTGTGTCGGTATCGATCGCCTGTCCGACGCGCGTCCAGTCGAGTCCGTTATCCGAGACCGCGAGCCAGGTCGACGGCTCTCCGGTAGACTGCGACCCGTTAATGAAGTAGGCGCGGTACTGCCCGTCGATCATGATGATATCGGGAAAGTGCATATAAAAATCCTTCCCGAGGTCGGCACGGTATATTTCCTCGCGCGTCTTTCCCGTGAACAGCCCGTCGAGAAGCTCGGAGAAGCTGTCGTCGATCTCCTTCTGCGTCATGCCGAAGAAGAGTTTTTCAGGGTATTCCGCGGGCGCGGCGACGCCTCTTTTGTCGAGTTCGTCGATTCTGGCGTCCCCGCCGCCTTCAGGAAGCCCGGCGATAAACGCCTCGGTCGCCGCCAGCAGCGCGGGCTTTGAGTTCGCGGCGATCACTATCTTGCGGCCGTCGATCCTGACGATATACGAGTTCTCCTCCGTCAGCTCGGCTACCGCGCGAATCGATTCGTCTCTGTCGGTCTCGCCGACAAGTATCTCGTACGGCTCCGATTTATCGTAGGATGCCTCGAGCGCCGCGGCGTCGATGAACCTCCCGGGCTCCTTTCCCGCCTCAAGAGATTCGACCTCAAGGAGGTATTTCGCCCGGTCTATTACGTCCAGCGAATTAAGGAAAAGGTCGTAATCGGTGCTGACGTCGATCTCCGCCCCGTATCCCGCGAGGACGTCTTTTATCTCGTAGCACATTTTGTCGCAGTAAAAGTCTGCGTACCTGCCGACGACGAGCGTAAAGTCGGTCTTGCCGTCCTTTACGAGGTCGAGCGGATCGGGCGCCGGGGCGACGGTCTCTTCCTCCGTCGTCGTCTCGACGTCGACCGGTCCCGACTTGCAGGCCGCGAGCGCCGCGCAAAGGATCGCCGCCGTCAGGACCGCCAGAGCGGAGAAGAGAAGCTTACGGCTTTTTTTCATGGTTTTCATCACTTTCTCCGGACAGAGCCCGGATTATTTCTACCCCGAGGGGGAAGGTAAGTCACTGGGTGTCGTTCGATTTGGCTGCACTGCCGATTCAAAATATTAATAACTACAAGCATTTAGAAACGTCAGTGGCACATGAAGAATCGCCGCGTCCATTACCTTCCCATCGGGGGGAAGGATGTTGCGGGAGCATTTTATAATCGATTAGTTTGCTGTTTATCAATCCCGCAACAATATGAGGGGGGCGAGTCGAATCGTTTACGGAGCAAAATCGAAAGATCATCCGGTGTCTCTGTCTGACAAGATATCTAATCGTTTCGCTACCCCTCATCCACCGCTTGCGGTGGATGAGAGGTAGCGACGCGTAGCGGAGCATTCAATTCTTGTAACTTGTAATAAGTTTCTCAGTGACACCTCATCCGCCTGCATACGCTCGGCACCCAGCTCAGCAAAGCTGAGGTGTCCCCTCACCCCTCGCGCGGTGCCGCTATCCTTGCAGATCGCAGAGTGGAAGGCTAAGACGCGGCAATCTTTCCGGGGATTCCGGCGTTTCTGAAACTACAAATATCAGAGTTAATCTCTCCCTCGCGTTTCGTATTTCGGCGGATATACCTTTTCAAAATCAAGAACGATCTTCAGCAGATCTTCTTTGAGGAAAGTCAGCGCGCGGGTGCGGATATCCGCGGGTATTCCGTAGTATGCTTCGGCGATGCCGCCGGTGATCGCAGCGAGCGTGTCGCTGTCGCCGCCGACGGAGATCGCGTTTCTTATCGCGTCTTCAAACCCGTCAGACTCAAAAAACGCTTCGAGGGCCTGCGGAACGGTATCCTGACAGGTCTCGTTGAATTTGTACGTCTCGCGTATATCGTCAAGTCTGAAATCGATCCTGTAATAATGCTCGTTGATATACTGCCGGATCTCGGGCAGACTTTTCCCTGAACGCGCTAAGAAGATCGCGACGGCGGTAGCTTCCGCTCCTTTGAGACCTTCTGGGTGGTTGTGCGTCACTTCGGTCACCGCCCCTGAAAGCATGACGGCGTCTTCAAGGGATCCGGCGGCAAAACCGCAGGCGCTGACTCTCATCGCGGCCCCGTTTCCAAAGCTGTAATAGGGTCGCGGATTCGGATCCTTCAGCCAGCGTCTGAAACGTTCGCCGTACCCGGCGCCCGGATACTTTCTTCCCAGGGTCTGCATCCACTTTACGGCGAGAGCGCCAAGATCCGACCGGTCCTCTTTGCTGTCGAGAACGGCCTTTGCGACGGCCAGGGACATGATGCTGTCGTCAGTCGCAAAACACTTGTCCGACAAAAAATAAAAATCCTTGGATCTGTTGTTGTTCCATTCGAACCGTGATCCGACGATATCTCCGATGATCGCTCCTAACATCTGATGACCTCCGAACTAGTAATAACTAATCGTTATTTGTGACTAAGGGAAGGATAAAGGCAGTCCCTTGTTACAATAAAAGCGTTAAATGCAGTTCATAATCACGCTGATCATTATCTCTTTTTCGTCTGGACGGGATTCAGCTATCATTATTGTCAGCGCGACCAGCGTGTGATCGTCAATTGTCTTCTCCCCGTATTCGTCGTAAAGAATCCCGTTTCTATTGAGAAAATAGAGGAAGATTGTAGCCGCAATTCGCTTGTTTCCGTCGATGAAACTGTGATTTTTCGTCACGTAATAAAGCAGATTCGCGGCCTTTTCCTCGACGGTCTGATAAAGATCCTGACCTCCGAAAGACTGATATATATTGCCGATACTGCCTTTGAATGAATCATCCTTTTCTTTCCCAAAAAGCTCAGATTCATTGCCGAAACGCATGCGGTCTATCACGTCTCTGCATTCTTCGTACGTCAGCACGTAAGTCGCGTTCTGCCCGGCGGGCCTTTTCAAGGTCTGGTGATCGTAATCGTCAAGCAGATCAAGAGCCGTGCCGTACCGTTCAATCACGCTTAGTACCTGTTCCGCGTCAAGATCCTTTTTTACCCGTCTGAGGAGTTTCACGGTCGAACCGAGCTGCTTCATTCTCAGTTTGTTTACGGCGTAGCCACGGAGAATATATCCCTTCAGGACCGAGTTCGCCCAGCGCCGGAACTCGACTCCACGCTGAGATTTTACTCGATAGCCGACCGAGATAATGACGTCGAGGCTGTAAAACGCAACTGGACGGTCCGAATTTGGAATATGCAAAAAATGCATATTGCTTTCTTTTTCCAGTTCTTCTTTGAACGCGTTGCTGATATGTCTTGAAATAACAGACTGATCTCGTTCAAACAGCTGGATTATCTGACTTTGTGACAGCCAAACGGTATCGTTCTCTATTTTTACGGAAATTGACACTTTTCCGTCGCTGCTATTAAACAGCGCCAGTTGATTATTTTTTTCGTTCATTTTAACACAACCTCCAGCCATTCAGTTGCAGTCTTTATCGATGTTTTTAGGCTCCGATGCTTTTCGGCAGATTATGGAGATTTATAAAAAACTGCCGAAAAAACGAGGGCAATAACGGATCTTAAAATTATGTTTTAGCCTTTCCTTCAGGGGGTGTATCCCTTAATTCTGCCGCCGCTGATTTTTACGTCGGCACCCGGGGAAATCGAGTGACCGGAGACGTCAATTGTCATTTCACCGTTTTCCATATCTACGGTTTCGGCCTTGATACCGTCTCCGCTTCCTCCGAGTACAACGGTACCTCCGGTAACAACAAAATCTTTGCAGTCAATACATGAGTCAGCAGCCGATATTTCGATTTTTCCTCTTGAAATATCAACCTTACCGGCAGACTTAACAACTGTGTTGTCGACTTTAATCGACGCGCCGGCAGTTGACAGAATACCGTAATCGGCAGAAAGCTTAAGCGTTCCGCCTTCAATTCTAACGGCGTCATATGCCATGATGGCCGTCGAAGCCGCGGCGCTTTCTTTCGCTTTGATATCCACGACAGAGTAGTTGCCCCGGGAACACACGTCGCAATCCGCGACAAATCCGCCGACCGCAAACTCGCCGGTAACGTTGTTGCATTCTAAGATATTAATAACGCTATCTCCCTTTATTATTTCGCTGTCGCCTTTATAAGCGTAGAAACCGTATCTTCCGGCGTCGAAAGAAATATCGGAATCTTTAATCCAGATAGCATCGCCCATACAGGTGACGCAGTCGTATCTGGATTTTAAGACAAGGTTTATTCCACGAAAAGTAATCCAGCTTCTGCATTCAATCGCGGAGCCGAACGTCGACGATATTTCTAATTTAGCGTTTTTGTCGTCGCTTACGATTTGCAGCTGCTGACAGCTTGAAGACGCGGAAACGCAGGGAGCAAGTTGGTTTTCTGAATCCGACGCAGGTTCATATTCGTAAGAAATAATTGAATCCTGCAGCGTAGCCAGCACTCCGTATACGGCAGAAAAGGTAACAGGAGTAACCAGTTTATTATGTATTTCGACGCCGTTAAGGTTGACAGCAGACGATTGTCCCTTGCAGACGAGCTGGATTTCTTTGGTTGACTTTCCCGAGACGTAGAACTCGCCGTTCTCAAGAATGAAAGTAGCGACGCCGTTTATATATTTCGGTTGAATCTCAGAACCGTCTGACGAGGTTACGACAATCCCGCAAAAGAGGTCTTCCGGGCCGGTCGTCGCGTCCGGAGCCGACGTTTCAACGTCCGCACCGGTTGTATCATACGGATCCGCAGTCGTTTCAGGCGTCGCGGTTGATTCAGGAGACAGAGCCGTTCCGTCTGAATCTCCCGGAACGCCGGGGTTGACGTTATTATTAATGCACGATAATAGTCCGATCAGCATGAAACATAGCAATATTACGATTATTATTTTACGCATTATTTCTTACCTCACATTAACGGCTGTTGCGTCGTAACAGTTTTGTATTTTTCGGCAGATTTTGGAGAATTATAAAAATCTGCCGAAAAAACTGCGGCCGAAACTATCGTATTTCATAGCAGTTTTCTCTTTCATTCGCTATCAAAACTGACGCGTTCAAAATACCCCACCGGAACTTCCTTCGTCAGCCACACGCCGTTTGCCGATCTGAAAAACCTGAAACCGTTCGACGCCATCTTACCCGACGATATGCGAAAAACTACGGGCTTTCCGTGGCGCGAGCCGACTTTCACAGCCGTGTCATAGTCTGCCGACAGATGGACGTACAGCCGTGATTTCGGCAGAATGCCCTGCTTCTCGATGGAAGAGACGTATTTTTCTCCGGTCCCGTGATACAGGATCTCTGGCGGTACGGCCTCCTCAAGTTCAACGTCAACAGGGATGGAATGCCCCTGGTTCGCGCGAATCAGCGCCTTGTCGCCGTTGAAGGAGAATCGCTGCTTACCATCGGTTCTAACGATTTCTTCAAGATCCGCCATCGTAAACGGACGGCTCTGTCCGACTCCCGCGATCAGCTCGTCGACCTTTGCCCAGCCGTGTTCGTCAAGCGCGATCCCTATCGTTTCCGGCTTGTGTCGGAGAATCAGAGATATGAATTTGCCGGTTTCTTTTAAGGACAATAGGATCACCTTGTTTCTACCCGGACTTACACTTTTTCGCCTTTTTGGGAAGCAGTTTATTACGCCGCCAGAGCGTTTGCATTAACCTGCTCAATGGCTTTCCTGATTTTCATCCAGACCGTAAGATCTGTGAATATTTCAACTACGCTGCCCTGATCGGTGAAAGGGGATTCCTGCAACACGGACAAATCTTTCATCAGACCGTTGTGGACGATATACTCGACGATCTGATTTACAAAATAGATTTGTCTGCTGTCAAGATTTACGTCGTTCAGATATTCTGCGAACGCCGCCTTTGCAGCGTTCATATCAAGGCCGACGATCTCGCGAACCAGTTCGCCAAGCGGCTTCTGACCATATTCGGCTTCATAATCCTCTCTTGTGCCGACTTCGCTCCAAAGTATGGTTTCAAGCGCTTTAACGTCGTCGGTTGTCAGCGGCTTATTGCTTTTGAGTTTAGCAATAACCTCGTTATCCTGATGCTGCCTTATATAAAACTCGGCTTTTGCCTTGTAATTATTCAGATCGTCGTTCTCAAGCTCGGCTTCCTTCCAATCGATTGACAGAATATCGTCGTCAAAGTTCGTATCGTAACGAATTCTGGAAACCGGAATATACTTCATCAGGTCGCGCAGACTTTCGCGGATGTGCTCAAATTCGTTTATTCCGGCGTTGTCGAGATAATCAGTGTGCAGAATCCTTTCAATCAGTTCGGACTGAACCATTATCTCCGGAATGTTTGCGACACTCGCGACGGCGGAAACCTTTTTTATCAGATCGCTGCGATGACGCCCGTATCTCTTGCCTGCAAGATATGCAAGTTCTATTCCGTACATCAGGGCGTCGAAACGAACGGCTTTGGAGTCGTCTTCGTCCGGGATGATAAGAGGCGCCAGCTCCTGCCCGATAATCAGCGTATCTTCATAAGTCAGCGCCTGATAGTTGTCGGGGTCAGAATACAGTTCGACGTACTTCAGGTGCTGACGAACTGCAAAGTTTTCCTTGTTCAGCTCCCTGACCTTGCGCACCATATCTTCAACCAGAGATTTGCGGAAAGCAATCAGCTCGGTCGTCTGATATGCCAGATCCTGAAGCTTGAAAACAATCTGAGATTTCAGATGGAATATCGCGCCTTGCAGCGCAATCATAATTGCCGTCGGTCTGCCCTTGTTCATACGGAAAAACTCAAAGTTTCCGCAGAAATCAAAGATAAAAAACTTCTCCTTATTCTTCCCGTCAAGCAGGTTAGGGCAGAGCCGCGTGCCGCGTCCGATCATCTGCCAGAACTTAGCTTTGCTCATTACTCTTTTGAAGAAAACGAGATTGAGTATTTCTGGAACGTCTATACCTGTATCAAGCATGTCAACAGATATTGCAATCTGCGGAAGCTTGTTCGGGTCGGAAAACTCATCAATGGCGCTCTGTGCGTAGGTCATATAATTATCTATGACTTTCGCGAAACCGGGCAGATGCGGATACTCCTTATTGAACACTTCATAAATCTTTTCAGCGTGAGTGTGGTTCTTCGCAAAGATGATTGTCTTTCCGAGTTTGGCGCCGTAATCGATTTTGAGTCCGTTCTCCATTACAATGCGGAGCACTTCGCGTATTGTGTCTTCGTTGAAAATCCATTCGTTTAACGCAGATGATTCTATGCTTTCGGGAAGCTCGCCGTTTTCGTCTTCAAACGTGCTCTCATACGCTTCTTTGTCCTCGTCGGACAGCTCGTCGTATACGATCCCCTGCTCGATGAATTTCAGCCGCGTCTCGACCGATAAGAAATCGACAAGATAGCCGTCTTTAACAGCTTGCGCGAGCTCATAACCATATGTCGGTACGCCGTTTTCAAGTTCGAATATCTCATACGTGTTCTTGTCTATTTCGTCCTTAGGCGTTGCTGTAAGGCCTACGAGCGGCGCGTCGAAATAGTTGAAGATATCGCGGTATTTGTTATATATCGAACGGTGCGCTTCGTCGCAGATGACGAGATCGAAATGACCGACCGTGAACAGCTTGCCTTTATCGTCCTTCGCAGTATCTATGACGTTCATCATCGTCTGGTAAGTTGAGAAAACGCAGTGAGCGGTATAGTTGTCCTTTTCTTCGCAGAGATTTGTTACTGACAGATCAGGGAGCAGATTCACAAAACTGCGTTTTGCCTGTGTTACGAGAGAGTTTCTGTCGGCAAGGAAGAGGATATTCTTGACCCAGCCGTGCTGAAGAAGAACGTCGCAGAGCCCGATAACAGTTCTCGTTTTGCCCGAGCCGGTTGCCATAACTAGCAGCGCTTTTCTTCTGTTTTTGTTTCCGAAAGAATCGCAGACCGCCTTGATTGCCGCTTCCTGATAGTAACGTCCGGCTATTCTTTTGTTTATCATCACGTGAGAAAGGCTTGTTCGCATCGTCTGAAGATTGAACAGCTTTTCAAGGTCGCGTTTGGAATAAACAGACGCGACTTTTCTTTCGGGATAGAGGTTGTCCTGAATACGCGTTTCAAAACCGTTCGAAAGGAAGATTACCGGCCGGCGGCCGTATTTCCTTTCAAGAATATCAGCGTACAATTTGGCCTGCTGACGTCCCTTTGCCACGTCTACGCAGGTGCGCTTCGCTTCGAGCACCGCAAGCGCCTTACCGTCATCTCCGTAAAGAACGTAATCGGCATAACCGACTTCCGAAATGTTAGGCATGCCGGGCAGTTCGACTTCGTTCAGCCAGTCTCTGCCTTCGATCCATCCGGCGTCCTGAAGCATAAAATCGATATAGATCTTGCGCGTCCTGTATTCGGACAGTTCAAGCGGCCTCGGGACGTAGGTTTGCTGCTGTTCGGCACGGCGGGCGGACAGTTCCGCCTTCATAGCCTTGTTTTCTTCAATTAGCGCGGCAAGGTCGATTTCAAAATCGGGGACGAAGGTGAGAACTTCTTCCGGTGTGAGCGTTAGAAGAGTTTTATCAAACTCTTGCTCTTTATATTCATCCGCGTACAGATAAGCCAGTTCGTCAAGGAAGTAGAACAGGTTTTCAAGGCAGAGTTCCGCCTGAGGAACTGTAATCTTCTTCCCGCCGTGCATAACCGTATTACCGAGCTTGCGGATGAAATCCATTCGCCGCCAGATATCGTCTCCGACTATGTCGCGGAACTTCTCATCGTTCATAAGAGCGACAAGCGTATCCTGATATGGCATTTCAAGATCGCGGTCAACCGAATACATCCATTTGACCGCAAACTCCATCGCCCTGCGGCAGTTTGAGACGCAGGAATCGATATCAATATGTAATAGTTTTTCTGCGGATATTGCGACGTCGGAAAAACTGTCAAACCGTTTTTCTGTTTTCAGGAAATCAAAGTTGGTCATATTCCATGCCTCTTTTAGCGTTTATTTGCGATGCTATTCCTTATTTGCGCTTTTCCTGCGGGGGATCGAATATACTCTTTTGTCACTGTGGATATTAAATCTGATCCAAGCTGATTCTCTATTTCTTTTTGCTTTAATTCAAGTTGGTACTTATATTCAAGTTCCATTTTTTCCTTCTCCATAGCAAACTTTTCACGTTCCTTCTCAATATCCAATTCATATTGCTTTTCCAACCTTTGAAAGTCTGCTTTTGATTGCTTTCTTGCTACTAAATAACTTGTGAGCCCAGCGATAATCGCGCACACAATAGACACTATATACGGCATGTATTCTTCCATTTTTCGCTCCTATATGTCCTTAGTTTCATTAACAAAGAGATTCGTAACAAAATGATACAATCTCTACAAATTTTGATTTGTCGATTTGTTTGCAAAACTCTGCAAACTCATTTTGTCTTTCAATTTCTGATACAATAACTGGCAGGCTTTGAACTTGCTGAGTGCTTAAGTGTGGTTGAGCGGAAC
>JAEEGL013262832.1_pt1 | contig 10644 bp, 9 predicted proteins | sample 9134231 | NCBI WGS metagenome assembly JAEEGL01 (sample SAMN16246548, study PRJNA631951) | gut metagenome | biome: gut microbiome; feature: rumen; material: fiber-attached | host: Bos | place: Iran: Karaj | collected 2018-10 | reverse complement strand
TTTTTCATCTGTACCTCTCTTCTGGTATTTGCAAATTCACAGAAACTAACAAAAACCTCTGCCTCGTAAAAGGCAAAGGTTTTATTTAACCGTCATATTCTTTTATTCCAGAGCCGATATAGCCTCCGACACACGTTCCGTCATTCCGCTCAGACATTCAGCCGCATCATTTACCTGCTGCATCTGATGGTGTATCTTTTCACCGGGACCGATCAGGTCATGCTGCTGACCGTAGGTCATATCGTTATATATGCCCTTGAGCTCATCTCTCTTCCCGCTCAGCTCTTGTCCTGCCATATCCAGGTCATAGCGCAGGGACTCAAGTCTTTTCTTAAGATCAGCTATCACTTCCGCACTGTCCACTGCGATTTCCTTAAGCTGTTCTCCGGTATATACCGCATCCGGATCTACCGCATCCTCATTCTCAAGCAGCTTTATTATATCCTTTTCAGGACCTGCTTTTTTTGAAGCCTTCTTTACGGTATACTCATTTTTTAAAGCATCTTCAAAAGGATTACCCATGCACATTCCCCCTGATCATCTTCGGCATCCGCCGGCCGTATATTTTCTGCTCTCTTTGTATATGCCTTCTTACCTTACGAGAACCTTACGAAAAGAGTCCCCTCTTCTTTTTAGGTTTCTTATTTGCTTCGGGATTTCCGCCCTGGGCACGCTCAGCCTTGAACCGTTCCGCAGCCGTCAGGCTGTCGCCTGTTTCTTTATCAAACTCTCTCAAAAGTTCTTTTGCTTTCGATGAGAGCTTCGTAGGCGTCTGCACTACCAGTGTAACATAATGGTCACCCCTTGTCTTTGGATCCCTGAGGCTCGGTACGCCTTTTCCGCGAAGCCTGATCTGGGTATCCGTCACTGTTCCTGCTTTCACATCATATGTTACAGGTCCGTCAACCGTATCTATGATTATCTCGCCGCCAAGGGCAGCTACCGCATAGGACATGGGAACATTTGAAAAAATATTCATATCCTGTCTCTGGAAAATAGGATGCGGCGAAACCACTGCCTCAACAAGAGCATCACCCCGAGGGCCGCCGTTTATACCCGGTTCGCCGATTCCGGTCATTCTCTTGCACTGTCCGTTATCAACGCCTGCAGGGAATTCCACCTCAAAGCGCTTTTTCATAGGCACGTATCCGGTACCATGGCAATCTGTACACTTTTCCTTGATAATCTGGCCTGAACCGCCGCAGTCGGGACAGGTCTGCACATTCTGAACCACTCCGAAAAATGACTGTGTCCTGAACACAACCTGACCTTTACCGCCACACTTCTGACAGGTTTCCTTTGATGTGCCGGGCCTTGCACCGGAGCCGCCACAGGTCTTGCAGTTTTCCTTTACAGTAAGCTCGATCTGCTTCTTGCATCCAAAAACAGCTTCCTCAAAGGTCATTCTTACAGTGGTACGAATATTAGCTCCCTTTCTGGGACCGTTCCTGTTACTGCCTCTCCTGCTGCCGCCGAACAGATCGCCAAATATATCGCCGAAAATATCACTGAAATCCATACTGAAGAAATCCATTTCAGGACCATATCCACCGCCGCCGGCTTCAAATGCTGCATGGCCGAACTGGTCATATTTGGCACGCTTATCAGGATCGGAAAGAACCGCATAAGCCTCTGATGCCTCTTTGAATTTCTTCTCAGCTTCCGCATCGCCGGGATTCACATCCGGATGATACTTTTTTGCCAGCTGTCTGTAAGCTTTTTTCAGTGCATCGGCATCAGCGTTTTTGTCCACGCCAAGCACTTCATAGTAATCGCGTTTGTCTGCCATTTTTTCTCAACTCTTTTCCTATACCAGATCATATCGAAAGCTCGATAATTCAGTATATATTTCTTTAACGCAAGACACGGGGGAGGACCATCGTATCAAATAACTCATGATCCCCCGCCCCGTATCTGTCTTTACTGCATTTCTTCTGTCCGGATAAACAGCTGCTCTCACATATACGATCCAATTCTGCTTACCGGATTCTCATGTTCAGGATTAAATCTCTTTGAAGTCTCCGTCGATTATATCATCGGAGCCATTTCCACCATCAGAGCTGTCACTTCCTGTTGTGCTGCCTGTTGCTCCGCTCATATCGGGACCTGCACCTGCAGCACCCCCCTGCATGCCTTCATACATCTTGGAGAACACATTCTGGGATGATGCCATCATCTTCTCCTGAGCAGCCTTGATCTGTGATACCTGATCTTCTGACAGCTCCTGATCCTTGGTTTCCTCAAGCAGCTTCTTGAGAGCGTCCACATCAGCCTGAACATTTGCCTTCTCGGAAGCATCCACCTTGTCACCTACTTCATTCAGTGCCTTCTCTACCTGGAATACCATGGAGTCAGCTTCATTCCTTGTATCAATTGCCTCTTTACGTTTCTTATCCTGAGCCTCGTACTCCTGCGCTTCCTTGACAGCTCTCTCGATCTCATCATCAGACATGCTGGATCCTGCTGTTATAGTAATATGCTGCTCCTTGCCTGTTCCCTTATCCTTAGCAGAAACGTTTACGATACCGTTAGCATCGATATCAAATGTAACCTCAATCTGAGGAACGCCCCTTCTTGCAGGAGGGATACCATCCAGACGGAACTGTCCGAGTGACTTATTATCCTTAGCAAACTGTCTCTCACCCTGAAGTACATTGATATCAACCGCCGTCTGGTTATCTGCTGCAGTAGAGAATACCTGGCTCTTCTTGGTAGGAATAGTGGTATTTCTCTCTATAAGCTTTGTAGCTATGCCGCCCATTGTCTCAATAGAGAGTGAAAGGGGTGTAACATCCAGAAGCAGGATATCACCGGCACCTGCATCACCTGCAAGCTTGCCGCCCTGAACTGCTGCACCTATAGCTACGCACTCATCAGGGTTAAGGGACTTGTTAGGCTCATGTCCGGTAAGCTGTTTAACTTTCTCCTGTACTGCAGGAACTCTGGTAGAACCGCCAACCAGGAGAACCTTTCCTATATCACTGTTGGTAAGCCCTGCATCCTTAAGTGCATTCTGTACAGGGATTGCTGTTCTTTCAATAAGGTCATGTACCAGCTCTTCAAACTTAGCCTTTGAAAGTGTAAGGTCAAGATGCTTAGGGCCGTCAGCTGTAGCTGTTATGAAAGGAAGGTTGATGTTGGTGGTAGATGATGCTGAAAGTTCCTTCTTTGCCTTCTCTGCAGCTTCCTTCAGACGCTGCATAGCCATCTTGTCACCTGAAAGGTCTACACCTTCAGCCGCCTTGAACTCAGAAAGCATCCAGTCAATGATCTTCTGGTCGAAGTCATCACCACCGAGATGTGTATCACCGTTGGTTGAAAGAACCTCGATTACGCCATCACCGATATCAATGATAGAAACATCGAAAGTACCGCCGCCCAGGTCATAAACCATTATCTTCTGCTCTTTTTCGTTATCAAGACCATAAGCAAGGGCTGCTGCCGTAGGCTCGTTGATGATACGCTTTACCTCAAGGCCTGCGATCTTTCCGGCATCCTTTGTAGCCTGACGCTGTGCATCATTGAAATATGCAGGTACAGTGATAACAGCCTCTGTAACCTTCTCCCCCAGATGAGCTTCGGCATCAGCCTTAAGTTTCTGAAGGATCATTGCAGAAATCTGCTGAGGGCTGTACTTCTTGTCATCAATCGTACGTCCTCTGTCTGTACCCATATCACGCTTAATGGAAGCAATAGTCTTGTCGGCATTGGTAACAGCCTGACGCTTTGCAGGCTCACCCACAAGTCTCTCACCGTTCTTTGTAAATGCCACTACGGAAGGTGTTGTACGTGCACCCTCAGTATTTGCTATGACTGTAGGCTGTCCGCCTTCCATAACAGCCACACACGAATTTGTTGTTCCAAGGTCAATACCTATGATCTTTCCCATGATCGTTTCCTCCTGTTTTTATCTGTTTTATCTGTTTTTGCTCGTTTTGATCAACTGTTCGGAACCCGTAATTTCTTCCTGCTGCAATTGCCTTAATCCGTCCCGAATAGTTTCGTTTTATATTGCATCTGCCGGCTTAATGAATTTCTGCGGCTAGTTAGCAACCTTTACCATACTGTGTCTTACCACGGTGCCTCTGTATGTGTAGCCCTTCTGAAGCTCCTCCACAACCACATTTTCTCCGAGAGACTCATCATCCACATGCATTACCGCATTGTGAAGATTAGGATCAAATTCTTTTCCGGCTGCATCTATGGGCTTAACATCCATCTTGTCCAGCTCATCCATGAGCTGCTTGTATATCATCTCCATACCCTTGGCAAAAGCAGTTTCCTTATCCTCGTCAGTCAGGGTACCCATTCCCCTTTCAAAGTTATCAACCACCGGGAGGAGCTTTTCAATAACACTTCTGGCACCATTCTCATACATGGAGTCCTTTTCTTTCTCGCTTCGCTTACGGAAATTCTCGAACTCAGCCATCTGTCTGAGCAGCTTGTCATTCAGCTCGCTTACCTGCTCTTTAAGTTTTTCCTTCTCATTATCTTTGGCTTTGCCGAACAGCCCCTTCTTTTCCTTCTTGGGTGCTTCGGATTTTTCCTTATTTTCAGCTTTACTTTCAGTCTTATCTTCAGCTTCTTCCGTACCGGATTCCTGCTCTTGCTCTGTGTCCTCTTCCTTTGAACCTTCAGCGCTTTCCTGTTCTTCAGCTGCCGTTTCCTCTGCCGTTTCTTCGGTCACATCTTCAGCTTTCTCTTTGCCGGCTTTCTGTTCCTCTTCCTTGTTTTTTGCCTTATCTTTTTCCTTATCTGCAGGCATTTTTCTTACTTCCTTTCCGTCTTTCTTCATATCATAATCCTCCCTTCAAGAGTTCCGGAGAAATTACTGATCAGATTTTTTTGACTTCTTCGATGATTTCTTCTTATACATATCCTCAAGCTCCACTTTCATAGTCTTGAGAGTACCAACAACCTTCTCATAATCCATACGCTTCGGTCCGACTATCGCAATGCTTCCGCGCATTCCCTCGCCCAGTTCATAGGTAGCTGTCACTACACTGCAGTCTTTCATCGCTTCTATGGGAGACTCTTCCCCAATGTATATCTGAATACCGGTACCTTCATTTCCATCAAGGGAATCCGCTGCTATACGGGCAAGTGCCTGTTTCTCTTCAAAAGTATTTATCAGGTCTCCGGCTCTCTGATTATCTGCAAGTTCCGGATACTTTAATATATTGTTAGCGCCACTCGTGTAGACTTCCAGGTCATCCTCACCCCTTATAGCCTGTGCCACTGCGTCAAGTATCTCACCCACGATCTTGGAATCGATTCCCGCCTGTTCCTTAAGATGAGTTATCATCCCCAAATTTATTTCGTCCAGGCTCATTCCGGTCAGATGCGTATTAAGCAGAATGTTAAGTTTAAGCATCGTTTCATCCGACAGCGGCTCGTCAACACTTATCATATTGTTGCGGATCATATTGCCTTCCACAACTATGGTCGCCAGAATCTGGCTGTCGTCAACTCTTGATATCTGTATAAACTTAAGCTTGTTGCCATGTATGGCAGGTGCGGTAACGACAGTTGCATAGTTGGTATTCACTGCCAAGACCTTTGCAACATTCTTAAGCATCATATCCATCTTTTCTTCAGCTTCCACAAGCATACCCTTGAGGTTATTGATCTCACGATCCTTCTCCTCCATCATTGTATCCACATAAAGCCTGTAGGCCTTATCTGTAGGAATCCGCCCTGCTGAAGTATGCGGCTGTACAATATAGCCAAGTTCTTCCAGATCTGACATTTCATTGCGTATGGTGGCCGAGCTTAAATTCAGATCCGTATACTTAGATATAGTCCTGCTGCCAACAGGCTCACCGGTCTCAAGATAATTCCTGATAACTGCGTGCAGTATCTTAAGCTTTCTCTCATCCAGGCCATCTGCCCGGACTTCCGGATTTTCTTTTTTCTGCTTAGCCATCCGCAGCCTTCCTTTCTTTTTGTTAGCACTCATTTATTTAGAGTGCTAACATCCACATACATAAAATAACACTTGCCAAAGGGAATGTCAATAGAAAAATAATAAAAAGCACCGGCCGATGCCGATGCCTTTTGATCACTTCATAACCAGCTCAGTTACAGAGATTTTTTACCCGAATTTTTCAGAAACTAAACTGACTTCTTTCCTTCTTATTAAATACGATATAAACCGTTCCCTCTTCAGGCTTAACATACAGATCCAGACTGCTTAAATCAGATTCCTTTCTCTTCATATCCCGGGTCCATATCTTCATAGCCCGTGCTGTGAGTTTCGACTGTTCCTCACTTTTGCCGCCGAACTGTACATAAACTTTCTGCTTTGTTTCAGCAGCGTTCTTTTTGGATGATGCCCCGGTTGAAGGCTTGGCTGAACTTTTCCTAGCAGCCGCATTCACAGCAGGTTTTACAGCAGCCTTTTTAGGTTCCGGTTTTGCTGCAGACTTGGATGCTGTCTTTTTAGATTCTGCTTTTGCTGACGTCTTTACTGCGGTCTTCTTGCTTTCAGTCTTTGCAACTGTCTTCGTTGCCTTCTTGGTTTCCGCCTTTGCTGCAGGTTTTTCGGCCTTCTTAGGCTCTGTCTTTGCTGCAGGTTTTACAGCCTTCTTAGGCTCTGTCTTTGCTGCAGGTTTTTCGGCCTTCTTAGGCTCTGTCTTTGCTGCAGGTTTTACAGCCTTCTTAGGCTCTGTCTTTGCCGCAGGCTTTGCGGCCTTCTTAGGCTCTGTCTTTGCCGCAGGTTTTGCGGCCTTCTTAGGCTCTGTCTTCGCTGCAGATTTTGCGGACTTCTTAGGCTCTGTCTTTGCCGCAGGTTTTGCGGCCTTCTTAGGCTCTGTCTTTGCTGCAGGCTTTGCGGACTTCTTAGACTCTGTCTTTGCTGCAGGCTTTGCGGACTTCTTAGGCTCTGTCTTTGCCGCGGGCTTTGCGGACTTCTTAGGCTCTGTCTTTGCTGCAGGCTTTGCGGACTTCTTAGGTTCTGACTTTGCTGTGGGCTCGGATTCGGTCTTCGCCGCTGCTTTCGTTGCCTTCTTAGCCTCAGCCTTTACTGCTTTCTTAGGCTCATCTTTCTCCACAGTCTTCTTCGCGGCAGATTTCTTAACAAGCTTATCCCTCAAAAGCTTATGCATCACTTCCCTGCTGCTTTCAATAGGCTTGATCATCTCTATATCAGATTTTCTTTTTTCTTTCTTTACAGGTAACTCTTCTTTTTTCTCTTCAATAACTTTAATCTCTTCCTTAGGCGCAGTTTTCAGAAATGCCTTTGCATTTCTCTTCATGATTCCGTTACCGCCCTTGCTCTTCTTATTTGAATCAGCCATTTTTTTCTCTTTCCTACAGATAAACTGTAATTATTAATTCCACTGCAACAGCAGGGCACAATACCCCTAATTCTATGTAGCATTTTAGATTAACAGCGTTTAAAAGTCAAGAATCAAAAAGTCCTGCCCCATGGGAACCCATGGGAGCAGGACTTTAGGTTTATTTTCTGTAAAAGACCCATGGCGGCTCTACATTGAATTCATCAAAAGCAGCAAATATCTTTCCATTTCCTTTTTCGTCAAAAGATATTACATAATCGCCCACGTTTTGATCATATATAAAATCGCCTGTTATGCCTGATCCGAAGCTTGATATCCTAACCTTTGTCCCCTCAACAGTGTAATCAAGCTCATGACCTTCCCTTCCGAATCCTTCAGCAAGATTTTCATACAGGTACTCACCAAATACATCTGATGGTGAATCATATCCATACAATGCTATCATTAGATCGGCAGCCGCCCTGTCATACCCTTCTTTTTCCATCATTTCATAGAACTTTACATTTAAAATGTCTGAATTGGCATCACAGGCATCCATAATGCTGTCCCGGTCTATGCTTATATTGCATTTCCCATTACCGTCAAAGGTAAAAAGCAATCCCAGATCAAAATTTATATCCTGGTCCAGTTCAGCATAGTTTTTCAGAAATTCTCCAAGGTCAATATAAGCTACCCATTCACCGCTTATATTCTCAGCAGCCTGTGCCGCCATGGCTTGTGCCTGGAGTTCATTACATTCACCTATAGCCTTCTGAGCCGCATCATAGTTCGGATCCTCATCCCAGACTTTTCCATAGTACTCTATAGCAGTCAGGTAATCCTCCTCAGCACGATACTCCCCGGCTTTCAGATAATTCTTTTTGGACTCATTAAGCTTATCCGCCTCCTCCATTATAGATTCCGCTTTTTCATTAGACTGAAGGATTTCCTTTCCGAGTTTGTGGTATCTTGACTCCACGTCTTCATATGAAATCCTGTCATATTTAAAATCCATCACAGAATTCTCGAAATATTTCATCATTTCGTTTTTAACGAATTCTCTGTCGCCATCTCTCTTAAGAGAATCATAAAGATCGACAACAGTATCAACATCTCCGGCATTTATGGCCGCCTTTGTGTCGTTGAAAGGTTTTACGACACCCAGGTAATAGATGCCGCCTATTCCTCCGACCACAACAAGTGCCAGAAATGCCACCACTGCCGCTATGGCGGCCGCAATAATTATTTTTTTCTTATCCATATCTCCCTCCCCTCATAACCTTACCATGCAACAGACAACATGAAATAAAATACCGGTACCGGTTACTGCACATAAGTACATACCGTCAATCTACGCTTCCCAGACAATGCCTTCGCACAGTAAATTATCCTCTGTACATATATGATTATACAGTATAGCTGAAAAACCGAAAGCACTGCCTCCGAAGAATAACAGGTCATATTCCGCTTATTCCGCCAAATACCGTCAAACATACTTAGTGCATGATCATAAAATCAATGCATGAATAGCGTCACCAATTGTTATCATCTGCTATCAGTATCTTCAGCGCATCCACTGCTGTGATGATCGCTTCTTCCGTATTATGCGCCTGTTTGTTCGAAAGTCCTTTCTTGGCACGTTCCTGGTTTGCTACCACAAGAAAACAGGAACCGACTCTTACCCTCAGGAAACTTCCGGCAATAAAAAGTGCCGCCGACTCCATTTCCGATGCAAGGCAGCCCATACGGAGCCATGCCTCCCATTTATTCTCAAGCTCATAGCTTACCGGCATTATCTCCGGCTCATGCTGACCGAAAAACGAATCCTTGCACTGCACCACGCCGGCATGATATCTTGTGCCGTTCTTTTTTGCCGCACTAATTAGTGCATTCAGGACATTTACATCAGGAACTGCCGGATATTCTATCGGTGCAAACTCCCGGCTCGTTCCTTCATTCCTTATAGCACCTGTAGCTATGACAATATCGCCTCCGCACACACCCTCCTGCATGCCGCCACATGTTCCTACCCTTACAAAGGTATGAGCGCCGCACTTGGCAAGCTCATCTATGGCAATCGCAGCTGAAGGACCGCCAATACCCGTAGATGTCACGCTCACCCTTTCGGTATGCTTCCTCCCATCAGCTGTATCCACAGTAAGAGTCCCCGTATAGGTCACATACTCCCTTACATCCGCAACCATCTCTGCATCATCAAAGAATTCGGCAATCTTGGCACACCTCTTGGGATCTCCCGGCATTATCACATAATGTCCAATATCCCCCGGGCCTACGCCTGTATGATACTGTTTTCCCGATCCTTCAGTGTAATCTACCATATTGTACCTCCCAAATAAAAAATAACCTGCCTTACATCAAATCTGCTGCTGTCCCCCTGCTTCATGATCACTTAAAATGAACCACTATCATCCGCATTGCAACTCCACATAAATAATGCACACCTGATCTTTCCTAAATTGTATACATCTGTGAAAAGTACGCTTTCGGATCCTACCGGATATTATACCCAATATACTCCTATATTCGCAAATAAATCTGTTATACTGATAATATAATACCGGTTCCGGAGGCACTGCTATATGAGGAAAAAAATACTATATATTACTTATGCTGCAGCTATCGCCGCGATATATGTAGTGCTTACATTGATCGCTAGTGCTCTGGGACTTGCAAACTACGCCATACAGATAAGATTTTCAGAGGCACTTACAATACTTCCATTCTTTACTTCAGCTGCTATCCCCGGGCTTTTCATTGGCTGTATCCTTGCAAATATCCTGACAGGGGCACTTCCTTTCGATGTAGTATTCGGCAGTATCGCAACACTCATCGGAGCAATTGGAACATACTATCTTTGCGGAAAAGCACAGAATTCTTCACAGAACAGCGTAATAAAAAAATTTCTTGCTCCTCTCCCACCGATAATCTCAAACACGCTGATAATCCCATTCATACTTGCATATGTTTATAAATTTGAGGGGAGCATCCCCTATTTCATGATAACGGTCGGTGCAGGCGAGATCATTTCCTGTGGTATACTGGGACTTATCCTTTTGGATACACTTAAAAGAAGACGAAGCCAGCTGTTCCCACCGGAATAATACTCCTGACTGTTTTTCATTACAAAAGCATTCTTACCTGAACTCATACTATAGATTCAATCACAAGATTAATTACTGACAGAGACTGAACTGATATTATAAACTAAAACTTCCCACTAACTGAACTACTTAGAACGACACTCGCAATTGCGCCGGAACAATCACGATGCGTTCTGAGTTTGAACGAAACTAGTAATTGTCACTCTCAGCAGATAATGCCATACATGAAAGCATTATCTGCTGAG
>JAEEGL012834222.1_pt1 | contig 10644 bp, 8 predicted proteins | sample 9134231 | NCBI WGS metagenome assembly JAEEGL01 (sample SAMN16246548, study PRJNA631951) | gut metagenome | biome: gut microbiome; feature: rumen; material: fiber-attached | host: Bos | place: Iran: Karaj | collected 2018-10 | reverse complement strand
CAATAATAGAGGTCAAACGTCGTACCGCAACGGGTGTCGCGTTCCATCTCGTGCCAACGGGCCCAGTTGCGGCTGATATTCTCCACGACAACAACAGATTGTTCGTCGCATTTTGTCAGCAATGTTTCGTAGCCTTTGTGGTCGTCAATGTCAACACGTCCTAGCTCGACCTTCGCAATGTCTGGCTGAAACTGCACCTTACGGCATCCTGCCTGCCAGTAGGGCTGGTATTCGTCAGGCTGCATCGCAGACGGTTGTCGCCAATTGGCCAGCCGGAAATACAAACGGCCCAGCTTGCGCCGCTGCCATTCATCCGTGGGAAGCGCATCGTAGGCATAATACGGCCAGTGTTCGTTCACTACATAGCGGACGAAGGCATAGTCAGAGGGAGACTGAATACCGAAGCCCCGGCACTGATGGATTCTGCTCAACCATACGAGCAACCGTCGCAATCTGTTCATTCGCAGCGACCTTGATCTTTAGCATCATCATTTGTCACGTGCAAAGATACAACATCTATTGCTAATTCGAAACAAAAAAGAAAGAAATTTTCAGTTTTTCGTATGATTTCTCAGAGAAATGATGTACTTTTGCAGGCGATAAAACATCCATCATGGACAGAAACAAAGAAATATATCAGGTGACGCTGGTAGGCGGAGTGGCAAATGTGGTTCTGCTGATATTCAAATTCGTCGCAGGCATCATGGGCCATAGTGCGGCCATGGTGGCCGATGCCGTCCATTCGCTCAGCGACTTCGTCACCGATGTCATCGTCATCATCTTCGTACGCATCAGCAGCATGCCCAAAGACAAGTCGCACGACTACGGACACGGCAAGTACGAGACGCTGGCCATGACCATCATCGGCATAGCCCTGCTATTCGTGGCCATTGGCATCGTCTATAGCGGGACGATGAACATCATAGCATGGATAAACGGTCAGCAATTGGAGGCTCCGGGGACGCTGGCACTATGGGCAGCAGTACTGTCAATAGTGATAAAGGAAGCCGTCTATCGCTACTCAATGGCAAAGGCCCGTCAACTGAAATCACAGGCCGTCGAGGCCAATGCCTGGCATCATCGTAGCGACGCGCTGTCGTCCATCGGAACCGCCGTGGGCATCGGCGGCGCCATCTTCTTAGGTCAGCGGTGGACGGTGCTCGACCCCATTGCTTCAGTGCTCGTCGGACTATTTATTATTAAGGTGGCCCTCTATTTGCTTCGCGACGGCATCGAAGACCTCATGGAACATTCGTTACCAGAAGCAATTGAAACAGAGATCCTGCAACTGGCAGCCTCAGTGCCCGGCGTTGCCAAGCCACACGATTTACGCACTCGCCGCATCGGCAACCATTACGCCATCGAGCTCCACATCCTTATGGATGGTAACATCCCTCTGAAAGAGGCACACGACAAAGCCACGGAAATCGAAACACTGCTACGCGCCCACTACGGCCCCGAAACCCATATCGCCGTCCACGTCGAACCGAAATAAAATGTACCCTTATAGGTGATTTAAGAACTATGAGACATCTGCTGACCGTCATAGCCGTTCTTCTGGCGTTCGCCTGCTGTACCACAGAGGCGGACCGCAGCCGTATGTCAGCCTTGCTCGACAGGGCTGACAGCATGAACCGTGCCTACATCCCGATGACCGATGGCATCGACTCACTGCTCTTGGAAGCCACACGTTTTTACGACCGTCACGGCACTGCCAATGAGCAGATGCGGGCTCACTATCTCCTCGGCTGTGCCTATCGCGACAAGGGTGAAGCTCCTGCCGCCCTCCAGAGCTATCAGGATGCCGTTGACCGTGCCGACACGTTGAGCAACGACTGCGACTACCGCAGGCTGATGAGCGTCTACGGACAAATGGCAGAACTGTTCCATGCCCAGAACCTGCCCGAAGATGAATTGGCACAAAGGGTAAAATATGGGAAATATGCCTTATTGATAGGAGATACCTTATTATACATTCGTAACTTAGAATTATTAATTAAGCCCTATTATCTGATGAAGGATACCATGAGGATGCTTAAAGTCATACAGCAGGCTCATGAACTATATGCTGCTCACGGTTATATCAAAGAGGCCGCAGCTGTCTTTGCTCCTACTATTGACTATTATATAACTAAAGAACATCTGGATAAAGCTTCGGAATTGATGAAAGTTTACGAAGAGCAATCTGGACTATTCGACCCTGAGGGGAATATTGCAGCAGGACGTGAGATATATTATTATATCAAAGGGACTTACTATTTAAAACGTCATGATTTGCCATTGGCCGAGCACTGGTTCCGCAAGTTACCCTCCAGTAAACAAAAAGATGTTTATAAAGGTTTATTGTCTATTTTTCGCTTACAGAACAAATATGATTCTATTGCCAAATATGCATATCTATACGAGAATGCTTTAGATTCATTGCACGACAAAATGCAGACGGACGCCATTCACCAGATGTCTTCCCTCTATAACTATCAGCACTTCAAGGAAAAGGCAGAGAAGGAGGAAGAAGAGGCAAGACAGGCAAAAAGACGTCTTTGGATTATTAGTACCATTGTGGTCCTGTTGCTTATTCTTGTTTCTCTTTATGTACTTGATTACAGAAAGAGGAAAAAGGAAGAAATGCTTCGCCTCTATTCTGATTATTTGACAGTTCTTTCTAAATACAACCAGTCAGCCGACGATTATCGCCAAATGAAAGAAGATGCCGTTCAGTTTGAGAAAGACAAGCAACAGGAAATGGAGTCGTTACAACTGCAGTTGATTACCTATCAGAATCAACTGAAAAGCATGGATACAAGTGAGAAATTGTCTGCATTCTCCCAGTCTGATGTTGTGCAGGCTTTTCATCGTAAGGCAGAAAGAACGAGAAACATTCAAGAGCCAGATTGCATGGAGTGGAAAAATCTATATACCATGATGACTACGGAAGTTCCTTTTGTTTCTACACTTATTGGTGGTGAGCGTGTTCTTTCAATTAAAGAACTTCATGTATGCCTATTGCTAATACTGGGCTTTACAAATATTGAAATCTACAAGTTAGTCAATCTTACGCCTCAACGTTTCTCCAATCTGAAGAGAATCATTAATAAGAAACTTTTCGATGATGATAGTGCTGCAACGATTGAGTCCAACATTAAGAAAAGTCTCCTCAACGTGTATTAATCATGTATATAATTTTTATCTCTTTGTCATTCAGACATTTATAGTCTGAATCGTGAAAATACCGTGTAATAGTTTTGCTTGAGTTTTTTGTTGAATACATGATGTTTGTGTATTTTTGCAAGCGATATCAATTAAAACGATTACAATTATGAAAAAGATTCTATCAATCGTAGCATTTTTGCTACTGGGGATGACACTTTTTGCACAAGTTCCCTCGCAAGTTACCGAACTCACTTTCCAAGTTGGATATACTGATCCGACTAAATCATTAGGAGAATTCCCTCGTGGAACAGTCAATCCGCCGTCAGCATGTCTTGATGACCACACCTTATTTATTAATGGTGAGCATTCGGACTATACGCTGTACATCGTTGACACCAGTGGTGAGGAAACCGACGTAGTCTATCAGATCTATGTTCCTGCCAATGTTAGCGCAGTTGTTCTGCCTGCTACACTCGTTGGAACCTATGAGCTGCAGTTGTACGATGGTGGAGAGTACTATTATTATAGTGAGATAGAATTGTAACGAAAGCAATTAACAATGAGGATGCGTCTAAACACATCCTCATTCTCAATAAACAATTAAAAACAATTCAAAACAACAAACTTATGAAAAAAAACATTATTACTTATTACGCTGGCTGCAATATCCTTGGTTGCCTCAGCTCAGTTGAAAGTCACTTCAGACGGCAAAGTCAAGATTGCGTCAAACCTGAACAATACCAACTTTAATCTTCTGGTTGGTAATACTTCATTTGGGTCTAGCAGGTCCAATGTAGGTATCTCTGGCTCTACAACAGGAATGACAGATAAAAGAAATATTGGAGTCATTGGAACAATCAATGCACCCTCTGGTTTTACCGATGAAACAAATATGGGAGTCTTTGGTGTTGTTAGTCCTATAAGCAATACACATGGCAGAAACTATGGCTTGTGCGGCATGCTTGGATATGCAGGAGATAATTATAGCGGTGCTGGTATATATGCTGCGGACTACACAATTTATTATAGTCATCCTACTGATATACAAGGGAAATATGCTGGCTATTTTCATGGATCTGTTAACGTCACAGGTAATCTTACGATTCCCAATATGTATATTCCTTCTGATTCTAGGCTGAGCGAGAACGTTGTGTCGCTGAACGAGAGAGGTGAAGAAAGTAACGCATTGGAAAATCTGCTTTCAATGAATGTGATTCAATATAATATGAAGAGCCGAGTATTGGAAGAGTTGACAGATAAGATAGGGAAGGACGAAACGGAGGAAGAGCGTAAAGCCTACGAACAATTGAAAAAGGATGAAATGAAGATGAGTGCACGGCGCCATTTCGGCATTGACGCAGAAGAACTCCAGAAGGTCTATCCCGACTTGGTGCTGGAAGGACAGGACGGCTATCTCGCAGTCAATTATGTGGAACTGGTACCGCTTCTTATCCGTAGCATTCAGGAGCTGAAACAGGAATTAGACGCGGTGAAGGGCGAATCAAAAGCAATGACGCGTTCCATTAACAATGAATCAGCTGATTTCAATGCCACAGCCACAAGCAACGTACTCTATCAGAACACTCCCAATCCGTTTAAGGAGCAGACCATTATTCGCTTCTCATTGGCTGATGATGTGAAGGATGCCTCCATCTGTATTTTCGATATGACGGGCAAGATGCTGAAGAAACAGCCCATTTCATCGGGAGACAGCAGCGTCAGCGTCAATGGCTATGAACTCGGCGAGGGCATGTTCCTCTACTCTCTGATTGTCAACGGACAGGTAATTGATACTAAGCGAATGGTAATATCAAAGTAACCAAATATGACATGTACAATGATAAGCAAGAAATGCTTTGTGATGATGTTGTTAATCATCTCATGTTTAATGCAGACAATGGCACAAACAGGTTATTATTATAAGGGTAAGAGAATTCCTTTGTCTGTAAATGATAGCAAAATATGTATTAGCATTCCTAAAGATAGCGAGATAACAAGAGAAAGAATTCTTGCAAATGTCAAAGCTCTGGATAATATTGCTGATGAATATTTTGACATCCTCATTATTTCTCAATCCGAATTTAATAAGTTAACTACCTTGGATTCATGGAAAGAAGATGCCAAGTCTGTTATAATAACTTCAGGCTATAGTACTACGGATGAAACAGAAGTTTTTGCAACTCCATATTTAAATATACGACTTAAACGGGAACAAGATACAGGCTTACTAACTTCTTATGCAAAAAAGTATAGATTAAAAATAGTTAAGCAAGACCCGTTCATGCCTTTATGGTATATTTTAGCAATCACTCTGGATAGTGGTATCAACGCACTGGAGTGTGCAAATAAAATATGGGAAAGCGGAAAATTTGCAGAATCAGTACCAGACTTGAGTTCTAATGACTTGATATGTTCTAATGATCCTATGTTTAATCAGCAATGGGGCCTGTACAATAGTAATTATCCTGGCATAGACATATCTGTAAGTTCTGCATGGAATTATTCAACAGGGAAAAATATAAAAATTGCGATTTTAGATACTGGGGTAGATTTGGATCATATTGATTTGTCATCGAATATTAGCAGTTTGAGTTATGATACCGAAACAAACACATCTCCAAGTATATATTCGGGAGACCATGGTACACATTGTGCAGGTATAGCTGCAGCGATAAAGGATAATGGCATCCAAATTGCCGGGGTAGCTCCGGAAGCAACAATTGTATCAATCAGCAATTCATTTGAATTTTCTACAAATAGTCGTTTAAAAAGGGCAGATGGTATCGTTTGGGCTTATCAAAACGGAGCTGATATTATCTCAAATTCGTGGGATTCAGGTACATATCATGCAGCAATAAATGAAGCCATATATGATGCCTTCAGATATGGGCGTCAAGGAAAAGGTTGTGTTATCACCTTCGCTTCAGGAAATGATAGCTGTAACAGCGTAAATTATCCCGCTAATTGCAATGACACGATTCTTGCTGTTGGTGCAATCAATAATACAGGAACAAGAGCAGGTTCTTCTAATTATGGAACAGAACTTGATTTGGTCGCGCCCGGAATTCACATCCTTTCTACTATTCCTGATGACCAGACAGGATATAAGAGTGGAACCTCTATGGCATGTCCCCATGTTGCTGGAGTTGCTGCATTAATATTGGAACGTAACTCGGAATTGACAGTTAATCAAGTGAATAGTATTATTTGCAGCAATGCGAAAAAGCTATCTGGTGTAAACTTTAATTTCACAAAGCCTGATGGGACATGGAATAATGAGTATGGATACGGACTTGTCGATGCATACAACTCAGTGATAAATACCCCTGATACTGTTTGTATTCAAGATGAAACTATCACGGGAACAAGAATAATATCCGCAGAAAATATTTATGTAGGAAGTGATGTTACCAATACAAAACCATACGGAGATGTTACACTTGGTCAAGGCGATATTACGTTAAAAGCAGATTATGTGGAAATTAAAAATTCCACGACAGTGCCATTGGGTACAACGCTTAAAATAGAAAACTAATTGGAAATTAGCACAAAGTTTTATTACTGCTTAATCAAAATAAATTCGTACCTTTGCAATTGTGTTGTTTAAAATATCTTTAGATTATGAGTAGAAATTTATTTTTACTGCTGTTGATTTTTGTCTCATGTTCACAACATGCGATAGCGCAAACAGATTATTATTACTACAAAGGGCAGAAGATTCCCTTAATCCTGAATGAAGACAAGGTCGTTGTTAGTATTCCCAAAGATTGTGATAAGGCAATCGAACGGATTCTTTCAAGTGTCCGTGCCCAAAATATGATAAATGACGAAGTTTTTGGAATCTATGTTATTACACGGTCAGATTTTGAAAAGTTAACCTCACTGGATTTCTGGGAAGAGGACTCAAAGTCTGTGATTTTAACCTCAAGCTATTTTACAGCGAACAACGAGGAGCTTTATTCTACTCCATACTTGACGGTGAAATTAAAAAAAGAAGATGATAAAGATGTACTGGTTCTATATGCCGAACAATATGGCCTTGAGATAGTAAGACAAGATTCATTTATGTCTTTATGGTATATTCTGAATGTCACTCCAGATTGCGAGAAAAGCCCTTTGAGATGTGCGAATGAAATATGGGAAAGTGGGGCTTTTGCAGCATCAGTACCAGACTTAGCTGGTGGTGTTGAACTTGCAATCCGCGGTATTACGACTACAACGAAAGACGCTCCTTTAGATATTTACGACCTTCAGGGCCGCCGCCTCAGTGGCCAGCCCACGAAGGGTGTCTACATCCAAAATGGTAAGAAGGTCGTGATTAAGTAAGAGTGCTCACAGGAACCCTCCCCGTGAGCTGATTGTTCAAATTAACTAATAGATTATGAGAAGACTATTATTATCAAAACGTACGGCATTATTGTATTCCATATTGTTTATTTGCGCAGTTGCTTTTTCTCAACAATATAAAGAAACAAAACATTTTGAATCTAATCCTAAGTTGGGAGGTGATGTCGTTATTAACAAATTAACAAATGAGGTAAAAGGTAACAGTTCTTACTCATCTTTTGAGGTCAAGGTTCCTGCATCTGGCAATTATTATATCAGTTTTTGGCTTTGTCCGTCAAAACTGTCAAATGGAAGATTTACGGAATATGATGTGCTTGTAAATAACTCATATGCAGGTAAGATCAAACCTTCGAGAAGTGACTGGCAGGCCATCTCGTTGGATGGTAATAAGACCATCCGATTGGAAGAGGGGAATGTTACTATTTCCGTTAAGGGAAGTGTTCCCGACATCCCAAGCGTGGAATTTGTCAGGTTGTCAAAGGATAAAGAGAAAGCCAAGATATCGGATGCGGTATATCGTAAGTATAAAGATGAAATAACTGAGATTAGTAAGGGGCAAGCAACAGAGAACAACAATTGTGTGGCAAATACCGATACCCTGAATAGACAGATTTCCAGAAGGGTGGTGTCATTCCCATTAGGTCCCCAGTCATATCCTCCATATGATGCTGATTATCTGTTGGGATTGAGCATTAGGTACACATTCTATAAAAGGGTATATTTTTCACAAAACCAGAATGTCAGTATCACGACGACAGGAATCAATTATTTCAAGCATGTCTTGGAACTATTTAGTGCAACAACACCGCAATCGAATTCTTGGGTGTCTTTATCAAATTACAATTGTGAGGCCTCCATTAACCTTACGATACCAGAAACAGGTTACTATTATGTGAGAGTCAGATCTTACCGAAACGCACGTCTTGGCATGTGCAATTTGAATATAAACAATACAAATCAATATGATAGCGTAGCGGTGTATAGTTATGGCCTACGAAACAATAAAGGAATTCAGAGTGTGTACAATAGCTTCACTTGTTACAACACTGGAGATCCAATAATGTGGGTTGAAGAAGATGGCCTTCCCGGACATATTACAGCATATAATGACGATTATCAATCAAGCAGCTCCGATTATGACTGGGACTACAATTCACGTGTCAAAAAACAATACGCATACAATACCAATGCCATTTTGTTGTCTGCATATAGTTCCTACGATCCTTACTGTACATGTGATGTGTATTGCAATTGCCTCAGTGCATACGAAACTGTTGGTGACAATTTTATTCAGTCGGCTCCAGCAACGAGTAACTATATTTGCGCCTCCTGGGCAGGTGGTATATATACAGCTGCCATTTGGCCGCCGAATGTTTTTTCTGGTATAGTGGAACCCGGGCTTGAGTCCTTTGACCTTTTTTTTGATACGCTTAGATATGTTGGCTGTAGTACCTTTACAAGACAAGGCGCAACGGAATCAAACAGTGTAATAGATTTATGGAGATACAATGATTTAGGCATCGAGGGGGATTATTCTCATACTTCCGTAAGGAAGGGAGCCGATAATAATGCACATGGTTTTGACTGGGAAAGTAAAATGGGACCACAGATACGTGTATATCATCCTAGGTACCATAATCCATTGTCGAGTTTAGGCTCTGTAACTGAACATTACCGAAGGGTAAATATCGGATTATATTCTTCACTTGAAGAGGCCATTGCCTGTGGAAAGGCGGCTTATGAGAATGTACATTTTACCCAGGAAGAAGGGGATTATGTCGAACAACAAATAAGGAGGATTCCTCCCTTCGTATTGTCGCAATTCTATACGCTATACGACAAATGGACAGATGCATGGAATTCGTCACTATTCAGTGACCCAGACAAAATAGCAGACTGTGATGAATACAAGGAGCTGTTGTCTTATTGCCGCAGTAACGATTTACTAAAATACGCAGTCTACAAGATTTTGGATGAGGGCAATGTCAATGCTATCTGTCCGCTCAAAGACCTGACACTGAAAGATAACAGGGCTTTGCTGGAAAAGGTATTTAAAGCCAACAGGGAAAGACCGACTAACGATAAGGGTGTGAGAATATTCCGGACGATGCAGTCAAATGCGATGCTTTATGTCAAGGAACTTCTTATGGCAGAAGCAGGACAACTTAGAGCAAGGGAACTTGGTAAAGACGCGACAGGTATTTCTTACAGTAACAGTAATGAGTTTACCATCCGTATTGCTGGCAACACTATCGTCCTGATATTTGAACTAGACAATCATTCAAAGGCCTGTGCCGACGTAATTGACTTGCAAGGCAATATTGTCGCTGAGCTTATAAAGAACAGACAGCTTCAGGCAGGTTCCTATGTATATCAATGCGAAGTCCCTAAAGGCGTTTATCTGGTCAGGTATATAATCAATGGTAATGTCAATGTGAAGAAAATCAGTTTACAATAGCCATGAATCTGCTATTATATTATATTTTATATTTTGTATTTGGCTATCTCAGTTTTTATTATTACTTTTGCATGCAGATACTTTAATAAAATTATATTATGAGAAGTAGAATTACTTTATTGTTGTTTATGGTGTTTTCGTTTTGTGGCTATGCCCAGACAGCAAACAACTGGATCCGCCAGATGGCGATGGACGGTGATAATCTGTGGCTTGCGACCAATGCCGGCTTGGTGAAGTACAACAAGTTGACTGGTGAGCATACGACTTATACTCGTTTCAACAACATGTTGTGTTCTGACGACCTTCTCAGTGTGGCCTGCCGTAACGGGAAGGTGCTAGTGGGTTCAAATGATAATGGCGTCAGTGAGTTTGACGGTAGAGTATTCAGGAACTATAATTGGTACAACACCCCCTTCTTTAGCAATCAATCCTTTGAGGAAGTGTTATACGACTCTGACGGAAATCTGTGGCTTGGCGGATTATGGTATATCTATAAATACGATGGTATAGCTTGGGAGAAATATACGCAGCCTCAGGCACTGTACAGTTCCTGGCTGGCTTATAGTGACCTGAAGCAAAGTGCTGACGGCACGATTTGGTTTTGTAGCAATGGACCAAATTTTGACGGTTCCTTGGGATGCATCACCAAGGACAAAGAGGTAAAAACGATTGTCACAAGATATTATAAT
>JAEEGL010890556.1_pt1 | contig 10644 bp, 4 predicted proteins | sample 9134231 | NCBI WGS metagenome assembly JAEEGL01 (sample SAMN16246548, study PRJNA631951) | gut metagenome | biome: gut microbiome; feature: rumen; material: fiber-attached | host: Bos | place: Iran: Karaj | collected 2018-10 | reverse complement strand
TTGAAGATAAACTGGGTGAAGCCACAAAGGCACTGTCAGGAAAAGAGGAATATCAGAAGGAGATTGCCAGGATAGAGGCAGAGCTTCCAAGATATAAAGAATATGAAGAAACAGCGGCACTGGCGGGAAAACTAACCGCTGCTATCGAAAAAGAGAAGGAAGAGATAAGTGCAGCTTCAACCAGGGAGCAGGAGATTTCCGCAACACAGGAAAATCTGCAAAAAGAGCTGGAGCAGTACAAAGATGCCGGAATAGGCAAGGAAAAACTGTCATCTGAATATAAAGCATTAAAAGACAGGCGGGATGGACTTATTGAACTGGAGAAAAAGGCTGCTGCATTAAAGAAGGAAGAAAAGACACTTGATAAGGCAAGAAAGGACTATACGGAACTTGATCTTAAATATCAGGAGATAAGCTCGATGTATGAGCATGTCTTCAAACTCTATCGTGATGGTCAGGCAGGGGTACTGGCAGCAACTCTTAAAGAGGGAATGCCTTGTCCGGTCTGTGGTTCGACATCGCACCCAATGCCTGCCGACAAGGCAATGGAAGTGCCTACAGATGCAGAGTTAAAAGTGGCAAAGGCAAAGGCGGACGAAGCGAGAAACAAAGTGGAAAGTGCCAGCAGAAAGTGCGGAGAGCTTGGTAGTTCTTTTGAAGCAAACTTGCGCAACATGCAGGAACTCTGTGTGAAGGCAGGGATATTTGAATCTAATGAGCAGTCTTTGGAGGATGCAGGAACCGACCTTGAAGAACTCTCAAGAAATATAGAGGATAAGCTCCTTGGAGTTGATGATGCTATTGCGAAAATACAGGATAAAATAAGGGAAGAAGATAGGCGCCTTGACAGAAAAACTAAAATTGAGCAGGAACTTCCGCGCTTTTCTGAGGAACTAAATAAGATAACAGAAGACATAGCAGCTTTAAAAGAAAAGCTTGCGGGGGATACTGTGGCTCTTGATGCTGCATCAAAGAGGATGTCAGATATCAGGGACAGTTTCAGGTTTGACAGTAAAAGAACGGCTGAAGAAAAAATCCTGGAGCTTAAAAAGAAAGCAGCTGATGTCCAAAGCTCTTTTGACAAAGCAGATGCAGCAATGAAGGACTACGTAGAGCATGTCAATCAGCTTAGAGGCAGGATCAAAGGTCTGCAGCAGACACTGGAGAGCTCTGAAAAAGTAGATCTTGAGGCGGAACTGGAAAAGAAAAGAGTACTGGAAGCGGAGCGCACTGAGCAGAATGCAGTTTTTACGGGCGCAAATTCGAGAATAGAGGCTAATAAGGCGGCGAAGGCAGGCATTGAGAAGAAACAGAGGGAACTGTCGGAAGCTGAAAAGAAGCTATCGATGGTGGCGGCTCTTTCGGATACAGCAAGCGGAAAGTTATCCGGAAAAGAGAAGATCATGCTGGAGACCTATATACAGACCACGTATTTTGACAGGATCATTGCAAGAGCAAACTTAAGGTTCATGAAAATGTCAGATGCCCAGTACGAACTAAAGCGCATGGAAACTGCTGCAAACAATAAAGGGCAGAGTGGTCTTGACCTTGGTGTCATCGACCACTACAATGGAACGCAGCGAAGTGTCAGAACGCTATCCGGAGGTGAGTCTTTTATGGCAGCACTTTCGCTGGCGCTTGGGCTTTCCGATGAGATCCAGTCCTTAGCCGGTGGCATACAGATTGATACTATGTTTGTGGATGAAGGATTTGGAACGCTTGATTCTGATGCACTGGAGCTTGCCTATAATGCTTTGGCAGGACTCACAGAAGGAAACCGCCTTGTCGGTATAATCTCTCATGTGTCGGAATTAAAGAGCAAGATAGACAGGCAGATTGTAGTCACCAAAGAAAAAAGTGGCGGCAGCAGGGCTGAAATAAAGATATAAGGAATAAAAGTAATGGCAACAAAAAACAGAAGAGAATATATGACACAGACGCCGGTGCCGAAGCTGATCATGACTTTGGCTGTACCAACAATAATCAGTATGATGGTCACGGCAATCTATAATACTGCGGATACATTCTTTGTGGCCAGAGTATCGGATGATCCGACGATCAACACCTCGGCGACAGCCGCAGTTGGACTTGTATTTACCATAATGGCCCTGATACAGGCAACAGGTTTTTTCTGTGGTCACGGTTCGGGGAATTATTTATCAAGAATGCTGGGAGCAGGCAATCATAAAGAAGCAAATGAGATGGCATCAACAGGATTCGCGATGGCACTCATTCTGGGAGTCATTTTTGCAGTCATAGGTAATATATTTGCAAAACCTATATCCGGATTTCTCGGAGCAGGTGCGACTTCAATGACTCTTGAATTCACGGGACAGTATATGAGGATCATTCTTTTCGGAGCTCCTTTTATGATGGCCCAGTTTGTTGTAAACAATCAGCTCAGGTTTCAGGGAAGTGCGTATGTAGCCATGATTGGCCTTATGTGCGGAGCTCTTATAAACATTGTCCTCGACCCTCTCCTAATACTGGGATTTCATATGGGAGTTCGTGGCGCTGCAATTGCGACCGTTATGGGGCAGTTTACAAGCTTCTGTGTTCTTCTTATAGGGACAATGAAGGGGGAAAATATCAAACTCTCTCTTTCTAATGTTCACATAAATGCCCACTATATAAAAGAGATTGTAAACGGAGGTGCACCATCTCTGTTCAGGCAGGGGCTGGCAGCTATTTCAACTCTTATCCTGAACTATACAGCCGGTAGCATCGGTTCTGATGCTGCTATAGCCGGTATGAGCGTGGCTGGAAGAGTTATGATGATGATGGCATCCGCGCTGATCGGATTCGGTCAGGGATTTCAGCCGGTATGCTCTTTTAACTACGGAGCAGGCCTCAAGAAGAGGGTAAAAGAGGGCTTCAATTTCTGCGTAAAGTATTCCACTATTTTTCTTATTGTCATAGGCGGATTTTGCTATGCTTTCGCACCGCGTATCATTGCCTTTTTCTCCAAAGATCCGGCTGCTGTAACAGTAGGAATTGCCGCACTTAGATTCCAGTCAGTGACATTGCCTCTTTCCGGGGCTATTGTTATCAGCAATATGATGCTTCAATCGATCGGAAAGGGAGTGAAAGCTTCGATCACTGCATCTGCAAGAAACGGCTTTTGCTTCATTCCGCTTATACTGATCCTTCCACAGCTTTTTGGAATTACCGGAGTTGAGATCGCCCAACCCTGCGCAGATGTTTTATCGCTGCTGATCACAGTGCCAATGGCTTATACAGAGCTTAGAAAGTTTAATGGATAAATTAAGCCGGAAATTAGTGTTTGTAATGTGTGCCATCCGTGTTATAATTTTGAGAAAATATTAGTTTAATGCTTTAAAGCATGTAAGTGAAATGAATTTACCGGAGGATAGATATGATAAACGAGAGTTATAAGAGTATGCTTGGCGCCAAGTCTGTAATAAGAGAGCTGTCTGAGTACGCTACAGCAAGGGGAAAAGAGATTGGGTACGAGAATGTTTTTGATTTCAGCCTTGGAAATCCAAGTGTTGAAGTTCCCAAGGAATTTACCGATGAGATGATAAGACTTCTTAATGAAGAGGATACAATGACACTTCACGGATATACACCAAGCCTTGGTAATCCTTTATATAAAGAAGAAATCGCAAAATCCTTGAATGAGCGCTTTGGAATGAACTACGGACCTGAGCATATTTTCCCCACAACGGGAGCTGCAGGTGCTATAGCGCATGCCCTCAGAGCAGTGACAAAACCTGGAGATGAGCTTATTACTTTTGCGCCTTATTTCCCTGAGTATGGCCCGTATGTTACAGGCGCGGGGGTTAAGCTTTCAGTGGTTCCTGCTGATACAACTAATTTCCAGATCAATTTTGACAGATTCCTTGAAATGATTAATCCAAACGTTATGGCAGTGCTTATAAATACACCTAATAATCCATCAGGTGTCGCATATTCAACAGCTACTTTGGAGAGACTTTCTTCCATATTAAAAGAAAAGTCTGCCGAGTTTGGACATACTATTTTCCTGCTGTCTGACGAACCGTACAGAGAGATTGTCTTTAAAGGTGCGGATGCTCCTTATGTTTCAAAGTTCTATGACAACACTCTCAGCTGCTACTCTTTTTCCAAGTCTCTGTCTCTTCCTGGAGAAAGAATCGGATATGTGGCAGTTAATCCTGCATGCGAGGGAGCAGAAATAATTGTGCCTATGTGCGGTCAGATCTCAAGAGGAACAGGACACAACTGTCCGCCATCAATCATACAGCAGGCTGTAGCCAAGGTATGTGGTAAGACTGCAGATCTTTCAGTTTATGAAACAAACATGAACATTATCTATGACAAACTTGTGGATCTAGGGTTTACTGTTGTAAAGCCGGGCGGAACTTTTTATATAATGCCTAAGGCTTTGGAAGAGAGCTCAATAGAGTTCTGCAAAAAGGCCAAGGACTACGATCTTATCTTTGTGCCAACTGACGGCTTTGGAGCACCGGGATTCTTCAGAATGGCTTACTGCATTGACACAGAGAAGGTTGAGAGGGCTATGGTAAGACTTGAAAAGTTTGTAAACGAAGTATACAGAGGTTATAATATCTAAGATATTATTTGAAAAGAGGTTTAAAAATGTTAGATTTTTTAAAGGCAATTTTGTTTGGTATTGTGGAAGGCATAACTGAGTGGCTTCCTGTAAGTTCGACAGGACACATGATTCTTCTTGATGAATTTGTGAAGATGAATGTCAGTGAGGAGTTCTGGAATCTTTTCCTTGTAGTTATTCAGTTGGGAGCGATTCTTGCAGTTGTGATTCTTTTCTGGGATAAGATATTTCCTTTTGACTTCTCAAAAGAAGCAAGAGCTGAGCACAGAGTTAATAGAAAAGACGTATGGCTCCTTTGGGTAAAAATACTTATTTCCTGCGTTCCGGCAGCTATAATTGGTGTTTTGTTTGATGATGTGTTTGACAGGCTCTTTTACAACGGACCATGCGTAGCTATCGCACTTATAGTATTTGGTATCGCATTTATTGCCATAGAGACATCTAAAAAGGGAAAAGAGCTTAAGGTTAACTCCATATCTGAAATCACATATAAGACTGCATTATATATTGGATTCTTCCAGGTATTGGCTGCAATATTTCCCGGTACTTCAAGATCGGGCGCTACGATAGTCGGAGCTCTTTTAATCGGAGTTGCCAGAACTGTAGCTGCTGAGTACACTTTCTACCTTGCGATTCCTGTAATGGCTGGAGCAAGCCTTCTCAAGGTTCTTAAGTTTGATGGAAGCATGACAGGAAGTGAGTTTATGATTCTTCTTGTTGGTACAGTGGTTGCATTTGCTGTATCTATCGTGGTGATACGCTTCCTGATGGGCTATATACGCAAGCATGACTTTAAGGTATTCGGTGTATACCGCATCATTCTTGGATTGGTTGTATTAATTTACTTTGGAATGCGTTGACAATGCGCTTTAAAGGGAGTAAACTCTATTTCGTAAACGACTTTATTGTTTTAACGAGATGAACAATTTAAGTGTAATATGAGGAGGAGAAAAACAAATGCCAGAGACAAAGAAGACAGAAGCAGCAAAGTCTGTTGCAGCGACCAAGACTCCTGTAGCAACAACTGCTGCTAAGGAAGCACCTAAGCCCGCAACTAAGAAGCCCGCTGTGAAGAAAGCAGCAGCACCTGCAGCTAAGAAGCCTGCAGTTAAGAAGGCAGCTACAACAGAGAAGAAGGCTGAGGCCAAGAAGCCTGCAGCTAAGAAAGCAGCACCTGCAGCTAAAAAGCCTGCAGCTAAGAAAGCTCCTGCTAAGGCAGCTACAGCTGAGATCAAGACAAATATCGTTCTTCAGTACGCTGATAAGAATGTTACATTCGACACTATCATTGAGAATGCACAGAATGTATGCCAGTATGATATGGGCAAGAATCCTGCTGATATCAAGAAGCTTGATATCTATGTTAAGCCTGAGGAGAATACTGTTTACTTTGTAGTAAATGATAAGGAACTTGGAAACTACGGTCTGTAATACGGTAATGTGTTATCGCAGGCGATAACCAATTTGTATTGGTGTGCAGATACGCGTGTTAGATGAATTTAGAGCTCTGAAGCCCTGTAAATAAGCGGGTTTCAGAGCTTTATTTTTATTTTATCTTTTGTTTATATTTTCTTAATTTTTTCTTGACTAAAATTAATGTCAACCGTAAACTAAGAGTACAGCGTTTGCATAATTTTGGTCTTTTTTTTATCGTTTTCGCTTTAATGCATAGAAGCGTTAACAAAACAACGCTTTAAACGGCGTAAGTTTTGTCAGATAATTTTGGGGATTAAGGCTGTTGTGATGATCTAAGGTATTCCAAACCTTTAATCATAAATATTTTACGGAGGGAAAAGTGTATGAAAAGAAATGTGGGTTCCGCTAAGGCGCTTGCAGTGATCTTAAGTGCAACACTGGCTCTTTCGCCATCAATCACTGTAGCGGCAACTGCTGGGGAAAACGCTGCAAATCTTTCTGCTACTGTAGAGGAAGCTGAAGCAAAAGAAACTGCTGAATCTACTGAGGAAACAAGCGAAGAAAAAGTTTCCGAAATGGCAGATGAATCTGTTAAAAAGACAGATGACAAGAGCAGCGAAGCAGAAGAAGTAAGTGAAAAAGCGGAAAAAGAAAACGGGGCTGAAAAAGAGGCTCAGGTTGAATCTCAGGAAGAAGTTCAGTCAGAGGAAGAGAAAACAGCTTCTGATGAAGAAAGCTCTGAGGAGGAAAACCTTCCTTTATTTGAGGAAGTTGATCCTGAGGAGGAGGGACTCGAAGCACCTGTTACTGCAGTTGATGCATTAGAGACCGAGGTTCCGGTTGAGGAGAAAGATCCTGATGAGCAGACACGTGTCATCATCGTAATGGAGGGTGACAGCGTTCTTGATAAAGGCTACGATACAGAGAATCTTGCTGATAACAGCGCAGCTATGAATCTTTCTGAGAATATCATTGCAGAGCAGGAAGAGACTGTTGAAAAGATTTCAGCAGAAGCTCTCGATGGTCAGCAGCTCGATGTAAACTATAATCTTTCAATTATCACAAATGCGGTATCTGCTGATGTAGCTTATAAGGACATTGACAATATCGTTAAAGTTGACGGAGTTGCAGCTGTTTATGTTGCTCAGAAATATGTTCCTCAGGAGACATCTGAGCCGATGACAATTACTTCCGGAGATATGGTAGGAAGTTATTCTACATGGGCTAACGGCTATACAGGAGCAGGAACAAGAATAGCTGTCATTGATACAGGTATTGATTCAGACCACCCATCATTTGATGCAGCAGCTTTTAATGCTCATCTGAATGAGACTGCACAGGCAGCAGGTAAGTCTGTATCAGACTATGACCTTCTTTCAGCAGAGGAAATTGCCTCAGTTCTTCCAAACCTTAATGTTTCTCAGATAAATGAGGGAGTGACTGCTGATCAGCTTTATCTTAATGAAAAGATTCCATTTGCATTTAACTATGTAGATAAGGATCTTGAAATAACTCACGACAATGACGACCAGGGCGACCATGGTACACATGTATCAGGTATTGCAACAGCCAACTACTATGTTCCGAACAGCGCAGCAGAAAGCGGCTTTTCAAGACAGGAGACAGGAGTAGTCGGTATAGCTCCTGATGCGCAGCTCCTTACAATGAAAGTATTCGGTAAAGGTGGCGGTGCATACAGTGATGACTACATGGCAGCGATTGAGGATGCAATCCTCCTTAAGTGCGATGTTGTTAACCTGAGTCTTGGTTCATCTGCAGCAGGATATTCATCAGATTCTGAGACATATGTCAACGATGTGTTTGAAAAGCTTCAGGGAACAAGCACAGTTGTATCTATTTCTGCAGGTAACTCAGGACGCTGGTCTGATGAATCAACCTATGGTGTTAACTTAAGTGCAGACGTTAACCAGGATACAGTTGGTTCACCGGGATCATATCGTAATGCACTTACAGTAGCCAGTGCAGTAAACAGCGGTATTGCAGGTAACTGCTTCGAAACAGAGGATGGAAAGAAAATCTTCTATTCAGATGGAAGCGAGAGCCATGCAGATCTGTTTAAGACACTTGATACTTCAGCAGACGGCAACGGAACACAGTATCCTTTCGTACTTATAGACGGACTTGGACTTGCTGAGGATTATGAAGGCGTTGATGTTCAGGGCAAGATTGTAATGGTATCCCGCGGATCCATCACATTCGTTGAGAAGCACCAGAACGCTGAGGCAGCCGGTGCTGCAGCTTGTGTAGTTTACAATAACCAGCCTGGAACAATCGGAATGCTTCTTGCTGACAGTACAGCAACGATTCCATGTGTATCAATTACCTTAGCTGATGCTCAGAGCATTCTTGCAGGTGCTGAGCAGACTTCAGACACAACATATGAAGGTACAGTTACCGTTTCTGCCAAAGTTGGTCTTAAGACAGATGTGCCTGACGGATATACAATGAGTACATTCTCATCCTACGGTGTTCCGGGAACTCTTGACCTTAAGCCTGAGATCACAGCACCGGGTGGAAACATCTATTCAACACTTAATAATGGTACTTACGGTGTTGAATCCGGTACTTCTATGGCTGCTCCTTCAATCGCAGGACAGAGCGCACTTGTTGAGCAGTACATCCGCGAGAATGACCTTGCAAATAAAGAAGGTCTCTCTGTAAGAACTCTTGCACAGACTCTTTTGATGAGTACTGCTATTCCTCTTCATGAGGACAACGATCCTGATGGACTTGAGTACTCACCAAGATCACAGGGTGCAGGACTTGCAAATGTTTATAATGCAGTAACAACACCTGCTTATATCCTTGTAGGTGGTAAGGATGGAAACGACGGTAAGGTTAAGATCACCCTGGGAGATGATCCTTCAAGATCAGGTAATTACAGCTTCTCATTTGATATTCACAACCTTACTGATAAAGAACAGTTCTTTGTTCTTGATTCATCAGTTTTAACTGAACAGATTTATGAGCAGGATGGATTTAAGTATTTCTACGGAACATCTCACAAGCTCAATCCTTCTGTATCTCTTTCAGCTAGTGATACAGCGCTCGTTTATGATCTTAATAACGACGGAGCTGTAAATATGAGCGACAGAAGCCAGTTCCTTTCGGCAGTAAACGGATCAGTCGCACTTCCTATCGTTGAGGAACATGAGGAATACTTTGACCTTAACAAGGATGGCGCTGTCAATACAAAGGACGTATATCTTTTCGGTAGACAGGTAAATGGTGCTGCTGATGTGGCTAACCTTGGCCTTGAGGTGGTAAAGGTTAATGATGTCACAACAATAAACGTTAACGTTAACCTTTCAGAAGAAGACAGAAATTATCTGGCAGGCTTCGAAAATGGTATGTATGTTGACGGATTCATTTATGCAAAGGGTAATGTTGATCTTTCAATTCCTTTCCTTGCATTCTACGGAAGCTGGATGGATTCTTCAATGTATGAGCCTTTTGACTTCATGCAGTATTTACATGACCCTGATTATAACGGACAGACTTATGTAGGACTTAGCGAGACTAACTTCCTTTCAATCTATCCTATGGGCTCATCAAAAGAGAACTATTTCATTCCTAACCTGTTTGCGGATGATGCAAAGTATATTGCGGACAGAAATGCCATCAGTTCTTTGAACGGTTCAGTACTTAGAAGACAGTACTACTCACTGATCAGAAATGCTAACAGAGTTATTATGACAATTTCTGACAAGAATACCGATGAGGTATACTTTGAAAATGTTGAATATGAGAACTATGCTTCCTTCATTTATCAGGGAGAGTGGCAGAACTACATTCAGTGGCAGGAGCTTAACTGGGCAGGAACTGATGCAGAAGGCAACCCTCTTGAGGATGGGACAGAAGTTGAGATCACTCTTGAGGCAGTTCCAAGCTATTACGATGATGTAGAAGATCCAAAGACTCTTGATGGTAAGGGACTGTATCTCACAACACCAATTGCTATTGATAACACTAAGCCTGTTATCTCTGATGCAGCAAAGACTGAAGATGGCAAATATGACATCACAGTATACGACAACAGATACACTGCAGCAGTACTTGTAATTGCTAACGACAAGAGCACTATCCTTGGAAGATATGCTGTTAACCAGGAGACTAAGGATCAGGATGCTGTTGTAACAATCGATGCTCCTGAAGAGGTATTCTATGTAGAAGTATTCGACTATGCAGGAAACGCTTCAGTATATCGCTTCAACAACACAGGACATGCTGATACAAGATTTGTTACTGAAATAACAGTTGACAAGCAGGAGCTTGAATTAGAAGTTGGAAGAACAGCACAGATTAAGGCAACTGTATCTCCAAAGTGGCTTGCAGAAGGCTATGATGCAGTAGTTTGGGAATCTTCAGATTCTGATGTTGCTACAGTTTCACAGTCAGGAACTGTCATTGGTAAGAATGAAGGAACAGCAGTTATTACTGTTACTACACTTGCTACCGACAAGAAGGGCAACAACCTTTCAGCTCAGGTCAATGTTACTGTTGTTGAGAAAGCTTCAGTAAATAGTGAAAACAGTGCAGACGAAAAGCCGGCAGTAAATAATGAAAAGAAGATCGTAATAAAAAATGATAAGAAAAATGCAGTAAAGGATGATGACAAAAAAGAATCAGAC
>JAEEGL010735066.1_pt1 | contig 10644 bp, 11 predicted proteins | sample 9134231 | NCBI WGS metagenome assembly JAEEGL01 (sample SAMN16246548, study PRJNA631951) | gut metagenome | biome: gut microbiome; feature: rumen; material: fiber-attached | host: Bos | place: Iran: Karaj | collected 2018-10 | reverse complement strand
TTCCGAAATCATATTCTCGCTGTTGATTTTCAAAAAATGTTGTGATATTATACTTCATGTTCTCGGGGTGTGGCGCAGCTTGGTAGCGTGCTTGAATGGGGTTCAAGAGGCCGCGAGTTCGAACCTCGCCACTCCGACCACTAAAACCGCCTTTATTGGCGGTTTTTTTATCATTTGTTTTTACGTTGATTCTTATGGAAAAACAAAGCCAAGGTTTCGGCGCGCCTGATATATCATTGATATTATTCCTGCCCGGTTCTGCCCGCTATTCTTTTTCACCCCCTCCCCATTTTGAAACAAGACATAAAGCCGCCATAAGGCGGCTTTATTCTTGTCATATTCCGTATTATATCTCGTCCGCGAAATGATCCTTGAATCCCTCACCAAAGATTTCCGTCGCGCTTGTTACAATAAGGAACGCGTCCGGGTCGATTTCCTTAATGACGTGGCGCACATCCCGGTAAAGTTGTTTTCTGAACGCGCACAGCACGATATCTTTTTCCGAATTCGTATACGCTCCGACTCCTTTTATGAATGTTACTCCGACTTCCAATTCTTCAAGAAGTTTCTTGCTGATCAGTTCGTTTCTGTCGCTGATGATAAACACCAGTTTAGCCTCATCACTGCCGTACAAAACCAGATCCAGTACATATCCCTGGACGATTAAAGTAAGAACGGCATACAACAGTAGATTGAATTCCCCGTAAACAATTACGGCGACGCTTCCAATAACGCAATCCAGAATAAAAGAAAGAAGTCCGGTGCGTATGTGAACATATTTCTGACGAAGGAATTTAATGATAATATCAGTACCTCCTGTACTGCCTCCTCCCAGATAAACCAGTGCCAGACCGGCAGCCATCAGGCCTCCGCCTGCCAGTGACGCCAGGATCAGATCCTCCGTTAAAGGGATATAAGCACTCAGGTATTTTGAAAACAGATCCATAAACGCAGATGAGATTAAAAGAACGAATACCGTACGCGCGATGAATTTATCTCTGAATCTGATCCACCCGACTATGAACAGCGGGATATTGATTAAAAAGTTCAGCACGCCGATGCCAAGGGGAAGAAAACTGGACAGCACGAAAGCGATACCGGTAACACCGCCCGGCGAGATCCTGTTAGGATCCAGAAAAAAACTGACGCCCACAGCGTAAACGATGGAGCCTCCAACAAGGAGAAGAAGCTCTTTGGCATTATCAAACAGAAGGTTGCTCTTTTTCATGATTTCTCTCTTTTTCCTTTTAATCTTATCTCAATGAAAAACTTGACATTTTATGATGGTGATAATATACTGTCAATGCCGTGGGGGTGTAGCTCACTTGGGAGAGCGCTTGAATGGCATTCAAGAGGTAGTGGGTTCGATCCCCATCATCTCCACCAAAATGATTCCGCAGAATTGTGGAATCATTTTTTATTTCCGTTTTCTTTTTTTACTCTTTATTTTTATTCCCGGGCTGTCAGTGGATAACGGGCTGTTCCTGTACTTTTTTATCGTTTTTATTGCAAGCCCGATAATGACGAAGAAACATATGAAGTATAATAAAACAAACACCCACTGGGAAGCAGTCATCGTTTGCATGTGCGCTCACCTATTACTCTTTGGTTTATCGGAGACCGTATGAAGACCCTATTAAGATATCTTAAATCGTATACATTATACTGTGTCCTCGGCCCATTGTTCAAACTGTTGGAAGTAGTATTTGAACTATATGTACCGCTTTTGATCCGGGACCTGATCGAATACGGAATCAATCAGAATAATAAGGACGTCATTATCCGCTGTGTCATCAAAGTCGCCCTCTTTGCTCTGTTTGGATTTGCTTCCGCACTTACCGCTCAGTGGTTCGCGGCAAAGGCATCCGCGCGCGCTGTTGGCAATATGCGCAAAGATCTGTTCGACCATATTCAGCAGTTCTCTTTTTCACAGTTGGAATTGCTGGGAAAAAGTTCCCTTTTCAGCAGACTGACTGTCGATATGAACCAGGTCCAGAGCGGTGTCAATCTAGCGCTTCGGCTTTTGCTGCGTTCTCCGTTCGTCGTTTTTGGAGCGATGATAATGGCGTTTACTGTAAACGTCCGAAGCGCGGTCTATTTTGCGATCCTGATACCGGTTATGTTCATGATCACTTTTGCGATCCTTCTGTATACGATCCCGCTGATGTCGAGGTCTCATCAGCAGTTGGACAAAGTCGTTACGGTGACACGTGAAAATCTGACAGGTTCAAGAGTCATAAGAGCGTTCAGACACGAACCTGAGGAGATCCGTCATTTTCAGAAAGAATCAACTGTCCTCTCCAATTTGCTGGAATTATCATCAAATATCTCCTTGCTTTTGAATCCCATTACGACGATCCTGGTCAACATATTCATTATTCTGATGATCAGGAACGGGCGACTGCAATTTTTTAGCGGCTCTATTACACAGGGCGAGGTTCTTGCATTATATAACTACATGTCAATGATCCTGGTCGAACTGATAAAACTGGCGAATCTGATCATCACCCTAACCAGATCGGTGGCTTCTGCGGACCGTATTCAGGCAGTCTTTGAAATTGTCCCCGACGATATCCCGGAGAAGGTCTCGTCTTTCTTCAACGAGCCCTCGAAAGGGATACACTTTGAAAAGGTGTCATTCTCCTATCCGAATTCGAATGTCTCAACTTTAAATGACATCACTTTTGAAATCGGACCCGGAGAAACTGTTGGGATAATCGGCGGAATCGGTTCAGGGAAAACGACACTCGGTCATCTGATCGCCGGCTACTATCGCCCGACAAGAGGAACGGTTTCCCTGTTCGGCAATGATACCAGGACCGCAGACCCTGTATCCCTGAGAAACCATATAGGTTTTGTATTTCAAAAAACTGAGCTTTCTAGCGGTACTATCCGGTCCAACCTGCTTTGGAGTTCTTGCAGCGCCAGCGATGATGAAATGGTTGAATCGCTTCAGATAGCTCAGGCCTGGGATTTCCTTAAGGCTAAAAACGGACTTGATACTGAAGTAGAACGAGATGGTAAAAACTATTCCGGAGGACAGAAACAGCGAATCAGTATTGCGCGCGCTTTGATCCGAAAACCGGAGCTGCTTGTTTTTGACGACAGTGCATCAGCCCTTGATTTCATGACTGAATCGAATCTCCGCGCTTCTCTCTCCCGCCTCCCTTGGAATCCTATCAAGGTAATCATCTCTCAAAGGATCGCTTCCATTGAACATGCAGATATCATTCTGGTGCTCGATAAAGGAGAACTGGTAGGTGCCGGAAAACATAGTGATCTCTTAAAATCATGTAAAGAATACAGGGATATCGCAATGTCCCAGGGTATGGAGGAAACAGCATGAAAAAAATGTATCCTCACCTGTCTCAATTCCTTAGAGATCTGTGTTCCTATCTGCCGATTACAATATCGTCAGTAGTATTATCGGTTCTTTATGTTTTCTGCTCGCTCCGAATTCCTGTACTTATCGGGGATGCCATCGATGCCCTGCTACTGCAATCTGATCATAAAGACCCAGCATTTCACATGCTCCTTATTTCGATCGTCCTTTTTGCAGCACTGTCTGGACTTCTGCTGTACTTTTCCTCATTCCTGACGAACAAACTTGCGTTGAAGATCAGTTATGACCTGAGATGCCGGTCATTCTGTCATCTGCAGTCTCTTCCTTTCTCCTATCTTGACCGAATACCCTCCGGAGAATTGCTTGATACTGTGATTACAGACATTCAGATCGTTACGGACGGTCTGCAACTCGCTTTTTCTCAACTGATCATTGGCGTTGCAACTCTAATCGGTATTTCTTATCAGATGCTGAAACTGGACGCTTCTGCGCTGATCGTCGTCCTTGTCCTCACACCGTTTTCGCTTTTACTGACGAAATTCTTAGCAAAGAATACGCACAGGTATTACGTAGCGCAGTCTGAAGCCAGAACCACCGAATCAGCATTTATAGATGAAATGCTTTCGCTGTCCAAAATCAATAAAGCCTATTCTCACGAAGCTGAAGCGCGCACAGTTTTTGAAGAACTGAACCGCAATTATGTATCTGAAAGTGAAAAAGCCACTTTTTTCTCTTCTTTAACCAATCCCTCTACCCGTCTGCTCAATAATGTGATCTATGCCCTGATAGCTCTTTTGGGATCTTTGCTGTGCATTACCACCGGCAGTTCCTTTACAGTCGGTCAATTTACCTCCCTGCTGTCTTTTGCGACACAGTTCGGAAAACCTTTTAATGATATCAGTAGCGTGATTGCTGAACTTCAGAATGCTTTCAACAGTATTGAAAGAGTCTATTCATTCCTTGAAGCAGAGGAAGAGAAATCAGATAAAGCCGATGCGCTTAACGAATACGTTTCCGATGGTAACGTTTCCGTAAGCGATATCTCATTCAGTTATTCCAAGGACAAGCCGTTTATGCAGGGACTCTCTTTTGATGTGAAGAAAGGAGAGCATGTCGCCATAGTCGGACCTACCGGATGTGGAAAAACGACCCTTATCAACCTGCTGATGAGGTTTTATGAACTTGACGATGGCCATATTTCCCTTGACGGAACTGACATCCTCTCTTTGACAAGAAATGCCCTGCGTTCGAATTACGGCATGGTCCTTCAGGATACCTGGATCAAAACCGCAACGATACGCGATAATCTCTCTTTCCTCGATCCCGATGCGGATCTGAACAAGATCAGAGATATCGCACGAAAAACACATGCAGACGACTTCATCGTAAGGATGCCGCAGGGTTATGATACACTCATCGGCGAAGGCGGCGTCACGCTTTCTGAAGGTCAGCGCCAGTTACTGTGTATCACACGGCTGTTTCTGTCAATGCCGTCTGTGATCCTGATGGATGAGGCTACTTCATCGATTGATACAAAAACAGAACAAGATATTTATATCTCCTTGAATGAACTTTTGGCAGGACGTACAAGTTTCACGGTAGCGCATCGGCTTTCCACGATCATTAACGCTGATCTTATCCTTGTCATGCGGGACGGTACGATCGTCGAAAGCGGCACCCACGCGGACCTGCTTCGTCAGGGAGGCTTTTATCATGATCTGTACAACAGCCAATATTCCGCTTTCAGTTGATTCATATAAGAAGAAGGCAGTTTTTTCCGAACTGCCTTCTTCTTTATTTACGGATCACCCCCGTGTAATCGAACGGCGGAATAAAACTTACGTCCGCGGTGCCCTCCTCCTGAATATACGCATTCGTGATTCCTGCTGATACAGCGTAGTCAAGAAAATGATCATATTCATAGCGGGATACCTTTCTACGAAGAATATCCGGCACATTCCTTGACTGGGGCGGCGGTGTGTACTGGTTCATCAGTGAATAAATTATTTTGTTTCCAAACTCCGGATAAAGCAGATCAATGATTGCTTTTGCATCCTTCAACGCGCCAGGCAGTAAAAGGATCCTGACGATTACTCCAGACTGAAGAATGCCGTTTCTGTACCTTAATTCTCCTTTTTCTTCGACCATCTTCCTTAAAGCGTCTAAAGCGACTTCACGATAGTCGGGAGCGTTGGAGTACAGTTCGGAAAGCTCATGGGAAAAATATTTGAAATCCGTCAGCCAGACATCGGTGATCTCATTTAGGGCAGTAAAGCATTCCGCGCTCAGATATCCCCCTGTATTTGTAACAACCGGGATTTTCAATCCAAGGCCCCGTGCTTTCTTTATGCATCTGTTGATCACAAGAGCGTAATGATCCGGTGTTACGAGGTTGATATTATTCGCCATCTGGTTTTGAAGTTCAAGCATGATCTCAACCAGTCTGTCATCAGAAACCTCAAGGCCGGAATTTCCCAGTGCTATTTCATAGTTCTGACAATATACGCACCCCAAAGAACATCCTGAAAAAAAGATCGTTCCTGATCCTTCGGTACCGGAAATGCAGGGCTCCTCCCAGAAATGCAACGCAGCACGGGCAATTTTAAGATTTTCAGGTGCGTTGCAGAAACCGGTCGAAGATGAACGGTCAATCCCGCATCTTCTTGGACATAGATTGCAGTACATTCGATACCCTTCTCCTGTTGTCTTCTGACATAAAGTAAAAAAAACTATCTTGAAAACAATCGGCGGATTTAGTAACATATTCATTACATGAGCCGGTGTGATGGAATTGGCAGACGTGCAGGACTCAAAATCCTGTGGTAGCGATACCGTGTGGGTTCGACCCCCACCACCGGCACCAAAGAGATGCTGCAGAGGCAGCTCTCTTTTTTTATTTTATATGTCGTTTCAATGATATAATCAATTTGTTCTATACAGATAATATTCTTTTTTCGAAAGGAAATCGGTTATGACAAAGGAATTCCTTATTGAAGGTCATCACGTCACTGCCTTGCTCCCCGAAACAGATCCACCCTATGATACTCTTTTTTACATCAATGAGAATGATCCAGCCAGATATACCGAAGCCTACAGCCGTTTTTCAGATTGCAAATTCGGGCTGATCCTGATTGGAGAAATAAGGTGGTTTTACGACCTTACACCATGGTATGCGCCAACCGTCTATCCTACCGGACCGGATTTTGAAGGCCATGCTTCGGAACATCTTCAGTTTATCGTCAATAACGTCATTCCAACAGTCGAAAACGATCTGGGAACACCTGAACATCGGGGTATTATGGGATATAGTCTTGGCGGACTGTTTTCTGTTTATTCTTTTTATCAGACGGATCTTTTCGATCTTTGCGGATGTCTTTCCGGCAGCATGTGGTATGATCGCTTCTATGAATGGATGTCAGAAAGAAGACCTGCAGCGCCAACAGGCAGCATTTACTTCTCAATTGGCAAACAGGAGGAGATCACGGAATATGTACGCATGCGTACAACATCCACTATGATGAGAAAAGCTGTAACGCTTTTAAACGATCAGGAATATGACGCATTTTTCGAATATACTGTCGGCGATCATTTCGAAAATATCCCGGATAAAGTGGAGAAAGGTCTGCGATGGCTGATGGGAGAATAGAATGATCTGCCCAAACTGCGGAAACATAACGAGCAACGGATCAGCCTGTGAGTTTTGCGGCTATCCTTTATATGTCAAGAAAAAGCGCTCTTCTTTTCGGACAATCGCATTGATCAGCGTTCTTGTCGTCTGCGTCGGTCTCTTATTGTGGTCGTTCAGCATCAACTACTTCAGTTTCCATGGATTTTCATCTGAGAAGGTTTCCGCTCATGGCTATTCCTCTCCAGCGCTGCTGATCCATGATTATATTAAGTACATATCAGAAGATAAGCCGCGTTATGTGCTATCTACTTATCACCCTGAAATAGTTGCCTATTATTCCGAATACTACAATAAGAATGAAGATATCCTCTGGGCGGCCGATGCCGCATACAGAAACGGCATTTATGAGTATTCATCCTCCCATTTCATCGACAAGGAAATCGATTGGACCGAAAAGTTTTATCAAGGCGAGCTGCAGGCACACAATATACATTGTTCTGCGGGAAAAGATATCCGTATGATTTTTTACTTCGATGACACCTCTTTTACAGGTTCAAAAAGCGAAGCATACTATTTCGAAATGGTAAAGGAAAACGGCCTTTGGTATATGATCAGCGTTTACAAATGAATTGAAAACGCAGCCTGTTGGCTGCGTTTTTTCTATTCAAAAATATGTGTTGCTTTGACCCTGGGATCCTGAATATGGCTCCTGATCTGATAAGCGTGTTGTTCGAGGTAGTCTGATCCGGATGTCGACAGACCGTATTCTTTGCTTAAATCAATAAAAAATCTGCTGACACGCTCGATTGCCCGGATCTTATGAACCAATCCGGCTCCTTCATTCGAACCGAGAAGCAGGTAGTTCAGCGACTGCGCGATCAGAGACATCCCGCTCAATTCAGACAACGCCTTCAGTGACCATTTGTAATACGGACAATACTCATGTCTGAAAAGAAACGCGGCACGTATGCTCTCGCGCACAAAGGTATCGAGCGCCAGAACAGCAGCGCCGTTTTCTCCGTGTCTCAAACACCGCTCAAAATTGTATTGTCCTGATTGTGCCATGGTAATAAAACACTTGCTGAGTTTGGCATAAATGACGTCTTCCGGATAATACTTCAGCAAGCCATGCCTGATCCGGCTGAATTCCCCCGGTCCATCCAGGAAGACTGTGCCGTTTGTCGCTTCGGCAAGTGCGTATTGTGGGATGGACATCCATACCAGAACATCGTCAGGAACATCAGGGTATCCGGTCAAATATGTATAAAAGGAAGAGATTGCAAAAACGCCCTTTCTTTTCTCTTCTGATAAACTGGATTTTTGCAGTCTGATGCCCATGAACTCCTTCGGTAACGAATCATAAGCCTGCTGCAGGATCTCACCGCTATCCTTGTAATCTTCGTCAAGCAGCCAAATACAAAAACCTGGTTCAATATCGTGGTCAAGTGAGGTCTGGTCATCGTAACCGAAGCATTCGCTACCACGGCCGACAAGTCCTGCAGCATACCGACCGCTGAGTTCCGGAAACTGTTCTTCGAGCATTGGTAATCCGAATTTTTCAAAATATTGTTTTGACAGATCAAGAAATCGATTCATCAATTTGCTCCGCAATACTCAATAGTTTTTTTGCATCCCTGAAGAAACCAAGGTCCTTCAGTCCTGAAGCACAATTTTTAGCGAAATAAGAGTAATAGTCATCTTTCGGCGTTGAAGGATCTAAAAAGATACCAAGGCAGGCGTCCACATACTTTTCTGTTTCATTTGTATTTTCAGGCTCCATCCTGCTTGCGGCCTCCGCCATATTCATGTAAGTAACGGCTTCCTCTATTGGTGTAAGGCCGTTCCCCTTTACAATCGTTAGCGCTTTTCGGTAATAAGCCATTGCTTCATCATATCTGCCAAGTGCCACAAAGCATGTACCCATATTGTTGAATAATCCCGCAAAACGGTAATCATATGGAGCAATCGTCTCAGCGTAAGCTCTGCATGACATATTGAAGTAGGATAATGCCTCCTCATATTCGCCGAATTCTCTCAGTGCAGTAGCACCGTTCAGCCATATAGTACCCGCAGTAGCCGTACCTTCAAGACCAAGCTCGAGAATCAGGGAAAATGCAGTACGGACAGCGTCCAATCCTTTTTCCTTCTCTCTTTGCTTACGGTAGACCCCTATCAGTTCTGACAAAAGTCCAAGTTCCCCTGCTTTGTCCTGCAATTTCCGTGCGTCTACCAGAGCATTCTCCAGATAAATTCTTACGGCATCATATTTTAATTCAGAATTCAATTTGTCCACTGCGGCAAGAACGGCTTTTACATCGACTCTTCCTTTCGATTCGGGAATGTACGGCTCCTTTTGATACAACGAATTATCAAAAGGACATGCCGGTTCCTGATAATCACTGTACTGCATCTTTCAATCCACCTGATTTCAAATAAATCATTGTCCTTTTAAATTCTTTTATAAAATGATATCATTGAATCGGCAATAAAAAAACCTAATCTAACAAAGGAGACAAAACATGGAATTAAAAGGATCCAAGACTGAAAAAAATCTGCAGTTTGCTTTTGCCGGCGAAAGCCAGGCCAGAAACAAGTACACGTATTTTGCTTCCAAAGCAAAAAAAGAAGGATACGAAGAGATCGCAGCGATTTTCCTCGAGACCGCTGAGAACGAAAAAGAGCATGCGAAACTCTGGTTCAAATATCTCGATGGCATCGGAACAACTGCTGAAAATCTGAAAGCCGCAGCTGCCGGTGAAAATGAGGAATGGACCGATATGTATGCGCGCTTCGCAAAAGAAGCCCGCGAAGAAGGTTTCATCGAGATCGCCTATCGTTTTGAAGGCGTCGGTGCTATTGAGAAACACCATGAAGAGCGTTATCTGAGACTTCTGGACGATCTGAACAACGGCAAAGTGTTTGAGAAAGACGGTGTTGTGATCTGGAAATGCAGGAACTGCGGACATATTCATGTCGGCACTTCAGCGCCTCAGCTCTGCCCTGTCTGCGCACATCCTCAGTCTTATTTCGAGCAGGTTAAAGAATAATCCTTCGTTTTCTTCATAAGGAAAGGTCAAAAAAAATGAAATTTTACCGTTGCAATCGGTGCGGCAATATTATTGCTTTTGTTGAATCCAGCGGTGTCCCTGTTATGTGCTGTGGACAGAAGATGGAAGAGATCCTTCCTAACACAACCGACGCAGCAAATGAGAAACATGTTCCGGTCGTGACAGTTGACGGAAATAAAGTCACGGTCAACGTCGGATCTGCTCCGCATCCCATGACGGAAGCTCACTACATCACGTGGGTCGCCATCAGTACAAATCTCGGTAATCAGCGCAAAGTTCTCTCCCCTTCGGACGAACCTAAAGCCGAGTTTATGCTTCTTGAAGGTGAAACGGTCGAGGCTTGTTACGCGTACTGCAACCTCCATGGGCTCTGGAAAGCATAAAAACTTCAAAAAACGCAGGACTGCCACAACCCGTGGCAGTCCTCTGTATGTAGGTGTCAAATGAAAAATATTTATTTTTGCGGCTCGATCCGCGGCGGCAGAAACGATGTCAGTCTCTATCAGAATCTGATTCGATTTATGAAAGAAAAAGGATTCCGCGTTCTTACTGAACACATTGCTTCCCCGGAGGTTTTCGGTCTGGAAGCCAAGAAAACGGACCAT
>JAEEGL010561764.1_pt1 | contig 10644 bp, 5 predicted proteins | sample 9134231 | NCBI WGS metagenome assembly JAEEGL01 (sample SAMN16246548, study PRJNA631951) | gut metagenome | biome: gut microbiome; feature: rumen; material: fiber-attached | host: Bos | place: Iran: Karaj | collected 2018-10 | reverse complement strand
TCCTGGGCTTCGCTCGCCTTCTGACTCTCGCTTATGACATTTATCAGGTCTTCGTTCATACTGCCCCGCTATTCCTGTCCGCCGCCCTGCTGGGCAGTCTGCTCGTTCAGCTCTACCGCAATCGCCTTCAGGTTCTGCGATGCCGACGAGATGCTCTCCGTTGCCGCCGTGAAGTTTTCCACGCCCGCCGCTATCTGCTTGAGCGTTATCAGAATCTGCTCGCTCGCCGCCGCCTGCTGCTGGATGATCGTCGTGATGTCGCCCGCGCTCGCTGCCGTCACCTCCGACGCGTTCTTGATGCTCTCGAAGCGCTCCTCAAGGCTCCTGGCCGTATCGCAGCCCTCCTCAATCTTCACCGTACCGTTCTCACTGGCGAGAATCAGGCTGTCTGACGACTGCTGGATTTCGTTTATCTTCTCCTTTATCTCTTTTGTACCGTCAATGATGCCGTCCGCCAGACGGCGGATTTCCGTTGCAACGATATGGAAGTTCTTGCCTGCCTCACCCGCACTCGAAGCCTCAAGCTCTGCGTTGAACGCGATGATCTTCGCCTGGTCGGCAACCGAGTTGATGAGGGTAACGATATCCCAGATGTTGTCTATCTTCTCGCTCAGGTTCTTGATGCCGCTTATCGTGTTCTTGTTCGCTTCCGCTATCTCCTTGAGCTGCGCGACGTTCAGCTCCAGGTGGTTCACACCGTCGGCGACATCGGAGGAAGTCTTGCCCGCCACAGACGACACGTCCTTTATCTTCACCGCGATGTTCTCCGACAGGGCGTTGTTGTCTTCCATCGTTGCGACAATCTCCTTGACCGCCGCGGACTGGTCCTGACTCGTCGCCGCATTCTCCTTGGCGGCAACCGCGAGGTTCTGGGTTTCGGTAAACATCTTGTCACCCAACTCCCGCTCCTTGATCCGCATCCGGTTCATGTACCAGGTGGTGTAGACGATTGCCAGCAGAATCAGGACTATCGTGACGATGTTGATGACGAGCATCCAGAACTGCGATGTTCCGGTAAAGATTGAAATCGGGCCCTCAATAACGACGGACCAGGGGCTGACGCCGATCCTGCGCACGCCATAGTAGCGGCCACCCTCGTTCAAAACCCGCTCCTTCCCGTCAAGGTACTCGGAAGCCTTGAACTTCTTCCCGATCGGCGACACATCAAAGTAATTCTTGACCTTCACATAGCTGGAATCGGCATGGGTCAGGAACACGCCGTCTGCATCAACGATGTTCATGCTCTCCTTGTCGGAACTTGAAAGGCCTTTCAGGCTCTCGCCCAGCTTGTCCAGCAGCAGGTAGCAGCCTGCCACACCGATCAGACTGCGGCTTCCCTTATCATAAACAGCCCTTGTAAAGGCAATGACCGGCTTGCCGGTGATCGTATCCTGTGATTCACTGGAATACAGCTCGCCTTTTGCGGCAATCGGCGCCGCAAAAAACTGTTCAAGCCGCTGCCTGTCCGAAACCGTGTCCGCCCCGTTGCTCATCACGACCGTACCGTCTTTGGAACCAAAGCCGTCCAGTGCCGCAAGATAAAAGGCCGAGCACTGGGGATACTGCTCGCCAAGACTCGTAACCAGCGCCTTGACAGAATCGTAGTCACGGCCGGAATCCTTTTCCAGGGCACCGACAAGGGAATTAAGTGCAATGGACGGGGTCTCAAACCTGAGGCGGATCTCGTATTCCGCACTCTTCGCCAGGGCCGCCGTGTCATTATGCACCTGCTTATCAATCAGGGCATTCACCAGATAGGCAAACGAAAAGGACACGTACATGGCGATGACCGCATAGGGAATTACACTCGTCACAAACTGCTTAAAGGATAGCTGCACAAATTTCTTCTTCATTATTCCTTAAAACTCCTCTATATCTATTCCTTGTTTTCTATTCCTAATCTTTCATTATAGCATACACCGGGCAATAAGAAAAGGCTATTTACTGTCCGCCGTCCTGCCGGTCAGTCTGCCTGTTCATCTCCATCGCAATTACCTTCAGGTTCTGCGATGCCGTCGAGATGCTCTCCGTTGCGGAACTGAAGTTCTCCACGCCAGCTGCTATCTGCTTGAGCGTCGTCAAAATCTGCTCCGTCGCAGCCGCCTGCTGCTGGATGATCGTCGTGATGTCCCCGGAGCTTTCCGCCGTCACCTCCGATGCATTCTTGATGCTGTCAAAGCGTTCCTTCAGGGTTTTGGCCGTGTCACAGCCCTCTTCGATCTTCACCGTTCCGTTCTCGCTTGCAAGAATCAGGCTGTCCGAAGACTGCTGGATCTCGCTTATCTTCTCCTTGATCTCCTTCGTGCCGTCGATGATGCCGTCGGCAAGGCGGCGGATTTCCGTTGCGACGATGTGGAAGTTCTTGCCTGCCTCACCCGCGCTGGACGCCTCAAGCTCTGCGTTAAAGGCGATAATCTTCGCCTGGTCGGCAACCGAGTTGATGAGGGTCACGATGTCCCAGATGTTGTTTATCTTATCGCCGAGCGCCTTGATGCCGTCTATGGTCGTCTTGTTCGCCTCGGCAATCTCCCGCAGCTGCGAGACGTTCAGCTCCAGGTGGCTTACACCGTCGGCAACATCGCCGCTCGTTTTTTCCGCCACACCGGCCACGTCCTTGATTTTCCGGGAAATGGTCTCCGACAGGGCGTTGTTGTCTTCCATCGTTGCGACAATCTCCTTGACTGCCGCGCTCTGATCCTGGGCAGTTGCCGCATTCTCCCTGGCGGACTCGGCAAGGCTTTTGGTCTCGTTCAGGAGCTTTCCTGCAGTCTTCAGCTCCTTCTCCCTGACCGCCCGCAGGCGGAAGAACACGAAGATTCCTGCCGCAATCAGGACGATGACCAGAACGCTTATCATGAAGGACGGGCCGGCCCCCTTCCGGAACTCGTCAAAGTTGTACTCCTTGAACAGAATGATGTGCCAGCCGATTTCCCCGAGCGAAGCCAGGGAGTACATGACATTGCCTATGAGCATCATCTGATTGCCCTCCGACTTCAGAAGCTCCTCGCGGCCTTTGAAGTCTGGAATCAGGTCCGTGATGGGCTTCTTCTGCTCCAGATGCTTCAGGTCAAGGGAACCGGTAGTTTCAAGCTCGTTGTTGTACAGGAACATCCTGCAGTCCCCCGGCAGCTTGGAATACATCGTATCCACGAAATTGGAAAGCGGGATTCCCGAGCCGACCATGCCAACCGACCGACCGGCGGCATTCTTAACGACAGCGTTCACCCACAGGTTTGTTATATTGAGTACTTCGTTGAAGTTTATGTTGAAGTTGTAGGGTGTCTTGCCCTCCAGGGTCATCCTGTACCAGTAGTTATCGGGATTATCCGGATCCACGACATACATCGGCTCTGCATCCGTATAGAAAATGCGGTCCTTGTCCGACGTCCAGAACACCGAATTACTCAGGAAGGAGCTCCTGTAGGACTCAAACTCGTTCACGGCCAGGGTACTCAGGGCCCTGTCATCAGGGGATTCCATGTATGCCACAATGGTATTGGACTTTGCCATCTGAAGGACAAGGATCTTCTGCTCATTCAGGCTGACCGCAAAGCTGAGCGACATACTGTGCTGTGTCTGGACCAGTTCCTCCTGTGCGGACCGCACAAAGTTCCGCCGTGCGGACACGGATATGAATGCCACGCACGCAATGACAGCGGCAATCATCAGTCCGGCGGACACGATGATGCTTCTGTTCATCAGAATCATCCTGTTCTTGCTGGTATTCCCGTTCATCTCGTCAATTCCTCCGCTATATGCTGAAGTTTCTGCGATGCAATGGAAATAGCTTCAGTCGCCACGCTGAAGCTTTCCACTCCACCCGCTATCTGCCTGAGGGTCTGTAGCATCTGCTCGCTTGACGCTGCCTGCTGCTGGATAATGGTCGTAATAGCTCCCGCGCTCGTCGCCGTCACCTCTGAAGCATTCTTGATGCGATCAAAGCGCTCGGACAGGCCCATTGCACCCGCCACACCCTCGTTTATCTTTTCCGTCCCGCTCTCGCTCGCAATGATGAGCCGGTCGGACGACTGCTGGATCTCGTTTATCTTTTCCTTTATCTCTTTCGTACCGTCGATGATGCCGTCGGCAAGGCGGCGGATTTCCGTCGCGACGATGTGGAAGTTCTTGCCCGCCTCACCCGCGCTCGACGCCTCAAGTTCCGCATTGAAGGCAATGATTTTCGCCTGGTCCGCAACCGAGTTGATGAGGGTTACGATGTCCCAGATGTTGTTTATCCTGTCGCCGAGCAGCTTAATGCCGTCTATCGTGTTCTGGTTGGCGGCCGCTATCTCGTGCAGCTGGCGGACATTCGCCGCCAGATAGGACACCCCTTCGGCGACGTCCCCGCTCGTCTTTTCCGCCACGCCGGACACGTCCCTGATTTTCTGGGATATATGCTCCGAAAGCTCGTTGTTGTCTTCCATCGTCGCAACGATTTCCTTGACCGAGGCGGTCTGGTCCTGGGCAGTCGAAGCGTTCTGCCTGGCTGAGGCGGCAAGCTTTTCAGTCTCGGAAAACAGCGATTCGCTCACCGTGCGCTCACGCCTGCGCATCCTGTTCATCGCAAACGAGATGACAAGGCCGGAAACGATAACCATCAGCAGGGTGTAGGGAACAACAAAGAGTATCACCCTGTTTGAAATGCCGTATACTTCGGAAAGATCCTTCGCAATGAACAGCATGCCGGTCACATCCCCGCGGTCAGACTTGAGCGGCTCATACACGGACAGGTAGGATATGCCGTCAACCCTGTTCCTGCCGACAAAGATATTATGCTCGTCCAGCACCTCATGCAGGATGGCAGTATTATCCAGCCTGCTGCCGGCCCCTACGGCAAGCGTCGTTTCCATGCGCTCGCCGCCGTGGAACACCGTGCATTCCACGTCAAAGCCGTCTTTCATGAGCTCCACGAAGGAGCCGGTCGTCAAGTCATAGGCAGAAACCGCCGCCCCCAGCAGGCTGCCGTCGGAATCGCGGACAGGAAAGGAATATGCCAGGGCATAGCCCATGTCACCCAGCGGCTCATAGGTCAGCCCCTCGCGGCCTGCCAGCGCGTCTGCCACCCCCGTATGCTCCCGGAGGTCCGTGCCTGCACCGATGCTGTAGCCTCCGCCCGGCAGGACGACTCCGTTCCTGTCCGTAAACGCAAAGAGTTCCACATCGGAGGAATCCGAAAAGGACGAGACAATCTCTTCCAGCTGCTCCCGATCCCCCTCGCGCACAGCCTGCACAAGATCGGGGCGGACGGCAGCGGCGGAAGTCAGACTCTTGAGCGTCAGTGCCCAGTCATTCATGATGCCCATCGCCCCATTGGCCGTATGGACGATCAGATTCTGCGTGTTCCTCATGTAACAGATGCTGAACACGATGATGGACAGCGTAACGACGCTCAGCATGCCGAACGTCATTGATCCGACAATAATCGCCGTAATCCGGCGGAGCATCTTTGAGTCATTCCTCGTGTCCCGACTCTTTAAAAGGCCTTTCATACCCATGAATTTCATACAGCTGGATTCCTTCTATACTTTACTTCGCCACTTCGCCTGCCCGTCAGCGCCTCCGGAACGGCCGCCCCGGCTAGCCTTCAAATTGTCCCGCTATGTCCTTGAGCTTCTCCGAGGCGGCAGAGATGCCTTCCGTCGCAGAGCTAAAGCTTTCCACGCCCGCCGCCAGCTGCCTGAGGGTTGCAAGAATCTGCTCGCTCGAGGCCGCCTGCTGGCGGATGATCGACGTAATGTCACCCGCACTGCCCGCCGTCATCTCCGAGGAATGCCGTATGCTCGAGAAACGTTCCGCCAGGGCATTGGCGTTCTCCACGCCCTCGCGTATCTTCTCCGTCCCGCTCTCGCTCGCAATGATGAGCCGGTCGGACGACTGCTGGATCTCGTTTATCTTCTCCTTTATCTCTTTCGTACCGTCGATGATGCCGTCGGCAAGGCGGCGGATTTCCGTCGCGACGATGTGGAAGCTCTTGCCCGCCTCGCCCGCACTCGACGCCTCAAGTTCCGCATTGAAGGCGATGATCTTTGCCTGGTCTGCGACCGAGTTGATGAGGGTTACGATGTCCCAGATGTTGTTTATCCTGTCGCCCAGAACCTTGATGCCGTCTATCGTATCCTGATTGGCGGCGGCAATCTCGTGCAGCTGGGCAACGTTCTTCTCCAGATGGCTCACCCCGTCCGCAACGTCCCCGCTCGTCTTTTCCGCTACACCGGCCACATCCTGTATCTTCACCGCAATGTTTTCCGCCAGGGCGCTGTTGTCTTCCATCGTCGCGACAATCTCCTTTATGGACGCGCTCTGGTCCTGGCCCGTTGCGGCATTCTGCTTTGCGGCAACCGCAAGGTTCTGCGTCTCGGCAAGAATCTGCTCGCCGGTCTCCCGCTCGCCCCGGCGCATCGCCTTGAAGTTCCGCAGGTTCAGGAGCGAACAGACAATGCAGAAGACGACGAGGGCAATCTCAAAAATGCGGACGATCCGCTTGATCCTGCCGGTAAAGTCGGCAAGCGGCCCTTCCACAACGACATACCAGGGGGATTCGCCTATCTTGCTGGCGGCATAGTAGCGGCTCTTGTCCTGAAATGCCGACCCGCCCGCTTTCAGATAGTCCCCGGCCTTGACGGGAATGGGCGACTCGTCAAAGTAGTTGGCGGTCATTATCCTGGACATATCAGGATTGGTCAGATAGGTGCCGTCATTGTTCACGATGTAGATGCGGCCCCCCGCCGAAGGAGGGGTTGTTTCGTCAATCATCGCGGTCAGCCTGTTCAGCAGGATGTCCACGCTGACAACCCCGGTAACCGCCCCGGAAGGCCCGACGATATGCCGGGAAATGCCCACACACAGGCGGCCCGTGTCCGCGTCCACGTAGGGAACCGAATAGGCTATCCCGCCCCTGCAGGCAATGGCTTCCTTATACCAGCCGCGCTGCGAAGGATCCCAGTCCTCGGGCGGCACCCAGTCTGCGCTGTCATAGAACACGCCCCCGTTCCGCCGGGAAGTTCCCGTTCCGTAGTAAATGCCCCGCGCATAGGGAATGGAAGTCCCCATCATGTGGATGACCATGTTCAGGATTTCGCCGTCATCGGTATATGCGGCCGTCACCGCAAAATCCTCAACGTTGGTAACGGCCGGAACGAACTTCATCTCAATGCTGTCGGCAAGCCGCCCCGTAATGCGGGCAGTCTCTGCGGAAACATAGCGGTTCGTAATCCGCAGGGCAAGCACGGCAAAAGCCGTACAGGCGACGAAGGTTACCGCAAGGAGGGGGAGGAAGACTCCGAGAAAGAGCTTTCTGTTGTTGCGCTGCCGTTTGCTGTCCTGACTGTTCATCGTGCAAGTTCCTCCGCAATGCCCTGAAGGTTCTGCGACGCAACGGAGATTTTCTCGGTCGCCCCGCTGAAGCTTTCGACCCCAGCCGCTATCTGCTTGAGTGTGATCAGCATCTGCTCGCTTGCGGCAGTCTGCTGCTGAACTATCGTCGTAATGTCTCCCGCGCTGTCCGCCGTTATCTCCGAGGCGTTCTTGATGCTGCCGAAGCGCAGCTCAAGGCTCTTGGCGTTGTCCACGCCCTGCTGTATCTTTTCGGTACCGCTCTCGCTCGCCAGAATGAGGGTATCGGAACTCTGCTGGATTTCCCCGATCTGCTCTTTAATCTCCCTGGTTCCGTCGATGATCCCGTTGGCAAGGCGGCGGATCTCGCTTGCGACGATGTGGAAGTTCTTGCCCGCCTCGCCTGCAGCAGACGCCTCAAGCTCCGCATTGAAGGCGATGATCTTCGCCTGGTCGGCGACCGAGTTGATGAGCGTGACGATGTTCCAGATGTTCTCTATCTTGTCGCCCAGATCCTTTATGCCTTCGATGGTCGACCGGTTGGCGGCGGAAATCTCGCGCAGGTGGCGGACGTTTTCTTCCAGATAGGACACGCCCTCGGCAACGTCGCCGGAAGTCTTCTTTGCCACGCTGGAAACGTCCTGTATCTTACGGGAGATGGACTCCGACAGGGCAGTGTTGTCTTCCATCGTTGCGACGATTTCCTTGACCGCAGCGGACTGGTCCTGGGCGGTTGCCGCATTCTGCTTGGACGAGTCGGCAAGCTTGTGGGTTTCGTCCCGCAGCCGTTCGCTCGCTCCCCGCTCCTTGGCCCGCATGCGGCTCATGATGAGCGTCGTAATCGTCATGATGATGACAAAGAGGAGGAAAAAGGCAAGGGAAAGGATGCGCCGCATCTTATTGGAAAAAGCGTTGACGCTGCTGAGCGGCTTGCCGAGCACGTAGTACCAGCCGGTCGTCGGCATGACGGCAACCCGGAACACATACCTGCTGCCACCGAATTTCCCTTCGACAAAGCCGTTCTTTGCCGCCAGGATCTTTTCTGCGATGTCCCGGTAGGCACCGCCTTCCACCTCCAGCATGCTGTCATCGGGGGTATAGGACTCGTGCATGAAAAACTTCCCTTCCGGGGAAAGGATGAATGATTCGTCGCCCGCGTCAGCCTTGCTGTCCGCCAGTATATTCAGCAGTTCCGTCAGCGTATAGTCAAAGGCAACGACCCCGTCGAGCCGTCCCGCCTTGTAGACCGCCTGCGACAGGGTTATGACCAGCTCGCTCGTCTGCGAGTCAGGGTAGACGTCGGAATAGTACATCCTGCCGCCCTGCTCGACCGCCCCCTTGTACCAGCCCCGGCTCGTGGGGTCATAGCTGTCGGGCAGAACGAGGTTGGGCGAACTGTAGGTCTTTTTGGTCGTCAGCCCGCAGTAAAAGCCCGGCAGGTTGGGATATGCCATGGACATCCTGACGAAGACGTTCCGGTTTGCCTCGTCGTCATCGGAAAAGCCGTCCTTAAAGAACCAGGCAAGCGCCTCGGTCATCTTCATCGGGGCAACGAGCTCTTTTTCCAGCTTAAGGACGCACTCCTGCGTCTGCTCCTCCATGAGCCCGTAGGTCTGCTTCCGGGTAAAGCCGGAAACCAGCTCCGCCGCGATTATCGTCGTGAGCACGAAGAAGACGGCAACCGGCGCGCCGATGGTCAGCATGGCGCGCTTGACGGCGCCTAATTCAAAAGTCCTTTTTTTTTTATGCTCCAGGGCAAGCCCTTCCCAGACCGTCTCCACGGACTCCAGGAAGGACCCCTTGAGGTCCTCGGCAAGGAAAGAAGCGGAGAAGGAATTCCTGATGAGCTGCTTGAGCTCGTTCAGGGAGAAGCCCATCTGCGTGTAGGCGTTCCAGTACTCGTCCAGCAGCTCCACGCCGAAGAAGAGGGGGTCGTCAGAGTTCAGCGTCACGATGATGCCCTTGTCAAAGAAGGTCTTCATCGGATGCTCGGACAGCTTGGTCACGAACTTGCGGGTAAAGACATTGCTCGTCGGGCTTACTTCCAGCGGAATCTTGCGCTCGGCAAGGGCCTTCATCAGCTTTTCGTCGTGCATGGAAGCAATGCCGTGCCCGATCCGGTCGGAATGCAGGATGTCTATCGCATCCCAGACGGACTCAGGCCCCACGTCCTCGCCTGCATGGGCGACCGTGTACAGGCTGTTCTCCCGGGCCTTGTCAAACACCTTGCCGAAGAGCTTGGCGGGTCCCTTTTCCTCCGAACCGCCCAGACCGATTCCGATGATTTCGGGAATCCGGTAGGCAAGCAGAAGCTGCAGGTTCTTCTGCGCGTTCTCCATGCCGAAGGTCCGGGACACATCGATGAGGATGCGGATCGTCCTGCCGGTCTCGGCCTTTATCTTCTGAATGTTCCGGCGGTAGATGTCCACCATCTTGCCGAAGTCAAAGCCCTTCTTGATGAAAGCACTCGGCGCCGTAAAGACCTCCGCGTAGGAGACCCCGTTGCGGACGAGGTAGTCCTTGAGGTCTGCAAACACGCAGTCAAAATCGTCCTCGCTGTCGTAGAGGTCCTGCACCGCCAGATAGGCCCGGATAAAGCCGTTGAGGTCCGAATAATTAAAGATTTTTGCAATCTCCAGGTCTGCCTCGGCTTCGTTCAGGCCGGGGTAGCGGCGCATGTAGAACTTGCGGATGGTAGCCTTGCTGATGACCGCCTCCAGATGCAGGTGCAGCTCCGCCTTGGGAATTTCCCTGAACATGCGGAAAAACTCCTGCTTCGTCATGCCGTCCGCTGACGTCACCGTCCCTTCAGAGTCCGCTTCCTTACCTGCTTCCGCAGCCATGGTCACCTCGCTTTTCATTCTCTGCTCCCATTATAACAGGCTTGCTATCTGCCGTACGTTTTCTGACGAAGAGGAAATATTCGCCGTAAAACTTGAAAAATTCTCTATACCGTCCGCAATCTGCCTGAGCGTAAGCAGTATCTGCTCGCTCGAACTCGAAAGCTGGCTCACGTATTCCAGTATCTCACGGGTGCTGCCCGCCGTATCCTCCGAAGACTGCATGATGCTCTCAAAACCGCTTTCCAGGCTCTTCGCACTCCTGTAGCCGGAATCAATCTGGCTCGTCCCCTTCTCGCTGTCCAGTATGAGCGCATCGGAAGCCTTCTGGATTTCGTCAATGCAGTCCTTTATTTCCTTGATACTGTCTATAATATTATCGGACAGGCGGCGGATTTCCGTCGCAACAATGTGGAAGTTCTTGCCCGCCTCGCCGGAAGAACTCGCCTCCAGTTCCGCGTTGAATGCGATG
>JAEEGL017321781.1_pt1 | contig 10645 bp, 5 predicted proteins | sample 9134231 | NCBI WGS metagenome assembly JAEEGL01 (sample SAMN16246548, study PRJNA631951) | gut metagenome | biome: gut microbiome; feature: rumen; material: fiber-attached | host: Bos | place: Iran: Karaj | collected 2018-10 | reverse complement strand
GAGGGCGAACGGCCGCCACAGCGGTGCTGCGCCGCCCTTGGCGCGCGCGTCGCCGTCCGTCCTGCGGGACCGGGGGCGGAACCGCGAGAGGTCGATCGAGAACACCTCGGAGACGGCCAGTCCCAGCGCCACGAACACGCACGCCGCGAGCAGGCTGAACCAGGGGCTGGACTGGATCGTCCCGAACGCCAGCCCGCCGAACGCCGCCGCCAGGCCAAGGCATCCGTACGCCGTGGCTATGCCGAGTCCGTACGCCGCGCCTCGCACGGCGCCCTTCCCGACCAGCGACAGGTTCACCGGAACGAGCGGCAGCACGCATGGCGTAAGGTTCGCCGCGAGTCCGCCAGCCAGCACCAGCAGCAGAATCATCCACAGCGCATGGTCGGCAAGCTCGCGCGCGGCGGGCTCGTCGCGCAGGAACGCGACCATCTGCGGCGGCCGCATGTAGCCAACCGCCACGCGCCTGCCGGAAGGTGCCGCCGCCTCTGCGGCATGCTCTGCAAGCGACGCCTTCAGCTTCTGCTCGTCCACGCCCGCCGCGCGCGCCATCTCCTCAGAGGGATAGCACACGCCGTCCACGCACACCGGCGCTGCCGCCGCCAGCGATGCGGCAACGAGCACGACCAGCATTACAAGCCGTCTGCCAAAGAACGACCCGCTATTGACACACGAGTGAAAAACGTGTTGGAGTTTGCGCATGGGTTCACCGTAATAGTTCGTAGATGTACGTTGCGTCGGATGGATCGGCGGCGGTGTCGCACGCCACTTGCAGGCGGCCTGCAGCGTCGCGGCCGTGCGGAACCGCGCGCCGGCGGCGCCCGCCTGGCGAGAGCGCATGCACCGTCCACTTCCCCTCCGCCACTGCCAGCGTCACGTCCGCCTTGCCGCGCCTCATGAGGAACGGCAGCCTTCCGTGGTCGAACACCGTGAGCGAGCTCGGAAGATCGAGAGTGCGGATGTTGGTGGACTCCACGTTCGTGGCGTGCACCAGCAGCACGCGGCGCGTCTCCGCGAGCGGAAGCCCGTCGAGAGAGATCGCCCACACCGCCGCGGGCGTCCCCTTCACGTCCGCGGCCAGCGCCCCCGCCTCGACGCGCCCGCCCTCGGAAAGCAGTCCGCACGTGCGCGGCGTGGCCACGCGGAACGAGCCTGCCGCGAAGTCCGCCCCCACGTGCGGCACCGGCGGCAGCTCGGCGGCCACGGATTCTCCGGTGCGCTGGAACGCCGCAGGATAGCGCCATTCCGCCATGCCCTCGGGCGCGCCCCCGTCGGAGAGCAGCGTGCCGACGCGCGCGCGCCATCCGGCCCAGATGTACGGCGTCTGCTTCACGTTCACCACCTCGTTCGTCTTCGGCGCGCGAAGCGCCTTCTCGGAGATGGTCGCCGCCACGCCCTTCTCGTGGGGCGCCAGGTCCCCGCGCAGGAACAGCGCCGCGAAGAGCCCCTCGCCAACCAGCTGCAGCGGATCCCCGGGAGTGTTGAATCCCGTCGCGTGGAATGGCTCGTGGAAGTCCATCGTCACGGCGTCATCCGGGTTCATGGTCCACTCGAAGCGCCAGAGCCCCGCCCAGTCCTGCAGCGCGGCGGCGGATCCCGCGAGGAGCGTCGCCGCCATGCGGAAACGGCTTGGCGCGCAGTAGTTGTACTCCGTTACGGTGTATGGACGGTCCAGGAGCCTGGTGAAGAGGATGCGGGGGAAGCCGTGCGTGGCGGGATCGCGCACCGGGTTCGTGTTGGCGTAGCGCCACGGCGGGCTCCACGAGCGGACCGGAAACCGCGGATGGTCCACGTAGAAGTGGTCATCCACGTAGTCGTACACCTTCGCGCGCGGCAGCTGGAACGCGGGAGGACTCCAGCCGGACGAGATATTGGATACAAGCACCCTGCTCTTCGCCTCGTTGCGGACGTATGCCTTCAGATCGGCGGCAAGCTCGGTCTCCATGTCCGCCAGGCGGCAGATCGTGTCCGTGTCCGGCGGATACGTGGGCGGCAGCGGCGTGCCCTCGTTGATGAACGCGATGGCGAAGAGCCCCGGCTCGTCGGCGTACCGCCGCCCAGTATACCTGTTCACGTGGCCGAGAAAGTTGCCGATGTACCGCTTGAAGTTGGCGCGGAGGACGGCGTTGGAGTAGATGAGGTGCTTGAACTCGCTCTGCCCCACCTTGCCGGGTCCCTGGAGCCCGGCGGCGGAGCGCGGCACGAGCCGCCCGATGAAGAAGTCGGTCGTCACGTACAACCCTGCGGCGTAACACTTGGAAAGAAACCAGTCCAGCTTCTCCATGCGCTTAGGATCGAGTCCGGTGGCGTCAGGCGAGTCCTGCGTGAGCTTGCGGTCGAAATGGTGCAGGCGCACAGAATTGTATCCCGCGCGGCAGAGAAGCTCCACCAGCCGGTCGGACTTCCAGTGCTCCATGTAGCAGGCGTCGAAGCATACGTTCGCGCCGTAGAACCTGGCAGGGACGCCGGGACGCCTCTCGAACTCGAAGTGCGGCCCGCGCGCCACGACTCGCCCGTGCGCTCCACATGGCTTCACCTCGCCGCGTAGTCCAGAATAATCGCATGCTGAGCCAGCTACGATATCCTTGTCAGGCATGAACGGTATCCAGTTCGGCCCGGCCTCGCGGGCCTTTGGCGTGCCGTCGTTCACCTCGAACGGACGCGGCCCGGACATCTTGAATGCGCGCTCCAGAACCGTGCCCGCCGGATACTTCGCAGCCTCTCCCAGCGGGATTCGCAACGTGTACCCGCCGGAAGTTTCGCTTGCCCTTCCCATGAGGCAGATGAAAGAAGGCAGGGGGAAGCATAGCGCCAGCAACATCTTCCCTGCGGCGTCGCGAAACTCGGCATGCCGCGCCTTGCCGTAAAACACGTTCCCGCCGCCGGGCATCACGCGCGGAACGGGATGGGGCTTGCCGTCCACGACGAACGAGCCGCCTGCCATGATGTCGGTGGGCACGTTCGCCTGCAGCCCTATCTGCTGGGCGTCGATCGCCTCGGGAAGCGTTATGCGATAATGCACGTCCACTCCTCCGTGCCCGTCTCCCGCAACGTGCAAAAGACCAGTCGCCTTGGCAGCGGCAGGATTGTTCTTAGCGTCTGCGAAGTCGAACCGCCTGAGCCCGCCGCCCTCGGATGTGAACTCACTCCGACCAACGGCCTGTCCAAGCCATTTGGGGTATACGATTCGCATGAATAACGAAATGTTCGGCTCGGACACCTCCAGCCTGCCGCCCTGCATCGACGCCACGGACGGCCCTTCCGCAAACACCGCCCCTGCCGCAAACGCGGCGACGATCAGAATCTTCTGCATGGCATCCCCACTCTCTTCAGCGGAACGTCAACACCGTTCCGCGCGGATAGACCACCTTGAACACGCTTCCTGAACGTATGATGCACCAGGGCGCGGGCAGCGAGGAGTCCTTGACTGGCGGATTATCCACCGTCCCGCTCACGGAGAGGAACGGATAGCCGCCGCGATGGTTTTCGTCCAGGAGCGAGGTGTTGACGAACGTGACCGTGGCGCCTGGGGCGAAGGACGCGTTGCCCGTGAGGACGGGATAGCGTCCCTGGGCAAGATCCGCCACGTCCACGGTCCACGAGGAGGAAAGCGACACGTTGCCGCCCGTCACGGTGCCGGCCGTGCCGCCGATGGACCCGAACGATGCCGCCTTACCGTTGAGATCCAGCGTGCCGCCCGCGAGCACCAGCTGCGATCCCGCCGGTATGACGTCGTCGTACATCAGCTTGAGCGTGCCGCCCGCGATCGTCGTGGCGCCGCAGTAGGTGTTCGTCGCGTAAAGTTCCAGAGTGCCTGTGCCGCTCTTCTTCAGACCGCCCGATGCAGGAGTGGAGGACGTCAACACGCACACGTTCGTGTGCCACGTCGCCTTCACGGACTTGGCGGAGCAAAGCGCCTCGGACCTGATCACCGCCTTCGCCTCGGTGTATCCGCAACCGGGACTCACCACCTTGATGCCCGTCACCCTGCCGCTTGCGCGGTCGAATAGCGCCACGGCGCTAGCGCCATAGCCGTCGCCAATGATGTCCACAGTCGGCATGCCGAGATACTTGAACTCGGCGGCAGATGTGCCAGCCCATACGACAGACGCCACGCCATTGCCAGTCGGCGCGCTAATCGGAACGCGCACCTTCGACGTATAACTACCTTCTACCGCTATCTCCGCACCACGGGAGAACGCTGTCACCGCGTCCATTCCCCATCTTTCCTGTCCGAACAGGTCATTGCTTCCGTTGGCAGAGAGCACGCCGCCGTCGAAGTTCACGTAGGCGTGTACCACCTCGGGTATGATGCCGTAGGTGTTCTTCTTGGAGAACAAAGTCGCGTGGAGCGTGCCGCCTAGCAGGTTGACGATCGCCGTGGTGCCGTAGTCCGTGGGGTCATTCTCCGGGTTCGCCTGTGCCATTGGCACGGTGTTGCCGGAACTCACGGTCATCTCTCCGCCTTCGATGGTAAACGTTGAGAGGCTACCCTTTCCTCCCCAATTGACATACGGTATCTGGAGCGAATTGACAGATGCAGTGCCGTTTGTCATGTAGTACACTGCGGATGCGCGCTCCCCCCATCCTACGCAGAATGCGCCGAACTTGGCATTACCGCCAGACTGGAAGAACGATCCTGACGCGTTCAAACCGTAGGCGAGGGCGGTGTACCGCATCTGTCTCGCGTCTAACGAACCAGCCTCAAGCGCATACGCGCCCCACGTTCCGTTACCGTTGGCGATGTACATCTTCTCAGTGCCTTCTTGCCCTGTGCGAGTGGTGACAACGACAGTACCGCCATTTTGCACCACCGCGCCCATGCCTGCAGCCGCGCTGTTGACATGGGTATGGCCGACCGTCATGGTAGTGCGCACCTCCGCCCCGTTCCCGATCTCCATGAAGCCCGGCTCGCAGCCGTACCCCACGCTGATCTGCGGGAACGCGCACGCAGAACTGTCTGTTGGCGCCGAGATGCTCGCGTTCGAGATCTTGAGCGTCGCCAGGTATCCGTCGTTCGTCACAAGCTGCCCGAATCCGACGGCGACAGGGCCGTTGCCAAGCGTCACGGAACCGCCCTCGATGGACAGCGTGGCGTTGGTACCGGACATGTACGGATGGCCGAGCGTCACGGACTCCACCTTCCGCTCGCCGTCGCCCGTCAGCGCCAGCTCGCCGCCGTAGGACACGAGTCGCACGGGCTTCGTCCAGCCACCTGCTACCGCAAGCCTGCCTGGCCCCTCGTGTCCGATGCCGAACGTGCCGGACGCGATTCCTTCGTCGGAGAGCGTCATCTCGTGTTCGTTCCCCGCGCACCCGGTCGTGTTCACCGTCACGACCGCGCCGTTCGTGAGCGAGGCGGTGTTGGCGAGCGACACGATCTGCGCGTCGCTCCAGTTGCCGGCGTACGCCACGGCGCGTCCGCCGGAGAGAACGAGCTTCGAATAGTCGGGAATTGACGACGGCCAGTGCAGGCACACCGCGGAGTAGAGCCAGCTGTTCGTGAGCACGATGCCGCCCGTGAACGTGTTGCCCGCCCCTTCGACGTGGAAGTCGCCCCTGTAGTCCCTGTCGAGCAGGAACGACCCGTCGCCGATGATCTGCCCCGCAAAGAAGAGCGGTCCCAGCTTGCAGCTGCCGTGCTGGATCATCTGCCAGCACGCCATGGCGCCGGGCTCCTGCGGAGCGAACGTCACGGAACCGTTGAAGCGGTAGGTGTTGGTGGCGGCAAGGCCCACGGTACTCTGCACGGTGATGCGCGAGGGAGCTCCGTTCGTGCCGCGGATCTCCCACTTGCGATCCTGCGCGGCGAGCCTGTACGGCGCCAGATTGGCAGTCGGGCACATTATGATCGGCGCGGCGGAACCTTCGCCGAACCAGGCCCCGTCATACGCGCTGAGCGTGAATTTTTCTCCGATCACAAGCTGTCCCGCGTTGGTGATGGAGGTGTTGTCCTTGAACACGAAATACCCTCCGTTGCCGTCGCCCGAGATGACGTTGAGCACGTGGCCGCCCATGTCCAGGGACCGCGGGCCGTTTCCGTTGAACGCGATGTAGCCCGGATTGCCCTTGCCCTTTGTGCACGCGAAAGTGGTGTCTCCGTCGAGCAACACGTTGTCCATGAAGTTGAAGAAGAATTCGTTGGCGACGAGTGCGCCGCTACCGTTCGGACCGTGTCCCGAGAAGCGTATTCTCTTTCCGTTCATCCTCAGGTCATCGCCCTGTCCCTTGGCCCCGTCCAGAACAAGCGACGCGCCGTTGGTGACAACCAAGTCGCCGTCGTTCGCGCCGAAGTGGGTCACCGTGAGATCGTCCTTGTCGAGCTGCACCGTCCCGCCGCTCAGCACGAAGTCGCCATGGTAGTCGGGGTTCTTGTGCGGGAACGTGATCGAGCCCGGACCGTCCACCTGCACCTTGCTCGAGCCCGGCTGTCCGCCCGTCAGCGTCGCCGCGAGCGAAAGCGCCGCCTCGTTCGTGAGTATCACGCGGCCCGCCGTTACCTCCATCTCGCCCGCGAACGCGAAAGGCGCGCGGAAGGAGAGGTCGCCCCCGCCCTTCTTCTCGATCTTGCCGGAGAATCCGACGCTGAGCGCGGAATTGACCGTGATCGATGCGTCGGGATCGGCGTTGGCCGCGTCGAACGTGAGCGTGGAGGACGCGGCAGCGAGCGTGCCTTCGCCAACGTCCGCGCCGATCGTCAGCGCCGAGCCGTCTTCGTCCACCGCGAGCGTCCCGGCGGAGAGCGTGCGACCGCCCGCGAGCGAAATGACGGCCGGGACGGAAGTCTTCTGCACAAGCGCGGCTACCGTTGTATCCGCGGCCTCGAGTTCGTCCGCCCCGTCAGTACCGGGCGAGGTGATTCCCACCACGGCGGAAGAGTCGTTCGGCACCGTATCGCCGCGCGCAGCGATGGTGTCGGTGACCGCGTAGCTCTGCCGTTTCAGGCGGCCTGAAGAGTCGAACTCGGCCGGGTAGCCGTTCACAGTGATCCAGCCGGGCGCGGTGTTGGCCAGCGCGAGGCAGACGAGCGACGAACCGTCGCCCGTCGTCACGGCGATCGATCCGGAACTCTGCGTGATCGCGCCGACCGTCAGCGCGGCGCCGGCGGCAAGGCTCAGCGTGGACGCGCCGGCCGCGTCGATGGATGTCAGCGTCTTCGTGCCGGACACCTCCAGCGTCCCGCCCGCGAGCTTGACCGGCGACGAGGCCAGCGTGCCGGTCGCGCCAATGGCGAGCGTGCCGGCGTTCACTATCGTGTCGCCCGTGTACGTGTTCGCCGCCGTGTACGTCCAGCGCCCCGCGCCGGCCTTCGTCACCTGCAGTTTCGTGGACGTACCGTCGGCCAGCACACCCGCCCAGATGCCTTCGCCAGCTCCATTGCCCGTGAGCGTGAACTTGTGGATGCCGTCGGCCGGTGCGGATTTGAGCGACGGCGAGGACTCCACCGTCAGCGACGCGGAACCCGCCTGCTCCAGGACAAACGAATGCTGGTCATTGTTCCAATTGTTCGCGACGTCCTTCGGGCCAATCTCGAATACGCGATCCGTGACGTCCGGTGTCGAACCGGTGAACACCACTTTCAAGTGTCTGTTGGCGCGGATGGTGGAGACATTGTACAGAGGACACGTTTCGCCGATGCGCCCGATCTTGTCGAACACGAAAGCGGAACTGGCGTTCGATCCATAGTATTGGAGCGTTCCTGAAAGCGTGTTCGCGCTATTGTTGATGTGGTATCCGCCCTGACCGTAGACGTGCATGCCCCGATCCGTCCCAGGAGTTGATGTCAGCGCTAAACGGCAGTTCAGGTAAATATCGTTGCTGTCATAGCACTGCACGAACTTGCCGGGCGTGATTGCAAGCGTACCGGGGCCGTTTATGGTGAACGGGAGCGATCCCAGGTCTCCCCATGAGTTGCTTGTCGTAATCGTCACGCCGTCGGCGATTGTCATCTTAGAACCGCTGGCGCTGCTGTTCAGCAAACCTGGGAACGAAAACGACTTGTTGAATGTGGGACCAACGCTGCTACCACTGCAGATGTACGACTGGAGATCTTGGACAGCATTCACCGGGGCCTTCACCCACACGCCGTTGACGGAGATCGGTCCCGTTCCGGCGAAAGTGGCGCGTGTGCGATCACCGCCGCTCGCCCGCTGCATGTAGCCGAAATCGTTGATGACCAGCGTGTCGGACGAGTTGTTGTACAGGTAGACACTAGTGTTTCCCCCCGCCTCGCCGATGCCGTTGCCGAACCCGAAGATTGCCCGTACGATCGGCGCCCGCGTGACGGATGAATCGACCGTGAACTGGTTGAGAGAACTGTTAACCACCGCTTCGATGGGAAGGACCTGCGTAGTGGACGTGCCGAACGTGTAGCGCGGCGCGTCCGCGCCGGTCACATGCACCTTGCCGATGGAGAAGAGGCCGTCGAGGTCGATCTCCACCGCGCCCGTGCAAGCGCCGAACGTGGCTATCATCTCCTTCGTGCCGGTCAACGTGCCGTCCGGCGCGTAGTATTTGCCGGGTACCGTCCCCTCCGCCCAGTTAGCGGAGTTCGTCCAGAATGCGTCCTGGGCGCCTGTCCACGTGGCGGCCGGTGCCACAGTCGCAAATGACGCCAGCGCAACGGCCAACGCCAACTTGCAAACTCCCCCTGCGACAAGGTGCTTTTCCAGTCTTGCCAACGTGCTTGAATCTGCCATGTCTGTTTTCCTTTCCGCGACGCTCCGCATCCGGCGCACCACGATTTTTCAAGTTAAGGGAATGATACCATACCCTCGCCGCATCCGTCAATGCTAGCGGATGCCGAGAACCTTGTGCATCTGGATGGACAGCGCCCATGGCGGAGTGACGCCAGAGAGCTTGTTCACCTTCACGAGAAGGTTCAACGCCCGGCGGTAGTGTATCCTGCCATCCTTTTCAAGGGGCGAGATGTAGTAGTCGGTGGCGGCGATCCGCTCACGCATGTTGCGGCAGAACGGCGATATCTCGTCCGTCACCGCCACGATGCGGACCTCGTCCGCCTTGTGGATCATGGTGGCGTCAAGGTACCGCGAGGAGTACTCGCTCTTGGGGGAGACGGCGATGTAGTCGAAGAGCTCCGGGTGGTGCGGCGCGTGGGTGCCGTTCGTCTCGAGCGCCACCCAGTAGCCAGCCCCCTTGAGTTCGCGGACGAGGTCGCTCAGGCCGGGCTGTATCGTGGGCTCGCCGCCGGTGATGATCACAGACTTGCTGCTGTGCCGCTGCACCGCGCGCAGGATGTCCAGGCTAGAGAGGGTGAGTCGCGCCGTCTTGTGCGCGTCGCACCAGTTACACTTCAGGTTGCAGGACGCGAAGCGCACGAACGTGGCGGGGCGGCCGACGTTGCGGCCCTCGCCCTGGAGCGACGAGAATATTGCGTTCAGTCTGTAGGTGCTCATTTGCTGTACTCCGCGCAGGATTCGGGCGTCTCCCACACGCGCACGGACGCCAGTCCGGGCACGCGGGCCGACAGTAGCTCGTGGAAATGTCTCGCGAGGTTCTCCGCGGTGGACCTGAACGGAAGCGCCACTGTTCGCATGCCGTGCTTCGCCACCACCGCGGCGATCTCGCTTTCGGCAACGGATGTGCTGTCGTACATGAAGGCATGGTCGAACCGCGCGAGTATCTCCTCCTCGCAGTGCCGCTTCAGGTCCTTGAAGTCGATAACCATGTCGGCCGTGGATTCGGGCGGCTGCGTGACCGACACCTCCACGCGGTACGTGTGACCGTGGAGGTTCTTGCACAGCCCCTGGTGGTTCGTCAGGACGTGCGCCGCGTCGAACTTAACGCTTTTTGTCACGGTGAGCATAGAACTCCTCCAGTCCTTCGTTGCGCAGCCTGCAGGCGGGGCATTTGCCGCATCCCGCCCCGGGTACGCCGTTGTAGCACGTGAGTGTGCGGTCGCGCACCAGCTCAAAGACGCCCAATTTCTCGGCGATCGCCCACTCCTGGGCCTTCGTCTTGCGCAGGAACGGCGCCACGATGCGCACCGGCCACTCGAGCGCCAGCCGGATCGTGCGCTCCTGCGAGCGGATGAACGCCGCACGACAGTCCGGGTAGCCCGAGAAGTCCACCTCCGAGACGCCGATGTACACCTCCTTCGCCCCCAGCGTCTTCGCCCACACCGCCGCCGCGAGGAGGAAGAAAGCGTTGCGCCCTTCCACCACCGTGTTCGGACAGGTGCTTCCGGAAGCGCGGCCTATCTTCCGGGCCGGATCCATCAGCGCGTTCGTGGTGAGCTGGCGGTAGAAGCCCAGCGTAACCACCTTGTGGAGCGGTATGCCGAAATGCTTCGCCAATCCGCGCGCGTATTTCGTCTCCAGCGCGTGTCTCTGCCCGTAGCGGAAGGTGATTGCCGCCACGCGCTCCGCGCCATGCCGCTTCACGGCCAGCGCGAGGCATGTCGCCGAGTCCTGTCCGCCGCTCAGCACCACGACGGCGTCTGCAGAAACGTTCCCCATCGCGCTCATCCTCCTGGAAACAGCTTGTCGAGTACCTGCTCGGCGGGCGTGTAGGCCTTCTTCGAGGCGTTGCAGGCCGGGCAGCACGGCACGCAGTTGCCGCGTGTCGACTTGCCGCCGCGCGCCACCGGCACCACGTGGTCGAGCGTCAGGTTCTCCGCGCCCACCTT
>JAEEGL016889849.1_pt1 | contig 10645 bp, 10 predicted proteins | sample 9134231 | NCBI WGS metagenome assembly JAEEGL01 (sample SAMN16246548, study PRJNA631951) | gut metagenome | biome: gut microbiome; feature: rumen; material: fiber-attached | host: Bos | place: Iran: Karaj | collected 2018-10 | reverse complement strand
CCGATGGACCGCCTCATCTGCGGCGACGCCGGCTACGGCAAGACGGAAGTCGCCATGCGCGCGGCGTTCATCGCGGCGATGAACGGCAGGCAGACGGCAGTGCTCGCGCCGACGACCGTGCTCGCCGAACAGCACTTCGAGACGTTCACCTCGCGCTTCGACGGCACGCCCGTGAGAATAGAGTCGGTCTCGCGCTTCCAGTCGCGGCAGACGCACGGCGGCACGTTCGGCAGGCTCGCAAACGGGGTATGCGACATCGTCATCGGCACGCACGCAATACTTACGCCGAAGATACGCTTCCACGACCTGGGGCTCGTCATCATCGACGAGGAGCAGCGCTTCGGCGTAAGGCACAAGGAGTTCCTGAAGCGCCTGCGCGAGACTGCCGACGTGCTCACCATGTCGGCGACGCCCATCCCGCGAACGCTCTACCTCTCCATGACAGGCGCGCGCGACCTCTCGCTCGTCAGGACGCCGCCGAAGGAAAGGGTCGCGGTGGAGACGGTCGTCGCGAGGGATTCCGACGAGACGGTGCGCGCGGCCATCAGGCGCGAGACTGCGCGCGGCGGGCAGGTGTTCTTCCTCCACAACAGGGTCTCGACGCTCGCGATGGCGGAAAGGCGGCTTCATGCGATCGTGCCGGAAGTGCGCACTATCACGGCGCACGGCAGGATGGACGCGCGCGAACTCGCCTCGCGCATGAGGGCATTCGAGAGGGGCGAATGCGACATGCTCATATCGACCACGATCGTCGAATCTGGCATCGACATACCGAACGCGAACACGATCATCGTCGACAGGGCCGACACGTTCGGCATGGCCGACCTCTACCAGCTGAGGGGGCGGGTCGGCAGGTCGTCGCGGCAGGGCCACGCCCTTTTCCTGCTGCCCCCTTCCGGCGCGATAGACTCGGACGCGCGGGAACGGCTCGACGCGCTGAAACGCCACGGCTCGCCCGGCTCGGGCTTCAACCTCGCGATGCGCGACCTCGAGATACGCGGGGCGGGCAATCTCCTTGGCGCAAAGCAGTCGGGCCATATCGCGGCAGTCGGCTTTACGCTCTACTGCAAGCTCCTCAACCGCACCATCGCGCTTCTTAGGGGGGAGAAGCCGAAGGAGCCGGCGGAAGCGCGGCTCAACCTCGACTTCCTCGACCTGTCGCCGGCGGCGGAGAACCCGGATTGCGCCGCCGCGATCCCCTACGAGTACATCGAGGACGACGCGGCGAGAATCGAGATCATGAAGCGCATTGCGCAAGTCGAAAGCGAGCGCGACGTCTCGCGCCTCAAGGCGGAAATGGAAGACCGCTTCGGCGCGCTGCCAAAGAGCGCCATGCGGCTTCTGAAGATGACTAGGCTGCGCGCAATGTGCGCCGCCGCAGGCATCGGCAATCTCGACGTCAGGGGCAGCCGAGCCGTGTTCTACCGCAGCAGCTCGCGTGAAATCGCGAATGTGCTCTTCTTCAAGGGCACCACGGCCGACGCAAAGCTTCGCGAGCTCATGAACGCCGCCCGCAATTTCGCCACCGCCTGAGCAAATGCAAGAAACGCGCCATGCCGGAAGGCAGTGGCGCGTTCCCCGACTTTGCGCTTTCGGCGCAACTAGGCTTCAGGCTTCGTCTTCTTCAGACCAAGGCCGCGGTCGCCCTTCTTCCATTCGCCGCGCTTCACGAGCAAGTCCACCCGCTCGAAGCGCTTCAGCACGTTGCGCCTCGACGTGATCTTGCCCTTGCCCTTAAGAGATGCATGTTGACTCATTGATTGCTCCTTTCATCCTCGATTGCCTGCGAATTATATCATTTTTTCCCGTTGCTTTCAACAGGCGCCTCGGCAGGCTCCTCCTCCGGCAGAAGGCCCTTGAACTCCTCGCTCGCCTCCACCTTCGCCTCGCGGATCGCATTTCTGATGAATTTCATCGTGAATTCGCGCTCGCGGCTCTTCCGGAGCATGGCGACGACATCCTCGAGCTTGGGGACCTCCCTGACCTCGGGCGTCTTCACGAGGATGTGGCTCGCGCGGACCTTCTCCGGCTCGCCCGGCTTGTCGTCCTTCGCCTCCACCGCAGGCTGCTTGTCGGTGACCATGATGAGATGGTAGCCGAACCTGGTCTTTACGGGCGCGGAGACTTCGCCTACCGCGAGCTCAAAGGCCGCCTTGTCGAACTCAGGCACCATCTGGCCGTGCGTGAACAGCCCGAGGTCGCCGCCCTTCTCGCTCGACGGGCAGGCGCTGTGGGCCTTGGCGAGTTCCGCGAACTTCTCCGCCTTCGCCGTCTTGTCCGCAACAGCGTCAATCTGAGCCTTGAGCGAATTCACCTGCTCAAGGGCCTTGCCGCTGCCTTCCGCCGCGAGGGCGTTGTTGGTGACGATCTCGTCGATGCGCTGCTGCGCCTCCTTGGCGAGGTCGCCGAGATCCGCCGTCGCCTGGATGGACTTGAGGTACTTCTCGATGATGATGCCGTCCTTGAACTCCCTAAGGGTGCGCTCCTTGCCGAGGGGAGACTTCTCTGCGGCCTCCTCGATCGACTTCGGGGCATCGGGCTGGCCCGCCACCGACTTGAGGAACTCCGCCTCGCGCACCTTCATGTCTTCGTCGGTCACCGTGACGCCGGCCGCGATCGCCTTGGCGACAAGCACGTTTTCGAAGAGGAATCCCTGCGCGAGGTTGTTGCGGAACATCTGGCGCGCATATTCGAGCTGGTCTGCGGGGATCTTGTCCTTCCGCATGTTGATGATGCGCTCGACGTCCTGCTCGAGCTCTCCCTTGGTGAGCGCCTTGCCGTTGACAACAAGGGCCGCGTCATTGGCATTGGCCGGCTTCGCCTCTTCCGGCTGCGGCTTTTCAGAATCGCCCTTTTTGCATCCAGCCGCAAAGAGCGCGGCAATGGCAAGCGCCGAGAGCGCCGTCTTCAAGGTGTTCATGTCTGTTTCTCCTCTCTGGTTTCTCCTGTTTGGAATCGGCGCAGCCGTCTTACCTTGTGGCAAAGAGGCGGCGCGACCCGTCTATAGATGCGTAGTATATACAAATTGCATGCATACTTTCAAGTAAAATCTGCGCTTACTCCAAATACTTCTCGGCGTTCGCGGGGTCGAGGATGCGCTCGTACTTCTCCCTTTCGCGCTTCTTGAGACCGTACTTCTCGGCGTAGTACGGCGAGTCCGCATGGAGGCATACGGCATCCCTTATTATGCCGATGCGCTTCCTGAAGAACCGCCGCAGGAAGCCCGTTATCACCGCGTCCTCCATCCACACCTGCCCGCCGACATGCCCGTTGAAGTGCGTGCTCATCACGAGATAGTTGAAGAACGGGCGCATGAGCGAGAAATGGCGGCGCCTGAACGCAGCGCACCAGCCGCCCGCCTCGCCCTCCTCCACGACCATCGTCCGCCCGCCAACGATGCGTACGTCCTCGACGTACTTCGCGCCCTGAGGGCGCGCGCCAGTCGTCTTGTCGTCCACGACGACGTTCAGCGAAAGGAAGCCGTAGTCGCGGTAGACCGCCATGTAGTCGAGAAGGATCCGGTCGAAGCACGGCGGAAACTCGATGACGTCGTCGTCGAGATCTACGATGATGTCGGCCTTGAGCATGGGGAAGAGCTTCTTGTACGCGGCGAAGTGCTCGTTCCTGCCGTTGTACACGATGGTGAGATCATCGCGCGAGCGGTAGCGCTCGAGTATCTCGCGCGTGGAATCGGTGGAGCCGTTGTCCATGATGACTATCTGGTGCGAGAGCGCGGGGTCGAGAGACTTAAAGAGTTTTTCAAGGCACACCTCAAGCATCGGCGCCCTGTTCCACGTAAGCATGCCTATCGATATGTCGGGCTTCTTCATTCCGCCCCCTCCTGTCCTTTCGCAAGCGGCAGAAGAAGCGTGAACACGCAGCCATGCGGCACGTTAGCGCGCACGGAAAGCGAACCTCCCATCGCCGCAGCGGATTCGCGCGCATTGCAAAGCCCGATGCCGAAGCCGCCCTTGCCGCTTTCAAGCACGGTCTTCGCGCGGTAGTACCTGTCGAAGGCGCGGCGCATTTCGTAAGCCGCCATTCCCGGCCCCTCGTCGGCGAACTCCACCCGCGCCATTCCGCCGTCGAGCGAAAACCCTACCGTCACCTTGCCGAATGGAGCCGCGTACTTGAGGTCGTTGCCAAGGAGGTTCCATGCAATCTGCACAACAGCCGTCCTGTCGGCCTCGACGAGAACTCTTCCCTCGCCCTCGAACGCAACCTCGCCCGACGCCTCCTCCGCGTAGTCGGCGGCGAAGAGCGCATACGCCTCGCGCACCGCCTCCACGACGTCGAACACCTCCTTTGCCGGAGCGGGCCGCCTGCCGCCAAGCCGCAGAAACGCCTTTAGGTTCTCGACAAGCCGCAGCATACGCTCAACAAGGACCTTCGCGTCCGCATCGCTTCGCCCGATTGCGCCGCGCATCCCGACAAGAGGCGTCGAAAGGTCGTGCGCAGTCGCCGCGAGGAAGTCGTCGCGCGAGCGCACGTAGTCAATGAAGAACTTCGCGCCGAGGAACGTAATGACAACGAGCACAAGCAGAAATACGGGCACGAACAAGTAGAACGTGAGCGCGTAGTCTCGCTCCTCGATGTTGGTCCACCGTGCGTATACCGTCTCGCCGTCCCGCTCGCCGACTCCACGTGCCCAGACTAGCCGCCCTCCATCGGCGGCCCTCCACCCCCACATGTCGCGGCGCTTCGTGCCGCTCTCCGGATTCCAGTCCTTCCACGACATGTCTGCAGGATATTCGCCGAACTCAGCCGCTCCACTGACGATGCCCCTTCCACGCTCCCAGGCGAAGTCGGCCTGGGACGGGTCGTCGCGCATGGCCTTCGCCGCACGTTCGGTGGCGGAATGTACACGTGCCTTTTCCTCTCGCACGATAACGGGGACGTCCACGAGAAGAAACCGTATTCCCAGAGCCACCACCACGACGGTCGGCAAGCTCAGTGCAACGACGCTTCTAACGACTCGTCCGCTGAGACCTTTCATCTCAAAGCCCCATCAGCTCCCTTGCCTTTGCAAACTCGGCGGAAAGGTCGATCTTGCGGTTCCCGTCGACGTATCCCTCGCGCCTGAGGTTCTCGACGAACCGACGGAACTTGTGGGGACCTGCCTTCAGGTTGTCGAGCGCGACAACCTCGGCGGAGCCGAAGGTACACGCCTCTGAAAGCATCCCCGTAGACTCCGCCGTGACGTACAGCTTCTTCGCAAGCTGCACAAAGGCGGGAATCGGGTTGAAGTGGTCCTTGGAGTAAATAAGCTTGTATGCCCAGGGGTAGGAGTCGACAACCGCCTCGACATCCGGCGGGGTTCGCCGCGAAGTGGTAACGCAAAGCTCGGCGCCCTTGTTCGCGGCGAATATCTCGTCAAGCCGCGCCTTCATCCACTCGGCCGTCATCGTCGAGCACTTGTTCGGCCCGCCAACGATTACTCCGACGAGATTCTCCGTCGCGCCTTGATAGCGCTCCTTGAACGCGGCGACGCCCTTCTCGTAGAACGCCGCGTCGCTGGCAACGAGGTTTGCCGGAATCTCCACGACGTTTGGCCTCTTCGCGGGATTGTCGAACGACGGCGCGAGAATGCAGTCAAAGCCAGCGAGAGAGTAGCCGCGTGGATAAAGGACTACGCCGCACTTCGCGCCAAGATTGTTCGCAAGCGACTTTGCCGCGTAGAACGTCCCCGAGCCAGTGCCGATTATGGTTGGGTGGTTCGGTGGTTCGGTAGTTGGGTGGCTGGGTGGTGATGAGTGATGAGTGATGAGTAACGAGTGGGGGAGTGGGAGAGTGGGAAAGAGGCGAAGGGTCTTTATGCCGACGAAGTCGAGGAGGTAGCTGAGCGCCTTGTGAAGCGGGCTCTTGAACCTCACCGGCACAAGCTCGAAGTCAAGCCCCAGCGCACGGGCGAACGCCCTGGACTGGTTCTCGTGGCCGGCCTTGCCGTCAGTTAGCAGAATGGCTTTCATGTTGCTTTTCTGTAGCCTCCATCATGTCTGAACCAATCAATCGCGCCCTCGCGGTCAGTGAAGACGCCGTCGAGCTGCGCCTCGTACGCCTTTGCGAGAATCCTGCCAAACTCGGGCCCAGGGCGCATCCCTGCCGCGAGAAGGTCTCGGCCCATCAAGAGCGGCTTCGGCGCGGAGTCGGCAACCTCAAGGCGCTTTGCCTCCGCAAGAAGCCACTCAAGCGGCTCCGTCTCCGCCTTGAACGGCGGCCTCCCCGCGTCGTCCGCCGTGCAGACGCGCACGAGCCTGTCGATGCGCTTCACCTTCGCAGAGAGCCTCCGTATCGCGCCCTCGCGGGCCTTGGATTTCCAGAGCGCGTATGGCCGCATGTGGCATTCGACAAGTGGGAGCACTTCGTCAATGAGGGCCCTCTCGCCCAATATGCCCTCGAGAAACGCCCTCGCGGGAGCCACGCCCTGTTCGTCATGGCCGAGCGAGCGTATGCGGCCGACAGACCTGTCGAAGAAGGAGCATTTCGGCTTGCCGAGATCGTGGCAGAGGACAGCGAGGCCGACAACGAGGTCTTCGTGACTGTCACCGGTGCGCCTTTCGGCAAATGCGTCAAGGCAGCACTTCGTGTGCTCCCATACGTCGCCCTCCGGATGCCACTTTGGGTCCTGCCGGCAGCCGACAAGCGCCTCAAGCTGCGGATAGAAACTGATCCAACCGGTGGAGCGCAGGAACTCAAGGCCCTTTGATATCCTGACGCCCTTCAGGAGAAGTTTCGTCCACTCCTCCTCCATCCTCTCGGCGGCAAGCCCCTCAAGCCCGATGCCGCGGCATATCTGGATTGTCTCGGGCGCAGGCTCGAGGTCGAAGCGCGCGACGAACTGCATTCCCCTAAGAACCCGCAAAGGGTCCTCTACGAACTTCGGGCTTACGTGTCGGAGAACTTTCGCCTTGAGGTCGGCGATTCCGCCGTTCGGGTCTATGACCTCGTCAGTGAGAGGGTCGAGGTATATGGCGTTTATCGTGAAGTCGCGCCTGAGGGAAGCCTCCGCGACGCTGAGCGAGGGATCGGACAGGACGGAAAAGCCGCGGTGCCCGATGCCGCTTTTCGATTCGCGCCGCGGCAAGGAGACGTCGATGTCGACGTTCTTGAGCTTCAGCACGCCGAACGAAACGCCGCAGAGCGAATACGGATGGCGCTCGCCTACAATGCGCTCGAGGCGTTCGGCGGGAATGCCGAACACCTCGATGTCGATGTCCTTCGATTCAACGCCGAGAAGCCTGTCGCGGACGCAGCCGCCCACCATGAGCGCGCGCCCGCCCGCGTCCCTCGCGGCCGCAGCGATGTCGGCCGCGACGGAACGCGCAGTATCGGCGGTGGACGCCGTCGTCAGACTCCCGAATAGGAGACGAAGCCGCCGTCGACGGGCAGCGTGACGCCGGTGATGAACGACGCCTCGTCGGAAATGAGGAAGCGCGCCGCGCCGTGCAGGTCGGAGGGGCTGCCGAACTTGCGCATGGGGGTCTTCGCGATCACCTTGTTGCCGCGCGCAGTCAGCGTCTTGCCGTCCTTCTCGAGCATGAGGAACCTGTTCTGGTTCGTGATGAAGAACCCCGGCGCAAGCGCGTTCACCCTGACGCCCATCGGGGCGAGGTGGGTGGCGAGGAAGCGCGTGAAGTTCATTATGCCCGCCTTCGCCGCGCCATACGCCGCGACCTTCGTAAGCGGCTGGTAGGCGGCCATCGAGCAGAAGTTGAGCACGCTCCCGCCCTTCTTGAGCATGTCCCTGCAGAACACCTGGCAGGGGAGGATGGTGCCAATGAGGTTGAGCTTGTTCACGAACTCGAAGCCCTCTGGCGCGAGGCCGAAGAAGGTGTCTTCGAGCTTCACGCCCTTCGTCATCTGCTCGGCGGCCGTCGTGCCCTTCGGGTGGTTGCCGCCCGCGCCGTTGATGAGAACGTCGATGCGGCGGAACTTCTTCAGGACCACCTTGCGCGCGGCCTCGAGCGAGGCGCGGTCGAGCACGTTCGCCTCGACCGCGATGCAGTCCTTGAGGCCCTTCTTCGCGAGCTTCTTGACGAATGCGTCGGCGACGTCCTTGCGCAAGTCGAGCACCGCGACCTTCGCGCCGTGCCTGAGGAGGTCCTCCGTCATCGACGAGCAGAGCACTCCGGCCGCGCCCGTGCATACGATGACCTTGCCCTCTACGCCCTTGTCCGTGACAACCTTCATGATATCTTCCTTTCGTTTGTTTTGGATTGAATGCAGAAATGACTATGCGTTGAACCGCTCGCGGTCGATCCAGAGCCCGAGCGCCGGGTTGGGGATGAAGTACACCTCCTCGCCGTCGACCTTGTTGTAGCCGTACTCGAGCTTCTTCGGGTCGTACTTCGCGGCCATCTCGTCGTAGTCGCCGGAGAGGAACCCGACCGACTCGATCTCCTCGCGGGTTATGTTCTTCACGCAGTAGCGTATCGAGAACCTCCCGTCAGAGGAGCCGTGGATGAGGTGCGCGGCGGCGCCCATGTTGGCCCTGAGGTCGTCGGCCTCGGGCGAGTTGAACACCTCGAGCGTGTGCATGCGCCCGCGGTAGCCGTACTTGCGGATGAGCGCGTCGACCTTTGCGTCCTCGCCGAACTGGTGTACGCCGGGCGCGAGCACGATGAGCTCGCCGCCGTCGGCCATCGCCATCCTCGTGCGGTAGATTGCCTTGTTGCCGAGCCACGTCGACGTGAACTCCGACGGGTCGAGGTAGACGACGCACTTCCTGATGCCGTGCTCCACGTAGTCGATGTTCTTCTCCTGCGCGAGCTTCACGGCCTCGGTGAGGCAGTCGCGCCCCTCGCCGATGAAGATGCCATGGCTCCTTATCCTGCCGCCGGGCGCGGTGTTGACGGTAAGCACCCAGAGTATCGGGCGCTCGGCAAGGCAGTGCTCGAAGGCGTAGTCGAAGAGCTCCCTCACGGGCGTGTGGTCGCGGCCCATCGCCTTCTCCATGCCGCAGACCGCCCCTATCATGTGGGACTTGTTGATCATGTCGGCCCCGCCAATGCCGACGAAGATGTTCTTCGCGTGGTTCGCCATGCCGATCACCTCGTGCGGCACGACCTGGCCCGGGGAAATGACGATGTCGTACTTCGGGTCCATCAGGAGGCGGTTCACCTCGATGTCCACGGGGTCCTTCCAGAGACCCTCCGTGATGCGCTCCACTTCGGCCGCAGGCACTTCGCCAAGGCGCACGACGTCGGTACGCCAGTTGTGGCAGATCATCTTCGAATACGGGATGTCGCCGAACATCGTCCGCCACTGCGTCTCCGAAACCGGCACATGCGTGCCGAGCGCGGGCAGTATGTCGACGTTCGCGCCCCTCTCCGAGAGAAGCCGGTAGAACACCTGCGTGATGAAGCCGGCGTTCGAGTGGAAGCGCGTAAAGTCCGGCGGGATCACGAGCGCGTTCGACACCGGGCCCTTCGCGCGCTCCCATCCCGCAAGCGCGTCGGCGAGGAAGCCGGCTATCTCGTCGTTTGAGAAGCCTTCCCCGCCGGGCGCTACGTGAAAGAGGTTTTCGGTCTTCATCGAGACCGCCGCCTCACTTGAAGAAACGGTTGTAGAGGCCCTCGAAGCCGGCGCCGTGGCGCGCCTCGTCCTTGGCCATCTCGTGCACCGTGTCGTGGATCGCGTCGTAGCCAAGCTCCTTGGCGCGCTTGGCGATCGCGAGCTTCGCAGCGCAGGCGCCCTGCTCGGCGTCGGCGCGCATAGCGACGTTCTTCTTCGTGGAGTCGGTCAGCACCTCGCCCAGGAGCTCCGCGAACTTCGCCGCGTGCTCGGCCTCCTCGAAGGCGTAGCGCTTGAACGCCTCGGCGATCTCGGGGTAGCCCTCGCGCTCGGCCTGGCGCGACATCGCAAGGTACATGCCCACTTCGCAGCACTCGCCGTTGAAATGGTCCTTAAGACCCTGCGTCACCTCGGCGTCATCGACCTTGCCGTCGCCGATGCCGTGCTGGCAGGCCCAGGTCTTCTTGCCTTCCTCGGCCTTTTCCTCCTTGAACTTCGACCCCGGCACTCCGCACTGCGGGCACTTCTCGGGGGCGGAATCTCCATTGTGCACGTATCCGCACACAGGGCATACCCATCTCTTCATGGTTTAACTCTCCTTCTTTTTTTCTTGCGTTTGCGAAATGTCAGGCTTCCTCGAACTGGTCCTTGCCAACGCCGCAGAGCGGGCACGTCCAGTCGGCAGGAAGGTCCTCGAAAGCGACGCCGTTGTTGTTGGCCGGGTCATAGACGTGGCCGCATACCTTGCAGATGTACTTCTTCATGTTTGCTCCTTGTGCTGTGGTTAAACTTGAAAGCCTACGCCATTATCTCGCCGGCAAGCGCCTCAAGCGCCTTCTCGGTTTCCGCCGTAGGCGCCCCCTTCACGGTGACGACTGTCGGGCAGAACTCGATGCCTTCTGAGCCCGCGAACATCGCGCGCATCCCCTTCGCGGCCATCGGCGCCCAAGTGCCGTTCTCCACGAGGCCGATCTTGCGGTTCCTGTAGCCGCGGACGACGAGATGGTCGATGAACTCGCGCATGAACGGGAAGACGCCCGTGTTGTACGTAGTCGTGGCGAGAACTATCCGCCCGTAGCGAAACGCATCCTCGACCGACTCGTACGTGTCTTCGCGCGCAAGGTCTGCGATG
>JAEEGL016099622.1_pt1 | contig 10645 bp, 6 predicted proteins | sample 9134231 | NCBI WGS metagenome assembly JAEEGL01 (sample SAMN16246548, study PRJNA631951) | gut metagenome | biome: gut microbiome; feature: rumen; material: fiber-attached | host: Bos | place: Iran: Karaj | collected 2018-10 | reverse complement strand
CCTGCTCGGCATCTCCTGGGGCGGCCTTCTCGGTCAGCTCGGTACCGCCATCATCGGTGCCGTCGTCATCCTCTGGATCGCTTCGCTGATTAAGAAATAAACTATGGAGCAGTTCATGCCCCTAATATATAATAAGGTGTAACACTCAAACATAAATGCGTATGATGACATAGTAAAGACAAAATAAAGACAAAAGACAGGAACGTCCACTTTTGATTCTTGTGTTCCGATAATTGGGGAATTAGAAGAAGCATTCAAGAACTAAAGTAGATTGTTCACGCCGATGGCGTGGGCATTTACTCGTTTAAGAATGCAAGGTTATCCCCAATACCTCGGAATACGTAGACGACGTAAAGAGTCCACGTTTTTTATTTTCAATACAAATTATAACTAAAATACAAATAATTATGAAATTAGTAATTTCCATCCTTTTGGTCATCCTGCCTTTAATGGCAAATGCTGTAACTGTTGAGGTTGACGGTATTAATTTCAATCTGATAACCAAAGATAAAGCTGCCGAAGTTAGAAGTAAATCGTCTGGTAAGTATACAGGGGATGTCATAATACCTTCCAAAATTACTTATGAAGAAGTAGACTATGATGTTACAAGTATCGCTATGAGTGCTTTTTCTTATTGTTACGGACTTACCTCCGTGACCATGCCTGGCAGCATAATCTCAATTGGGTCAAGCGCATTCTCTGGCTGCACCAGTCTTCAATCCGTCAGTATTCCAAATAGTGTCAAAGAGATAGGTAGTACGGCCTTTTCTGATTGCAAAGGTTTAACATTCGTGGATCTCGGTAATGGTGTGACTTCGATTGGAAATTTTGCATTCAATAATTGTACAAGTTTGACTACAATCATTATTCCAAACAGTGTGCAGAACATAGGGAATAATGCTTTTTATGGCTGTAGTGAACTGACTTCCGTCACTATCCCCAATAGCGTTACTAATCTTGGTAAATCTGCTTTCGCTCTTTGCAAGGGTATGACTTCAGTGGTAATCGGTAATGGCTTAACCTCTATCAGCGATCAAACTTTCTATAGTTGCTATGGTTTGATATCCGTGGTTATTCCAAACAGTGTAAACTCAATTGGAGCTTATGCTTTCAATGATTGTACGAGTTTACAATCTGTAATTATTCCTAACAGTGTGACAATTATTGGAAATGGTGCTTTTTCAAATTGCAAAAGCCTGACTTCAGTTGATCTTGGAAATGGTGTAATATCCATCGGCAATGACGCTTTCCATTCATGCAGTAATCTGCCTTCTATTACCATCCCCAACAAAGTGACGGAAATCGGAAGTAGTGCTTTCTATGGATGTAGCAGTCTGACTTCTATCACCATCCCCAACAGTGTTACTAATCTTGGTAAATCAGCTTTCGCTCTTTGCAAGGGTATGACTTCAGTGGTACTGGGTAATGGCTTAACATCTATCAGCGATCAAACTTTTTATAGTTGTTATGGTCTAATATCCGTGGCTATCCCCAACAATGTAACATCAATTGGTCAAAGTTCTTTCAACGGATGTTCAAGCCTTCAATCTATCATTGTTCCTAACAGCGTGACAAATATCGGCAGTCTCGCTTTTTCTAATTGTGCAAAACTTGAAGACGTTTATTGTTTAGCCGATAAGTTATCTGTCGAATCTTCGGGCAGTGAAGGGATGTATATAAATCCAAATGCATTCACTTCTTCCCATCCTGAAAACATACTTCTTCACGTGCTTGAGCCATATATTGATGAATATGGAACTATTGAGCCTTGGAAGAACTTCAAGAATATTGTAAGTCACGTGTTGGGTGATTCAAATGGAGATAAGAAAGTAGATGTCGCTGATATTGTAGAGATTATCAACTATGTTATGAATATTCCATCAGAGAAGTTTGACAAGTTCTCTGCAGATGTTAATCATGACTATCATGTGAATGAGGAGGATATAGAGCTTATTGTGAAAATAATAATGGGTATTGAATAGAATACAAAGTAGTGGCAGCCAAGTACAGAATGGCCGATACTAATATGTTTCATTTGATTTAACTAAAATAATATGGAAAGAAGAATAATCATCTTAACATGGCTTTGCTTTTTTTCTCTATCAATTTGCTTGGCCAAAACAACAATTACCATTAATAATGAAGAATTAGAGAAAACTCCATATAAGATAGAGGCTATAGGTATCAATCTTAGAGTTATTTTTGATGATAACACGTCAATAATATCCAGAATGGATGATACGATTATAAGGTTTGATGATCCATCAGGTATAAAGACCATTGAGATTCCTGAATACTATAATTTCAAGAAAAAACTTGGGAGTGTTGTTCAAATTGACGGATTTAATGATGGAGATTTCATTCATCTATATTCTGGGAATGGTGTTCTGCTCTTCTCTACACGTTCAGAAGGAACATCTCTAACGCTTGACATAAGTGGGTATACAAATGGCATATATGTTTTGAAGATAAATAATAAATCCATAAAGTTTACGAAATGATGAGGTGTTTACTATTGTCTTTAGTACTATCATGCGTGGTCAACAGCATGGAAGCACAGAAACGTACAATTGATATTGTAGAGAAAAATGGTTCCGTACAACATATTAATTGGGATAATATTAGCCATATTGAATTTTACCCTGACGACTCGTTTCTTTTAAAGTCTGTCGATGGTACAAGTACCTCGTATAGTGAAGGTATAAAAGGTATAATTTTTAATTGTGAACCTGAAAACGAATTCGTATCACCTATTGGGGAATGGGAATTTGTTTCCATAAACGGAATGACCGAATGGGATAGGACAACTTCGGATTTGCTGCCAGGGGATAGAATTCAGATTTGTTCAAACGGAAGGATATATGACAAATGGGATGAATTTGCGGTTTGGAAAAAAGGCGGACCATATGCTCTGTCTGACTCAGAGCCCCACCTTGTTTATTTTACAATTAAAATATGGGAACTGACTGATCAAATATTCAATTTCGATATTAAACTATTTGGACTTACTGCAAATATTGTATTGAAGAGAGTGTCTAATGAAGACCGAACAGAAAATCCTTTCATATTTGATGATGATGATTCCCATAATCCAATTAAAGAAGATGAATCGGAGTTTGTCCCCTGTTTAAATTGGGACTGTTCATCGGAGGGTGTAGAGGAATATATGAAACAATACCAATGGACAAAGGAATCAGAGGGCAAAGGATCTATTAAATATGTCAATATTGATGAAACCAAAGAGGTATATTATTATTTCTCTCAAGATAGTCTTGGGATGGTGATTGGATATTTGAAATACTCAGAGAAAAAGTTACAGGACATAATCAATACAATACAAGAAAAGTATGGAGCCGTATTAGATGAAACTGTTTCATTTGAAAGATATGGTGCATACTATTATTTCAATGGCGAGGCAATACTTAATGGAGAAAAATGTAATATTGAGGTAAGGACAGATAAGAAGAGCAATATTTCTATATCATATTACGTTATATAGTATAGTGTGAGCTCAAGGAGTCAGTGAGTTCTTGAGAGATTTGATTCGGCCTCTGTCACTTATTGGTGATGGAGGCTGAAAACTATTTTATAAGTCATAGACGTATCAGCTGGTCTGCGATTGTTTGTGATTCTGTATGGCCGAAATGTGTATGTGATTCATTTCTAATTACTTATGTTAATGATTGGCTTATAACGTCACTTTAGTAGTTAATATATTGATTATCATTAATTTAGATAGTGACGTTATACTTTTTAATACGTCACCTTAATGTCACTATTTGCTCAAATTATGAATTTTATTGACTGCTTCCATCGTTTTTGCTATATTTAAAGTGATAGAAAGGATAGTAGTTTGTCATAGTTTACTTAGCCTAAACTATTAGTTTAGGCTAAGTAAACTATTAGTTTTTTCTATATAAACTGATAGATCAGACTATTTGTGCTAATATTAAACTGACTTATTTCCAATGGTTTATAGAATATTTAGCTTGCTTTTAGTGCTGTTTTTTGCCAAACAATTCCAATTGGTGACGATTGAGTGACGTTTAATTACTTATAACGTCACTATTTATCTATTTGATACTCAGTAAGAAAAATTCAAAAGTGACGTTTTATTCAATTTTTAGATTCTTTTCTATATTAGACATCTTTATCGGCTATCACAAATAAGTAAAAATAGGCGACATATTTGGCAAATTTGCCGATATAGATGGATGACATTCTTTTGAACAGCTTTTGTAGATGCTTGAAAATCGAGTCGAAAATAATCGGCTGATTACTTGTTTTATTCATTTCTTTTTCATATCTTTGCAGCAGAGTTGCTGAAACAATTTATGTATAACATAAAAACGAACGGATGATGAAGAGGATAGTGGCGATATTGGTATGTCTGCTGTTGACGGCAGTAGCTGGTTTTACTGGTAATTTGTTTGGCGATGCCAATGGTGACGGACGGGTGGATATGGCTGACGTGGTGGCTGTGGTGAATGCCGCCATGGGTCATGCTCCAGAGATCTTTGATGAGGCTATGGCCGACATCAACGGCAATGGGGAAATTGATGATGAGGATGCCAGCCTGTTGGCAGAGAGCCTGTTAAACCCGCCGTTCGACCGCTTCAAGGCTCTTGTTGACGATTATGAGCGGGCCTTCACGCAAGGTTATCTGCCGATGAAGTATTCTGCCCGTTACCGTAAGCAGCAGATCACCTCGCAGGAGTTCAAAGCCTTATTGAAGACTGTTATGGAAAAGTATAGTCCGGAGTCAATGGACTATTTCAATAGGAATATCAGTGATGAAGATGTTCTGATTACCCGTGGCCTAGCATGTTGTATGGTGTACTATGTCGCTCGTAGTATCGGTGTGGAGACTCGCAATGTAACGGTTGAAACGGGCTGGCCGGAGGATATGTGGGATAGGGATTATTCCGATGATAGTTACTCCCTGGTATTACCATACCTGAATGAACTGGGTGAAGATGATTATCCTGAGGATAAGGGATGGCGCAGCAAGGGTTTTGGAGATTATCAGACTCCTTGGATGTGGAATTGGAGTCATATTTCTTTATTCTCAGACATTGAGGTGATAGCCAAGGACAAAGAGGCAATGTCTTTTCATTGGAACGACCCTATGACCTGGGAGGATGCTGTGCGTGCCATCACCCGACTCTATGACAGCTTTGAGCCGGAAATAGAGTATGCTGATCTCGATGATCCCCGTGTGACCATGCCGAATGCCGATATCATCACCTCGGAACTGATAGCAGAGTCCGCCAAGAAGGAAATACACGATATTGAAGACATGCCTCGTATCATTGGTGTCCAGTTGGGGGGTGGAGGTAATCAAGTCTTAGAGTTGTCTAAGCAATTCGGAACAACTGTCAAAGAGGTGAAAGAAATTGCTGACTGGGGATTCAACAGCATGCTTTCTACCTTCGGTTGGAAACATCTCTTTACTGACAACATGCAGGTCAAGTTGAGTGTCTTCGAAGCCTTGGATGCCATTATTGCCGCAGCGATGAAGTATGGTATCCACCTCAATCTGAGATCGTGCGCTATGCCAGGTTGTGGTGCATATTGCTCAGATGATATACGGGGTGATTACGTCATGGATAATGATATACTGAATGAGGAAAAACGAGAGAGATGCAGAGTCATCTGGAGAACGATCGCCACCAGATACAAGGATGTGCCGAACGTCAACCTGTCTTTCCAACCCATCTCTGAAATGATGGGATTTAATGACGGAAATAATGGCGGTCAGACATTTGAGCCGGAACAGGTGTTTGACTACGTTGATGTCATGGCGGATGCTATCAGAGAGGTAAGTCCTGAACGCTTTATTTATTTTGACGGATATATCTATGACATACCGGTCGCAAGTGATGTCATGACCCCTATAGCCTTGACGCAGTATCGTCACATGATGGATAAATACGACAATGTACTCCCGTCATATATACACATGGCTACGGCTTACGGGTTCTACGAGTATAACGATGGCGATGGTAATATCGATTATGCCCATCACTCAGTATGGGTACCGACATATCCCATCACCCTCTATGATGCTAATGGCTTACTCTTGGCTGGCGGAAATGACAAAATGACTATCGATGGCTGCCTGCCTAAGGGTGCGACGCTCGACTTCTATCTATCCACAGCATCGGATGGAACGGAAATTCAGATTTATGCTGACGACAAGAGTCTTTACGAGGAGACCATAGTTGGTGATCAAGTCTATCATGTAGGCTATGCTGCAGCATTCGGTGAGCAGTTCAGATCGAGTGACAAGAAGATTTCCGTCACTTTGGAAGATGATGCCCCAAAAGTGGTGTTCTTTGTAGGTAAGGGTGGCTTGAACTGGTGCGGTATCGAAGTGAAGTTGCCTGAGTCTTACACGGTTGAAAGATGGTGGAAACCTTCAGACTGGGATATTGAACTTGGGCTTGTTTCGCCGGAATTGAAGGGTAACTGGGTCAGAAAGCCTACGTCATCTGTTCAGATAGGTTCAACATACAATGACTGGCAAGATTCTGAGACAGGATTCCATATCACGATTAAAAACGATGTGACTTTCACCTCTGACCATTTCTATTCACGGGCCTGTAAGGAGGAAACAGAGAAGATGGTGAAGGATGCCTGCGGGTACTTCCCTCGCTGGGCCTGTCGCTTTGAAGATATTCTTGTCACAGATATGGCTGGTGCGCTGAACTACTGGGATGATACGATGGAAGTCTTTCAGCGGTATGGTGTGGATGTATGGGTATCTGCCCTCGGTCTCTTGTCTGAAGAGAATCTGGCTCCATTCCGTATCTGTGACTATGAGGGCGAGGACTTCGAGGACCATCACAACTTCAACGTGAAGCTTTTAAAGGTTCTCCAGAAGTATATGGACAAGTAATTTGTATACCTTATTATATATAAAGATGAGAAGACTACTGTTGATCCTGATAACGGCGATTCTGTGGTTAGGGTATTCCAAGGCACAGGTTTCCAAGGTGAATGTGACTATTGACGGCCCTGGTGTCGTAGATGAATACCTGATGGTAGATAAAGACGGAAAGAAACAAGTCAAACTGAAGGCTGTAACGAATAAGATTCTTGACGGTGTAACCTTCGATGGTTGGAGCGGTGATGCCTCAGGCAACAGTGAGGAATTGATTGTAGATGGAGACCGGCCTCTGAATATTCATGCGACGTTCATCCATCATCGCCCTACGAAAAAATATCCACTACCAGACTTGAATCTGCCAAACGCTGATGCCAGGAATTACTATATTGAAGAGAAATGCTGGGAGTTCCATAATCTTGTTGGATGGCGTGGATGCAGCTATATCCCTGTTGATTACAACCGAGACGGATACATCGATTTTATAGAGTTTGCCATGAAAGGTTCCTTTGGAACAGACAATCATCGTGAGAACGTGCGTTTCTGGCTGGCTAATGAAGATGGAACCTTCACAGAAGATCCGAAAAACGATGACAAGCTGTTGGGTACTGTCGCCACAAACCGTATCGCATGCCCAGACCTAAACGGAGACGGTTATCCTGATATATGCGCTTTTAATCCTGGTTACGATCGGGATGGCTCACACTACGATCACCCACTCATATTAATGAGTGATGAGACCTGTACCTATCATGAGGTGAGATACCCTGAACATGTACAATATTTCCATGGTGGCACAAGTGGTGACTTCAATAATGATGGGCATGTGGATGTGCTATTCTTGAGCATCAGCAATTTCTATGAATCGGTATTGCTGATCAATAAAGGAAACGGCATTCTGGAAGATACAGATATGCGCGAGGTCTTTAAATTTGATAAACTCTTTGCTCAATTCGGGGGAATCTCACCCATCTATACTGACTGTGAGTTCTGCGACCTTAACAATGATGGCTTTCTTGACTTCATCCTCAGTGGAAACGACTGGTTTGACAGTGACACTTATAATTCTCCTCCGATGGTGTTCTGGGGCGACGGAAAGACTTACAGCCCTGACCGTTCTGCCAGGCTTTTGGAAACACCCTATGGCTACGGCATCTCGCATAGTCCAGTTTTCTATGACTTAAACGGTGATGGTTTCAAGGAGATTGTAATAACAAAACTTGGCGATGGAACGTTTGGTGGTTCCATATTCTATAAAGATGTTATCCATCAGGTTTTTGAACTCAATGGAACAGAATTTGTTGACAAGACTGACCACTATATCCCTGTACAATTTGGAGCCAAGGAAACAATTCGTACGTGGTTTGAGGAAATTGATGGCAGAGTATTCATGTGCAATGGTGAGCGTGATGGCTTCGCCACATGTGCAGTTTCTCCAGGGTCATTCAAAGTATATGAATTGGTGGATGGTATCCTGAAGCCCGTAGATTATCCGACGAAGACAAATATTGAATCTTACGCTGAAGGCTTGGCCATCTATGCAGACAATCCGACTTTAGTGGATTTTATTTACTATGATGATGGCATCAATCCAAATGACGTGGGAGTGGCGTGGGGAGCGACCGAGCAATGGGACGGTTTGCCGTCAGGCAATATGTGGCGCATGGATCCCCATTACAATCACGGGGCTCACTTGGGAACTTCGTGTCTTCGCTGGAATCGGGACGGGCTTGACCCCAACAAAGAATATGAAAGCCAGTACATCTCATTCGGTTTTATTTCTGATATTGACATTCAGGAACTGGCCGATGAAGACTATTACTTGGAGTTTTACATCAAGAACAGCGACCCAGACCTGACACTGAATATCAGTTTCGAGTCCTATACGGAGGATGGAAATGGTGGTGTTGACGGCTCTAATAAGGGACTTCGTGCGACAATGAGCAAACGTAATGTCGAGGGAGGAACATTTACAGGAGAATGGCAGCGTGTCATTATACCTTTGTCTGCATTCGGTGGTGATGCCTCTTTCTCTAAAGTCAGGGATTTCGTCATCAGGATTGGGGATGGTGATTTCAATAATGAGTTCTATCTGGATGATATCCGTATTCGTAAGATTTCCAGTGTGAGTTTTGACGATTATGAGCGTGCCTTCGAGAAAGGTTATCTGGCTGCTAAATATAAAAATAAGGTACGTAAGTCACAAGTACAATCTCTGGAGTTCAAGGCGATGTTGGAATCGCTGATAGGGAAGTTCGCACCAGACTCTCTGAGCTATTTCAATGAGTATATCACGGATTATGACGAGCCTCTCACTCGTGGTATGGCTACCATCATGGCCTATTATGTGGCAAGAAGCATCGGGGCAGAGTACCAGAATGAAACCAATGACTTTCCTGAAGATATGTGGGATGGGGATTTCAATGGGTACTACGAGTTGTTGCCCCATTGGAACGACCCTGGAGAAGAAGACTATCCAGAAGGAATGTGGTGGAGAAGTACAGGCTTTGGTGGTTATCAGACACCATGGTTATGGAACCTCTGTCATGCCTCAAATTTCTCCGGCATAGAGGTCATCGCCTTGGACAAAAAGGCAAAAACCTTCCATTGGGACAATCCGCTGACGTGGGAGGATGCCATCTGTGCCATCACTCGCCTCTGTGACAGCACTGACCGTGAACCTGCAGTTGCTCTTGGTGATGCGAACAGCGACGGACATATCACTGAGGAAGATGCTAATGAGGTTGCCAATTACATCATGGATAAGCCTTCAAACAAATTCAGTAGCTATGCTGCCGATGTGAACTCTGATGGCGAAATCAATGCCGCAGACATCGTGGAGATTATAAATAATAAGGAGTAGTTGAAATAATAATCAAAGCGCTTGTGGTTTGGAAAATAATTCGTACCTTTGCAGGCGTGAAAAAGGAAATGGATTTAGAAAGATGTACCTTGGCGGTGTGCGAGATAGCACGACGGGCAGGGGAGTATATCAGGGAGGAACGGAGAAAGTTCTCCCTTGAGAGCGTGGAGCGGAAACATGCACATGATTATGTGTCGTATGTGGATAAAGGGTCGGAACGGCTGATTGTCAGTGCGTTGCGGGAGTTGTTGCCTGAGGCAGGATTTATCACGGAGGAACAAACCGCACAACGGGGACAGTCCCCATTGTGTTGGGTGGTGGATCCGCTGGATGGAACAACGAACTTCATTCATCAGTATGCACCGTATGCTGTGAGCATCGCACTGATGGAAGGGAAGGAGATATTGATCGGTGTGGTGTATGAGATTTGCGCTGATGAATGCTTCTATGCCTGGAAGGGCGGTGGAGCCTATTTAATGCATAATAAGTTGCATGTCAGCAGTCAGAAGATACAGGATGCGCTGTTGTGCCTGCAATTGCCTTATAATAGCGATGCCTATAAGCCGACGATTAAGCGATTGATAGATGCGTTTTATGGGAATGTGGGCAGTATCCGGATGTGTGGCTCGGCGGCGATGGCCCTCTGCTATGTGGCGGCGGGAAGACTCGACGGCTATGCTGAGCAGTATATCGGCCAGTGGGATTTTATGGCAGGCAGTTTGATCGTGATGGAGGCTGGCGGCTTGGTAACAGACTATGCTGGTTCTGAGGACTTTACGCAGGGCAACAGCGTCGTCGCCACCAACGGCGTGATTCAAGGGAATCTATTAGAAATTATTAATTCTAAGGAATCTGGGAATCAGGGAAATACGATGCAGAGCATCGTTGACAAT
>JAEEGL012761526.1_pt1 | contig 10645 bp, 10 predicted proteins | sample 9134231 | NCBI WGS metagenome assembly JAEEGL01 (sample SAMN16246548, study PRJNA631951) | gut metagenome | biome: gut microbiome; feature: rumen; material: fiber-attached | host: Bos | place: Iran: Karaj | collected 2018-10 | reverse complement strand
AGTTGGTGTAGGGTTGGTGTAGCGTTACATTATTGAAAGCATATACAAACCATATACAAACCATATTGAAAGCATATACAAAGCATATACAAAAGGTGAAAGGGGGGCATGTTCCTAAATTCCAGTTACAAGTGCAATGTGTGGGTGAAATACAATATTTGACCACAGGGTGCGTTATTAAAGGCATGAAACATATAGAGATTATCAACGGGCCGAACCTCAACCTCACCGGCAAGCGCGAACCTGAAGTGTATGGCACGACAACTATGGAGCAGTATCTCGACAGTCTGCGGGCGTTATTCCCAGAGGTGGAAATAACTTATTTCCAGAGTAATGTGGAGGGTGAGCTTATCGACCGCATACAGCAGGTGGGCTTCCGCTACGACGGCCTGATTGTCAACCTGGGCGGTTACAGCCACACCAGCGTGGCACTGCGCGACGCGCTGCTGTCCGTTCCCGCACCGAAAGTGGAGGTACACTTGAGCAACATCTTCGCCCGCGAGGAGTACCGCCACCACTCACTGGTCACCAGTGCCTGCCGCGGCATGGTCTGCGGCCTTGGCCTGCAGGGCTATGAGCTAGCAGTGAGAGCTTTCTTGTAGGCTAGTTGGGCTAGTTAGGCTAGTTGAACTAGTTGTTCTAGTTAAACTAGAATTCAAAAAAATATTTCTTTCCTGTGTAAGATTTCGCCACCTTGTACGACTACTTGGTATGAAACGCGAAACCGAACAGTTCAAAAACGACTATCTGCCCCTGCAACCTGCCATGCAACGCATGGCCGAAAGCATACTCGGCAATGAGGACGAGGCGGCAGACGTGGTACAGGATTGCTTCGTCACGCTATGGAACGACCGCGAGAAGCTGCGCCACGTGTTGAACCGCGAGGCGTGGTGCATCATGCTGGTCAAGCGCCGCTGCGTGGATGTCCTGCGCAAGCGCCGCCCCACCGTCGAAATCGACGAGCGGATGATGGCCGCCGAGGAGGAGAGCACCGCAGCCGAGGAGCGCATCAAGCTGGCGCTGAAGCTCGTCGACAGCCTGCCCGAACGGCAGGCCCGCGCCGTGCGCCTGAGACACTTCGAGGCCCTCGACACCCCTGCTATTGCCGCCCGCCTCGGCATCACCGAGGGCAACACCTACACCATCCTTTCACGTGCATACCAGAACCTTAAACAAATGATATTGAAATATGAAGAGCAATAAGAATAACATGGACCTTGAGCAGCTGCTCGCCGACGTGGAACATGCTGGTCGCGATGCACGCCGCCGCGAGCAGCTGTCCACGATGATAGATAACATGGCCGGAGAAGCTGGAAGCAGAAAGAATGCGCACGGCTTCTGGTGGTGGAGTGCCCGCGTGGCCGCCGCGGCCTGCGTGCTGTTCTTCATCAGCACCGCCATACGCATCTGGTTCATTCCCACCGAGTCGCATGAGCCTCTGGTGGCCGAGGTGGTAACACCCCCCTCCCCCCCTCAAGGGGGGACGGCTGGCACTGACAGAATTCCTCAAGGGGGGACGGCTGGCACTGACAGAATTCCTCAAGGGGGGACGGCTGGCGCTGACAGAATTCCTCAAGGGGGGACGGAGAGCCTCGCTCTGATCGACAGTACCATCGCTGCACCGGTCAGGCCTGTCGCTCCGCGTCGCGTGATAGTGCACCGCAACGTTGCGCCGACAGTCGAGGAAGAGACAGAGCCTATTGAGGAGGTGACGCTGCCCTTGATTGAAGAACTGATTGCCGAGGAGATTGAAAGTCAAGAGGTGGAGCCTGTGGAAGAAGCCGAAGAGTCCGCTTTGGAAACTATTGTCGCCCCTGTCGTGTCGGTGGCCTACGTCGAGCCTATCGCCGTGGCACAGGCCGACACCCCCCTACCCCCCTCAAGGGGGGACGTGGAGCAGCCACGCCGCAGCATCCTCGCCAGCCTGTTCCGCCAACCTGAACCCGACGACATGACCGGCACCGTATTGGCCTTCAGAATATTGTAGAACACAAAACATTAGAGATATGAAACGCATCATAATCATCACAATCGCACTCGGCATGGCTCTCGTCGCCAGCGCACAGTCCGACAGCACCTGCGCCGACACCACCAACCGTCATGCAATGAGAATAGACTTTGGTCTTTCGGCCAGTGCCACCATGTACGGCAATGGCAACGACCTCTCGCCCTACTACAGCAAGTACGGCTTCGGCCTGCACCTGCCGCTGATGGCGCACTACGACCTCTCGCCGCGCTGGACGCTCGCCGCAGGTCTACAGTACGACTTCATCTGGTCGCCGCTCTACTACCGCGTGGTGCCCACCGACGATGACAACGGCATCGACTTCCCCACCACACCGCAGCAGGGCACACAGCACGGACACGCCTTCCACGGCTATATCGGCATGCCGTTCAAAATAACATGGTCGCCCTACGCCAAGCGCCCCAACACCGCCTGGCTGGCCATCGACGTGCATCCTGCCTATGCCGTAACGCGCTATTTCTCGCTGAACAACACCTACATCAGCCGCAACGGCTCCAGCGTGTCGGCTTCGGGCGACGAGGATTTGGTGCGCGGCACAAGCCTTATGCCCTGGAAACTCGAGATCGGCCTCACTCTTGGCACCTCGCGGGTCGGACTGATACACGGACTGCGCTTCTTCGGCAACCTGCTGCCCACCTATAAGGACGCTGTCACCGGCGAGAAGATACACACCGTGGGAGTGACTTTCTTCTTTTGAAAATGAAAAATGAAAAATGAAAATAAAATGAAACAAACAGCACGCACCTTCAACAAGCCGCTCTTCAGCGCAATCCTCTTCTTCGGCCTGATGGCCACCGTCGGTATCGCCGCCGTGCATGCGCAGGATACCAACATCCTCATCTCCACCACCGGTCCCAATGTGCTGGGTCAAGGCAACATACAATGGAATAGTAGTCTGGAGTACTACCACTATGGCCACAACAGTGCCAACCTGCACTTCAACACCCACAGCTTCGGCCTCGCCACAGGCATGCGCTTCGGCATAGGCAACCGCGCCGAGCTGACCCTTGACCTCGCGGGAGCCTACAACACCTTCGACACCGCCAATTTTCACAACACCACCAGCATAACACCGGCTGTAGGTGCCAAGCTGTTGCTCTTCGACGGACGCGGATGGTTGCCAAAGACCAGTTTCTTCACCTATGTGGCCGCGCCAGTGCAGCAGAACGCCTACAACGAACGCTGGAACACCCTGGTGCAGCCCGAAATAGGTTTCCAGTTCCGCAACCGCCTCGGCAAGGGGTTCCTACTCGATTACTCGCTGGGCTACGCCTGGAACCGCTACTCTGTCGAGGACATCAACTTCATCAACCAGGTGCAGTATTCGCTCCACCTGCGCTGGATGCACTCCGACCGCCAGATGACCAGCATCGGCCTAAGCAACCGCAACAGCATCCACGCTCCCAGCGTTGACATTGAGACCCGCCGCCAGCTCACCGACGACCTGCAGCTCACCGCCGCCGCCAGCGTCGCCGCAGGCTTTGGTCTGGGCGTGGGTTTCTCCGACAGAATCCACGGTTTTGTCGGGCTCAGCTGGATGATAAAATAATTAGAACTTAACAATATCTATCAGGCGGACACCGTCGAGCCAAACGGCAATACAGCCGACGGCACCGAGCTCGCCAGCCTCGTCCCACGAGGCGATGGGCTGCAGAGTGATGGCATCAACAATCTCGAAGTACTCCGGCTCGAACTTCAGGCCATTGGGGCTGTCGTTGACCTCGTGGTACGAGGCCAGCGTATCCAGCACCCACTCCTTCACGTCGTCAACCTCCTCGTATTCGGCCATTTCGGCAGCCTGTTCGAGGGTGGCGTTGATGGCGGGAGCCATCTGTCGGGCTTCGGGCGAGAGGCGCATATTGCGGCTGCTCAATGCAAGTCCGTCGTCGGCACGAACGATGGGGCAGGGCACCAGTTCGATGGGGTACTTGATTTGCTCCAGCAGACTGCGGATGACGGCAATCTGTTGGTAGTCCTTTTCACCGAAATAGGCACGGCGGGGCTGTGCCAGGTCGAACAGACGGCGCACCACTACGGCGACACCGCTGAAATGACCCGGACGGCGCGGACCTTCCATCACCTCTTCGATGGGACCGAAGTGGTAGACCTCCTTCGGCTCACCGTCGGGGTACATCTCGTCCACCGTTGGCGTGAAGGCCAGCAACTCCTTGGCACGGCATTCGGTGCGTGCTATCAGGCCTTCTATGAGCTTGAGGTCTGCCTCGATGGTGCGGGGATATTTTTCAAGGTCTTCCTTGTTGTTGAACTGTATGGGGTTGACAAAAAGACTGACAACGACAAAGTCGTTTTCCTTCAGTGCACGCTCTATGAGCGAAAGATGTCCCTCGTGCAGGGCACCCATGGTGGGCACAAGGCCGATTTCCAGTCCTTTGGCTTTTGCTTCACTTACTGCTGCCTGTAAGTCGGCAGCCTTTGTTATCTGTTTCATCTTTTCAAGTTTTTAATTTTAAACCTTAAGCTTTAAGCAGGCTGACTATGTAGTCTCCTAAAACTAACCGCTCACAGCTCCAAATACCCTTTTCCCTGACGGACAAGCTCAATACCGTCGGAGCAGTCGACCACCGTAGAGGGTTCGGTGTCGGACAATCCGCCGTCGACCACCACGTCGACACGATGGCCAAAACGCTCGTTGATAAGTTCCGGGTCGGTGTAGTTCTCCACCTCGTCGTCGCCGTCGAGCGGACGCACCGAGGTGCATATTAGCGGCATGCCGACCTCTTCGATGATGGCGCGGGTGATGTCGCAGTCGGGCACACGGATGCCGATGGTCTTGTTGGCGTTTTGATAGTTGCGCGGCACCGAGCCAGAAGCCTCCATGATGAAGGTGAAGGGGCCTGGCAGGCTGCGCTTGAGCAGAGCGAAGGTGTCGCGGTCGATGGCGCGCAGGTATTCCGAAGCCTGGCTCAACGAGGCACATAGCATTGAGTATTTAGCCTGTTTCAAGCGGTAGCCTTTCAGCTGGGCAATGGTCTCGGCAGCCTTCTTGTGTTCCATCGAGCAGCAGAAAGCATACAGCGTGTCGGTGGGTAGAATAGCAGTGCCACCATCCTTCAACACATCTGCTACACGCCTGACATCCCGCACATTAGGATTGCCGTTATAGAGCTTTATAAACATTATTACATTAGTTTTTGAGGGTGCAAAAATACGAATAATCTGCAATATGGCAAAATAATTTCGCGGCGACGGCGTTAATAGAGACATGAAGAAGTTGTTGGCATTGCTTTCCATTGCGCTGGTCACCTGTATGGCCGGGGCACAAGATATTGATTTTGACAAGTATTTTACCGGTGGGACACTGCGGCTCGACTGCCTTCGCGAAGGCAACGCCGAGGGCGACACGGTGTGGGTGGAACATTGGATTGACCGCCAGTCGGATTGGCACGGCTCACGCACACAACTGACAGACCCCTTCGACAACGGCGACTACCGCGTGGTGATGCGCGACGCGGCGACCGGTGACGAGCTATACTCGCGCGGCTACAGCAACCTGTTCCGCGAATACAAGGACACACCCGAGGGCAAGACAACGGTGAAGCGCTTCGAGGAGGTGTTGCTGCTGCCCATGCCGCGTGGCAAAGTGCAGATTGCCTTGCAGAAACGAAACAAAGAGATGAAACTGTTCGACCAGATGGTTGTCGCCTTCGACCCACAGGTTCAGGAACTGTCTGCTGCCACGATGTCACCCGATGCGGTGCCATACGAGATTCACGGCGACCCCAGCGTCAAGCTCGATGTGGCTTTCGTGATGCAGGGTTTCGATGACGACACAGCCTACTTCAACAGCGTATGTCAACGCATGGTGGGGGTACTGTTCGGCAACGAGCCGTTCAAGAGCCACCGCAACGACTTCAACCTCTATTTCAAGCGAGGCGAGGCGGGCGTAGACTACAACGCTTTGGGTTCCGACCGCTATGCCATGACCTTCAACCTCTTCCAGCTGCACGACGTGCTGGGCAAGACACCCTGCGACCATATCGTCATCGTCATCAACAACTCCAAATACGGCGGTGGTGCCATCTATAACTTCTACTCGGTCAGCTCGCTGCACTCAATGGCCGAGATGGTGCTGACACATGAACTGGGACACGGCATCGGTGGCCTGGCCGACGAGTATGTCGACGAGGATTTGAGCTATGCCGACCTGCACCGCACTGCCTACGAGCCGCTGGAGCCAAACATCACCAACCTGGTGGACTTCGGCAGCAAATGGCAATCGATGCTCAAAAAAGGCACACCTGTGCCGACGCCCAACAACAATAAGACACCGCGCAACGAGAACGGCCCTCTCGGCGTATACGAGGGTGCTGGCTACTCGGCCAAGGGTGTCTACCGCCCAGTGATGCACTGCATGATGCGCGACTACGCTCCGTTCTGCCCCGTATGCTCAAAGCGTCTGGTTGAGGTCTTTAGCCTGTATACACGATGAGGAAACTGCTGACAGTGATTGTCCTGGCGCTTGTCGCCACAGCCCTTGTTGCCGGATGCAACAAGGAGGGATACCTCGACGAGCGTGAGGCAGTGCTGGCTTTCTCGACCGACACGGTGGCCTTCGACACCGTTTTCACCACCCTCGGCAGTACCACAAAGCAAGTGCGTGTATACAACCGCTCCGGCCGCGACATACTACTTTCGAGCGTCACCCTTGAGGGTGGCCGACAGAGTCGTTTCCGCCTGAACGTCGACGGCGACACCTCTATGGTGGCCCGCAACGTGGAAATCATGGCTGGCGACAGCATCTTCATTTTCATCCAAGCCAACATTGCACCCAACGATGCAACAGCGCCCTTCGTGGTCGAGGATGCCATCATCTTCGGCAACGGACAGCGGCTGCCGCTATCCGCATGGGGACGCAACGCCGTGTACCACAAGTGTGTATCTAGCGAAGGACTATACCTTCTTGAGTGCAGCGGCTGGGATCATTCGCGTCCACATATCATCTTCGACACGGCCGTCATCTACACCGATTCCATTCTTAACCTACTCGCCGGCGACGAGGTTTACATGGCCGACCGTGCCGCGCTGCTTGTCTATGGCGGTGGTAGACTCAACATCACAGGCACGCCTGAACAGCCGGTGCTATTCACCTCGCTGCGCCACGACGGATGGTACTCGTTCCTGCCCGGACAATGGGCGGCGCTGTGGTTCAACCCTGGCTCGCACGGCACACTGGACAATGTCGTTGTCGAGAAAGGCACCCTGGGCATTATCGCCGCCGACACCATCGAGCACCCCTCCCCCACCCTCACCATTCGAAACACCGAGGTGCGCCACATGTCGTACACCGGCCTGCTGGCACAAGGCGCCACCGTCGAGGTGGACAATATGCTTGTCTATCAATGCGGCACAGCGGCGTTGCTGCTGCGCGGCGGCGACTACCGTTTCAACCACACCACCGTCGGTGGCTACTGGAGCTACGGTGGACGGCAGAACCCCACCGTGGTGCTGAACAACTGGTACTTCGGCACCGACGGCGACCCCGTGCCGCTGGCCTTGAACCGTGCCGAGTTCACAGACTGCATCATCTGGGGCAACTACCACGAAGGCGAGCTACTGGAGCAGCAACTCGAAGGCACCGACTATAGCAGCAGCTTCATTCACAGCATAGTGCGCGGAGGCGAGTGGGACGAAGACCCGCTCTTTGTAGCCCCCGACTCGAACGATTTCCACCTGCAGGAAGACTCACCAGCCATCGGCATAGGCTATACGTTTCCAGGGAATAAATAACAAACAATATGTACGAATACTTTCACGGAATACTGACATCACTGGAACCGACGCAGGCCGTCATAGAGTGCAGCGGCGTGGGCTACCTGCTAGAGATAACCCTCAACACCTACGAGGCTCTACGACGTGCTGAAGGCGAGGATGTCAAGCTATACGCCCACCATGTGGTACGCGAGGACGCGCAACAGCTGTACGGCTTCAGCGACATGGCCGAGCGCGAGATGTTCCGCCTGCTCGTCGCCGTCAACGGCATCGGCAACCAGACCGCCCGCGTCATGCTCTCATCTCTCACCGTCGACGAGCTGCGCACAGCTATCCAAATGCAGGATGTCAAGAAAGTGCAGCGTGTCAAAGGCATCGGTGCCAAAACCGCACAGCGCATAGTCCTCGAGCTGGCCGACAAGGTCGGTGTTGTCGGCGGACAGCGGTCGATGCCTGGCAGCCAAAACACACAGGCCCGCGACGAGGCAATGACCGCCCTCACGATGCTCGGCTTTGCCAAGCCAGCTGTAGAAAAACTGCTGATGTCCAGCGACTGGAAGAACGCCGACGGCAGTGCCATGACCGTCGAGGACATTATCAAGGAAGGTCTGCGCCGACTTTAGAATTTATTCCGCAAGGCAGGACAGAACGCCGCGGCCGGACAGTAGCGGCAGTTCTCTGTCGACGGTGTTGGCGTGAAGGGCTGCTCGGGGTCGAGGAGCATGGAAATGATGTCGTTGAGCGATGATTCGAAGTCGGAGAGCATCGCCGCATCAATCTCCTCGCGACCATCCCACAAAGCCAGCCGTACCCCCGACTGCAGGTAGCGCAGGGGATAGATACCGACAAAACACTTCTCATTCACATTTTTGCATCTGGCGAACATCAGTGCATAGCTCATTAGCTGCAACCACTTGGCAGGCATGGTCTTGCCGGTGGAGTAGGCAATCTCTGACGGCTTGAGGCCACCGGTCTTGTAGTCGATGATGCGCAGATGTCCGTCTACGCGGTCGATGCGGTCCACGCGACCTGCGATAAGGTTGTACTTGTAGTCCTGTTCCAGGGCTACAATCTCAAGGCGGCGCCCATCGTCGATAAACTTGGCCTCGCGGTCAAGCAGGCGTCCCAGCTGCGTCAATGCCACCGAGCGCAGGAAACTGTTGCGCCCCTCGTTGCTGCGCCCACCACTCATCAGATGCTCCATCTCCTTATCCAACAACACCTCAAGATTGGCGCGAGCCTCCTTTAACGCCTGCACATCAACCCGACTGCCGACGAATGGCAGATAGATGTCGCGCAGCACGTTGTGTATCGTCTCACCCAACTGCGAGGCGTCGATGTCGTCGTCGAGAGTATCTTGCTCACGCAGACCCAAGACACTCATATAGTAGTATTTGAGCTGACACTCCAGGTATCGGCTCAATGCTGTCGGCGAGAAGCCACGGCCTGTGGCAATCTCGTTGAGTCGCTGAAGGGAAGCCTTTTTTAGTTCGGAGTTTTGAGTTCGGAGTTCGGAGTTTTGAGTTCGGAGTTCGGAGTTCGGAGTTCGGAGTTCGGAGTTCGGAGTTTTGAGTTCGGAGTTCGGAGTTTTGAGTTCGGAGTTATTGCTGCCGCACTCGGATAACTCCGAACTCCGAACTCCGAACTCCGAACTAGACAGCACCCAGTCGCGGACTTCGATGTTCTTTGGGTAGCGGCGCGCCAGCTCACAGCGCACCTGCTTAAGCAGACGGCTCTCCTCACCCTTGCCGGCACTCTCGGCATCGGAGCTGTAGACAAGATAAACCTCCTCGGCACGCTGCAACAGACGGTAGAAGTTATAAGCATAGACACTGTCACGTTCCTCGTATGTGGGCAGGTTGAAGGCACGCTTCAGCTCGTGCGGTATCAGGGTGGCGGCACTGCGCGCGGCAGGCAGCACACCTTCGTTGGCCGAAAGGAGGATGACACGGCGGAAATCAAGGTTACGTGTCTCGAGCATACCCAGCACCTGCAAGCCGGAGAGCGGCTGGCCGATGAACGAGATGCTGTGACGCTGGGCTATGCGGTTGTAGATGGTGGCCAGATTCTCGATGCTACGCATAAAGCCGTACTCCTTCTGAAGGTTGGCAAGGTAGTCTGTTACCTCGGCCAAGGCTCCAGCCGCCTGCCGCTCCTTTGGGTTGGTGTCCAGCCGACCCGACGCCAGCAGACGTGATGTCATCTCGCGAAGCAGAGCAATACAGTCGTCGGGAGTAAGCATCTCTTCGGGGAAGAGGTATGCTGCATCGGGAGCCATCTCGGCCACCTCGGCGGCTGTCACACGCACCATGCCACGCTCTTTCAGGTAGTTGTCATTGCCCAGCACTGCCGCCACATCAGCGTGGTAATAGCCACGTGCGTTGCGGCGACGGTGCAGTTCAAGCACCTTGCAAGCCATGGCGTGCAGCTGGCTGTCGGCATAGGCGAAGCCCATGGTCACGTTGACATTGTATTGGCCATCGGGGAGGCTTGCCAAGGTTGGTATCAACAGGCTCTCGTCGGCCAGGACAATGGCGGTCTCCTCTAGTGCGGAGTTTTGAGTTTTGAGTTCGGAGTTATCCGGGTGCGGCTGTATTAACTCCGAACTCTGAACTCCGAACTCCGAACTAGACAAGAGTTGTCCGGCGAACTTGCATTGCAGCACGTTCTCGGGGCATTCGACGATGGTGATGCGCTTGTTGCCGGTAGCAAAAAGCGACGTCTCGCGATGCGCCAGCTCGGGGAATTCGGCGCTGTGCTTGCGCAGGAAATATCCTGCCTCTTGCGTCTCGTCGTTGTAGTAGTATGAGTCGCCGTCGGTCAACAGATGACCCGTGCCGCTATGCACAAAATGACCTATTATTGTGCGCTCGCACTCCGACATTGCGT
>JAEEGL011979334.1_pt1 | contig 10645 bp, 10 predicted proteins | sample 9134231 | NCBI WGS metagenome assembly JAEEGL01 (sample SAMN16246548, study PRJNA631951) | gut metagenome | biome: gut microbiome; feature: rumen; material: fiber-attached | host: Bos | place: Iran: Karaj | collected 2018-10 | reverse complement strand
GCGAACACCCTCGAAGAGGCGAAGACCGCCGCCCGCGCCGCCGCCGAATGCCTCGCGGATCTCATCCTTTCGCACCGCTGAAACGCATATAAACGGGGCGGGAGACCGGCAACCGGTCTCCCGCCCTCTTATGATTTCAAATCAGGCGTTCGCGTTTTCTTCGTCGAACTGATCGAGATAGTTGAGGTAGTTCTTCAGAGCCTTGCGCGCGGCGGCGAGGCGGGATTCATAAAGGGAGACGAGGGTGTCGTAATTGACGCCGCTGCCGACGAAGCCTTTTCCGGAGCCGTTGGAGCCCGCTTTCTTGAAGATATCGCCGATTGAGCCGAAATTGAAGAAGATGATCGGATCGTAGAGCTTGTTTTTCAGCGCGAGATCGAGCATGATCACGGTCTTTTCATCGCGCACGAGCTGATGCTTCACCACCTGATCGAAAAAGGCGGGCGTGACGGTATCGCGCGAGCGGTAGCAGAGGGCGTTGAGGAAATAGGCGACCATTTCTCTGCCCGATTCAAAGCCCGCCGCGGCGGCGTCCTGCATGAGATCGACGGTCACGGGGATCCCGAAGGTGAAATTCGTGACGTTGGAAACGTTGGTCCAGTATTCCTCCTGCTCCTCGTTCAGCTTCGGCAGCGGGAGCACGCCGAAATTGAGGTCGTACGTGGAATAATAGGCGATCGAGGCAAAGTTCATCGCGTAGAAGCCGGCTTTCCCGGTGCGGAAATACGCGCCGTGATCGGAAACGTCGCGGTGCGGGGTCGTCAGAAGGGGCTTCAGCTTCGCCCAGGCGTCGAGGATATCGTCGCGCACGGTGGCGGGCAGAGAGAAGGTGCCGTCGTTGTTGCGGTTGCCGAGATAGAGGTGCGCCGCGGCGATCATGCAGGTGTTGCAGCCGTCCGGCCCCTGCCAGGCGAAAATATCCTGCCCCGGCGTCCAGACGCCGTCGCCGTCGAGATCCGCGATGCAGGCCTCGCTCATTTCATACAGGCGTTCCACCGTCCAGGTGCCGGCGAGGGCGAGCTCGGTGGGATCCTGCAGTCTGTTCTTTTCGATGAGATCCTGATTGTAATAGAGGACGTTGGCGGAGCGGTCGTCCACGGTGGAGATCTCGCCCGTCACGTAGAAAAGATGCCCCGCGATGCCGAGCCCCTCGTGGAGATTGTGATCCCACCAGTTCTTTTCGAGCTGAATGTTTTTCAGCGTGGTGAAATCCACCATGACGCCCGAGGCGGAGAGCGTGCGCAGATGCGTCGTCCTGCCGTAGAGGACGTCGTACACGTATTCGCCGGCGATCAGCGGCTCGCGCGCCGTGTTGAGGACGCTCGAGGTGCGGGATTCCGAAATGGTGCAGTTGTAATCCTTCTCGAAAGCGGCGTTGCGGGCGAAAACGGCGTCGTTGACTTTATCGCCGTTCAGGCCTTCGGAATAGATCTCGTTGGCGCGCAGGTGGTCGTAATCCGATTCCTGCGTCAGAAACGCGAAATCGTGGCCGCGCAGGTCGCGGATCTCAACGTCGTACACGTCGTTGGGGTCCGTCTGATCTTCGGTCACGTCCGCCGTCGCGACCGCCGTGACCGCGGGCTTTTCTCCGTTCCCGCAGGCGGTGAAAACGAGGGAAGTGAGCAAAAGAAGGCACAGGGCGAGGGCGGTCTTTCGTTTCATGGGTCTTTCCTCCGGTTCAGAAAATTCAAACGCCTCCGGCGCGGCTCGCGCGCCGGAGGCAGAGTCGGACGCGGGGGATCAGAGGTCCGCGTTCTCGTCGAGCTGATCGAGATACTTCAGATAATTGTTCAGGGCTTTGCGGGCCGCGGTGAGGCGGGCTTCATAGAGGGAAACGAGGGTATCGTAGTTCACGTCGGTGCCGACCGCGCCGGTCTTGCCTCCGGAGCCGCCGGAGCCGTCGGAGCCGGCGTCGCGGAAGATATAGCCGATGGAGCCGAAGTTGAAGAACACGATCGGATCGTAGATCTTATGCGAGAGCGCAAGGTCGAGCATCTCCACGGAGACCTCGTCGCGGATCATCTGGTGCTTCACCACCTGATCGAAGAAGGCGGGGGTGACGGTGTCGCGGGAGCGGTAGCAGAGCGCGTTCATGAAATACGCGACCATTTCCCTGCCCGATTCGAAACCGGCGGCATCGGCCATGTTATCGACCGTCGTGGGCATACCGAAACTGAAATTGGTGGCGTAAGAGCAGTTGGTCCAGTAGAATTCCTGCTCGGCGTTGAGCTTGGGTTCGGGAAGGATGCCGAAATTGATCGTGGTATCGTTGTAATTGAGGATCGAGCCGACGTTCATATTGTAGAACGCCGCTTTTCCGCTGCGGAAGTGGGTGCCGGAATCCGAAACGTCGCGGTGCGGGCTCGTCAGGAGCGGACGCAGCTGCGCCCAGGCGGCGAGGATGTCCTTCTTGACGGTGGCGGGCAGCGAGAAAACGCCGTCGGACTGCAGGTCGCCGAGATACAGGTGCCCCGCGGCGATATGCACGTAGTTGCCGCCGGAGGGAGACTGATAGGCGAAGGTATCCTTGCCGGGCGTAAAGACGCCGTCGCCGTCGTCGTCCGAAATGCAGGCTTCGCCGAGCTCATAGAGTTTATCGACGGTCCAGTTGCCGGCTTTCACCAGATCGAAGGGATTTTCAAGTTCGTTGCGCTCGATCATGTCGCGGTTGAAATAGACCATGTTCGCGCTGCGGTCGTCCACGGTGGAAAGTTCGCCGGTGACGTAGAAGAGATGTCCCGCGATGCCGAGCCCTTCGTGGAAGTTATGGTCCCACCAGTTCTTTTCCAGACGGATGTTTTTCAGCGTGGTGAAATCCACCAGAACGCCCGAGGCGGAAAGGCTGCGGAGCGTGGTCGTTTTGCCGTAGATCACGTCGTACACGTATTCTCCGGCGATCAGCGGCTCGCGGACCGTATTGAGGACGCTGTCGGTACGCTCTTCCGCAATGGTGCAGTTGTAATCTTTCTGAAGGGCGGAATTGCGCTTGAAGACGGCGTCGTTCACTTTATCGCCGGTCAGACCTTCGGAAAAGATCTCGTTGGGGCGCAGGTGCGCGGCGGTGACCTCCTGCGTGATGAAGAGAAATTCGTGGCCTTTCAGATCACGGATCTCATCGTCGTAAACGTCGTTGGGATCCGTTTTGTCTTCCGTGCGGATCACGGCGCCGGGATCCGCGTTCGTCTGCGCGGGGTCGCCGCCGTTCCCGCAGGCGAAAACGAGCGGCAGCACGAGGATCAGGCACAGGGCGAGGGTGAGAGCGGTCTTGTTTTTCATGAGTCGGTCCTCCGGTCGTATTTGAAATTGCCGTTCAGAAGCGTCAGACGGCGGTGTTATCATCGAGCTCGTCGAGATACTTGAGATAGTTGTTCAGGGCTTTGCGGGCCGCGGCGAGGCGGGCCTCGTAGAGGGAAACGAGGGTATCGTAGTTCACGTCGGTGCCGACCGCGCCCGCCGTGCCGCGGGAGCCGCCGGAGCCGTTGGAGCCGGCGTCGCGGAAGATATTGCCGATGGAGCCGAAGTTGAAGAAGACGATCGGATCGTAGAACTTGTTTTTCAGCGCAAGATCGAGCATTTCAACGGAAACCTCGTCGCGGATCATCTGATGCTTCAGGACCTGATCGAAGAAAGCGGGCGTGATGGTATCGCGCGAGCGGTAGCAGAGGGCGTTGAGGAAGTACGCGACCATTTCCCTGCCCGAAACAAATCCGGCGGTATCCGCCATATTGTCCACGGTGATCGGGATGCCGAAGCAGTAGTTGATGGCGCCCGAACAGGTGGTCCAGTGCTCCGCCTGCTCCGCGTTGAGCTTCGGCATGGGAAGGACGCCGAAGACGATGGTGGTATCGGTGTAGTTCAGAAGAGAACCGAGGTTCATGGAATAGAAAGCGGCTTTGCCCGCGCGGAAGCGGCTGCCGGAATCCGAAACGTCGCGGTGCGGGCTCGTCAGGAGCGGACGAAGCTCCGTCCAGGCGGCGAGGATATCCTTGCGGACGGTGGCGGGCAGCGAGAAGGTGCCGTCGGACTGCAGATCGCCGAGATACAGGTGCGCCGCGGCGATCAGGGTGTAGTTGTCGAAATCGGGGGAAAGATAGGCGAAAACGTCTTTCCCGGGGACCCAGACGCCGTCGCCGTCCGTATCCTCGATGCAGGCTTCGCTGAGTTCATAGAGTTTCTGCACCGTCCAGTTGCCGCTTTTCACAAGATCGAAGGGATCTTCGAGATCGTTTTTCTGGATCATATCGCGGTTGAAGAACATCACGATGGAGGAGCGGTCGTCCACGGTGGAAAGATCGCCGTTGACGTAGAAGAGATGCCCCGAAATGGCGAGGCCTTCGTGCAGGTTGTGATCCCACCAGTTCTTTTCGAGCCGGATGTTTTCGAGCGTGGTGTAATCCACGAGAAGCCCGGACGCGGAGAGCGTGCGCAGATGCGGCGTTCTGCCGTAGATGACGTCGTAAATGTATTCCCCGGCGATCAGCGGCTCGCGCACCGTGCCGAGAACGTCGCTCGCCCTCTCCTCGGAGAAGGTGCAGTTGTAATCGGTCTGGATCGCGGCGTTGCGCTTGAAGACCGCGTCGTTCACCTTATCGCCGTTGAGGCCTTCGGAGGCGATCTCGTTGGCGCGCAGATGGGCGGTGGGCGTTTCCTGCGTGATGAACAGGAATTCGTGCCCCTTGAGATCCTTCACTTCAATGTCGTAAACGTCGTTGGGGTCCACGTCTTCCGTCGTGCGGACGACGACGCCGGGATCTTCGCCCGTTCCGGTCCCGCCTCCGCCTCCGCAGGCGGTGAAAACGAGGGAAAGGAGCAGCACGATGCAGAGGGTCAGAGGGAGGGATCTGGTTTTCATGGAAAAACTCCTTCTCGGTTTGCGTCCCCGGAGGAACCGATGCTGATACGCATATTTATTTTATTGTATTTTCCACAAAAAGTCAAGACGCTTTTCGCGGATCCCCGTTATTTTATGCAAAAAGGAGACCGCTTTTTTTCGATACCGGAAAAAAGGAAAAAACTGCCGTCTTTTTTTGCGCGGCGTGCCGTCTATTTGAAGAAAAACGGAATAGGATAAGAAAAAAGACCGTTTTACGGCCGGTCGGGAGGGCGGATTTGGAGGCAAAACTCTGGCGCAAAGGCGCGCGGGATCTGATCCTCGCGGCGGCCGCGCTTTTTTCGTTCTGTTTTCTGGCGGAAAAACTGGCGTTCCTCTTCGTGCCGCTTCTGGCGGCGCTGGCGTTCTCGCACGCCGCGGGACGGAGTTTCAGGCGGATGCGGAAGGTGCGCCCCGCGGTGCGGAAAACGCTCGTGATCCTCATGCTGCTGATCTTATTCGCGCTCCTCCTTCTGGGCGGCATCCTTCTGGCGGACAAGGCGGTGCGCCTGGCGCGCGACGTGACGGAAGCGGCGACGCAGCGGATCCCCGAATGGGCGGGCGCGCTTTCCCGCCTTCTCGAACGGGCGGAGGGATTCTTATCGCGCCTTCTGAAACGCGAATTCGACGGCTCCCTTTCCGCCCTCCTGCCGGAATTCGCCAAACGGGCGGGGGAAAAGATCCTCTCGCTCGTACCGGAAGTGCTGGGCGGCTTCTTCTCCTCCGTGCCGCGGGCGCTGATCTCGGCGGTGCTCTTTCTCGTGACCACCTATTCCCTCTCCTGCCGCGAGAACGCGGCGCAGGATCTCGCCGCGCGCTTCCTGCCGGAAGAGAAGGCGCGGCGCTTCGCCGAGGTGGAGAGCGCCTTTTTCTCGTCGCTGGCGGGATTCATGAAGGCCTATCTGAAGCTCTTTCTCCTGACCTTCGCGGAAACGGCGGCGGGGCTTCTGATCCTGCGGGCGGCCAGGCCCCTGCAGGGGGCGTTTTTCGTGGCGCTCGTGGATCTTCTGCCCGTGTTCGGCAGCGGGACGGTCCTGATCCCCTGGGCGGCGATCTCCTTTCTCGGCGGAAGAACGGGCTTCGGCGCGGGTCTCCTTGTCCTTTACGCGGTGATCTTCGCGGTGCGGCAGTTCGCGGAACCGAAGATCCTCGGCTCCTCTCTCGGGCTGCACCCCGTTCTCAGCCTGATCCTCCTCGTGACGGGGCTCCGTTTCTTCGGCGTCGGCGGGATGCTGGCGCTGCCGCTCCTCGGCGCCTGTCTTTTGCCCGCGCTTTCCAAAAAAGGCGAAAAAAAAGAAAGACCCGGTCCTCCCTCCGAGGGGAAGACCGGATCCTGAACCGTCAAGCCTGTTCCGCGCCGGTTTCCTTGACTTTCGAAACCACGCGCTCGACTTTGCCGCAGCGCAGGCAATGCGCGCAGACGTACACTCTCTTATGGGTGCCGTCGACGTTGGCTCTGACTTTCTTCACGTTGGGCTTGAAAGCGTGATTGGTCCTTCTGTGGGAGTGGGACACTCTCTGACCGAAGGTGACGCCCTTTCCGCAAATTTCACATTTTGCCATGATCGATACCTCCAAAAATGGGTTGAATGTTATTTCAGCTGGCTGCGCCGGCGGTCGAATTCTGCTCGGCGGTCTGATTCTGTTCGGCGGTGTTCTTTTCGGCGGTCTCTGCGGCCGTCGCAGCGGGAGTTTCGCCGGTCTCTTTCACTTCGCCCGTCTCTTCCGTTTCGGCAGTCTCGACGGCGGAGGGCGTATTGCCGCTGTTGCCGGAAGAGGGTTTCAGTTCCTCATCCGAAGCGCCCTGCAGGATGTGGATGAACAGAACGAGCAGAACGAAAACGATGGAGACGACGGTCGTGATCTTCGACAGGATCTTATCTTTCGTTTTGCCTTTGGCTTTGCCGAAGAAGGTGTCGCTGCCGCCGGCACCGGAAATGGCGCCGGAGAGGCCGTCTTCTTTCCCGCTCTGCATGAGGACGATGACCGTCAAAAGCACTGCCAGAACGATCATTATCACGCAAAGTACAGTTACCATAACTCTCTACTCCTTTGATCCTTAGTCGCTGATGTAGGGCAGGACGGCGATCTGACGGGCGCGTTTGACGGCGGTGGTCAGTTCTCTCTGATGCTTGGCGCAGGTGCCGGTCACGCGGCGGGGCAGGATCTTGGCGCGCTCGGAAATGAATTTACGGAGCTTGTTGCCGTCGGTGAAATCGATGAAGGTGGCTTTTTCGGCGCAGAACGCGCAAACTTTTTTCTTTCTCTTGGGTCTGAACGCTTTTTGTTCTTTATCCATGGTATCCTCCGATTATTTGATTAGAAAGGAAGGTCGTCGTCGGTGCTCATTTCTTCAAACGAGACGTCCTTCGGGTTGGCGCCGTAAGGCGCGGGGGCGGCGGCAGCGGCGGGAGCCGGAGCCGAATCACTCTTTTTGTCGACGAAGCGAACTTCGTCCGCCACCACGTCGGTGGCATATCTCTTCTGACCGTTCTGATCCGTCCAGCTTCTGTTCTGAAGCTGCCCGCAAACGAGGATCCCGCTTCCTTTATGGAAGTATTTGGTGACGAATTCCGCGGTGTTGCGCCAGCAGACGATATTGAAGAAATCGGACTGCGGCTGGGATCCGCCTTCGGCGTTGCGCGAGGAATAATTGCGGGAAACGCCGATGGAGAACGAGGTGACGGGGATGCCGCTCTGGGTCTGGCGGAGTTCGGGGTCGGCAGTCAGATTGCCGATGAGGATGACTTTGTTGAACGAAGCCATATTTCCCTCCTTTTACTCTTCGACGGCGACGGTGAGAGAACGAAGAATACCTTCCGTGATATTGAAGTTTCTTTCGAGTTCCGCGGGGAAATCCCGGTCGGACGTGAAGGTTTCGACGACGTAGTATCCGTCGGTCACGTCTTCAATGGGATACGCGAGCCTGCGCTTGCCCCATTCGTCGATATTCTCGACGGCGGCGTTCTTCTCGATCAGCCCCTTGAATTTGGCGACGAGTTCCTGGACCTTTTCTTCACCGAGCTCACAGTTGACGATGAAGACGGTCTTGTACTTGCCTTTCAGCTTTTCCATGTGTTGACCTCCTTATGGACGTAAGGCCTCCCTTCCGGGAGACAAGAAGTTCACGGCATGAGAAAAATTTACCGTGATACAATCATGCATTATACCGAAAAACGGAAGCGTTGTCAAGAGAAAAATCAAGTTTTTTCGATTTTTTCGCGCAATTCAGCCGCGGGCGGCGGCGTCTTCCCAGTAGACGATGCCGAAATACGCCTTCACTTCGCGCGCCATGTAATCGAGTTTGGCTTTCAGATGCGGGTATTTTTCGAGTTTTTCGAGCGAGGCGGAAAGGGTGGAGGCGAAGGTGCCCTTGAAGAGCGCCTCGATGAGTTCCGCGCGGTCCTCTTTCGGATCGTGGGTTGAATAATCGTCGATAAAATACGGATCCTCGCCGTTCAGGAAATAGCGGCTCCATTTCGCCGCCTCTTCCGCGTAGGTTTCGAGGTCGTACGTGTAGGAAAAGTCGTCGGGATTGAGACCGTTCCAGGCGGAACCCTCGTCGAAAGCGCGGCAATCAGCGGAAGAGGACATGACGCGCTCGAGGGTGTGCCAGAGTTCGTGATGGACGACCGCGTCCTGCGTCGCTTCCTTGAAAGACCTGACTTCCAGCGCCACGTTCTGTCGTGCACCCCAGACGAAGGAGAGTCCGTCGGCAAAGTACCTCGAACTATCGCTCAGGATCTCTTCAACGAGATAGAAGTACAGTCCGCCTTCGGCGACGCCGTCGCGCAGACGTTCGAGCGTTTCCTTCGGATATACGGCGAGTACGCGGCGGAGCGCGGCGAGCGCGAGGGCGACGCTCGGAGATTCGTCCTCGGCGGCGGCAGAGGTAGAAGAAAAAGAATAAATGCCGGTGCCGGATACGGCGAGACAATCGTCCCCGAGAAAGATCCGCACCGGGTATTCGGCTTCGATCTCATCGGCGAGGCGGCGGAGCATCGCCTCGTTCTCCCGGACGGAGGCGAGGGCGTTTTCCGCGGTATCCGGCGCGGCGGCAGAGAGTTTTTCCGTCCATTCGAGAGCGGCGGGATCAACTTTCGTAAAGACCACGCCGGGATTCCCGTCATCCTTCAAACCGGAAGCGGCGAGGATAAACGTGCCCGTCCCGGAAAGATAAGCGGAACGGAGGAAAGTTGGGCTTTTCATACCGAGATCCGGCACGGCGACGGCACCGTTTGCAAAATCGAAGATCACCGCCGTCTGCTTTTCGGACCAAACGTTGTCCGGATCGGCGGCGCGGATGCCGACGGCGAAAGAGGTACCGGATGGCCAGGCGACCTGATATTCGCGTCCGAGATCGAACGCCGAAACGGGAGAGCCGCTCGCGTCGTGGACCGTGAGAATGCGGTGCGTAAAGATCCCGGTCTCCGATTCGGCGACGGCGCGGTCACAGACGGAAACGAAAACGCCGTCGCGGATCATACTGTCGATCCCGGCGCGTGCAGAGGAAACGACCGTTTTTTTCGCGGCGCAGTCGTAGGCGTAAACGCCGGTTTCCGGATAGGGATGCATACAGAGAGCGATCTTCGAGACGGGATCGAAAGAAAGGACGAAAACGCCGGATTCCGGCGTGAACGCCTTTTCCGCCGCGCCGTCGGGCGAGACGGTATAGACCGCCGTCTCGGAAACGGCGACGATCCGGTCGCTTCCGGGATCAAAGGAGAAGCGGCGGCACTCCTCCGGCAGAGCGGCGCTGCGGTCGAAAGTTAAATCCTCTTTATATAGACGGATCACACCTTCGGCGGGATCCGCGGTGATCACTTCCCCGTTTTTCCGCACGCCGAGAAGATCCTCGCCCGCGCCGATCGGGGCGCTTTCGGCGAGAAGGACGTCGCGCGAGGCGTCCGCGAGAAAGAGTTTGCGCTCGTGATCGCCCCCCTTTTCCTCGCGGAAGAGGAAAACGAAGCGGTCTTCGCCCGCCGGCGCGATCGCGTCGAACAGACCGCTGCGCTCGAAGAACGAGAGGCGGACGAGGCCTTCCTCCGAAACGGCGGGGGCCGTTTCGCCCGTTCCCGTTCCGGGCCGGACGGCCGTCCCGCAGGACGAAAACAGAAGAAGGGCGGCAAAGAGGATCGCTGTCAATCGTTTCATTTTTCTGTATGCTCCTTGTCCGGTGCGCGGAGATCGCTTCCGGATCTTCTTGCATGAACGCCCGCCCGGAAACGGGCGGGTGTTCTCTTGTTTGACGATGGATTATACTCTGAGGTTCTCGATGATCGTGGTGACGCCGAGACCGCCTCCGCAGCAGGTGGTGGCGACGGCGTAGCGGCCGCCGCGGCGGGCGAGTTCCCGCATGGCGAACATGCAGATACGGGGACCGGAGGCGCCGTTCGGGTGGCCGTAGGAGATGGCGCCGCCGTTGACGTTCCATTTTTCCTGATCGATCTCGAATCCGACTTCCTCTTTGAACTTGCGGAGCACGCCGAGCTGCTGCGCGGCGAAGGCTTCGTTGCACTCCCAGAGATCGATGTCTTCCAATTTGAGTCCGGCGCGCTTGAGGGCGTCGAGCGTGGCGCCGACGGGGCCGAGACCCATGATGCGGGGGTCGAGGGCGCTGTTGCCCGCCTGCACGAAACGCGCGAACGGCTCGTAGCCGAGTTCTTTGGCTTTTCCTTCGGTCATCATCAGCACCATGGCGCCGCCGTCGTTGCGGCCGGAGGCGTTGCCCGCCGTCACGACGCCGTTCGGCTTGACGGGCCTCAGCGCGGCGAG
>JAEEGL011819387.1_pt1 | contig 10645 bp, 8 predicted proteins | sample 9134231 | NCBI WGS metagenome assembly JAEEGL01 (sample SAMN16246548, study PRJNA631951) | gut metagenome | biome: gut microbiome; feature: rumen; material: fiber-attached | host: Bos | place: Iran: Karaj | collected 2018-10 | reverse complement strand
TGCGATGAGGACTGCGTGGAGCAGATCGCGCTCGACGCCGCGGAGGTATATCTCTCGTTCTACGGAGTGCCGAGGTAGCGTATGGGTAAGGTCGAAAGAAAAAGCTTCAAAAAGAGCACGCTCGGCAACTCCCTGCTGCTTCTCATAATAGCCGTTCTGGCCTTCGTGGCTGTCACTTATGCGTGGTTCACCATATCCGACAACGCGAGGCTGAGCAGCATGAAGATGGACATCACGACGGGGCTTTCCCTGCGCATGGACGTCGATCCGCACGAGGAATTCGAGTCTTACAAGCAGACTCTGAAGTTCGCGGATATCGCGCAGCGCATACGCGCGGACCTCGGCGTGGACATCGCGACGGTTCCGATTGAGCCCGTGACCACGAAGGACGGAGTGAACTTCGTCTTCGAGGACGGCTCGCCCGCAAGGGCCGCGGACGGAACTTACGTCGAATTCACGCTCCACTTCATGTCAATGGGCGACATGTACGTGCACCTCACGTCCACGTCCTCCAAGAACGCGAACGACGGCACGAGAGTGTGGTCGAACTCGACCCCCGAGCTGGTCCAGGCAATGAGGATAAGCTTCACCTGGGAGGGCGGTTCGTTCATGTACGACCCGGCTGACGACAACATCGCCGGTCTTACCTACGACAACGTGATGTTCTTCCTGCCGGAAGCGACGGATCTGCCCGTTGTCGTGCGCATATGGCTGGAGGGAACCGATCCGGCCTGCGACAATAAACTTAAGGGATCCGATTACTCCGTGAGCCTCAGATTCGAAGGCTCCGACGAGAACAACAATCCGTTGAGATAGTCCGCGGCGGACGCGCTGCGGCTTTGCTCCGGCGGTCCCGGAGCGCATACAAACTATCAAAGCTTTGAGGTGTAAAATGAAAACCAAGAAGATCTTAACGGTCGTTCTGAACGTGATACTGTGGCTGGTCATACTGCTGGCCGCGTTCTTCGCGTTTACGACCCTGGCGACAAGGAACAGCGACAACGTCGCGAGCCTCGGCGGCTACACACCCCTGACGGTTGCCACCGACTCCATGGCCCCGACTTTCAAGTCCGGCGACCTTATCGTGATCAGGAAGTGCGATCCCGCAACTCTTAAGGAGGGCGACATAATCACCTTCCACACGATAATCGAAAACCGCTACGCCCTTAACACGCACAGGATCGAGAGCATAACCGAAAAAGACGGCTACCGCACATACGTCACCAAGGGTGACAACAACGCGATAGAAGACCAGCACATAATCACCGACAGCGATATCGTCGGCAGATATGTGTTCAAGCTCGCGGGCTTCGGAAAGTTCATGAATTTCCTGTCGAGCTCGACCGGCTTCTTCATCGTGATCGTTCTGCCCATGCTGGCGTTCTTCATCTATCAGGTCTACCACCTGATCGTGGTCAGCGCGAAGCTCAAGAAGGCCATGGCGGCAGAGGGCGCTGAGGCTGCCTCTCAGATAGGTGAGAGCGCGCTGCAGGCTCAGGAGGCTGCGGAGGCAAGGACCAAGGCGGCCGAAGAAAAGGCTCTCGAGGCCAGCGCGGCGGCAAAGGCTGCCGAGGACAAGGCGAGAGAAGCCGAAGAAAAGCTCGCGGAGCTCGAGCGCCTCAAGGCCGAATACGAGGCCAAGATCGCAGAGGCTGAAAGATTAAAAGAAGCTCAGAAGGATGAATAATGAGCGAATTTCTTAAGTTTGCATTCGAACTTGTATCACAGGTGATCTACAACGTAGTGGCCTGGATCGTGGGTATCTTCACGGGATTTCTCAAGGTCTTCGTGACCGGGGTCCCCGAGTACGTCTCGATCTTCAGATCCTACTTTGATTCGATCGGCATAGCGGGAAAGATAGGAGCGATATTCCTGGTCCTCCTGCTTATTGCCATACCTGTGCTGCTTATAGGCATACTGATCAGGCATCTCATCATCAACTGGAGGCTGCAGGCTCAGGCTGACGACAACGTCTCCCTTTACAAGGAGATCGGCAGGCTGAACCGTCAGGTCATGCAGCTGATGGACGAGAAGAGCATGATACTGAACCTCAAGACAGGAAACGTGAGCGCAGCCAATCCGGGAATGGTAGCGGCTGCCGGAGGTGCCGTGGGCGCGCCCATCGAACTCGGCGCGGGAAGCTACAGCATGGCCGATCCTCTCGCCGAGCCCGCCGATTACAGCGCGGCTCCCGCTGCGGCAGGCGGAGTCGCAGGCGTTACAGCCGGCGGCGGCACCGTGATGCCCGGAGTGGCCATGGCAGCCGGCAACGTAATGATGGGCGGAGACATAAGCGACAAGACCATAAGCGCTGCGGCTTCCGCTGCGGCCATGGCTTCAGCGCAGGCCCGCTCCAAGGCTGAGGAATCCGAAAAGAACAGCGTGCAGCGTTTCCCGAAGCTCTCGCTCGTCGACCTCAAGTACGAGCACTTCGACGAACCCGACCATAACGACGAGATATCTCTCGCGGACTTCACGGAGGGCTACCGCCTCTTCGCCGCGAGCCAGATGCATCTGTACTATACTCCCGAGATCGTAAGGCGCTTCGTGGCCGGCATGGCCGCCTCCAAGATCCTCATCCTCGAGGGTATATCCGGTACAGGTAAGACCTCGCTTCCGTATTCGTTCAGCAGATACATAGGCTATCCTGCCACCATGGTATCCGTCCAGCCGTCCTACAGAGACAAGACAGAGCTGCTCGGCTACTTCAACGAATTCTCCAAGCGCTTCAACGAGACCGAGTTCTTAAGAGCCCTCTACGAGGCGGGCTACAGAGAAGAGCCGAGCCTCATAGTTCTGGACGAGATGAACCTCGCCCGTATAGAGTACTACTTCGCGGAAATGCTGTCCGTGCTCGAAATGCCGGACCAGTCCGAATGGGTAGTCGACCTCGTACCGACCGCGTGGCCCGGAGACCCGGCCCACCTCGACAGCGGCAAGATCACCGTTTCTCCGAACACCTGGTTCATAGGAACGGCGAACAACGACGACTCAACCTTCACCATTACAGATAAGGTCTACGACAGAGCCATGCCGATAGAGCTCAACGAGAGGGCTGCCGCCTTCGAGTGCGAGCTCCAGCCGCGCTGCGCCGTGACCTACGATCACCTGCTCGATCTGTTCATCAAGGCCAAGGAGGAGCATCCGATAAGCGAGGCCTCCATGACCAAGCTAATAAAGCTCGACCAGTATCTGCAGACCAGATTCAAGCTGGCGTTCGGTAACCGTATCATGAAGCAGATGTATGACTTCATCCCGGTATACGTAGCCTGCGGAGGCAAGGAGGTAGACGGTCTCGACTACATCATCGCGCGTAAGGTGCTGAAGAAGTTCGAGAGTACGAACATCGCCTTCGTAAGGGACGAGATCAAGGGCCTCATCAGCTACATCGACAAGACCTTCGGCGAGACCAACATGAACGACAGCAGATCCTATCTGCAGCGCATCCAGAATCTCTATTAAGGCTTATGGAAACTATAAACGATCTGTTTCAGAAGTATACGCAGAGCGTGGGACCGGTCCTCGAAGAGGACCGGTATTTCCAGTATTTATATGAGAGCATCCAGGCCGCCGAAGAAAAGACCATAGAACAGAAGCGCCAGGTGCTCCACAAGGTGGTCGATGAGGAATGGCTGACCGTCGTCGAGGACTCCCTCGATTCGATCAACACCATCATCGAAAAGCCGCGCCGCTTCATAGCCAGATCCGAGGAGATAGTTCCGGTCGATCTCGCAAAGAAGATCACGGCCGACAGCGTGCGCCATCTCTCAATGCACACCGAGTTCATCAACAGCGATGACAACGGCGACGTGAATCCGAACAAGGTGCTCAACGTCACCAACGAGGATTCCTACGATCTTTACGAGAACCGCTTCATCTATCACCTGATCCAGAGACTCGTCACCTTCATCGATAAGAGAACGGACGTCATCTTCTGGTCCACGGGCGACGAGACGAGGAACGTAATGAACTTTTCGACCAGGATAGACGACGCCTACGAGCAGATCGAATACAAGGTCGAGATGAAGATAACGAACCGCCAGAGCTTCGCGGAAAACGACGCGGACAACATGAACGTGTTCATGCGCATCGACCGCATCAGAAGGCTCGTTATGGCCCTGCGCCAGAGCGCCTTCTGCGAGATCATGGCGGGCTGCGCGAAGGTCAGGAGCCCCATCCAGCGCACCAACCTGATGATGAAGGACAGGGACTACAGAAAGTGCTATTCTCTCTGGCAGTTCCTTGAGCGCTACGATCAGGTCGGCTACGCCATAGTCGAGCAGGATCACGCGTACGAGATAGACGAGGAATACCTGATCCAGCTCTACACCCAGCTGATCACCAGCTACGCTATGTTCAAGACCCTCACGCTTGACGACAGGCGCGACGTCGAGAACATGATCGACGAGAAGAGAAAGTTCTTCCAGCCGAAGTTCATAAAGCATATAAGGGAAGAGTTCGTGGAGGACCGCAACATCCCCGACGTCGAGGTCAGAAGGATCTTCGTCGAGGAGGTCACCCAGGCCCAGCTCGACGCCGAGGAAGCGCTCGCGAAGGAGCGCGAGACCACGGCGATGCTGACGGGCCAGCTCGACGACGCCTTAAGGCAGGCCGAGACCGCGACCGCTCTTAGATATGACGCCGAGGCCGCGAGGGCCGAGGCCGAGCAGCGCATGAACGAGGCCGAGGAGGCCAGGGTAAAGGCCAACGAGGACGCCCAGAAGGCAATGTCCGAAGCCGCCCACAGGATAGCTCAGGAGACTCAGAGCGCGGCCTTAAAGGTCGCCGAGGCTCAGAAGCTTCAGAAGGCCGCCGAGATGGAAAGAGACGACGCCAACGGCGCCGCGTTCGCCGCTGAGAACAAAGCCTTCGAGGCCAGAGAGGCAATGAAGGCCGCCATAGAGGAAAAGGACAAGGCCGTAGCCGAGGCTGACGCCAGAGTCGCCGAGGCCGTCGAAAGGGCCGAGACCGCGGAGGGCAAGGCCAACGTTCGCATAGAGGCCGCCGTTTCAGAGGCAAATCAGCGCATAGCGGATATCGAAAGCGCCGCAAACGAGCGCATCACGGCCGCGGAGACCAACGCAAGCGAACGCATCGCCGCCGCGGAGCAGAGCGCCGAGAGCCGCGCCGGCGCGGCCGAAAAGGAAGCCGCAGACCGCATCGCGGCAGCCGAGAAGGAAGCCCGCGAGCGCGCGGAGGCAGCCGAAAGCGACGCCGCCTACAGGATCGCGGCCGCCGAGACTCACGCGGAGGAGCTCATCGCGTCCACCGAAAAGAGCGCAAACGACCGCATAGCGGATACCATATCCATAACGGAAGACAAGATCGCAGCTGCCGAGAACAGGGCCGAAAGGCAGGTCTCCGAGGCCAGAAAGACCGCGGAGCAGCAGGTCGCCGAAGCCAGGCAGACAGCCGAACAGCAGGTCGCCGAGGCAAGGCAGAGCGCTGAAAAGAAGATCGCCGAGGCTCAGGAGGAGTTCAGGGCAAAGGCCGAAAAGGAGATAGGCGAGGCCAGGTCCGCAGCGGACCAGATGGTCGCAGATACCATGCAGACCGCAGAGCACGCCGTGACCGAAGCCAGAAAGACCGCCGAGCGTCAGGTCAGCGAAGCGAGAGAGACCGCCGAAAAGCAGGTCTCCGATACCAGAGCGGAGGCCGAGAGAAAGGTCGCCGAGATCAAGAGCAACGCGGAAGCGCTCGTCGAAGAGGCGAGGGCCAACGCCGAAAAGCTCATCAACGAGGCCAGGACCAGGGCCGAGGCCATGATGAGCGAGGCTCTCTCCATAAAGGAGAAGGCAGAGTCTGATCTTAAGAAGAGCGAAGGCGACATGAACAAGGCCGCCGAGATGATGGCTGAGGCCCGCAGGGTCCAGACCGAATCCAGGCAGGCCGCGGAGGAAGCCATAGCCGCACGCAAGGCTTCGGAAAAGGCCGAGCAGAAGGCCCTGAGCAGGCTCGAAAAGGAGACGAGGGCGAGGATCAGAGCGCAGGAGAAGGCCAGGGAAGGCACGTTCTCTAAGCGCTTCGCGGACTGGCTGAGCGGAAAGCCGCATGAACCGGCCGGAGAACAGCAGGAAAGCGCGGGAAAGGAAGATTCATCGGACAATGAATAAGGTCCTCGGAACCATTCTCAACGCCATCTGTATAATCATCATCGTCGCGTCGCTTGGCATGCTCTTCAGCGTGGTGACCACGCCTGACGGGCAGCCGCCGCAGATACTCGGCTTCTCGGGCTTCAGAGTCATCACCGGCAGCATGGAGCCCGCCATACCGGTCAACTCGTTCGTGCTGGTAAAGCACTGCGAGCCCGGGGACGTGAAGGCCGGCGACGTCATAAGCTTCTACTCGTCGGACGCCACAATAGGCGGGTCGGTCAATACCCACAGGGTGATCGCTGTCGGCGAGGAGAACGGCTCCATATATTTCACCACCCAGGGCGACGCCAATCCCATACCGGACAGATATCCCGTATACCCCTCTGCGCTGATCGGAAGGGTCATTTTCGTATCCAATTTCTTCGGGACCCTCATAAGGCTCGTATCCAACCCCCTGATCTTCGGAGTCTTCATCGCTCTGCCGCTGCTGGCGATCATCATCGTTAACGTCAGAGGCGTCAAGCGCGACATAAAGGAGATAATGGAGGAGGTCGAGGAGGAGGAAAATTCCGGGGCCGCGCAGGCCGGCGAAGAGGAAACGTCCGGGGCCGAAAAGGGCGGCGAAGATGAAAAGTCCGAGGCCGAAAAGGCGCGTGAAGCCGACATCGAAAGGATGCAGGCCGAGGTCGAGAGCCTCAGGCTCGAGGCTGAAAAGGCCGAAGCGGAAAACTCCGGGACCGCTCCCGAAGCCGAAGAGGAATAGAGGTCATACCGCGAAGGCGGTCTTTATGTGGAGCAGATGCGCCGCGTTTGCGTAGACGTAGGCGGCGAATTCCCTGAAATAATAATAGGGAAGGATGAAGAGTATTCCCGTCGAGCCCTTGAAGCTGACGTCGGTGAAGCCCGTGTCCTTCGCGATCAGTCCGGCCCTGTAGATGTGGAAGGCCGAAGTGATAATAACGACTTTATCGGAGGCGCTGCCTCCGTTTTTCTTTATCAGATCGAGAGCGAAGCTTAGGTTCTCCTTCGTGCTCTCGCTTTCGGTCTCGGCTATAAGGCGGCCCGTGTCTATGCTGTGGGCCTCGAGGAACTGGTAGCCCGCAAGGCCTTCGGCTCTGGGCTCATCCGGGCCCTGGCCTCCGGTGGTTATGACGGTGCAGCCGGGATTTGCCCTCGCGTATTCGAGAGCGGCGTTCAGTCTCTCGGCGTATTCCCTGGAGATCCCGTCGTAGCGCACCTTGGCGCCCAGGACTATCACCCAGTCTGCGTCAGCCTCGGGTACGCTGCCGGCGCATTCTATCTCCATCTTTATGAAGCTTCCGGCGAAGTAGACGAAGACTCCCGCGAAGATCAGTATCAGCGCGAGCAGGAGCTTCGCGCGGCGCACCAGCGGCCCCAGAAGCAGGGCAAAGAGCGCGACCAGCGCGGCCGCTATCAGGATCACGAAATTAAAAAATCCTCCCGTACCGATGTACAGGAGCACCGCGGCGCCGTAGACGGCGAGCAGGGCGGCTATGAGCAGAAGTATCCTGCGGAAAAACCTCACTACCGGACCGCTTTTGCGCTTTTTTTCTTCGCCCTTATTCTCCACGCTCGGCCTTCGCTTTCTTGTATACTTCTTCTATCCTCTTGAGGAATATAATATCGAATTCTCTGGATTTGTCGGTGAGCTCTCTCACCTCGTCCGCGCTGAAGGGCTCGCAGGGCGTCAGATCGTATCTCTTGAAGAGATTCATGCGCCTGTCGTTCCTCTTCGGCTCTATGACGGCGACCGGAAGGAACATGGCCTTGGTCTCCTTGTTCCTGAGCGCCATGTGCGCGAGCAGCGTCATCGTCGGATGCATGTCCGGCACTATGACCTCGGCCTGCCTCGTCGCGGAGGGCGCGAGGACTATTATTCCGCGGTTCTCCGCGAAGCTCCTCGCGGTTTTCATGTAGGTGCGCTCCATGTAGTTCTTCACGAAGGATATGTCCTTGACCGCCTCCTCGCTGCCCTTGTTGCGCTCCAGAAGCTTCTTTTCCGTCGAGGGCGTGATCATCGGGGTTATGTTGATGCGAAGGGCCTTGACGCGCGGAAGTATGGGCACGAGCGATTCGTACCACGGCAGGTTGACCGGGAATAGGAACTCCCTGTCGGTGTAGGTGGTCACTCCGAGCGACAGCATGCGTATTATCTCTCCGAGGGACGGGTGGTTGAAGCCTATGACCATTCCCTCGTCGTCCGCGGGAACGGGGAAGGGCGCGGTGAGCCTGTAGGGCATGACCGCGTTGACGAGCTTGATGGCGCGTTCCTTCTTCTTCGCGTTTCCTCCGCTGTTATAGACGGAATTCACGGCAAAAGCGCAGATCTTGCCTATGGGCACCATCTCTCTTCTCATGTCGTCCGCGTTGAGCATCTTAAGTATGGATATCTCTCCGCTGTTCAGTTTTTCGAGAAGGGCCTGGCCTCCTAATTCTCTGATCTCCACTTATACCTCTTTATCTTGCCAGTAGTGGTCTTTTCCATGGGAACGTCGGTCACGTAGACCCGGTAAATGTGCTTGTATTTGGGAAGCTGATCGTTCACGGCGTCGATGTCGCGCTTCGCTGCCTCGTATATCTCCTCTTCCGTAACGGCTCCGCGGGTCTGCCCGGCCGCATCCTTATCGTATACTATCCTGACCGAAAGTACCATATCTTTTCGGTCGCCCTCGTTGTTCCTGAGCTCTCCGAAGACCATGTTCTCCTTCACGTAGGGAAGCGACGCTATGAGTTGCTCTATCTCCTCGGGATATATGTTCTTGCCGTTCTTCAGGACTATTACGTCCTTCTTGCGGCCTCTGATGCTTATCATGCCGTCCTTTCCGAGGGAGGCGAGGTCTCCGGTGTGCATCCAGCCGTCCCTGAGCACGGCGTTTGTCGCGTCCTCGTCCTTGTAATAGCCGAGCATCACGTTCGGGCCCTTCGCGATGAGCTCTCCTATGCCCTCCTCGTTGGGGTCCTCGATTGCGGCCTCTATGCCGATTATCGCCTTGCCTATGGTCCCGCCCTTTACGGCCTTCGGATTTTCAGCCGCTATTACGGGCGAGCACTCCGTCATGCCGTAGCCCTGGACGACGTTGATTCCCATGGCTATGAAGCCGTTCGCGGCCTCGGCGTCGAGAGGGGAAGCGCCGCTCACTATGTACCTCAGCTTCCCGCCGAGCTGGTCGAGCACGTCCCTGAAGAGGCTGCGCCTTCTGTCTATGCCCAGCTTCATCAGGAAGGCCGAGAGCTTAAGCCCGAATTCGAGCTTTTTCTCTCTTCCCTGCTTGGCTGCGGTGAGCTTTATCTTCTTGTACATGGCCTCGATGATCAGGGGCACGCCGACGAATACGCTGACTCCGTATTCCTGAAGGTTTGCCTGTATGTATTTTAGGCCGTCGCAGAACACCGTGGTGGTGCCGGCCGCCAGCATAAGGGTCTGGCCGGTCGAGCCGAAGCTGTGGTGGAAGGGCAGGAAGGCAATGTTGACGTCGCCGTGGCGCACGTCCTCGCAGCACAGAGTCGACCACTCGTCGAAGCAGATGTTGTACTGCGAGAGCATGACGGCCTTCGCGCTGCCGGAGGTCCCTGAGGTGAAAAGTATGACTGCCAGGGCGTCCCTGTCGATCGGGACGGCCCTGAAGGCCGCTCTTTCCTCTTCTGAGGCGTTCTTTCCCCTGGCCATGACGTCTTCCATGATCAGTAGCTTTTCCGCGGGGAAGGGCGTTTCAGGCCTTTCCATGGCCATGAAGGTGAGGCCCTCGAAGCCTCCGGCGGCCGCCTCCTCCGCGAGCTTCTGATGCTCCTTTCCGAACACGAGAATATCGGCCTCAGATTTTCTCAGAGAGGCCGCGAGCTCCTCGAAGGGGAGGTCCTTGTCGAGAGGAATGCAGATCCCGGCGCCGCAGAGCTGGGCGTAATAGGCGAGAAGCCAGGTGTAGCTGTTCTTTCCTATCACGGCGAGCCTTTTGCCGGAGAAGCCCAGAGCCCTGAGGCCGAGGGCGAGATCGTCGATATCCCTTCTGAATTCGGGATAGCTTATATGACGATAGAGCGCAGGACTCCCCTTGGAAGCCCTGCGCGTCTTGAGTATAAAAGCGTCGTCGTCCCTGAATCTCTCGGCGCAGTCGTCCAGAAGCGCCCTGAGATCGTCGAACGCAGGGACATCCTGAACGGGTGTGAGAGTCGGGAGTTTTATGATGTTTTTCTGATCGGTCATTATTGCTGCCTTTCAGTCGTTTTTACGGCCCCGGGCGGCAATGCCTGAGGCGGCTATTCGACTTTGGGTAATCCCGCGAAGCCTCTTTCGAGATCCTCGTCGGTGGGGATGTAGTCGGTCATCTGACCGTCGTGGAACTTCTGGTAGGCGACCAGGTCGAAGTAACCGGTGCCCGTGAGTCCGAAGACTATGGTCTTGTCCTCGCCGGTCTCCTTGCACTTCAGAGCCTCGTCGATCGCGACCTTGATGGCGTGAGCGCTTTCGGGAGCGGGCAGTATGCCTTCAACCCTCGCGAACTGTTCGGCCGCGGCGAAGACGTCCGTCTGTA
>JAEEGL010610930.1_pt1 | contig 10645 bp, 11 predicted proteins | sample 9134231 | NCBI WGS metagenome assembly JAEEGL01 (sample SAMN16246548, study PRJNA631951) | gut metagenome | biome: gut microbiome; feature: rumen; material: fiber-attached | host: Bos | place: Iran: Karaj | collected 2018-10 | reverse complement strand
ATTAGTATTCCAAAAGCTCTCCAACCATATATGGGTGGAAAGAAAGTAATTAAATAAAAAAATGATTGCGTCCAACTGGGCGCAATCTTTTATTTATTCGCATATAATATTTCTTTTAATGTTTCATCTAAATTAGATGTCTTACTATTATCTTTAAAAGAAACATCAAATCCATCTTTTTCATATCTTGGAATTAAATGGATATGGAAGTGCTCAACTGATTGAAGAGGCCTTTCATTATTATTAACTACATTCATTCCAATAGGATTAAATGCTTTTTTAAGCATTAATGCTACCTTTTTTGCAACATGCATTGCCTCTTTAGCATCTTCATCATTTAATTCATAGATATTTTTAGAATGTCTTTTTGGTACAACAAGAGTATGACCTTTCGTTGTTTGAGTTAGATCTAGAAAAGCGATAAACTTATCATCTTCATAAACAATTTTAGATGGAATTTCATGGTTCGCAATCATACAAAAAATACACATATTATAATCCTCCGTTTTCTTTCTTTAAAATATCAATTAATTCAGTTAAGTTATCAATTACATAATCTGGGTTGGTCTTTTTTCTAGTTTCTATAAACCACTCATTATAAGTTACAAGCGCGCACTTAACTTTAGCGTTTTTAGCGCACATCATATCAACTTCGTTATCACCAACCATTAAGATGTTTTCTTCTTTAACACCATAATCGTCCATAACAACCTTAAAAGCGTAAGGATCTGGTTTGGGTCTGTTATCTTGTCTATCAAGAGGTATAAAATCATTGAAATATTGTTTTATACCGAGGTAGGTAATTGATGGGTTTGCACTGCTCATAAATTTATTAGTAATAAGACATATATTATACTTATTATTATATAAGTATATAAGAGTATCTTTTACGCCGGGATATAATTTGATAATATCAAGTTCAATTGTCTTATAATAATCAACAAAATCTTGAATCATTTGATTAATTATATTTACGTCTTTAATATACTTTGAAAAAGTCTGAAATAAAGTCGGGCCCATAAACTTTCTATATTCATAAAGATCTAATCTATCATTAGGAAGATACTTTACAAACACAAAATCAAAGGCCTTGAGTATTACTAGCTCACTATCAACAAGCGTACTGTCTAAGTCAAAACATATAGTATTAATCATAATACTATTTTAACAAGAACGTTTAATTTAATAAACTCATTTATGATAAAATATAGTAGTTAGGAACTATTATGTCTCAATCAAGAAAAGATATACTAAACAAAGTAAATAAACACGACTTTAAAATAAAGAAATCTTTAGGCCAGTGTTTTTTATCTGATATATCTATCGCAAGAAAGATTGCGGAACTATCGGGCGCAACAAAAGAGACTGTAATAATTGAGGTTGGTCCTGGAACAGGAGCTATGACCGAACACCTTCTTGATGTAGCAAAAAAGGTAATTGCATTTGAAGTAGATAAAGAAGTAGTACCTATTTTAAAAGAAAACACCAACAACAATCCTAATTTAGAAGTAATATTAGGAGATGTATTAGAACAAGATCTCTCATTCATTAATGACATCGATGGAGAAGTTATCTCTGTGTCTAATCTTCCATACTATATTACAACTCCAATAATCTCACTATTTTTAAATAACGTACCCAAAATAAAAAGAATGTATTTTATGGTACAAAAGGAAGTAGGAGACAGACTTTCTGCGAAAGTTGGAACTAAAGACTACAACGCTTTTTCTATTCTTGTTCAGTATTATGCAGACGTTAAAAATGTATTAAACGTTAAGAGAACTTGTTTTACACCTTCTCCAAACGTTGATAGTTCGGTAATTGAAATAAAAAGAAAAGAAAGAGAATTTAAGGCTAATGACGAAGCTTTATTTAAGAAAATCGTTGAAGCCTCTTTCAAAGAAAGACGAAAAATGTTATTAAATAACTTATCTGGTCTATTTGGCAAAGATAAGACAAAAGAAATGCTAGAAGCATTAGAAATTAACCCACAATTAAGAGCAGAAAACCTTACAATCGAGGATTTTATAAGAATTTCTAACTATATAGGAGAGCATCATGATTACAACAGATAGAAATTTAATTAATCACGAAATGAATAAAACTAGTTTTGTTTTAGGATTTAATGTACCAAACCTAAATAACGATGACTACAAGGCATTAGATAAAGAACCTCAAGCATCATTAGTAAAGATCACAGAAGAAAGAGCAAGAAAACTATATGGCGCAAAATATGCAAGAGTAGAATATAAAAATCTTGCCTATGCTATTAAATATGTATTAAAAGATATGATTAATGAAGGCGATAAAATAATGGCTCTTGGTGAAAAATGGGGCGGATATAGTGAGTTTAATGACCTTCCTTATCAAACGATAAGGTTTGATTTAGGTAGCGATTTTAAATTAGACTACGATAAAATTGCCGAATTATTAAAAGCTGAACAACCAAAAGTTTTATTTATCGGCGCTAGATTTAGCCAATATGTTGAAAACTATCGTGTAATAAGCCAAATATGTAATGATAATGGTGTATTACTATTTTCTATAATTAATCCTTCTGCAGCTCTTACTGCAACAGGAATTATACAAAATCCAACTTTCTGGTCTGATATAGTTATTGTTTCTATGGAAGGTAACTTAAGAGGTAAAGAAGGCGCTTTTGTTTTAACAAACAACAAAGACATTTATGCAAAACTTCTTACTAGAAGCGCAGATTATGATTTTTTAATCTATAATTCTACCGTTTTAAAAGAAGCGGCTTCTCCAAAGTTTTCTATTTACGGAAGAAAATGTCTTTCAAACGCTAGAGCTTTAGCTGACACGTTTGTAAGATTACGCTTAAAAGCCCACCTACCAGAAACTAATATAGTTATTATTGATGTTGCTAATTCTGATGAATGTCTTAATCTATTAAGATTAAAAGGATATGATGCAACAAAATATGGCGATACACGTATTGTGTTTGATTCTTCTTATTTAACAACCTTAGGATACAAACTAAATGATTTCCAAGAGTTTGCTAGAAGAATTGCCGAAACAATTAGATTAAAATGAGTTTTAAAATCGGAAACATATTAATAAAAAACAAAGTTATACTTGCACCAATGGCTGGATATACTAACGAAGCCTTCTTTTATGTTGTCTATAAATATGGCGCAGGACTGCTTTGTTCTGAAATGGTTTCCGACAAAGGATTAATTTATGGTAGTGATAATACATTTAAGCTACTAAAATTTGATCAAAATATAAGACCTTTTTCAATTCAAATATTTGGAAGCGACCCAAAAGAGATGGCTGAAGCCGCAAAAATAGTCGAAAAGGAAGCGCACCCAGACATTATAGATATCAATATGGGCTGCTCTGTCCCAAAGATTTTTAAGAACGGTTCTGGTTCTGCGTTACTCAAAGACCCAAACAAAGTATATGAGATTTGCAAGGCGGTTGTTGATGCTGTAAGCACTCCTGTAACAGTTAAAATTAGGTCAGGAATTACTCATGATTCTATTAATTGTCTTGATGTTGCAAAAGCCATAGAATTGGCCGGATGTAGCGCTATTTCACTACACCCGAGAACAAAATCTGACTTATTTAGTGGTAGTGCAGATTGGTCACTAATTAAACTTCTTAAAGACAATTTAAAAATACCAGTTATTGGTTCTGGAGATGTTAAAACTCCCGAAGACGCCAAGAGAATGTTGGATGAAACCGGCTGTGATGCAGTAATGATTGGAAGAGCAGCGCTAGGAAATCCTTTTATTTTTAAACAAGTTAATGATTATTTAGAAAGCGGACACTATGATCCTGTTAGCAATGAATTAAAGTTTGAAACAATGTTAGATCACCTAGATTATCTAATCAATCTTAAAGGCGAAAAAATAGCTGTGTTAGAAATGAGAACTCAATCAGCTTGGTATGTTAAAGGCATGAAAGGCGCAACATTCTTTAAGAAAAGACTAAATGATTGTTATAAAAAAGAAGAACTTGTGAGTTTAATTCTAGAATTTAGAAAAGAAATATGTGGTTTTTAAAAGAGGAGCTTTTGTTCCTCTTTTAATTTATTCTATAAATGATATAATAATATTCATGGATGAAGTCATAAATGTAAAAGAAAAGACGAAGTTTAAGGATAAAATCAAAAACTTCTACAGAAATATTTTTTCAAACCCATATAAAACAACGCTATATACAGGAGCGCTAGTTTTTGTCATTCTTTTAATTTACTACGTCCTAGTTATTTCCTTAAAAGACAATTTCTATTCAGCATATAGTGATGATGTATATCAATATTATCCTATGATGATTGACTTCGTAAAAGGCGTTAAAAGCGGTCAATGGTCTATGTTTAGTTATACAAACTATTTAGGTTCATCAGTATTTTCTGATACATACTATGTTCCTGTTGACCATTTCACACTTATAATATTCCTTTTATCATACATAGTTCCAACAGAAATAGCTATGTCTATCGTTGAATTAATCAAGTTAATAAGCGGTATGATGGCTTTATGTTTGTTTATGTCATTAAAAGGATATAAGCCAAAATGGATACATCTTATTGGTTTATTATACTTTTCATCAAGCGGAATTACATGTTTCTCGTGCTTCCCATCGTTTACATCGTTAGCTTTCTATCTACCTTTCTCATTAATAATTGCACACCAATTCCTAAAGAAAAGATGGTACTTTGTACCACCTTTCGCAATGCTTTGTGTGTGCTATAACTATTATTTAGCCTATACAGTATTTGCGTTTATGGCATTTACTATTTTAGTTATGTTAATAATTGAAAAGCAAAAATGGTATAACATCATATTTAAAACAGCAATATATGTCGGATTAATTGTCTTTGGCTTGTTTATGGGAGCTGCTATATTTATACCAAGCGTTCTCTTTATACTAAAATCAACATCCAGAAGCGTAGTAGAAGGTTCTTCTTTATCTAAGATGATTGAAATAGTTAAAACATATATTGAAATACCACTAACTTGTTTAACATCATTCTTTGTAATGATTAAGAATGTTTTTGTTAATGGCGTTGGACTATTAAAGAACAACAACATAATAATTAGAGATTCTTTTGTACAGCTAAGACATTTAGTGCATACAGTATCAAGAGCAAGATATTCTGATGGCGTTCTATACTTTTCATCATTCTTTGATCCAGAAGTGTTATATAGAATTATGGGTAGTAGCTTTGTCCCATCAACACCATCTTCATTCTATGGATATCTTGGTAGTTATTTCTTAGAACACGCATCCTTATATATAACTGGTGTTGGTATTTTAATCTCGAGTTATATTTGGTTCTTAAAGGATTATAAGAGCAAAGCCTTTAAAGTAATCTTAGCGGTTTTAGTAGTAGTTGTTTCTCTACCAATCTTCTCATATATATTTAGTGCAAACTTATCAGTTTTATATACCAGATGGGTAAATGTATTAACAATTCCACTATTATTAATTGCAGCACATGTATTAGAGCAGACAAATTTAGAAGACATTAAATTAAAACATATGATAGTTCTTTGTGTGATGTTTATGTATGTCGCGCTGTTTACTGCTACACATCACTTTGAAAACTTAACAGCTCTTGCTGTAAAGAACGAGTGGAGCGAAGAATTAATACATTTTGAAAACACTTTATACTATTATTCTATTCTTTTAGTGTTTGCTGTTATAGTAGCGTTTATTGTATTTGCTATTATTAGAAATAAATCAAAGAAGATTAAAGCAATAGTCGCTCCATTTGCTGGAGCATTAATACTTGGTGCCATTGTGTTGTTGGGCTCTTTATTATTAGTATCATATTCAAAAGGCGGCGAAAACATGTTTAAAACCGAATATCTTGGAACTAAACCGCTATTTGATACAGACGCTCTTCTTGCAAATGAAATATTTGCCTTTGTTACATTAATACTTATTATTTGTGCTGCATATTTCATCGTATATAAGAAGAAAAAGTTATTAATTACCGTAATTGCTTTAGAGTTTATTACAAGCGCCTGTTTCTCTTTTGGAACACCAGCGATTATGGGAATAGAAGAAACGATATATAGAAACACAAGAAACGTTGCAGCTATAGTTGAAAATAACACAGACACATCTGATGTACATAGAGTATATGTAGACGCATCTATCCCTTCATTAGAAAGAGAAAATATCGCAAGATTCTTTGGTGTTGGTACAAACCAAAACATCTTCCACTCATTTATTAATGCAACAACCGACGAAATTGCAAACATCATATTTGAAGTTGCAGACGAAGGTCAAGCAAACAAAGATGCTATGAATGTTTATTCTTACTATATGAACATATTGTTAGGATATAAATACATAGTAGCAAGCAAAAGTAGTGGTTTTGCTAATTATGATGAAACAATGTTTAATCTAATCTATGACGATGGTACATACATTATTTTAGAGTTTAAGGATTTTGAATATTTTTTAATTTATAATGACTTTATTTATCGAGATACATTTGATTCTATAAAGTCATCAATCAATAAAAACGTTAGAGCTGCATATCTAAATAAATATGGAATAGTTAATTCAGACTTCAAAGAACAACTAAGCGTATATATGAACGAGTCTGAAGAAGCTAAAGATTTTAATGAGAGTTCTAAATCATATTATTTATCACCAAAATCATCTATATCGAAAACAACAAAAACGGATATTAATGGTAAAACTTATAATATATACGCACTTTTAAACAAACATACAATAGACACAAGAAGCTATTCTATTAATATCTATGCATTAAACGATGCCGCCGATGATATAAACAATCAATCTGTGTTTATTGAGTTTGAAAACGGCGAAAGATACTTCTTGAGTTCTTCAAACGTAAGAAGCATGCATGAATCGACCTTCCACGTTCCTGTATATGGAACAAAAGAAGGAATAAGCCTTGTTGATGGCACATACGATAAACAAATTCAACCAAACCCAGACGGAACACAGTCAAAACCTAAATATATTGGTGTGCTTGAAGAGGATTCGAGCTCTACAATAACCATAGGTGTAGAAGCTATATTTAGTAGTTCTGGCAACTTCATGGAATATGAAAACTATACAGAAGAATCTGTTCCATCTGTTGCACCATACTTTAGATATAGTTATTCATCAGAATACTATGATGGAATGATGAATATAAGTGCCACATCAAGACTTGCTTTATCATCAATTGTTGTTCAATATGATGACGGAAGCATGTCACAAGAAGCTACAGAATTTAATAATACTAAAAAAGTTAAGTATATATATGTTGATAAGGGATCGTATTCACAATCAAGCAGTGCACCATCTATAACGGTAACTTTAAGAGATTCAACAAACAAATATTCTGACAACAAAACAGATAAAACGTTAAAGAAGAGTGGCTCAAAACTCATTGTATCCTATAAAAACGAGACACAATCAGACGGATATGAAATACTAATGGTTCCATATTCATATAGTGCCGAGTGGGAAATAATTAGTGGAGATGTTGAAAAAATAGTTGATGTTGATGGTGGATTCATTGGACTTGTTGTCCCTAAAAACATCGAATCAAATGAAATAGTAATAAAGTTCAAACCAAGAGGTTTTAATGCAGGATTATTAATCAGTATTGCTTGCACTTTAATCTATGTTGGAGCTTTATCTACTTATATAATTATTAAAAAGAAGAAATTGGAGGTTAAAGATGGAAAAACTGACAATAATAATACCAGCCTATAATGAAGAAGAATGTGTTGAGGCTTTTTATGAAGCCGTAGAACCATTTTTAAAAGACATTAAATATGATACAAGATATCTATTTGTTGACGACGGCTCTAAAGATAAGACATTAGAAAAGATTAAAGGTTTAAGAGAAAGAGATAAGAGAGTTAATTTCATATCATTCTCAAGAAACTGTGGTAAAGAAGCAGCAATGTGTGCTGGTCTTGAAGCCGCAAAAGACGACGATGCCGTAATTATTATGGATGCCGATCTTCAACATCCACCATATTTAATCAAAGATATGGTTGAAAAAAGAGCCGAAGGCTATAAGATTGTCTATGCAAGAAGAAGAAATAGAAAGGGAGATAAGGCCTCAAATAGGTTCTTCGCAAGAGCTTTCTATTCAACTTTTGATAAATATGCCGATGTTAGAATGGTTCAATCTGCTACAGACTATATGATTCTTGATAAGATGGTTGTTAAAGCTTTCTTAGATATGCCTGATAGATATAGATTCATAAAAGGAATTATGTCTTATGTAGGCTTTAAGAGTTGTTGTCTTGAGTTTGATTTTGTTCAAAGAGAAAGAGGAACAACTAAATGGGGTTTCAAAAAACTACTAAAATACGGAGTAAATGGTTTAAATCAGTTTTCTAACGTATTTATAATAGTTCCAATCATTATGTTTGTAATATCTATGTGTGTTGCAGTTGCAAGCATCCCACTATTTATATTCAACGTACTAGGACTTGAATCATTCCTATTACTATTATTAATATCTCTATTATTTGCGGGATTAAGTGTAGTACTATACTTTATGATGTTTGTTCTATATAGCACGAGAAGAGAAGCACTAAAAAGACCTCTTTACTTTATAGAGGAGAGTTCGCTAGATGCGTAAACTATTTTGTTGGATAAAAGAGAAGTTCTTTACTAAAGCTTTTTTATCTTTTGTAATCATCGGTGTAATTAACACAATTATTAATTCAATTTTTGTTTGGTTTGTAAGTAAGTGTTTTGTTTGGATACACGGAGAAGAAATTCTTGCTGATGATCCATTATATGTGTGGAGCGTTGCAGTATCTACTCTTATTGCGTTTATAGCTGCTTCATTGTTTAGTTATTTTGCTAATGCCCATTTTACATATAATCAAGATAAAAAAGACGGAAGAACTCTCCTTGAAGCAACAATATCTTTCGTTGCAAGATATGGCCTAACTTGGGTATTAACCTGGGCTTTCGGATTATTACTAACATGGCTATTAAAAGATACAAGTTTGTCTCAAGAAACCATAACTACAATCGCAAATTTAATCGCATCGATTATTATGATTCCTCCGTTCTATTTCCTTCTTGGTTTTGTGTTCAAGAGAACCAAAAAACGTTTAGAAAAGAAGGAAAAAGAACAAGAAGAATTAGAAGAAAATTAATACTTGATTATTATTTCTATTTTTGATAGAATAATAACGCACGAACTTTCTATGGCTTAGGCCATGGCAGAAGGAGTTAAAAGATATGAAAAAAGGAATCCATCCAAAGTATTATGAAGCAACAGTAACTTGTGTTACTTGTGGAAATACTTTCAAGACTGGTTCAACAAAACCAGAAATCAAAGTTGATACATGTTCAAATTGCCATCCATTCTACACTGGAAAACAAGCGTTCACAGTATCTGCTGGTAGAGTTGATAAATTCAACAAGAGATACGGTATCAACCAAGAAAAGAAGGATAACTAATATTGAAGCCCGAGATTGTCTCGGGTTTTCATATGTTTTATAAGTATATTTATTATATTTGTGATACTATTAATCTAAAGAGGTAATCATTATGAAATATGGAAGTATAGAAGTAATCTGCGGACCAATGTTTGCGGGCAAAACCGAAGAGCTATTAAGAAGAGTTAGAAGATTAGAATACGCAAAGAAAAAGGTAGTATTATTTAAACCACAAATTGATGATAGATATGAAAAAGCCTATGTAGTCTCTCACAATCACAACAAAGCACTATGCGTTGCAATTTCAAAAGCCGAAGAAATGCTTGAATTTGTAAGTGATGACACTGATGCAGTAGTAATTGATGAATTCCAATTCTTAGGCGATGAAGCCGTTGATGTTATATTACACTTTGCAAGAATGGGTAAAAGAGTAATAATGTCAGGCCTTGATAAGGACTTTAGAGGCGAACCTTTTACCAATATGCCAAGAATCCTTGCTTATGCTGATGAGGTTACAAAACTCACAGCAATATGTGTAAAGTGTGGAAATCCTGCAACCTGTACTCAACGTATAATTAATGGTAAACCAGCCAATTATAATGATCCTCAAATTCTAGTTGGTGCTAGCGAAAACTATGAAGCAAGATGCGCTTCTTGCCATGAAGTACCGGGAAAGCCAGATAAGTATGCAAAATAACGACGAGTTTTTTATGCTTGAAGCTTTAAAAGAAGCAGAATTAGCGTATAAAGAAGACGAAATACCTGTGGGGGCTGTTATTGTCATAGACAATAAAATAGTTGCTAGAGGCAGAAATACAAGAAATAGTGACCATTTAATATCACACCACGCTGAAATAAACGCTATAGAAGCATATGAAAGGCAAAAAGGCGCTATGCAAATTGATGATGCTACTATGTATGTAACTCTAGAACCGTGCCCTATGTGTAGTTATGCAATTATGGATTCACATATAAAAAGACTTGTTTATGGAGCAGCAGATCCAAAAAGAGGCGCAATATCTAATTTAGATATATTTAATAAATCTTTAGGTTCAAAAGTTGAAGTATGTGGTAATATAAAACAAGAAGAGTGTTCCGCTCTTCTAAAAGAATTCTTTAAAAAGTTAAGATAATCTCTTATGAGGTATCCTCATTCAAAGTGCTTTGAGTGAATTGGGTCAGGTCTTGATCGAAGCAGCCCTAAGGTCAGACTCTTGTGGGTGGGGAT
>JAEEGL016438696.1_pt1 | contig 10646 bp, 8 predicted proteins | sample 9134231 | NCBI WGS metagenome assembly JAEEGL01 (sample SAMN16246548, study PRJNA631951) | gut metagenome | biome: gut microbiome; feature: rumen; material: fiber-attached | host: Bos | place: Iran: Karaj | collected 2018-10 | reverse complement strand
CACATACGGTTTATAATACCTTGTGGAAAAGAGTTCTTCTGAATTCAAAAGCATATGTATGGTGTCAGAAGTTTAACGCGATGTACCCTAATGAGCTTCATCGGTATTATGAGGATGATGATGTAGTATGTTATTATCTGGTTCAGAACCCTCGAAATCTGTATGAACTTGCAGCTATGGATCCTGCGGTAATGGTTTCTCCGGATGAATACAAATACCCTATCTGGCCTGAGACCTATGCGGATGAAATGGAAAGAGATCCGGAATTTGTCGAGGCGATAGAAGGCTTGAAAAGGGATCGTGAGAAAGAAGACGCAGAAGAAGCGGAAAAGAAAGAAACAGCTGAAGCAGAAAAGTAAGAGAATCTGACAGAATAAAAGAGGCTGAGGTTATGGATAGTTTCAACGCAATCTTGGCGCTCCTTAAGGTTTCTCTTAATGCGGGCGGCAAGACAGATGAAGAAATAAAAAAAGAACTTGATGTATTTACGGGAGATATAAAAGCTAACGAATGGGGTGAAATAGCACATACTGCCAAACGAATCAGTGTGGCAAGTCTGATGTATGATGTGATCCGCCTCATCCCTGAAGTTCCGGATGGAGCGAGAAAGGTAATAGAGAGCTACTCCAGAACTATATGCAGTACAAATTATAAACTCCTGAATCTGGAAAGCTGGATAGATAAGCTTTTTACCGGAGCCGGAATCCCATATTCTATCATGAAAGGAATGTCTGCGGCAGTGGACTATCCTGTGCCGGACCTAAGAAAATCCCGGGATATAGATCTTATACTTGCTAACCCTTCAGATATAGAGAGGGCGGTAACCGAGATTGAGAAGATGGGATTCAAGCGTGAAAAAAAACAGGCTTCCGTACATCATGTAGGTGTATTCGATAAAAAAGGACTTGAAATAGAAGTACATACAATGATGGCCATCCCATTTGATAACAGTGTGGTAAATGCCAGGATGGAGAAGCTGGTGAAAGAGAGCGCAGGAAACGCTGTGAGAAAAAACATCATGGGAGTTGACCTTCCTGTGCTTCCGGATGCAGTCCATGCATTTGAACTGCTGCTGCATATGTTACAGCATTTCTTGAGAGCAGGTTTTGGCATAAAGCTCTTATGTGACTGGGTGACACTTTGGAATAGGGGTTTGAGTGAGGAAGATTGCGAAAAGTATATGAGTCTGGTGGAGGAGTGCGGTGTAAAGGGTTTTTCTAACATGATAACCAGAGTTTGTATAAAGTATCTGGGACTCGAGAGGAAAAATGTTCTGTGGATGAAGCCTTTTGACGAGGATAAGACCAGGGAGGAAATAGAAGCCGATACCGCGGCATTCATGGAAGAACTAAAGGATGCTGGTGAGTTCGGAGATTCCAGAACCAGAATGGTAGCTCTCAGGGGAAGCGGATTTACCGACTATGTGAGAGAGTTCCATCACCAGATGCATCTGAACTTTCCAAGTCTCGGAAAAGTGTTTATCTTCTGGCCTGTCCTGTGGGTGATAACTCTTGTAAAGTTCCTGGTAAATAACAGGAAGGTGCGTTCGGTGTCTGCAAAGGAATTGTTTGAAAGCGCCGGCAAGAGAGCTGATTTAGTAAAACGTATGAAAATTTTTGAAAAATAATGAATTATTTGCTAAAAATTTTTACTTGACAAAAATCGGTTTACCATGTATACTGTGTGATATAGTTAGTAGTGCTAACTGTTTCGGAACTGTAAGAAGATAACTTAGTCAGGTAAAGATTTGGATACGTTATTTGGTTACAGCTCCTTATCATTCACGGAGAGCCGTACGACGGCTGTTTAGAAGAGAGGAGAAAATTATGAAGAATTATGAAAGTCCCGTTATCCTTGATAACGAAGAGTTGGCAGAAGGCGTTTATGCTACATACAGTGGCGGATCAAGTGAATCCTCTTTTATTAGCCATACAAATTGGCAGAGGAGAGAAGGCACATTAGATACGTGGGATATTACGATAGATGCTACGTATTATGGTACTCTTTCAACTGAAAGTGTAGAATTGGTAATTAGCTTTGATACGACTGTAAAATATGAGTCTTGTTCGGATGGAGGAAGCCTTGAGTCTGGTGACACGGGAACGGTTCTCCGTATAAAGTGTGATACTCACTTTGATCGAGCGAGCACTAAAACTTTTACGGTTGTTGTTACTTCACCAATATTTTTCAATGCTAAGACGTTAATTAATTGTAAATGAGCAGGGAGCATTAAATTTTTAATCTTGATTTGTTGAAGGCTAGTTCATTTGAACTGGTCTTCTTTAAAAACTGATTTGGTAAAACTCCTTAAAAATCTTGAAAAAAATATGAACAAATTGTTAATTTTTTTACTTGACAAAAATTAAATTATCTTGTATACTATTTGATATAGTTAGTAGTGCTAACTATATCAGAACTGTAAGAAGATAACATAGTCAGGTAAAGATTTGGATACGTTATTTGGTTATAGTTCCGGTAACTAGAGGAGAGCCACTTGATGGCTGGGTTTTGATGAGAGGAGAAAAATTATGAAGAATTATGAGAGTCCCGTTATCTTTGATAACGAAGAGTTGGCAGAAGGCGTTTATGCTACAGGTAGTGGTGGATCAGGGATTGATTGTTGGGAGACTATACGTGTTGTTGAGGATCAGAAATGGGATACCAAGCTTTATTCGAATTGGTCACTCTATGTTAAACATTCAGCAGGTCATATTTCGCGTGTAGGTGAGTTTACGGGAACTATACTTGGTATGGATACAGGAGTTTATATCGAGCCTGGGGATCCAGCTGTTTGCAAAGTTGTTGTAAGCGGAAATACGTATGTTGTAAGAAGAAAAAATTATGCAGATGCAGAGTTTTCTACAGATACGGTTCAAATTCAATTACAATTGCATTCTGATCATGGAAATGTACAATTAGGATTGCCTTGGCCGACTGATTGTAGTAAAGAACTAAGTCCTAATAATAATTGGTAATATTTTTATATTTAATTACATAGGGTTAAATAGTGAAGGCTTCATTTCAGATGATTTGAAGCCTTTGTTTTCTGTATACAGTTATGTAAGGAACAGTATTTTGGTTTAATTAGGTGAAAATATTTATGGGAATAAAAAACTCCTTAAAAAGAAAAATATCAGAAGGCAGTCTTTCGAATTTTTTAAACCATCTTAGATGGATTTATTCCTATGCAAAAAAATATTGGAAAAAGATAGTTATCTATACCCTTCTTGGACTAATGGGGACTTTTCTTTCTCTTTTTTCTGGATTTGCGACTCGTGATATGGTAGATATCATTACTGGTCACCAAGTGGGGACTTTGATAGCTACATTTGCATTTATGATAGGAGTGACTCTTGGAAATACCATAATTAACCAGGTATCAAATTATATTTCTTCAAAAATTTCAATTACGGTTGAATCGGACTTAAAAGCGGAAATTTTCTATAAAATTATGATAACTGATTGGGAATCTTTGTCAGAATATCATACAGGAGATATTTTAACTAGATGGAATTCAGATGTAGCAATAATTTCTAATGGAATACTGAATTTTGTCCCGAATTTTGTTGTATTTACTTCCCGTTTTGTTGTAGCACTGATAGTTATGTTGCAGAACGATTGGACGTTTGCTGCGATTACATTTTTGACAATGCCGCTTAGCATTTTTTTATCAAAACACATGATGAAAAAAATGAGAGAAAACAGCTTAAAAACGATGGAAATAACATCAAAAATCAGCGGATTTAATCAAGAAACTTTTTCGAATATTCAGACCATTAAATCGTTTAGCTTGGTCCCTCAGTATATAAAAAGACTTCATACTCTTCAAAAGGAATATTTTTTAATAAATATGAAGTACCAGCGTGCTGCTATTTGGATAGCGATTTTTAATATTTTGTTATCGACGCTAGTATCTTATTTAGCATATGGATGGGGAATATACCGAGTATGGAGTAATGTGATAACTTATGGTACTATGACCTTGTTTATTAGTTTGTCGGGAACACTTTCTTCAGCTGTTAATTCTATGATATCGTTGTTTCCAATGTTAATAAAAATGAGTACATCAGCTCAAAGACTTATGGATTTGGTGGAAATGCCTTTAGAAGATTTCAGCAATGATTCTGACGTAAAAGAATTTGCTAAACAAAATTTAGATACAGGTATATCTATTTGTTTAGACAAGGTGAATTATTCTTATAAAAATGGAAATGAAGTTTTTAAGGGGGCATCGATTGAAGCTAACCCGCATGAAGCTATCGCACTTGTAGGTCCATCCGGTGAAGGAAAAACTACCATGCTGCGCTTAATCCTTGCTTTGATCAATAAAAAAGGCGGAGAAGCTGAACTATATGGTGAGAATAGCTTTAAAACTGAGGATGGCAAGGAAGAAAAAAGTATTCCGCTTAATGCTGCAGCACGACAGCTTTTCTCATATGTCCCCCAAGGAAATACCATGCTTTCGGGTACTATCGCCGAAAACATGCGCTTTGTTAAGCCTGATGCCACAGATGAAGAAATCTGGAACGCACTCGATATGGCGTGTGCGAAGGACTTCGTAGAGAAGATGGCTGATGGTATAAACAGCGAACTGAAAGAACGCGGCGGCGGTATCTCGGAAGGTCAGGCACAGCGTCTGTCTATAGCGAGAGCTCTTCTTAGAAAGTCACCATTGCTTCTTCTGGATGAGGCTACATCCGCACTTGATGTGGCGACAGAGCGAAGGGTTCTTAAAAATATCATGAAGGATGAGTACCCGAGAACTCTGATAGTAACTACTCACAGACCTACGGTACTCAGTGCCTGCAACAGGGTATATGCTATTCAGGATAAAAAATGTAAGGTGCTGAACGAAGAAGAAATAAATGAGTTGGTAAGAGCTTTTTAAAAATCAAGATTGCATTTATTTGTTATATTTGATACACTATAAAAAGTATGGACAAGGTAATACTGTTTATAGAGGAGGCACACGATGATCAAGATACTGTCAGACAGTACATGTGATTTATCACCGGAACTGGTGGAGAGATATAATGTAGAGATTATCCCGCTGCATGTATATCTGGGCGAAGAAGAATACCTGGACGGGAAGAACATATTTCCGGAAAAGATATATGAGTGGTCGAACGCTATGGGACTGACTCCCAGGACTTCTGCACCGGTGATAGAAGATGTTATAGAAGAGTTCAGAAAATATCTTGATCAGGGAGATGAACTGGTAGTATTTACCATATCGTCTTCTATGTCAGCGAGCTTCAATGTTTGCAAACTGGCTGCCGAGACTCTGGATGCTACTGACAGGGTAGCGGTCATAGACTCCGAGAATCTGACGACGGGTATCGGACACCTGGTGATAGAGGCAGCTGAGATGGCTGCGGAGGGAAAAGGTTTAAGAGAGATAGAAGCGAAGATGCTGGAACGCAGGAAGAAGCTAAAGTCCAGCTTTGTGGTAGATACTTTGGTATTCCTGCATAGAGGAGGTCGATGTTCGGGACTCGCTGCTATGTTAGGGTCTGTATTGAAACTCCACCCCAGGATAGTGGTAGAGAACGGGGCTATGCACTCCGATAAAAAATACAGAGGAACCATAGACAAGGTTATCATGAACTACATCAAGGACTTAGAGGAAGACCTCAAAAAAGCAAAACCGGACAGAATATTTATTACACATTCCAGCTGTTCTGATGAGTTCATAGCCAAGGTAATATCTGAACTCGAAAGCCTGAATCATTTTAAAGAAATATTTGTTACCAGGACTGGGTGTGTAGTATCTTCTCACTGTGGACCGGGAACTCTGGGAATTTTGTATATAGATGAATAAAGCAATTTGAGGGATTATGAAAACAGAAAGAAACTGGAAATTTGATTATATAAAAGGGATAGCCTGTATTATAGTTATATGCCTTCATTGTCCGCTCCCCGGGAAAATAGGTGAAGCGGTTATTTATGGCTGTCGTGTTTCAGTTCCGTTGTTTTTTATTATCACCGGATATTACTGTGAAACCAAAAGTAATGAGTGGATATTGAGAAAAACCAAGGATCTGTTGATAAAAACACTTATTGCAGAATTATTGTATGGTATATGGAGTACTTTTTTGGCTTTAGTTGTAGAAAAACAAAGCATTTCTGACTATGTCAGTACTCTTCCGGTAGTAAAACGCCCTATAAAAGTCTTATTCTGTGGAAGTATGTTTAATGGTATTTTCTGGTATCTTTATGCAGCTATATGGGCGTATTTATTAATTTTGCTTCTGAGAAAAATTAAAATCATTTATAGCAACCCGATATGTATAATATTAATTGCCATACTGGTATGCGTACTTGTAATTGGGCGCTATATTGTACAGAATACTTATGACATAGATGAATTGGCATTTTTATTCTGCAATGCGTTGGTTTTTGGATTACCGATGCTTTTAACAGGAATGCTGCTTTCAAGATATGAAGAACGCATAACGAAATCTCTTTCATTATGCGTCAACATTCTGATATTAGTTGTTGGTCTGGTTGTTATGGTGATTGAATTTATCTTTAGCGGCCAGTATATGGATTTCCATTTTTCTACATATATACTTTCTTGTGCGGTATTTATGTTTGCTTTTACGTACAAGAGAGATGGTATTGTATTGAAAAATGCTTTATCATATACAGGCAGACGGCTATCATTATGGATTTATTTGGACCACATATTTGTTAATTCATTTTTGAACTTTATTGAAGAGAGTACAGGTATAAAGGAAAACCAAGTGGTTACGTTAATGCATCCGTTTTTAGTTATTCTTTTATCAGTACTAATGGCCTTTGCTATAGATAAGATTAAATCTCGGAATAGGGTAAAGAATGCTTAAAACATGGCCTTGCCAATAAATCTAAGCTTTCCTGTATGTTTTCTTGTTGATATTAATCTGATAATGTTCATGTTCGTCGCCTTATGAATTTAGAGTTCGTTAAATAAAGTTACCCATTTGTTTATGATTTTATCCTGCGTGTAATTAAAACTGCTTTTATATGAAGCCTTTCCCATTTTATCACGCAGTTCCGGATGATCTATTAATAGCCTCAAAGAATCAGCGAGACCTTGCACATCACCCTGTTCAACCAAAATACTGTTATTGGTGTTAGCGAGTTCTTCAACTCCGCCATGGGAAAAAAAACCGACCACCGGTAATGAATGGGCCATAGCTTCTAGCAAAACCATTCCAAAGCCTTCTGCTGAAGATGTCATAGCAAAGATATCTGCTTCTTTGTAATAATCCGTAACATTGCTTTTACTTCCTGGCAACAGAACGTTTTTAATTTTTTTGTTTTGAATTAATGATTCTAGGTTTTCTCTCTCCGGTCCTTCACCCAGTATGATAAGTTTCCAATCGTGTATATCTTTTTGCAATAATGACCATGCTTTGATTAACAGATCAAATTGTTTTATATCGACAAGCCTTCCGACTGCAATAACTGTTTTATTCCCACTTTCTGTTTTTTTATAATAGGTTTCCGTATAATTACCTATCACATGTACCTTGTTTGCCTGCTTCTTCCATTTATGAGCAAAACACTTTTTATCAAACTTTGTCAGAACGACTAATTTATCTGCTTTTTTAATTCCAAGATATTTTGAGAGCCTGATGTATAGACTGGTATCACAGTAAAACATTCCATGCTCGCATGCAATCCATTTGCAGTCACCTTTTCCGCGCCAACCATAATAATTCAAATGTCCTCCGGAAGTGATCAAAATATCAATTTTATTTTTCTTAAGGAATTCTCTGATTTTTACTACCCTGTTATGCATGACAGCTAATTTATTTCCGGGTTTATACAAATACTCAATCTTTTTAAAATCGGAAAAATCAAAAAAAAGTTCTCCTTTTTTTTCGATGACAAGAGCATAGCATTCATATCCCAATTTAGTAAACTCTTTTAAATTTAGAGAAAGTATTTTTTCTATACCTCCACAAACACCTATGTTTTGACAAAGGAAGCAGATTCTCATAGATTATCTCCAATCAAATAATTAATATAACATTTGAACTATTTCCTAAATTATAACAGACCATGTTAATGATGTCAAAAGTAAAATTTGGTGATAGAGGATCGTCGTCGACTATGGGACCGTGGATTTAAGCGTTCTTTTGTACTAATTTTACCTTCTTGCTGATTCCGGAATCAGTGATTTTCTTAACAATATTGTTGTATGTTTTACTTTTGGCATTGATTTCAATAGTATCGCCTTTTCCTAGATTGGAGAAGGCGTTTTTTTCTACAATCTTTATTTTACCTTCTATAGCGATGTTTTTTATTTTATTTCCTTTTTCAAAAACTTCGTTCCCTATACCGGTTACGGTGAACTTGGTGCCGTTGATGCTGATTTTTGAAGGAATGGTTATATCGGATCTGTCTGTTTCGACTCTTGTCAGAATGGCCTTGTTATTTTCATCTATATCATATTGCATCTCGATATAAGATCCGGAGTTATCTTTTTCTTGCGTGATGACAGATTTATTTCCTTTTGAATCGATCTCTAACTCAGATGTACAAATATATCCATTTTTAGTAATATTCGAAACCAGAGTAACCAGCGAACCATCATTAAGAGAAAGTTTTATCGGTGTTTTGGAGGAATAGTTCTTATCCTGGATATCTAGATTTTTTGAGAATCCAGAAATATACCTGTGATCTAGATAGTTCACTCTGATAGATATCCAGTTTTTTAGGTAATTCACCTCTTCACGATAGGAGTTCCCGTTAACATGACTACCGGTATCATCTATTGCTGTTTTACCCAACGTGTCCCATAAAGAAAGATTCATATTGGCAGATGATGATAATTTTTTAGAGTATTCCTCTATCATTTCATCTATATTGCTGAATATCTTTTTAAAGCTATGAGAGTAATAATATACCGCCAGGTCTCGGAACTCCTGATATTTCAATAATTCGGTGAAAACATTGCTTGACAAACCTAAATAAGTACTGATTTTTCCGATGTAATCCAGGGATGGATTACCACCGCGTTCTTCACACTCAAAATTTCCGAAAGCTATATCGTAGTCCCATGCAGGTCCCAGGTGGATCACATCTTTAGAACCGTCAGAATATAGGAAAAAACTTGAACGGCACCCGTCGGAGTCTTCTGCTAACTCCTGAAGGAAATACATCTTTATAAAAGAATCAACATCGATATATGAGGATACCTCGCTCCAGTCTTTCCCTGAATAAAGTGCATTTTCAAAAGCGTTAATCTTTTGCATAAAAATGTCAAATCCCCGGAGCGCGTTTGAATTTTCCTGGTCGGTATCATCTGCGACGGAATCCTTAAGTACAAAATGAGTGCCATTCAACTCGCTGGTCCCAAAACTATCTTCTTTCCAGTACCACAGATTGTCAAGTTCAGCGAGAACGCCATATTTATTCTTTAAGTTTACTCTGTTTTCATTTACTTCGACTTTTTCGCTAAGCATATAGTTCCCAACATATGTACCGTCAACCCAGAGATCTATCATTTCGGTGTCGAGAGCATATGGAATCTCCATCAACTTCGCCAGATCTATTGCCAGTTTATTCCTGCACAATGTACAATCGGTATAATTGGGTACCAGAATCCACTTCTTGGCTTCAGAGAGTTCGAAGATATCAGCCTTCTTATCCAGCTTAAACTGATAGGATCTTTTAGGAAGTGACCATGTATAGTTTCCTCTTCCTTTTATTTCGACATTCTCAAAAGACTGGGGTTTTGTATTCCCTGAATATAAATATACTGTATTTCCTTCATATTTTAGTCCCTTTTCGTTTACCTGTATGTCCCATAGTGTAACGTCTTGAAGCGAAAAACTGCATGAGTTTAAATCTGAGGTTGATATAGAAACCTTAAGACATTCATCGTTTTTATCATAAATCGAAAACGAGGTCTCTTTGACTTTAAGTGTTTTCCCATTCTTAAGGGTTGCTCCTTCAATACGGGAAATTTTATTATTTGATTTCAAGATAATTCCTGAAATTTTAATTCCCTTCGGGAGATAAAGATAACAGATTCCGTCGCTCCCTATAAAAGAAGTGTATGTGATTCCATCGTCCTCACAATAATATGAAAGCACAATAGAATCATCAGCTTTAAGCTTAAAGGATCCGGTAAATATTATAAAAAGCATAAGTGAAAATGTAAATTTAATGGTAAACGCTAGTATTTTTTTGAGAAATGATTTTTTTATCGTATCTTTGACCATGTTCACACTCCTTTTACTCGTCGATATTTGATCGGGCATAGAGATATTACCTTTGTTTGTATTGTTGACCAACTTTTAAGGATATTTTACCACACATTTTTTGTTTCTACAACTATAACGTAATAAAGAATAAGTAAATTATGGAATGGTAAAAATTAGATGCCAATACAAAAAAACATGAGGTCGTAAAACCTCATGTTTTTAATGTTATCTTATTCCACCGGATATACCTTGATCAGTGTCCCGCCGTCTACTATGGGGCCGGGGATGGTGGTCAGGCCTCTGTGGGTACCGAGGTAATCCCTGTCGAAGGTGATGGCGGTTCCGTCGGTATTCTCGAAACGTTGCTCGGGTTCGAATGCGCAGCCCAGTATATCACTGGTGATGATGCCGTCATTGAAGCCTTCAAGGAATGAGAACATATTG
>JAEEGL016264986.1_pt1 | contig 10646 bp, 5 predicted proteins | sample 9134231 | NCBI WGS metagenome assembly JAEEGL01 (sample SAMN16246548, study PRJNA631951) | gut metagenome | biome: gut microbiome; feature: rumen; material: fiber-attached | host: Bos | place: Iran: Karaj | collected 2018-10 | reverse complement strand
GAGACGGAGCGGGGCTTCCGCATCAAAGGCGGACAACGCTACGCGCGCCCGGCGTCGATGACGCCCGAACGCGACTGGTCGGGCGCAGCCTTCTGGTTCGCAATGAATGCGCTTGGTTCACGAATCGAGGTTCGTGGTCTTACGGACGACTCCACGCAGCCAGACAGGCGCGTCGTCACCCTTCTTGCTCAGACCGGGGGCGAGAAGGACATGTCGCAGTGCCCCGACATCTTCCCGCCGCTCGCCGTTGTCGCGGGCGCCCAGAAGGCCGTGACGCGCTTCACGGGCGTCCGTCGCCTCCGCCTCAAGGAGTCCGACCGCATCGCCTCGGTCGCGAACCTCCTTCGTCGGCTCGGCATCGTCACAGACGAAGAGGAGGACGTTTTCACCGTACACGGCAGCGGACTCCCCTTCCCTGGCGGCGTCGAACTCGAGACCTTCGGCGACCATCGGATCGCCATGGCCGCCGCCGTCGCCGCCACGCGGGCCGGCGGCCCCCTGTCGATTGACAACGCAGCCTGCGCCGCGAAGTCCTATCCCGGCTTCTTCGACGTCTTCAACGCGCTGAAAGTCGACGCGCGTTGAATCATTTTCATCGAATGACCGCCTTTTTGATACAATATTAGTCTAATATCTTTCGGAGAAAAGGATGAAACGTTTTTGCCTGGGTTTTGTCGTAGCCATAGCCGCCTGCACCTTGCAGGCGGAACCAATCCGTTTCCTTGCGCCGCTTCCTCAGAAGGCGCAGGAGAAAACCGTGGAGGACCTGCTTCCGATTCCGGAAAAGCCCACCGATGAGCAAAAGGCGATGTACGAACAAGTCATCGAACAGGCACGCGCGGAAGACGTGTCGGTCACGCCTCAGGCGGCCCTTCTGTACAAGGGCCTCCGATTCCTCCAGGACGAAGAATACGAAGAGGCGGCTCCCTTCTTCGAGGAGTCGCTCAGAATCGACCCGTCGCAGCAGGCGGGCTGGGAAGGTCTCGGCTGGACCTACATCAGGACGGATCAGGAGCAGCGGGCCAAGGCCCTCTGGGAATACTTCCAGCGCCTCATGCCCGACCAGGCCCTCCCCTACGCGCTCCTCGGCCAAATCGCGGTCATAGAGCGCGAGTGGCCCCTCGCCGACGAGCACTTCAGAAAATCGCTCAGCATCAACCCGGATCAGTTCGACGTACGCTACTGGTACGGGCAGAACCTCATGCGTCTTGGCAAGGCCGCCGAAGCCGAGGACATATTCCGTCAGCTCATCCAGCGCGAACCCGACCGACTCGACATCCAGCTTGACCTCGCCTCACTTCTCATCCAGCGACTCGAATACAAGGAGGCTGTCGAAATCTACCGCCGCGTCAACGACGAACTCCCCGACAACCCGCGCTTCCTCGTTGAACAGGCGCTGCTGGAACTCCGCGTCGGCGAACTCAGGCGCGCCGATGAACTCTGCCTCCAGGCCCTTGAGCTGGATGAAGCCAACATCAACGCCATGGCCCTGCGTGCCGACATCGCCGAACTCGCCGGCCTCAACGACACCGAACCTCTTGAGAAGCTGATCGATGAAACGGAGAACCCCGTTTCGCGCGCGGCATTGCGCGTGCGTCTCGCGAACCGCTGCATCGTCGAGAACCGCACCAAGCCGCACGAACAAGCTCCCAGCAAGATCATCGCCCTCTTGAAGAAGGCCATCGAGGAGGATCCGGCGAACGTCGGATACCGCGTCCTTTACGCCCAGTACCTCGTCATTGAGAACCACTACCGCGAGGCGCATGCCGTCGCGCGGACCGTCCTTGAGAAGTTCAACCGCAACAACAACGACGCCAAAAAGGTTCTGCTTGAACTGGCGCTCCGCGAAATGCGCCTTGAGGACGCCATGCAAATCGTCACGGACATCTACTCCGGACTCAACGCCAACGACCCGATGGGCCACTACTACCGCGCCCACATCTACACGCAGCAGGGCCGCTACGCTGACGCCAATCGCGAAATCGACCTCATGGAGTCGGCCGCTTCCCACGGCGCCGTCCTCTCCCTCGTCTACACAGCCCTCACTGAAAGCGACTGGACGCCGGCGACCTCCGTGCGCCGCCTCCATGAACACATCATGTCGCTCCAACGAGAGGGCTGGGTCTTGATTCCGCCGACCGACATCCCATCGCTCCTCAAGCCGGAGACGGGCGACCAGCGCCCGACCCGAGTCGAAAACACCGACATCCCCGCAACGGCCCGCATCGTCGACTACGTCGTCTGGTGCTTCACCGGAAAGCGCCGCCTGGCCAAAAAGACCAACGAAAACGAGACGATCCCGAAGCCGAAGAAATACTTCACCATAGTCTTCGACGGCGACCTGCGCTCCTCCCTTCTCCTCGGCAACGAAGTCGCGGAGGACTTCGGCGTCCCCTTCGGCATCTTCGTCCCCACCGCCCCCTCAAAGGAGTACGTCCCCTCCCGCGCAGGCTGGGACGAACTCCGCCAGTACGCCGCCACGGGAAACTGGATCGTCGGCAGCCACCTCCACAAGGCCTTTGAGAAGCAGCCCGTCGACAAGGATGGCCGCGACGTGCGCGCCCCCCTCCCCAACCGCATCTGGAACGCCGAGCGCAACCGCATCGAATCCATGAGCGAATGGGACCACCGCATACGCGCCGAGTTCCGCGACAGCCGCAACGCGCTCCGCCAGGAGATGGGCGCGGACGACTCCGACGTCGCGATGGTCTCCTATCCGTACAGCGACATCGGCCAGGAGGGCGCCTGCAACCTCTACTCGATTCGCGATCCGTCTGCCACAATCGTCGCAGAGGCCGAGCGCTCCTTCCAGGTCGGCTTCGTCCAGACGCCGAGCGGCTACACGGTCTTCGGCGACAACCTCCTCCTCTGCCGGACATACGCCCCGAACTGGATGGACGAGGGCTCCGACCTCGTCCGCCACGCCTACAACAACCACCCGCTCTTCATCGCCCGCAAGATGCGCGCGGAGCTCGCCATGCTGATGAACCGCCCCAACGAGGCCAACGCCATGCTCGACGCCCTGCGCCGCGACGGCTTCCCCGAAGACCTCTGCCATGAAGTCGAGACCGCCATACACTCCCACTTCCAGAACAGGTCGCGCCGCGAACGCCCGCCGCTCGTCTCGGAGGAAAGCTACTTTGACGACTCCACAAACGTCGTCATCGCCTCCGAGACCCACGAAGGCCGGGGAGAGCCTCTTATCCGCCTCGACCACCCCTTCATCGGCCCGGTCCTTCTCCACAGCAAGGCGAACGACCAGATTGAAACCTTCGGCTACGGCGCGCGCGCCGGCTTGGACATCACGCGGAATACGACCCTCTCCTTCGAGTACATCGACTCGAAAATGGAGCAGACCGTTCGCCCCCGCTGGGACGCCGTCATCATCACCAACGTCCCCTACGCCAAGAGCAAGTACAAGTTCAAGATGCAGACGAAGGCACTCAAAGGCACGCTGACCCACCGGATGGAAAACGGGACGATTCTCTCCGCCTCGGTGGGAAAGACGGTCAAGAAGCGGCTTTCGTCCAGGGTTGACCTCACGGACATCAACCTCCAGGATGACCTGAACTCGCACAAATTCACACTCGACGGCGACGACGAACTCATCACGATTGCAGCCGGCGCGCTCTGGAACCCAACCGACTCGCTCCGCCTGAACTTCATCTACGACCACGACTACGTGCCTTCGGCCGTAAAGAACGTCACCTACCATGGGTTCACCGGAAACGTGAAATGGAAGCCGGAGGACGCCTGGGACATCGATGCGCGCGTCCAGTACCGGACCTACAGCGACGACAACGCCTTCTACTTAGCCCATGCCGAATCGATGTGGGAGATGAGTCCCGACAGCGGCATGTGGGCCGGCATCCAGCTCTCAACGGTTTCCACCAGCGAACCCCACGACTTCTACTGGACGCCCTACTGGGACCAGCGCATCGTAGGCGTGCTTCGCTACACGCAGCATCGCGAGGGCTACCACCTGAGATTCGATCTGCTCTGCGGCATCCACCAGGACGAGGCCCGCCCCGACCGCCGCTACGAAACCGAGGTCACCCACGAGAAGACCATCATGGTCGACGGCGTGGCCCAGACGGTCGAGGAGACCGGCATAGATTACGTGCTCATGGAGACCGGCGCAGCTGGATGGCACAAGATCTGGGGCTTCGCCGGCACCTTCGAGAGAAACCTCACGTCCTATCTGACCCTCAATCTCGAAGGGCAGGTCATGGCTCTCCGGGACTACATCGACCACTCGGTCCTCTTCTATCTCCGCCTCGGATTCTAGCCGCCGCCGCGCCAATTTCTTTGGCGCAGAAAAGTTCATGTGTTTTTTTCGTGCAGGAGTTGACCTTTAACCAAGGACTGACAATGCAAAAGACCGACATCCTTCTCAACCGTGAAACCTATCTCGACAAAGTGTTGGGCTGCTGGGCCGGCAAAAACATCGGCGGCACCCTCGGCGCCCCGATCGAGGGCCGGCGCGAAATCTTCCACTACGACTTCTACATCAACCCGATGAAGGGCGAACCCGCCCCCAACGACGACCTCGACCTCCAGCTCGCCTGGCTCAAGGCGATGGAGGATCATGGACCGATGTCCATAAACGAACGCATCCTCGGCGAGTACTGGATGCGCCACATCTGCGCCCCCTGGAACGAGTACGGCGTCGGCCGGAACAACATCGTCAACGGTCTGCCGCCACCCCTTTCCGGTTGTACCGGCAATGACGTCTGGAAGAACAGCAACGGCGCTTGGATCCGCTCTGAAATCTGGGCCTGCGTCTTCGCGGGTTCGCCCGACTGGGCCGCCGCCTACGCCTGGTACGACGCCTGCGTCGACCACGCCGACGACGGCATCGCGGCCGAACTCTTCACCGCCTCCCTTGAGGCGGCCGCCTTTGTCGAGAGCGACCTCCGCAAGCTCATCGATTGCGCCCTCGCACGAATCCCCGAGAACAGTCGCGTCGCCCGCGCCGTAAAGGTCGCCATCGACGCCTTCGATGCCGGGCAGCCCTGGGAGGAGGCGCGCAAGGCCGTCGTCCAGGACTCCGAAGACCTCGGCTGGTTCCAGGCCCCCGCCAACGTCGCGTTTACCGTGATTGGCCTCCTCTACGGCGGCGGCGACTTCGGCAAAACGGTCTGCACGGCCGTCAACTGCGGCGACGACACCGACTGCACCGGCGCCACCGCAGGCGCGGTTCTCGGCATCATCCATGGCTTTAAGGCCATTCCCGAAAAGTGGATTGCCCCCATCGGCCATGCCATCAAGTCCGTCGCCGTCAACGCCTGGAACCTCCGCGCGCCGCGTACCATCGAGGAGCTGACGGACCGCACCGCGGCCATGAAGGAATGCGCCTGCGCCGAGTTCCCCCTTCTGCCCCGCTTGACGGATGGTCCGACATCGCTGCCGTCCGACCTCGGCAAGCGCCTTGCGGACGGGAAGTGGTGCCGTGACCTCGTCGCGTACCGGGGGCCGAACCGTCTCTCCTTCGACCTCCCCTGGTGCCGTTTCTCAATCGCCTACGTCGACGGCGCGATTGTCGAGCCCGGCAAACCCGTCCGCCTCGGCCTCCGCGTCGAATGCGGCTACGAGGAGGCGGCAAGCCTGCTCCTCTCCTGGCACCTGCCCGAAGGCTGGACGGCCTCGCCCGGCCCGTCACAGTCCATCATGGCCTGTCTGGCACCCAACACGGACCTGGAAATCACGGTCACGCCGGGGCCGATGGCGAAGGCCGTCGAGCACATCCCGCTGGAGGCGCGCCTTTCCAACCGCCAGGCGCCCGTCTTCCTGACAGTGCCCTTCCGCCTCAAGGGCGCCGCAGTCGCGACGACATGGCGCGACTGGAGCACCGTTGCCAGCATGGCCAACCTGCGCGGCAACAGCTTCAAATAATTCCGACCGATTTCCCATTTGCATGGGAAGGGAATCCTCCATGGGCGGGAATGACGGTTGCCCACCTGCGGTTCGCGCGGCGCTTTCGGACATTCCCCCTCGCGCTACGCGCGGAAGAGGGCGCCGAGCTTCTTGCCGAGCAGGATGCTGCTGCCGACGATGGCGACGGTGAGAAAGCCCATCGCCCAGAGGCCGAGGGCGGCGGCGAGATGGCGTCCGACGCCGATGAGCTGGAAGAGCTCGAAGATCGTCTTCGTTATCGGGTAGTATTCGATCTTCTGCGCCAGTATCAGGCTGTCCGAGACTTCGAGCATGCTGAAGGAGAAGGCGAGCAGCACGCCGGCGATGAGGTTCGCGGCGATGAGCGGCGCCGTAATCCGGCCAACGACGCGCAGAGGGCTCGCGCCGAGGTTGGCGGCGGCCTCCTCAAGCGTCACGGACGTCTGCTGGAGTCCGGCGACGGCCGCGCGCACCATGTAGGGCAGACGCCGCGTGGCGTAGGCGACCACGAGGAAGAGCGTCGGGTTGGTCTTGATGTCGAGCAGTCCCATGAGCCAAGGCAAAGTGCGGACGAATTCGCGGTTGCAGGCCCAGTTGCTGATCGCGAGGTAGCCGAAGGCCATCACGAGGCCGGGAACTGCGAGCGGAATCATGGAAAGGGCGTCGAGAATGCCGCGTCCCCCAATTGTCGAACGTACGACGACCCAGGCGATGCCAACGCCGAGGAGGATGTTGACGACGACGGCAAGGGCCGAGAAGACAAGGCTGTTGCGGACGGCGTTGAGCGTCATGTCATGGCCGACGGCAGCGACGAAGTTGTCGCCAGTGATGGCCGCGGGAAAGACGGAGCGGTACCACGTGCCGGGAACGCTGACACTTGTGAGCAGGACGCCGAGGTGCGGGGTGAGCGCCAGAATCGTGACAATGAGGAAGGGCAGCATGACGAGCAGTCCGCGCCAGCCGCGTACGGTGCGCGTGAGTGCGGCGACCGTCGCCTTGCCCTGCATGGCGTGGGCGCGCCCGCCAAGCAGGCGGCGCATGACGGTGTAGAGGACGACGCTGAAGGCGAGGACGACGGTCACGAGCGCATACGGGAAGGGGCTGGCGCTGATCTCCTTGATCTCGTCGTAGATCTGGCAGGCGGCGCAACGCGTGTAGTTGAGCATCAGCGGCGTGCCGAGTTCAGTGAAGCTGGCGATGAAGACGAGCGTGCCGCCGGCGAAGAGCCCCGGCATGATGAGCGGCAGCGTGATGCGCCGGAAGATGGCCCCGCCCCGGCAGCCGAGGTTCGCGGCGGCCTCCTCCATCGCGGGATCGATGTTTGCCAGCGCGGCGCTGACGTTAAGGAAGATGATTGGGTAGAGTGCGAGCGACTGGATGAGGATGACGCCAATGTACCGTGACTGGCCGAGCCAGTCAATGGGGCCGCAACCGAGAAGCGCGTTGAGCATCCCGTAGGGACCGAGCATCTGCGCGATGCCGATGGCGCCGACGAAAGGCGGGAGGATGAGCGGCACGAGGACAAGCGAACTGAAGACCTTCTGTCCCGGGAACTGGAAGCGGTGCGACAGCCAGGCGAGCGGAATCGCGAGGCAGGAGGCGAGGAGCGTCGTGCCCGCCGCGATGCCGAGACTGTTGAGCAGTCCCTCGGCGTAGATTGGGTTGCGGAAGACGCCGAGGAGATATTCGGGTGTGAAGTGGCCGTCGACGAAGCAACCGCCGCCAATGACCTTGAAAAGCGGCCAGAGGAGGAAGCTCCCCAGTACGACGACGAGAAGGGCGAAGAGAAGCCAGGCTGTCCGTGGGCGTATCATGGATGAAGTCCTATGGCGTCACGCACGGCGGTGACGCAGCGGTTGACCGCGCCGCGGCGGGAAAGCACGGCCTTTTCGGCGCGCGCGCCGAGTTCGGCGCGGGCCGCGTCGTTGCCGAGCAGGCGGTCGAGTTCGGGTTGGAGGGCGGAGTCGGAGGGTACCTGTACGAGAGCTTCCGAAGCGAGAAGGTCGGCCATGACGGGGCGGAAGTTCTGCGTGAAGGGGCCGACGACGGTGGCAACGCCGCAGAGACAGGGCTCGATCATGTTCTGACCGCCGCGTGAACAGAAGGTGCGGCCCACGACGCAGACTGCGGCGTATGGGAAGAATCCCATGATTTCGCCTGTGGTGTCGACGACGAGAACGTCATCCGCGCCGAGGGGCGATGTCGACGCGCGGCCGGCGTCGAGGTCGCTCTTGCGGACCGGATTGAGGCCGAGGGCGCGGAGGTCGGCGCAGACGCCCGGCGCACGCTCCATGTGGCGCGGTACGAGGACGAGACGCAGGTCCGGGTATTTGGCACGGAGGGCGAGGTAGCAGGTGGCGAGGAGCTTCTCCTCGCCTTCCCAGGTCGAGGCGCCGAGAAGGATGCGGCGCCCCTTCGCGAAGTCGAGCGCGCGGAGGAGCGCTTCGGCCATCGCCTCCTTTTCGGGATTGCGGCGGGCGACGTCGAACTTGAAGCTGCCGGTGACGAGAACCGACGCCGGATCGGCGCCGGCCGCGACATAGCGTTCCTGGTCGAGGGTGGACTGCACCTGGAGCATTCGGATGCAGCGAAGCGCAGGACCGAAGATGAAGCGAAGGCGGCGGTAGGTCGGCGCGGTGCGGTCGGAAAGGCGCCCGTTGACGAGGCAGACGGGAATGTTGCGCCGCTTGCATTCGCGGATGAGATTCGGCCAGATTTCGGTCTCGACGAGGATGAAGGCGGAGGGACGGATTGCGTCAAGCGCCCGCTTGACGAAACCCGGAAGGTCGAGGGGGTTGTAGATGACGACGTCTTCCGGCGGGAGTCGCTTCACGGCCTCCTTCCAGCCGGTCGAACTCGTCGTGCTGAGGACGAAGCGCAGGGAGGGGGTCACTTCGCGCATGGCGCGGATGAACTGGTCGGCCACGCCAACCTCCCCGACGCTCACGGCGTGGATGAGAATGGCCCCTCCATCGCCGATTTTCTCGCGCGTCTCGGCGCTGTAGCGTCCGAAGCGGTCGCCGAAGTTCCTGCGGTAGCCGCCGCGCCGCTTCATCTTGAGGTAGTAGTGCGGCAACGTCACGACCATTGCCAGGAAGAGGACGACGTTGTAGAGGATCCAGCGCATGGCGGCGAATCAGGAGGCAGCGGGTCAGGAGGCGAAGAACGAGATGATCTTCTCGGCCGAGCAGCCCCAGAAGTTCTTCTCGAAATCGGCGGAGAAGGCGGCGATGTGCGGGGTGAGAACGACATTGTCGAGGGCGAAAAGCGGATGATCCGCCGGGGGCGGCTCTTCGTCGAGGACGTCCAGTCCGGCGGCGGCGATTGTGCCGTCCTTCAGCGCGGCGACAAGGGCCTGCTCGTCCACGACGGGGCCGCGCGACGTGTTGATGAGGATGGCGTTGCGCTTCATGAGCGAGAGGCGGCGCGCGTCTATCAGGCCGCGTGTTTCGTCCGTGAGCGGGCAATGCAACGAAACGTAGTCGGACTGCGCGAGAAGGTCGTCGAGCGGCATGGAGTCGGCGACGAAAGGATCGTAATGGAGGACCTTCATGCCGAAGCCAGACACCATGCGCTCGACAGTGCGGCCGATGCGCCCGTAGCCGACGATACCGAGCGTGCGACGGGAAATGTGCCAGTTCATTCCGTTCGGCGGTTCCCAGTTGCCGGCACGGACCGCGCGGTCGTAGTGCGGGATGCGGCGGATGACGGCGAAGAGCAGCGAGACGGCGTGTTCGGCCACGCACTCGGAGATCGACTCGGGCGTGTTCAGAACGGCGATTCCCAGTTCCTTCGCGACGTCGCACGGAAGGGCATCGATGCCGCTCCCGCTGCGGAAGATGGCCTTGCACTTGGGCAGGCGGCGGAGGGCGTCGCCCGTCAGCACCCGGTTCGGGCCAAACATCCAGACGAGATCGGCATCCTTTGCGAAGTCGACGACTTCGTCGGGACTTTTGCAGTCGCGGCACGCGATTGCGATTCCCGCGTCGCGGATCCTCTTCAGGCAATCTGCGGGCACGGCGCCTTCGTTTCCAGAAATAAGGACAGTCTTCATCTCAAAATGCTCCAATTTAAACCACGAATATTGTATCATATTTGCATTGCTATCAAGGCAAAACATGACCTCGCTCATCGAACAATTCACCTCCGCGACGCCCGAAGCCCCCTTCCCCGAAGACCAGTTCCCTCAACTGGCCGCCGAAGTTCGCGAGCGCATAGTCAAGACTGTATCCCAAAATGGCGGCCACCTCGCCTCCAACCTCGGCGTCGTGGAGCTCACAATCGCCCTCCTCGCCATTTTCCGACCCGAAACCGACCGCATCGTCTGGGACGTCGGCCACCAGGCCTACGCGTGGAAGCTTCTGACGGGACGCGCGGACCAATTCGGCACCCTCCGTCAGCATGGTGGCATCTCAGGTTTCCTCAAGCGACACGAAAGCCCGTGCGACGCGTTCGACGCCGGCCATGCCGGAACGGCAATCTCCGCCGCCCTCGGCTTCGCCGCCGCGCGCGACAGGGCCGGACGCGACGAGCATGTCGTCGCCGTTGTCGGCGACGCCTCCTTCTCGAACGGTCTTTCGTTTGAAGCCTTGAACAACGCCGTTGCCACGACTAAGAGCTTTATCGTCATCCTCAACGACAACGAGATGTCGATCTCGCAAAATGTCGGCGCCCTTTCGCGTTACTTCGGACGACTCCTCTCCAGCAACCGCTACAACCGCGTGAAGAAGGCGATTGAAAGCGCCGCCAAG
>JAEEGL016079921.1_pt1 | contig 10646 bp, 8 predicted proteins | sample 9134231 | NCBI WGS metagenome assembly JAEEGL01 (sample SAMN16246548, study PRJNA631951) | gut metagenome | biome: gut microbiome; feature: rumen; material: fiber-attached | host: Bos | place: Iran: Karaj | collected 2018-10 | reverse complement strand
GGTGGAGACTCTGGTGAGTGGGAAATTATTGGTTGATAGGAAAGAAGACAATTCTTGGGTACTCAAGATGCTTGACATCCAGGAGTGCTCCAGAGGGTTTGAAAGAGTTCTTGAGTTTTTGAGTTCGGTAGCGTTGTAATTTAAACATCGAAAGCCCCGAAAAGCCCCGAAAGCAATTATTTGTATGGATATAGATAAACCTCACGTAGTACGCACGCACGATGTGCAACTAGATGCCGACTATGTGCAGTGGTTGGGCGAGATCAAAGCCCGTTATCGCTCTGCGCAGGCCAAAGCGGCAGTACGGGTGAATGCGGAGCAACTGCTATTTAATTGGCAGTTAGGTCGCGACCTTGTGCAGAAAAAAGCCGAGGAAAGATGGGGTAGCGGTGTGGTGGAACAGGTGAGCTTGGACCTTCAGGCGGCGTTTCCTGAGTCGAAGGGGTTCTCAGCTCCTAACCTTTGGTTCATGAAAAAATGGTATCTTTTCTATACTTCTTCAAAGGGGCAGGAAAAACTCTACCAACTTGGTGGAGAATTACAAGGCGCTGATAAACTGGTAGATATAAAACTCTACCAACTTGGTAGAGAAATAGACGCTACAAAACTCCAACAACCTATTGGAGAATTTCAAAATGGCGTGCCATTTCCAGTGTACTTTGCACTTGTTCCCTGGCGGCATCACGTGGAGATTGTCACCAAAAGCAAGTCTATTGATGAGGCTTTGTTTTATATCAAGCGTACGATAGCGGGAAATTGGAGTCGTGCCACCTTGATGAACTGTATCAAATCCGACTTGTATCATACCTCCGGCGGAGCCGTCACCAATTTTGCCGATAGGTTGCCTTCTCCTCAAAGCGAGTTGGCACAGGCCATCACCAAAGACACCTATGATTTTGGTTTTCTCACGCTTGAAGAAGGCTACCAAGAGGAAGCATTAGAGACCGAGTTGGAAAAGCAACTCACGCGTTTTCTGTTGGAGTTGGGCACAGGTTTTTCTTATCTCGGAAGACAGAAACAAATTGTCATTGCGGGCAAGACGCGAAAACTGGACATGCTTTTTTTCCACATTCCGTTGAATTGCTATGTGGTGGTGGAGTTGAAGGCCGTTCCTTTTCAGCCTGAATTTGCAGGGAAGTTGAACTTTTATGTAAATGCCGTGGACGACCTCATCAAGACCGAGACGCAGAACCCGACGATAGGCCTCCTAATTTGCAGCAACAAGGATGAGACGGAGGTGCAGTATGCCTTCCGAGGTGTGCAAACGCCGATGGGGGTAGCTTCATACAACAATGTGCAGATTCGTGAGATACAGGAACAACTGCCATCGGTGGAAGAGCTGAAAAAGCGTATTCGTTTGTTGGAGGAGGAATTGGCTGCAAAGAAGTGATTCCCTTTCAACCCCAAGAAATATCATTCAAAGACACAACAGAGTTTCTGAACCATTTGAGCTCGATAGCGTTATAGATAAAACATCGACCCTTAGGACAATGAAGTACTTGGTACTCGACACAAATGTATACCTTCATTACAAGGATTTTGAGCAGGTGGATTGGAAGACACTGGTGGGTGATGATGTGACCATTTGTGTGCCAATGGTTGTTTTGAGTGAAATAGACAAGCACAAGGACCAAAGCAGGGGGAAAATACAGAAACGTGCCAAGAAGCTGTCGTCGCGCTTTAGTGAGCTTTTCTTGCAAGGTGAGGCTGCACAAATAGCCATTGAGGAGATGGACAATCCGCCCTCCACGGCCTTTAACGACACCCGATTTCACAAGGACATCAATGACGATTGGATCATACTATCGGCCCTTCATGCTTCACATGATACTTCAAGCACAGTTATCGTTTCGGGTGATAATGGCATTTTGTTGAAGGCAAAGCATTTCGGGTTGGGTTTCTATAAAATGCCTGATGACCTTCTTTTATCCGAGGAACTCTCGGAAGAGGAGAAGGAGATCAAGAAACTGAAAGAGCAACTGGCCAAGCATGAAGACAGGCTTCCGAAGCCAATGGTTCAGTTTAAAAACCAGACAGACCGCCTTGTTATAAATAAGCCTGCGTTTGTTGACATTGCCAAGGAGCTTGAGGCATATAAAACACAATTAAAAGCAAAATATCCCTATCAACCAACAAGTATAGAGTCTTATGGCAAGCGGGGGCAAGCGATTCGGGTGTCATCCGATTTGGATTATAGCACCCTCAGGTATCGGGAAGAATATAACGAAAAGCTGGACGATTTCCTTGAAAAGAAGATCACATTAAAGCAATGGGAGCTTTTAAAGCAGTTATCTGACCAGCGTTTTGTGAGAATTGATTTCTGGTTGGGCAATATAGGCACCTCATCCCTAGGAGACACCATGGTTTTTATCACATTTCCTCAAGATGTTCTGGTGTATGATGAAGACAGCAAAAAGGAATATCGTCTTGAAGACCCCAAGGAGCCGAGACTAAAGAGTAGCGACATCCAAGGTTTTGCGTTTCCATTGCATTCTTCTGGCAAGACATACAAAGACATTGAAATATGGGATATCGACAAACCAGTTGAGAACCGTGAATTCAAGTATCCATCGAACAAGCTGATTCATAATCTGCGTGAACACTTGGGAAGCGAAAAGCCCGTTTATGTTGATATTGCCAAATGTGGCAACTTTACCATCAATTGGACCATCTTTGATTCCGAATTGATCGAACCTGTTTCAGGGGAGCTTCATGTGATTATTAATGATGAGAAGAAAAGATAACGAAGGTCCTGATAAAGGTTGGGGTTATCAACAACTCTATATTTTCAATTATTAAAGAATGAGCGACATTAGGTTATTCATAGCGTCTTCATCGCATGACACGGAACATGAACGTTATTTGATTGGGGATGTTGTGCGAAGGCTGAATGACAAGTATGAGCCACGTGGTTATCGTATACGATTGGGCTGTTGGGAGGACTTTACTCCGGAGTTTACAGGGACTCGTAAGCAATCGGAGTATAATGAGAATTTGATTAAGAAGAGCCAACTATTTGTGGCCCTGTTCAGAGAAGTCTGTGGACGTTTTACCCAAGAAGAAATTAAGGTCTGGACCAATTTAGGGAAAAAGCCTTTGGTACTAGATATTCAAGGCGTGGGGGTCAATAAAACAAACGTTCTTGCTTTTCTTGCTAGCGAAGGTCTTGCCAAAACAGAGGTGGCAACCGATGAGGATATTGTTGTTCAAGTAACAGCTTTGGTAGAGGAATACATTCGAACAGCTACTTCGACTCAACCCAGCAAAGCAGACATCAAGCAGATTTATGCGACGATACCCGACGATAGGGCCAACGAGCGCCTTCCTTTCAGCAATCTTGTCCGCGGCATGGATGACATAGCGGAAGAATTTTTTCACCTTCGTTGCCGTCTTACCCAAAAAGACTTGGATAAGGTGTCTACAAGTCACTATTATGCAGCTATCTTAAAAGATTCAATTGATACAAACGAGGAGTTGGAGATACAAACAGCCATTACCGAAAGTGTCAAGAAGAACAGCCCTCATGTTGCCATATACTTTAATTATGGAGATCTTGTTTGTCGTAACCATCCGGTTGTTGAAAGAACTATCAACAGCAGCGGATTGTTTAATGAAAAGTTTGACGGAATCTGTCGCGTTAGGTATAATCTTCTTCGATGGTTGATTCAACAGTCGGTACTTCGCATAGATTTGACAGATGGCATTGATGTGCAAGATGATTGGTTTGTTTTCCGTGGCCTACCCATCATTCCGCTTTCGCGTTTGGGCATCACCAGCGGAACCGCATTGCAACAATTGTCCGAGTTGATAAAACAACTTTCTTTCGCAGTTCTTGGGGCAAACACACATCTTCTTACAGCTGATTTGGACTTGAATGCTTTAGACGAACAGCTGATGAACGCTGATGCCGTCTTTGATACGGCCCGGGCTATCAGTCAAGCTGCCTTGGAAAAAAAGAGACAACTTCTTGACAGAATTACAGAATGTATCAGCTCTATTCTTTCTACAGATGTTTCCGAACATACCATACAGAAATTGACTGCCCTTATTGATCGGAAAGAGCAGTTGCAGAAAGATATAAATGCAGACCCACATGACTTGATTAGAACACAAATGTTGTTGGTACAGGTTCACGATACCTATCCGAAAGTGTTTGCCACCACTGGTATAGATATCGATGCTCAATACAAAAAAGTAGTTGACACCGCAGACCAGTTTGGCATCATAGATCCAACCGTGGAAATGATGCGCATGAATTATGCCAATTATTTGTCACGTATGAACCATCAATCTGAAAGCCTTCAACTCTATAAGTTGACGATGGCGAATTTGGATCGTTTGGATGACAATTCGAAACTGATTCAGTTGTATATTGTTCATTTGTATGTTATTTATATAAACCATCTAATCCATTTGGGCGAAATCAAGCAGGCCAATGAAGCCATAAACCAATTGGTTGAAAAAACGGAAGGATGGAACAGAAAAGGGAATCGCTCCTCAAGCGAAGAGCTTATTGACAAGATGAGAATTACTGCCTGTCAATTGCGTGTTCGTCCTATCCGACAATACGATGAAAATTTAGTAGAGAAAGCGCTTTCATTAATTGAAGAGTTGAATCAAATGGAACAGATTTCCATCCCTGAGGGTGTATGGGATGACTTGTTTTGTGATTTCCCGAATTGCTTGGCCACCTATTTTTTGGACACGGCATCTCCCAAAAATATTAACAAGAATTTCCGTTTAGCATATCAATTGCTATTACAAGTAGCCAACAACGCAACCCATTCCGCTGTTACGATAGATTCTCGTCTTAGATATGCAGGAAATGCCTATCATAATATGGGATTCTTGTTGTTTAACAACAGCCAAATCAAGGAAGCACAGCAGTGTCTGAAAAAAGCGCTTCAGATAAGACGAGACATTTACGAAGAGAATCATTATGAAGCAGATCGGGACGCCATAGCCCAGACCTTGTTGCTTCTTGGAGCCACTTATGTGCATGATAGGGTAAAGTATTTCACAAACGCCCTTGAGAGTGAAGCATTGGCTTATGCGGATGAATGTTTGGCAATATATACAGCATTAAATACAGACCATTTCTTGGAACAAGAGACTTGTGTGTATAAAGCAAAACTCCTACGTGGCAGCATCTTGTTTTATTCTATGGATGCCCGACATCGATCCGAAGGTATTGCTTTGATGAAAGAATGCCAAGAATGGAATGTGGCTCATCCGGAGAATAGCTATAAAGATACTTTTGATGGCGTTGCAGGTGTGATACTAAAACATCTGGGGATAGATATTAATCACGCAAAATTTTCTACAGGCAATAAAGAATGAGCTCTAACTCCTCAATAAATATTAGTATTTTTGCAAATCAAAGAGAACCTCAATTCAAAAATTGTGTGTTCTCACCCCCCCCTTGTCATCACAAATTGTAACTGACGGGGCGGAGCTGAAACAGAGGCTGAAAGAAGAAGGAAATGAAACGGTGACAAATTGTCACCAGTTGAGATTGCAGAAAAATAATGACAAACAATATACTACAAGAGATCGAGCGCTTACACAACGAATGTTCGAAAATGGACAAGGCGTCGCGAATAGGCTATTTATTGGGATATCGGCAGCAACTATTTTCCATGGCAGACCGAATGGCGACGTATATTGCCAGCAAGGGTGGCCGTATGACACCTTTCGAAAGAGTACAGGCACAAAATCTTCTCGAGATGATAGATGCAGTTAATGAAGAAGGAAGAAAAACCAGCAATGAATTGGTAAATGAAGCGGTTTTGGGGTTGATGAAGAGGATGTGTCAATAAATTAGGCGACAAAACAATCTTCCAGACGGACATTATGAGTAACGAAACAGAATCTTCCCAACAGTGGAAAAACATACTTGACAGAGATATCCTTAAGGATAGTATTAATATGGTAGCCCTGTTCGTCACTGTTTATGAACTATTGGAAGATACTATCATTTCTAAACCGAAAGATTTTTACACGATTTGGGAGTTTGATGATAAAGCTCGAAAAAAGTATGCAGACCAAGTGCTTTCTCTTTACGACAAATCAGCTTGTCCTGGAATAACTACTAACAATAAAGAACTCATTTCATCACTCATCTGGTTTAAGAATAATGATGCAATTGACGCGGATGACATTAAAGTTTTTGCTGATTCCAGAGTGCTTCGCAACAAAGTGACTCACGAGATGCTCTACACCATTGCTGAGGGTGGAAAGCAATTAGTAGAACAGTTTGCTTTGATGTATGCCTTGTTCTGCAAGATTGAGAGATGGTGGATATTGGAGATAGAGGTGCCAATTAGTGGTGAGTATGAACCAGGAGAAATTGATCAACAAGAAGTTATGTCAGGACAGATGTTGGTGCTTGAAACGATTTTGGATATTCTGGCAAACGACAGTAATGTCAATTTTAAGGAAGTCTGTGAACTATTGGGTGTTCCAGTGAAGTAGAACCTCAATGTAACATCAATATGTAAATAGTTGGGAACACGAAGGTTATAAAGTTATGATTACGATACTTTTTGGCTCAGGAGCTACAATTCCTTTCTTTCAGCCTAGACTGACCACAAAATATCTAACGGATCAAGTCTGTAACCCTCAAAGATGGGAAGCTGTGGTTAGCAACTATCGTAAGCATACCACAAATACGATGGCTGATCCATCAGATATAGTTACGGTTCTTGAAAGAATCAGTCGTTTATTTGATCGTAAACCGTTTAAGAAGAACTTTGAAGTATATGCGGAAATAATTGACAAGATTGCCTCTTTGGGTTTTGATAGGGTTCCTTGTAATAACATGTTGAATGCATTGCTGGCAGTCCTTGTTGAGCCTTACCGTTTTAATTGGGGCCCTGAGTGGCGGGATGTCCCATTCCTATTTCGCGAAATCATAGTGCAATCCATCCTTGAATTAGAATATAATAACAAAGTTGCTGATTATAATGCCTTATGTTCAAAGCAGCATGATTTCATAGATTATGTGTCGAAGAATGATAATAAAACCTCGTTGGTATCATTGAATTATGACAATGTCTTGTTTGATAGCATAAACAGTCTTGGCTTTGAGCATTGCTTTGACATAATTCCCCAGGCAGGCAATATGGATAGTTTTGATTATCATAAGTTTCATGAAAGTGACAAAGTGGTTTATTTTCCTCACGGCCATAGTCGTTTTAAAAGGAACAGTTTCGATTCTATTATATATTTCGACAACCCTTTAGAGGCAGAAAAAAGCCGTTGGGCAGGAGTAGGAGACAATACGTTCAATAGTTCTTTGACACTTACAAGTTCCTTGTTTGCTTATAATTACAACACGTTCATCACCACAGGTCAAACCAAAGACGCGGCATTAAACCTCTCGCCTTACCATGCCTATTATCAAAGACTTGCAAAGGATTTATGGGATAGTGATTGGGTGTATATCATAGGGTATTCTTTTGGCGATGAGCACATCAACCGTTTGTTGCATTCATATCTGTATTCAAAGCCTTTTGCTAATATTTTTATTGTAGATTATATTCAAAAAGATATTAATCTTGCAACAGACATTGTTAATGGAAACGGGCTTATTAAGAAGATAACTGAAGTTTTCAAACCGAGTGTGTTCTTCCCGAATATGGATGATATCTCTCAATATGAGCCACAAGGAATCTGGGAAATCAACAACTATGGTTTTGGACAATTAGTGAATTCAATATATCTCTATAAAAAGGGGATGAAAGAGTTTTTGAATGAATACAAAGACATTCCGTTTTTATAGATTACACTTACTTTGATTTCTATTGCCAAGCTGGCATTTTAAAATATTCAATTGCAAACAGATCTCGCGACTAATAAATAAATACATTAATCAAAAATGTAATTAATAATTATGAATAGGACTCCTAAAGAAACTATTATGTGCCGTAAGGTAGCGTCTTTACTGCAACAATTTGTTCCAAACATTGATGTGACCTTTTCAAATAGTGGTTTGTATGATTTGACAGTTGAGGAACATAGTGAAAATGTTCGTTTTGGTGTTGAGGTGGTAACACAAGAGATAATCAATGATCATAGTTTTGACGAATATCTTGGCAAGTTGTTGAATTATCAGTATAGTCCATTCATGGAGAAACTTCCGATTTTATTGATGTGTTTGGATCCTGGCCTAGAATCTTTACAATGGGACTTGTTGTTATCATGGGAAGAAGGAAAACAACAAATTCATCGTGAAAGAAATTTGAAGGGATTTACAGCGGATTCTTGGACAGAGGTTATTGGAATTGTGAAAGAGGAAGATTCAATTATTAGAGTGCTTTCGGATTCTAAGATTTGTATTATTAAACGATTATTTGTTAATGCTGGGTATTTAGGGCGTAAATATAATGCATATTTCTGTTATTTAAGGAGATTTACTGCCGATTACAAAATGAAGAATGAAGAAAACCTGTCAGAACAAGAGAGGTTTAATCGGATTCTTAATGGTATACCTGAAGAGTCATATCCAAGCGATTTATTAGACGAGATGATAATTAATGCTGTAAACTTGCTTTATCCTAATGTGAAAACAAATAGTAAAGATTTGCTCTTAAATAGCGAACTTAAAGAATTACGTCGAGAAGTTAGACAACAACATCGTATCTTTCAAGTATTTGTTCAACCAGATGTTAATACGATACCTTCTCATTTGATGGGCATAATAAATGGTATGCCTATATTAAACTTACCACTTCAATTGTTTTATACACCTCTTTTTGAACAAGATGCTTTTAGGGAAGCAAGCTCAACAATTAGTTTGCCTTTTCAAGAATGGGAGGATACATACAGCACTTTGCATAGATTACGTGCAGAAACATTTATGGATATCAATGAAGTTTTATAATTTAAGGTGTTATGAAGTCAATTGCTGTATTTAACAATAAAGGCGGGGTTGGTAAAACTACCTTGCTTTGCAATCTTGCATCCTACCTGCGCAAGAAGCTTGCACAGCGTGTGCTTGTAATAGACGCAGATCCTCAATGCAATGCTTCTTCTTATATGATGAATATGGATCGCCTTGTGTTAGACCTGACAGCGGTGCAACCATATACTATTCAAAGAGTTTTTTCTCCAGTTCAAGAGGGAGAGGGTTATATTGGGATAGATGTTATTCCTATTCGTCATTCTGTGGGTTTTGCTATTGATGTGATACAGGGTGACCCGAAACTATCTATGATGGAGGATTTTCTTAGTAGTGATTGGTTTGATGCAAAAAATGGTGAACCACGAGGCTTGAAAACTACATTTCTTTTGAGAGATTTGCTCAACAAGTTGGAAGAACGATATGATTATGTGTTTTTTGATGTGGGTCCGTCACTTGGTGCTATAAACAGAGCAGTTCTTATGGCGTGTGATTATTTCATAATGCCTATGTCAACTGATATTTTTTGTCTTCAGGCTGTTAACAATATAGCGGAATCTTTGACAAAATGGAAAAATGATTTGACGAAAGGTATCAATGACTATCAAAGTAAGCGTCAAATAACTTTTACACTTGATAATCGAAATGTATGTATTAATCTTCGGTTTTTGGGGTATGTAAGTCAACAATATGTGACCAAAACAATAGGTGGCGTAGTTCGTCCAGTGAAAGCATATGAGCGTATTATAGATCAGATGCCCAATACTATTAGTGAAAAACTTATTGATTTTTATCCCAACGGTTTTTCAATAGATAGGTTAAAGATGGGGAGTATTCCAAATTTCAATAGTTTAATCCCTCTTTCTCAAATGGCGAATAAACCAATATTTTCACTGATGGGAACCGATGGCGTTGTGGGTGCACATTTTAGCAAGGTTAAAGAATTTGAAAATGTTATGGCCTCTATTGCAGATTCGCTAATACATAATATTTCAGACTATGATTAACTGGCCACAAGCACTAATTGATGATTTGGCTCGCCGCCAGTCTGTAATCTTTTTGGGCTCGGGAGTGTCGCATAACGCTAAGAACGCTGTAGGTGTTCGTCCAAAGACATGGATTGGTTTTTTACAGGAGGGTTTATCCCACCCTGATCTTAGTAGAGAAGACCGTAATTTAATAGAAAAGAAATTAAATGAAAAAGATTTACTTTTGGCTTGTGAGCTGTTACGCTGTTCATTGGGTATGGATAGATTTAATACCTTCTTAAAAAAAGAATTTCAGACCCCATGTTTTATTGAAGCGGATATTCATAAAGCAATATTCAAACTTGATAGCAAAATAGTGGCAACCCCAAATTTTGATTCAGTATACGAAACTTATGCGCAACACGAGGCACATGGTAGTATTGATGTGAAATGTTATTATGATTCTGATTTGGCAAGTAGCATTCGTCAAGCAGGACGTATTGTATTAAAACTTCATGGTACTATAAGCAATCCTAATCAAATGATTTTTACACAAAAGGATTATGCAAAAGCGCGTGTCAAATATTCTGGGTTCTATGATTTACTGAATGCTCTATTATCCACACAGACTTTTCTTTTCCTTGGTGCTGGATTGAATGACCCTGATATTAGACTATTGCTCGAGAACTACAACTACACATTTGAATGGTCAAGAAAACATTATTTCACTCTTCCTGATGGTGAACTAACCAAAAAAGAGATGGATATTTATTCTC
>JAEEGL015391680.1_pt1 | contig 10646 bp, 6 predicted proteins | sample 9134231 | NCBI WGS metagenome assembly JAEEGL01 (sample SAMN16246548, study PRJNA631951) | gut metagenome | biome: gut microbiome; feature: rumen; material: fiber-attached | host: Bos | place: Iran: Karaj | collected 2018-10 | reverse complement strand
TTCCTCGCGAGGAGCCGGCCGGAAAGCCATCTGAAAAGACGCGGGGAGAGGCGGAGCAGGATGCGGGAAAACCGGATGGACGCGGCGCTGTTTCGTGAAGCGGGGATCGGAACGCCGGAGGCGCCGTGTCCCTGAAGGATGTTCTGCCGCATTTCCAGGAAAAGATCCCGGTCTTCCCCGACGGACAGCGCGGCACAGTATTTGAGAGCGGATTCCTCCCGGACCGGATCCATAAGGACTGCGAGATCGGGGAAGCGTTCCAGGAGAAAAGCGTAGCGCTTTCCGTACTGGAGATACCTCCAGAAATAGACGGAAAGGTCGTTTTCCGCATTCTTTGTGATGCTGTTCTTTCTTAAACGATAGCAGTAGAGCGCGTCGTGCAGGATAAGGATCCTGTCCGCGCGGCTTATGACCCTGTGCATGACGGCGCAGTCTTCCCAGCATTCCCTTTCCGGAAAGCGGATGCCGTCCCAGAGGCTGCGGCGGTAAAGCTTGTTCCATGCATTGGGAAAAACCTCGGAACGCGCGAGCGCGCGCAGGACGTCCCGCGCGGAGAAGACCCCTTCCGGGAGACGGTCCGCGCGCGGGATCGTATATCCCGTTTCATCCATGAGTTCGCGAAAACCGAAAAGAACAAGATCCGCCCCTGTTTCCGACGCCTTTTCGAGAGGCAGTCCGAAAAAACCGGGCAGGACATAGTCGTCGCTGTCGATAAAGAGGATCCATTCCCCGCGCGCCGCGTCAAGGCCCGTATTCCTCGCTGCCGAAAGCCCGCGGTTTTCCTGCGTGATCACACGGGCGGCCGGACAGGCCGCGCAGAAACGCCCGAGGAGAAGGGAACTTCCGTCCGTACTGCCGTCGTCGATCAGGAGGATCTCAAGACCGCGGCATGCGTTTTCCGCAATGCTGTCAAGACACTGCGGGAGGAAACCGGCCGTGTTGTATACGGGAACGATGACCGAGATGAGGACGGTCTCTTCCATGGGATCGCCTTTCCGCGGCGTGCCTTATGACATGCGGCGCCGCATGGTTCGATTTTGCCACAGCGGTCTTTGTTTGTAAAGCGAAGCGGCCGGGCGCATGCGGGCCGGCCGGGCGGGGAACGGGAAACACGCGCGCGGCAGAAGAGAAATGCGTTTGAATTCCCCGGTCTTGTATTGTAAGATAATAGGCACATCTCATACCCGGATCCGTTCCGGGCAGACCGCGGGGGGAGTCATGAAGCATTACAGAAGCGGATATATCATGGGGGTCTTTGACCTGTTCCATATCGGGCATCTCAACCTTCTTCGAAACGCGAAGGAACACTGCGATTTCCTGCGCGTCGGGATCCTTTCCGACGAGCTCGTGCGGGAGCAGAAAAAGCATGACCCGGTGATCCCGCTCGAAGAAAGGATGGCGATCGTCGCCGCGGTCCGGTATGTGGACGACGTGGTCGTCGTCGACGACGGACTTCTTTCCAAGGTCGCGGAATGGTACCGCCATCCGTTCGACTGCTTTTTCTCCGGAGATGATTACGAAGGCAACCCTTTGTGGGAGAAAGAAAAGATCGAACTGTCCGGACTCGGAAGCACCATCGAGTTCTTCCCCTATACGGCCACGACGAGCTCCACGAAGATCCGCGCCCTGATCGACAGACAGCTGGCCGCGCGGACAGAGGATGAACAGGATCAGGCGGAAGAATGACGGAGAATCCTTTTGACATCAGGGGATATGAGATCCTGATCCTGACGGACAGGGAAAAGATCACCGCGGATGCCGGGAACGGCGGGCCTGCCGTGCCCGTCAGCTTCCGCCTGCTCTATGCCGGCGCGGCAGGAGACGGGGACGGGGCCCGGAACAGCGGAGAAGGACCGGAAACGGGAACCCGGGGAGTTTCGGAAAACACAGCTGCCGGGCAGGAAGATTACGGCGCGGCGGATCCGTATTCCGTCAGATGCGTCATGTCGCCGTGGGACGGCGACGTCAGCAGCGAAGCCTTCTACGGGTTCCGGAAGGACAGCGGGGGAAATCTCTGGGGAGGCTACTGGAACCGCGTCCAGCTCCGTGATCCGATGATCGGGAGGAACGGTCTACGGATCGTCCTCGGGGTCCCGGAGGAGACCGCAAAAGACCGTATGACGGTCAGGATCTTCGCGGAACGGCAGCTGCTTTTCAGGGAGACGTTCCGGAAAGCCGGGGTCTTCGATCGCACGTTCGATCTTTCCGGGGCGCTGCGCCCCGAACTTGAATACCTTGCCGCTTCGCACAGGACATCGCGCCGGCTGCTTGCGGAGGTTGACCGGATCTGCCGGAAATACGGTATCCGGTATTATCTTTTCTGCGGCACGCTTCTCGGCGCCGTGCGGCACGGCGGATTCGTCCCCTGGGACGACGACGCGGACATCGCGCTGCCGCGGCCTGACCTCGAACGGTTCCTCGAAGCCGCGAAGAAGGAATGGGAGAGCGGGAACGGGTTTGTCCTGGCCGGTCCGGAATACCCTGACGCGGATGTTTTCCTTGACTTCATGACCCGCGTGGTCTATACCGCGGAACCGACGGGAAATACCCTGCTGGATCAGGCCGCGCCGGAAGGCAGCGCGCTGCACGGCTGCACCGCGCTCGATCTTTTCGTTCTCGAGGAAGCCTCGGATTCCGCGCTGCTTCATTTTCTGCAGACGACGCTGCTCCGCGGGATCTACGGACTCTGTCTCGGACATCGTACGGAACACGGGCTGAAAACGGAGGGAAAGCCTTTTGCCGACAGAGCCGCGGCCCGTATTCTGAGAGCGGTCGGAAGGAGCATCCCGCTTTCTTTCCTGCTCCGGTGGCAGAGGCATGTCGCGGGGTGGTTCCGCCGCGGGAACGGAAGATCCTGGTTCCAGTCCAACGGGTATGTTATGTGCATTCCGTGGCGGTTCGAAAAGAAATGGTTCGGCAGCGGCTCCGGGCGGCCTTTCGAAGGGGAAACGTTCATCGTGCCGGATGACGCGGACGCCTGTCTGAAAAGGCAGTACGGGGAGTATATGCGCCTCCCGCATGTATACGACCGGATCCCGGCCCATATGCCGGATCCAGTGAAATCAGACGGAACAGGGAGGCGGGATCTCTGATATGCGCTTCACGGAAACCGGATTCCTTTTCTTTTTCCTGCCGGTCGTTTTCGCGGTATACTTCCTTTTCCTGCGCCGCAGGCCCCGCGCGGGAAATGCTTTTCTTGCCGCGGCGAGTTTCGTATTTTACGCGTGGGGAGAGCCGTTCTTCGTTTTTGTCATGGCTTTTTCCGTCGTGGTCAATTATGCCTTCGCGTTTTTCATGGATCCCGTCTCCGGGAAAAAGAGGAAACTTCTGCATATCGCGGCGGTCGTCTTTGACGTCGCGCTGCTCGGCGCCCTCAAATACGCCGCGTTCTTTTCGAAAAGCCTGGCGGCGCTGACCGGCCTTGCGCTGCCGGTCTCGGACATCCCGCTTCCTGCGGGCATCTCCTTTTATACGTTCCAGGCGATATCCTATGTGACCGACGTGTACCGCGGAAAGGAAAAGGCGGAATCCGGCCTGATCAATACCGCGCTGTATATTTCTTTTTTCCCCCAGCTGATCGCAGGTCCGATCGTCCGCTACAGTGTGATCGCGGAAGAGATCCGGCGCCGAGGCTGCAGCTCCCGGGACGTTTCTGACGGCATTTTCCTGTTCATCCGGGGGCTCGGGAAGAAGGTGCTTCTCGCGGACCGGCTGGCGGTGCCGGCGGATGCCGCGTTCAGGATCGCCAAAAGCGGGAAATGGATCGGCGCGCAGACCGGCATGTCGGCGCCCATGGCATGGCTCGGCGCGCTCGCTTTCGGACTGCAGATCTATTACGATTTCAGCGGCTATTCGGATATGGCCGTCGGACTGGGCCGCATGTTCGGCTTCCATCTACCCGAAAACTTCCGGAATCCCCTGGCAGCAGGATCCGTATCGGAGTTCTGGAGGAGATGGCATATCACGCTCGGAGAATGGTTCCGGGACTATGTGTACATCCCTCTCGGAGGAAGCCGCGAAGGATCCGCAAAGAGGATCCGGAACCTGTTTCTGGTTTGGATCCTCACGGGCCTGTGGCACGGCGCGGGATGGAACTTCGTTCTGTGGGGGATGGTCTTCTTCACCGCGATCCTCCTGGAGAAGCTGCCGGCGATGGCCGGTCCGGGAAAGAACGCACGGAAGGAGCGGAAGAAGGGACCGGCGCTGCGGGCGGCGGGACACCTCTGGACACTGCTGGTCTTTTTTACGGGGATGGTCTTCTTCCGGGCGGATTCCGCCGGTCTTGCCTTCCGCTATCTTTCGTCCATGTTCCGCTTCTCGACCGCGGGACAGGATGCTTTCACATTTTACGGGTCGCAGTACGGGATCTTTCTTGCGGCGGGCGCCCTGTTCGCGCTGCCGGCTCCCGCTGCCGTCCGGCGTTTCCTGCAGAAGGACACGCCCGCTGTCCTGCTGGTGAAAATGTTCCTGGCCGCCGTGGTGTTCATCTTCTCGGCCGCGTTCATCGTGAACGTCGGCTACACCCCGTTTATCTATTTCGCGTTCTGATATGAATAAAGCAATCAGGAAAACAATCATAGCCGCGTTCTTCGGAGTCCTGATCCTTCTGGGAGCCGGAACGTTCCTGTCGGGGAAAGACGCCCTGAAGGATACGGCTGCCGGAATGAAGGGCCGGCTTCTGGGAGAGAGCGCTTCAAAGGCTGTCGAGCCGGTGCTGCTGGAAAACGTACCTTTCCGGTACGGCTGGATCTCGGCGAACGGGATCTTTTACCGCGCGGCGGGAATGGAGCATATATTCCGGGGGAACGGCGTCGAGCGTTTCCTTCTCAGGGACGGTTCCATGACGAACGTGCATCCGACGAAGGAGAGCGGACCGGTGGCGGACGCCGTCGTCTCCCTGTCGGATCATCTGGAAATGAAAGGGATCCCGTTCCTCCATGTATTCGTCCCCGTCAAGAATCCGGACGATTCCTTCCTGCCGGCCGGCATGCACGATTACACTTACGAAAACGTCCTTTCAGTTCTGGACGTGCTCAGAGAGCACGGCGTTCCGAGCATCGATCTGACGGCGGAAATGTGGACGGAAGACGCCGTTCCGTCGGATATTTTTTACAGGACGGATCACCATTGGACCGCGGAGTCCGGCATGCGAGGCGCAGGCATCATCCGCGGGAAAAAGAAAGACCTTTACGGGTTCCCATACCATGAAGAGGTTTTCCGGGAGGACTGTTATCATAAAACTGTCTATGAGGACTGGTATCTGGGGAGTTACGGCGCCGAGGTCGGGCCGCTGTATGCGGGCGCGGATGATTTTTCGGTGTTTTCCCCGAAGGCGGAAACGGATTTTACCTTTGAGGCGCTGGATTATTACGGTCTTCCGGTGAACAGGGAGGGACCCTTTGACGGGACCCTGACAGACCGTTCGCACATCGGGAAGAAGCGGTCGCTTTCCACGCAGTGCTATTACACGTATATCGGTTCGAATTACGGGATCTGCACCGTCGTGAACAGGCGGAGCGAAGGAACGGAAAAGATCCTTCTGATCCGGGATTCCTTCTCGGGCGTCCTGCTTCCGTTCCTGTGTATGAACTACAGGGAAGTCACCGCGATCGATCCGCGCTATTATCCGTTCGGAACGGTCAAAGAGTATCTGGACGGGCATGACGTCGACGCCGTGATCATGGTGACCGGGCCGCAGACGGCTTTCCACGAGGAATTCACGCAGCTCGGCTTCGGCTGAGGTGTTACCGTACCGGCTCCGGTGAAAGGGAAGGGCGTCCGCGGGCATAGGATTCGGAAAGAAAATATGGTATAGTTACCCTGTACGGAACGGAAGGAAAGAACGCGCCGTTTGCCCGCGCGGGCACGGCGGTCCGTGCAGGAGGCAGATACGTCGTTGGACGCGCCGCTGGTATCCTGTATCATCCCGGTGTTCAATGTATCGGGATATCTCGATGAGTGCCTGGAGAGCGTCTCCGGGCAGACGCTGCGGGATCTTGAGATCCTGCTTGTTGACGACGGCTCCGACGACGGTTCCCGTGAAAAATGTCTTCGCTGGGCGAAGCGGGACGGCAGGATCCGGGTGATCCGGAAGGAAAACGGAGGCGTCGCGTCCGCGCGGAACCGGGGGATCGAAGAAGCGCGCGGAGCGTACCTTGCCTTTGTCGATCCGGACGACCGGATAGACCCCTCTTATTTCGAGGTCCTGTGCGGGGCAGCGGAAGAAAGCGGGGCGGACTTCGCGGAATGCGCCGTGCTCCGGGAGGATCTCCGGACCGGGAGATGCGTCCGCAGGTCTTCCGGCGGCGTGATGGGGATCCCATGGACGCGCGCGGAGCATATGAAATACGCGCCGACCGCGGCGTACAAATCGATTTCGAAAAGGGAGCTGTGGCTGAAGAACGGCATCCGTTTCCCCGCGTGTTCCTTTGAATGTCCCGCGGTCTACCCGCTTCTTTACGCGCTGGCGGTCCGTCCCGTCTGCGTGGAAGAAGCGCTGTACCGTTACCGCGTCGGCAGGCCCGGGTCGCTCATCGAAAACGGCTATGCCCGCAAAGAAGGACGGCCGGATCTTAAGCCCGGCGTCGACGCAATGGCGTTCCTTGCGGACGGTTTCCGGAAATACGGTCTCGAGGGAAAATACGGCGCCGCGTTGGAAGGAATCGTGCGATACCGGCTGGGCAGTATTCTCGCGACGCGGTTTCCGCGGTCGGAGGAAGAAGATTACGGGATCATGGCCGCCGCCGTACGCTCGTTCCTCGCGGAACGGTTTCCCGGACCCCGGAACGCGCGGACCATGATGTCGGGAGGGTACAACCTCTGCAGGATCCTCTCGCATATGAATATGCTGGAGGACCCGTACTGCCGCTTCCAGTTTTCGGGTATCGTGAGCATGACGGCGGACGGCGGGGAAAGCCTCCCTGTCCGTCATGAAAACCGGTACCGGGAAATCATGCTGGAAAGGGAGGAAGAGCGGTCCGTTTTCAGGATCGCGGAGGAGGTCAGGCCCCGGTTTTTCTTCATCGACCTTCTCGAGGAGCGCTTCGACCTCCTCCGAAGGAACGGACGGTATATTACGGACAGCGACGCGCGGCAAGGGGCGGTTCCCGGCGCAGCGGGCGCCTGCCTTCCGGACAGGATCCCCGCGGGAAGCCCGGAGAAGCTTGCGCTTTTCGGGAAATGGAGCCGCGTATTCGCGGAACGGATCAGGGAATGCTCCCCGGGCGTACGCTTTGTGGTCGTCGAGAACTATCTGTGCACGCAGCACGGGACGCCCGGGCATCTTTCCGAATACGGAAACGCGGACAGGATCCGGGAAAGCAACCGGATCCTCGCGGCGCATTACGCGGCGCTCAGGGAGAACATTCCCGGCGCGCTGTGGATCAGACCGGCGGACTGCGAAACGATCCGCCCGTATCTGTTTACGGACGAGGAATACATCCACGGCGTCCGGCCGGAGCACGTCAACGGGATCGCGAACCGTATGACCGCGGCCCTTGCAGAAAAAGCATTGTTTCAGGAGTAGGAGATGAAGACGGTCCTTGTAACGGGAGGCGCAGGGTTTATCGGTTCGCGGCTCTGCGAAAAACTGCTTTCGGACGGGAACAGGGTCATCTGTTTCGACAACCTTTCGACCGGGCGAAAAAAGCACGTCCGGGCGCTGCTTTCCGATCCGGCCTTTTCGTTCGTCGAAGGGGACGTGACGGAACCGTTCGGGATCGAAGCGGACAGGATCTACCATCTCGCGTGTCCTGCAAGCCCGTCCCGCTACCGGAGAGATCCGCATTATACGGCGCGGACCTGTTTCCTCGGCGCGCTTCATGTGCTTGACGCCGCGGAACGCAGCGGCGCGCGGGCGCTTCTCGCGAGCACGAGCGAGGTATACGGCGATCCGGGGGTCCATCCGCAGAGGGAGGATTACCGGGGGAACGTCAATCCGGACGGGCCCCGGGCCTGTTACGACGAAGGCAAGCGGGTCGCGGAGACGCTGTTCTTCGACGCCGCGAGGACGAAGGGGACCGATATCCGCGTCGTCAGGATCTTTAATACGTACGGGCCGCGCATGGAAGCGGAGGACGGCCGCATCGTTTCCAATTTCATTTCACAGGCGCTCGCCGGAAAAGACCTGACGGTCTACGGGACAGGCCTTCAGACAAGGAGCTTCTGCTATGTGGACGATCTCGTGGACGGGCTTGTCCGGATGATGGAACAGGAAGCTCCGGCGGACGGAGATGTGTGCGCGGAGACCGGCCTCCCCCTTATGTACGGACCCGTCAATCTCGGAAACCCCGAGGAGCGGACGGTCCTTTCCGCCGCGGAGGAGATCCTCCGGCAGACGGGATCCGCGTCCCGGATCGCGTACTGCCCGCTTCCCATGGACGATCCCGCCAGACGGCAGCCGGATATATCCCGCGCGAAGGCGCTTCTTTTCTGGGAGCCGGAGACCCCGTTCGCGGAGGGGATCAGGCGTACGATCGACTGGTTCCGGGAGGATGGAAACAGTGCGGACTGAAGCGGACGCGCGCGTTCTGGAAATGATCCGGCGGACGGGCGGGGGAGAATTCGATGCCGCGATCGCGGACACTGACGACTGGGATCTTTTTTATCATCTCAGCTCGCTTCGGCATTCCCTTCTCGACTGGTATGCTTTTCCGGAGGACGCGGCGGTCCTGGAGGCCGGCGCCGGGTTCGGCGCGATGACGGGGCTTCTCCTGGCGCGGGCCGCGCGGGTCGACGCGCAGGAATCCGACCCTGACCGGGCGGAGGGACTTGCGCTGCGCTTCCGGGGAAAGGAAGGATTCCGCGCCGTCACGGAGAACGTCTTTTCCCTGCCTGAAGAGGAACAGTACGACGTCATCGTCTCCGTGGATCCGGAGCAGGGGGATCTTTCCGTTTCTCCCGCCCTCCTCCGTCATTTCTTCGGGATGCTGAAGGAAGAGGGAAGGCTGCTCCTGGGGTACCGGACGGAGGAACCCTCCGGGACGGCCGCGGGAGCCGCGGGGAAGGAGGCGCCGGATAGTCGCGGAATAGAAGAGATGCTGCGCATGTCGGGATTCCGGGACGTCACCCGGATGTATCCCCTGCCGGATCTTTTCGTTGCGCATGCCGTCTATACGGACGCGTATCCGCCGCCCGGGAGCGTGAGGGACCGAGTGATCCCCTATGACCCGCAGGCCGGTCCCCCGGCGGAGCTGCCCGCGGAGGATCCCGCCGATGCCCTCGGCCGCGCGGTCGAAAACGGAACGTTTCCGGAGACGGCGGCCGCATTCCTTATCGAAGCCGTAAAGCCTGCGGACGCGGGAGACGGGGAACCATCCGCCGCGGATTCGGACTCCGGAAACAGGGTCCTGTTCGCCGCTTCCACGACGGACCGCGGACGGGAGCACGGTTTTTCGACCGTCCTTTATGAGAACGGGACCGTCGTAAAAAGCTCCCTTCACCCGGAGGGGCTTCCCGCGCTCAGGGCGTCCTTTGAAAACGCGATGGCGCTGCGGGAGAGGGGGATCCCCGTCGTCCCGCAGACCTTCCTGAACGGGACTGTCCGGATGCCGCTTGTGAAAGCCCCGACGGCGGCGGAATGGATCCGCCTGCACGCGGGGGACCCGGAGGCCGTCACAGCGGTATTCGACATTTTCCGGGAGGATATCCTGCGTTCTTCGGATCCTGCGGAAGGAGACGCCGGCGCGGATCCCGGCATGTGGCCGGCGCTCGGAACAGGGTATCCGGACATGATCCCGTACAACAGCTTCATGGAAGGGGGAAGGCCCGTATACTTCGACCAGGAGTTTCGCGTCCCTTCCTGTCCTTCGGCGTATGTGATGTTCCGGGTCCTTCGTTACGCGTACCTGTACGCGCCGGCGCTGGAAGAGACGCTTCCGCTTTCCGCCATGAAGGAACGATACGCCCTTGCGGAAGACTGGACGGCGTTCTCGGAAGCGGAGGACCGCTTTACGTTTGAGAACAGGAACTGCGCGCTTTTCCGGCAGTTTTATTCGTGGACGAAGACAGCCCCCGGGGAGATCAGGGAACGCGCGCTCCGGCGCGCGATGAAAGACGCGGAAGACCGCGGAAGACGACGGAAGGAGACGGCCGTGCGCGACGGAAGGAACCGCGAAACGGATACGGAAAACAGGATCAGGACCTCGGTCATCATCCCGGTCTACAACACCGCGCAGTATCTGGAGGAGTGCGTGGAAAGCGTTCTCGCCCAGACGCAGAAGGAGATCGAGATCATCCTCGTCGACGACGGATCAGACGACGGAAGCCTGGAAATGGCCGCGTCCTATGCCGCGCGGTATCCGTTCATCCGACTCATGCGGCAGGAACATCTTTACCAGGGAACGGCCAGGAACCGCGGGCTCGCCGCGGCAAGGGGGGAGTACGTCTATTTCATGGATTCGGACGACGCCATCCTGCCGCAGCTGTTTTCGATCTGTTATGAGGAATGCGAAAAAGACGGTCTCGATTTCGTCATGTTCGACGCGAAGGGGTTCCGGTATGACGAGAATGACACGGCGCTCGAAGTGCCGGACGACATCGTGGACCGGCGGGAGATGGGGATCGAAGACCGCCTGTATACCGGACCGGAATTCTGGAGCAGCTTCTACAACCGCCACGGCATCCTGTACGTCTGCTGGCTCCTGTAT
>JAEEGL015030212.1_pt1 | contig 10646 bp, 5 predicted proteins | sample 9134231 | NCBI WGS metagenome assembly JAEEGL01 (sample SAMN16246548, study PRJNA631951) | gut metagenome | biome: gut microbiome; feature: rumen; material: fiber-attached | host: Bos | place: Iran: Karaj | collected 2018-10 | reverse complement strand
CGCAGGTCGGAGATGCCCTCCAGGCGCGGACAGAGTTCGAGGAACACGGACAGAACCGCACCCGGATCATCGTTACCGAGCTCCCCTATCAGGTCAACAAGCGCCAGCTGATCAAGAATATCGCCGACCAGGTCCACGACAAACGGCTGGAGGGAATTTCGGACCTGCGCGACGAAACCGACCGCAACGGCATGCGCATCGTCATCGAGCTCAAACGCGACGCCAATCCGCAGGTCGTTTTGAATCGTCTCCTCGCACAGTCCTCGCTGAGAACCAGTTTTTCCATCAATATGCTGGCTCTGGTCAACAACCAGACTCAGCCGAAAATCCTGAATCTGCGTTCCATCCTGGACGAGTATCTCAGCTTCCAGGAAGACCTGATTGTCCGGCGTACGCGCTACGATCTTCGAAAGGCGGAAGAGCGCGCCCACCTGCTGGAAGGCCTGCTTCTGGCGCAGGATAACATAGATGAGGTTATCCGCATCATCCGGTCGAGCTATGATAATGCCAAGCAGAACCTGATGGAGCGCTTCGGCTTTTCCGATGTTCAGGCGCAGGCAATCTGCGACATGCGTCTGATCCAGCTGCAGGGACTGAACCGTGAAAAGCTGGAAGAAGAATACCGTCAGCTGGAAGAGAAGATCTCGTATTACAAAGAGCTTCTGGCCGATCCGGAGAAGATCAAAGGCGTCCTGAAAGAGGAACTGATCGCCATCCGCGACAAATTCGGCGACGAGCGGAAGACCGAAATCCAGGATGTAGACAATGAAATCGATATCGAGGACCTGATTCAGGAAGAACAGTGCGTCTTTACCCTGACGCACGGCGGCTATATCAAGCGGATTCCCGTCAGCGAGTATCGTGCCCAGGGCCGCGGCGGCAAGGGCGTCCGTGCAATGGCTACCAAGGAAGAGGATTACGTCCAGACGGTCTTTACGGCATCGACCCATGATCATATTCTTTTCTTCACCTCAAAAGGCAGGGTCTTCGTTCGCAAGGGATATACCATTCCGGAGGCCGGCCGGGCGGCAAGGGGCACCAACCTTGTCAATATTCTTCCGATAGAAAATGATGAGAAAGTAAGCGCTATGATTCGCGGACGCGGCTACGAGGAAGATCGATATCTCTTCTTTGTGACGAAGAACGGAACCGTCAAGCGGATCAGTCAGGCCTCTCTGAAGAATCTGCGAAATATCGGCATTCGTGCGATCAGCTTGGATGAGGGCGATCATTTGATTGCAGTTCTGCCGACCGACGGCCGGGAAGACATTCTGATTGCGACAAAAAAAGGCGCAGCCATCCGCTTCCCGGAGAGCGATGTCCGCGTGATGGGCCGCACCGCGGTCGGCGTTCGCGGTATCCGCCTGCGTCCGGGTGACTGTGTTGTCGGCGCGGGAAGCAGTTCGGAAGGCGATATGCTGCTCAGCATTTCGGAAAACGGCTTCGGAAAACGGACCGATATTCAGGAATACCGGTATCAGGGCCGCGGCGGCTACGGCGTCACCAGTCACCGCCTGACCGATAAGACCGGAGCGGTAGCCGCAGTGCGTCTGATCTCCCCCGGCAAGGATGTCCTGATTGTCACGGATGACGGCACCATGATCCGGGTAGAGGCGGAAAAGATCTCTCATTACGGCAGAAGCTCGCAGGGGGTGCGCGTCATGCGCCTTTCTCCCGGCAGCCGTGTCATTGATATGGAAAAAACCGATCGGGAGGAACCGGAGCACAGCGACGCGCAGGAAGAAGACAGCGACCTGGGCAATGTGTCCGAGCTTCCGGAGGAAAGCACGGAAGAATGAAGCAGATCAGCATCTATACGGACGGGGCCTGCAGCGGAAACCCCGGCCCCGGCGGCTGGGCGGCCATTCTGATTTATCGGGGTACGGAAAAGGAGCTTTCCGGCGGGGAACCGCAGACTACCAACAACCGCATGGAAATGACAGCCGTCATTTCCGCGCTGGAAGCTCTGAAAGAACCCTGCGAGGTGGATCTCTGGTCGGATTCCCGGTATGTGATCGATGCGCTGGAAAAAGGCTGGGCGGAAAGCTGGAGAAAAAAGGGCTGGAAGCGTTCGAATAAGGAGCCGGCGCTGAATCCTGACCTCTGGGAAAAGCTGCTGCAGCTGACGGAACGCCACCGAATAAGCTATCATTGGGTCCGCGGACACGCTGAGAACATCTACAACAACCGCTGCGATGCAATGGCTGTCCACCAGCGCGATCTTTACGCAGAAAAAGGATTCTATTCGGAAAATGACCGAACTGATACATCAGATACTATGCCATAAAGAGCTGGCCGCCCTCCCCTCCCTGACGGAGAGCGGCAGGCTTCCTGCGCTTGTTTCCGGCCTTTCTGCCGTCCATCGTGCCAACCTTGCGGCAGCGCTCTTTCAGGAACTGCAGCGCCCGCTTTTTGTTCTTTGTCCGGATGATACGGCGGCGGAGAATTTTGCGCGGGACCTCCGCAGCATGCTTTCCCTGCCGGTATCCTGCCTGATGATGCGGGACTATTGCTTTCTGCCGGCAGAGGCCGTCTCGCACAGGCTGGAACAGAAGAGACTGAATACCCTGTACGGTCTCTGCGAGGCGAAAGAGAAGAATGAGCTGAGCATCACGGTTGCCTCTGTCTCTGCCATGCTTCAGCGGACACTTCCGCCGGAAGTTCTTTCGCGAGCGGCGTTCACGATTTCTGAAGATGCGGGTCTGGATCCCGGGAAGCTGGAAGAAGCGCTGATTCGCTGCGGATACGAACGGACCGAACAGGTGGAAGGCCCCGGTCAATTTGCCAGACGCGGCGGGATTGTGGATCTGTTTTCGCCCTCGGAAGAGATGCCGGCGCGTTTGGAATTCTGGGGCGATGAGATTGACTCGATGGGCTTCTTTGCTGTTTCAACCCAGCGACGGGAAGAAAACATCCGGCGCTGTACGGTCCTTCCGGCAGCTGAGGCCCTGCCGTCGCTCAGTCCCTACGGCACCGAGGCGATCAGTCGGAAGCTGGAGGAGCTTGCAGAACGGACTGTCAGACGCCGTGCGGGCATCGGCACGGAAGGGTCTGCTTCGGGACGCGCTTCCGGAATGGCTGCAGAGATGCGGGCAACGGCAGAAAGTATTCGAAGCGGCCTGCAGATGCCGGACCTGGACCGCTGGCTGCCGCTGCTGTATCCGCCCGCAACCGCCTTTGCGTATATACCGGAGGACGCATTTGTCTTTGCCGATCAGCCGACCCACTGCGGGGAGATGGCGAAGGAGTACCGGAAACAGCTGGCGGATGACCTGCAGAACATGCAGCGGGAAGGAAGATGTCCGTTTGATGCCGACAGCTTCTGTTTCCCGCCGGACGAGATTTGGAAGGAACTGGAAAAATACCCGCTTTATGCGGGAGATGCTTTCACCCTTGGCCGGGGCCGATTTTCTCCTAAAACGCTGGTCAGCATCCCGGCAAAGCAGCTTCCGTCTTACGCCGGCAATGCGCAGGCAGCTGCCGAGGATCTGAAAGTATTCCGGAAACAGAACTACAGGGTGGTTGTTCTGGCTGGCGATGAACGCCGCGCCGGCGTCCTGCAGGCATTCCTGCAGGAGCACGATATTCCCGCATCCCTGCAGACAAAAATGTCGTCTCAGGAAGAACCCTGCTCATTGGGTCTTCCGGATTTCGGAGAATGCAGAATCGGAATCGGCGCGATTTCTTCCGGGATGGAGTATCCGTCGCTGCGACTTGCCGTATTGACGGATGCACAGCTGATCCGCGGAAAGAACAAAAAAAGCGGCCGAAAGCAGCCGGCAAACAGAAAACGGATTGAAAGCTATGCTGATCTTTCCGTCGGCGATTATGTGGTCCATGAAACACACGGCATCGGACGGTTTTCCGGGATCGTCAAGATGCAGGTGGACGGCGTTGAAAAGGACTATATCAAACTGAACTATGCAGGAACGGATGTCCTTTATGTCCCGGCGACTCAGCTGGATATGGTTTCCAAATACACCGGCGGCGGCGAAGAGAAAGCGGTCAGGCTGTCAAAGATGGGCGGTACGGAGTGGGCAAAGACCCGCTCGCGGGCAAAAGGTGCCGCAAAGGAAATGGCAAAAAAACTGATTGCTTTGTACGCGGAGAGACAGCGCCTTCCCGGATATGCCTTTTCACCCGACAGCAGCTGGCAGCGGGAATTTGAAGAGAACTTCCCCTACACGGAAACCGATGATCAGCTGCGCTGTACGGCAGAGATCAAACAGGACATGGAAACGGCGGTTCCGATGGACCGGCTGTTATGCGGGGATGTCGGGTTCGGCAAAACGGAAGTGGCCTTCCGGGCTGTCATGAAGTGTATTCTGGACGGAAAGCAGGCTGCCATTCTGGTTCCTACGACCGTTCTGGCGCAGCAGCATTACCAGACTGCTCTGCAGCGCTTTTTCGGGTTCCCGGTGGATATTGAGAATCTCAGCCGTCTCGGCAATGCGGCCGGCAACACCCGCACGCTGCAGAACCTGGCCAGCGGCAGGTGTGATCTGGTCATCGGGACGCACCGCCTGCTGTCGAAGGATGTCAAGTTTAAAGATCTGGGCCTTCTGGTCGTTGATGAGGAACAGCGATTCGGGGTGACGCATAAAGAGCATCTAAAAGAGCTCTCCCGCGGTGTGGATGTACTGACCCTTTCGGCGACGCCGATTCCGCGTACGCTGAATATGGCCATGAGCGGCATCCGCGACATGTCAACCATTGAGGAAGCACCGGAGGACCGGCTTCCGGTTCAGACCTTTGTGATGGAGCATGACTGGGAGATGGTTGCCGAAGCCATCCGGCGCGAGCTTCAGCGGGGAGGGCAGGTTTATTACCTGCACAACCGGATTGAGGACATTGACCGGACCGCCTACCGCCTGTCTCAGTTGCTGGAAAATGTCAGCATTGCGACTGCCCACGGAAAGATGGATCGAAACGAGCTGGCCCGGGTAATGGAAAGCGTCGTAAACGGTCAGATACAGGTTTTGGTCTGTACCACGATTATAGAAACCGGTATTGACATTCCGAATGTCAATACACTGATTGTAGAAGATGCCGACAGGCTGGGCCTTGCTCAGCTTCATCAGATTCGCGGCCGCGTAGGGCGTTCAACCCGCAGAGCCTCCGCGTATTTAACGTTCCGGCGGGATAAGGTGCTGACGGAAATTGCGGAAAAACGGCTTACGGCGATCCGCGATTTTGCCCAGTTCGGGTCAGGCATGAAAATCGCCATGCGGGATCTTGAAATCCGCGGTGCAGGAAACCTGCTTGGTGCCGAACAGTCTGGCCACATGGTGGATGTCGGTTATGACATGTATATGAAGCTTCTGAATGAAGCGGTTTTGGAAGAGCGGGGCATACCTGTCCCACAGCGAGCCGACTGCTCTGCCGACCTGGCGGTAGCGGCCAGCATTCCTGACCGTTATATCCCTTCCTCCGAACAGCGAATGGATATTTACCGACGGATAGCCATGATCCGAACGGAAGAGGAAGCTGACGACCTTCTGGATGAGCTGATCGACCGATACGGCGATCCGCCTCCGGGGGTGAATGCCCTGATACAGGTTGCGATCCTCCGCGGCGTAGCGGGAAAAGCCGGTATCACCGACATTATGCAGAAGCAGGGAGAACTCCGGTTTACCCTGAAAGAATTTGACATGGAAAAAGTATCCGAGCTTTATGCAAGGCCTGAATACAAAGGGAAGCTTCGGGTCGAAGCAGGGTCCAGACCCTGTCTCAGCCTGAAGATCCGATCAAAGAAAAACGTCATTGACGAAGCAAGGGAATTTGCCCTCGCCTGGGGCGGGGACAAATACGAAAGGAGCACAGCATGAAAAAAACAGTCATTATTCTTCTGGTTCTCTGTCTGGCCGCGACTGCGGTCATCGGAGGTGTCAGTGTGCGGAGCGGAGAGTTTTTCGTTCCTCAGCCGACTTCCGCCGTGTCTGATGAGGCACCGTCTGCTGTCGGTGCAGCAGATAGCCCGGCTGATTTTGTGATAACCGACGGGGAATATCACAGTCCGGCTTCCGAAGCGGAATCCGAACCCCAGCCCGAACCGCAGGGAGAAACCGAACCCGCGACCTCGGTCGGCAGGCTGGATTACGAGGCCCTCTATGCTCTGCATGACAAGGACGATATGGTCATGCGAATCGGCGGTCAGGAAGAACGGTGGGGAGACTATTTCTATGTCCTCTATTCCCAGTGCAGCCAGATTGAGAACTACTTTAACAGTATGGCCGCCTATTACGGCATGCTTTTCAACTGGAACGATCCCATCGAGGAAGACAGCGAAGAGACCTTTGCCGAAACCGCGACCGAGACAGCAGCTTCTCTGATGACACAGCTTGCAGGGCTGGAGCTGTTTGCGGAGGAACATGACATTACGCTCGGCGAAGATAGCCAGGCTGCGATCGAAGAGCTGAAGAAGGCAGACATCGTCGGCGCGCTCGGCGAAGACGGAACCGAGGAAGCGTTCCGGGAAGCCCTGCGAAAAGTCTATCTCTCGGACGAGATGTATGACCGGATCATACGGCAGAACGTCCTGTATCAGGAAGTCTTCAACCAGCTCTACGGCGAGAAAGCGGAGAAGCTTTCGGATGAAGAAGCCCTTCAATACCTGGAAGAGAACGGGTATGTTTCCGCTGCGCATATTCTGTTCAAGAATACCGACCCGGAGACGGGAGAGCCGCTGGATGAAGAGGCGCTTGCAGCGAAAAAAGCCGAACTGGAAGCAATCCTGGCAGAGCTGAACGCGATTGAAGACGACCAGGAACGTGCGGCAGCCTTCCTCGAGAAAATTCCGGAGATCAGCGAAGACAGCGGAAGCGCCCATTATCCGGAGGGCTACACCTTCACCGAGGGGAGAATGGTGCCGGAATTTGAAAATGCCGCGAAAGAGCTGGAAGAATATGCTGTTTCAGAGATTGTGGAAACCACTTACGGCTACCACATCCTGCTCCGACTGCCGCTGAAAGCGGATGCGATTGTCGAATACAGCAGTACGACCGGCGACGCGAGAACCGCACGGATGCTGGCAGCGAATGAGCTTTACGGCAAACAGCTGCAGGACTTTGCCGATTCTCTTGAGCTGACCTGGCTTCCGGGCTGTGAAGAACCGACGCTGCTGGACTATATAACAGAAAAAGAAGCGTAAAAGGAAACCTGGAATATGAAAGTCTGTGATCTGCCTTACAGCCGGATAACCGAGGAAACCATACAGGAGGGGATGGAACACGTTCTCTCCCTTCTTTCCGAGGCAGGCAATGCCGACCAGGTCCTGCGCGCGAGGGAGGCGTATCTGGCGCTGATGCTGGAATATCAGACCGCTTCGGCGCTGGCCTATATGCGCTATTCCATCAATACCGCGGACGAATTCTATGTTGCCGAAAACGCCTACTATGACGAAATCGGTCCTATGGTACAGAATTACTCCGTCCGCTATGCGGCAGCGCTTCTGGACTCCCCGTTCCGGGCGGAACTGGAGGAACGACTGTCTCCGCTGCTGTTTCAGGCAATGGAAGTCGAACGGAAGTCGATGTCGGAAACGATCATCGGGGATATGGTGGAAGAAAACAAGCTGGTTCGGACATATTCTGACCTGATGAGCGGGATGGAATTCTGTTTCCGCGGCGAGACGATGCCCCGCGCGATGCTGATGAAGCATGCCAGGTCCGGTGACCGGGATACCCGTCGGGAATGCTATGAAGTCCTCGGCCGAGGGCTGGAGAGTCACCGTCAGGAACTGGATGACATTTTTGACCGACTGGTCCATGTCCGGGACCGCATGGCCAGGAAGATGGGATATCGGAACTTTGTCGAGCTGGGTTACTATCGAATGGGCAGGCTCTGCTATGATGAAGAGAAGGTCCGCGTCTTTCGGGAGAACATTCTGAAGGATGTTGTCCCGGCGGTCTCAGCCCTGCGTCGGGAAAACGCCGCAGGAATGGGCATTTTCGATTACAGGCTTTATGACGACGGAATCATCATCCCGGGCGGTGATCCGAGACCGGTCGGAAAAGACGGAATCTTCCGGGCGGCGGAAGAAATGTATCACGCCATGGGCGAGGAAACAGGTGCCTTTATCGACATGATGCTGGCCAATGAAGCTTTCGATGTGGACAGCCGAAAGAACAAATGGGGCGGCGGATACTGTACCGACTTTCCGAAATACCGACAGCCCTTTATTCTTGCCAATTTCAACGGGACTGCCGCCGACGTGGACGTTGTTACCCATGAGGCGGGACATGCGCTGAATTCCTGGCTGATTGCCGACAACCGCTTTGTACTGGAGCTCGGCTGCGGAGGCATGGAGACGGCGGAAACCCACTCGATGAGTATGGAGTTTTTTGCCTGGCCGTATATGGAAAAATTCTTCGGCGAGAAAGCCGATCAATATCGTTACATGCATGCGCTGGACGCCTTTTCCTTCCTTCCTTACGGAACGGCCGTAGACGCCTTTCAGCATCTGGTCTATGAGAACCCGGATATGACACCCCGGGAGCGCAACGAGGCCTGGCTGAATCTGGAAGCTCAGTTTCGTCCGCATATCTCGATGGAGGGCATGCCATATCTGGAAGAGGGAACGCGCTGGCAGTATCAGATGCATATCTATGAAACGCCGTTTTATTATATTGACTATTGTCTGGCGCAGACGGCTGCCTTCTGGTTCCTGCTGGCTTCCCGGGAAAACTATAACGATGCTTTTTCGCGTTATCTGGTTCTGAGCCGGCAGGGCGGGGAAAAACTGTGGACCGAGCTTCTGGAAGAAGCCGGCTTCCCTTCTCCGTTTGCTCCCGGAGCACTGAAGGAACTGGCCGGGCGGATACAGACGCTGCTGAAAGAGTTGCGGAAAGCATGAGTTTTCTGTGCGTTTTCGACGGAAAGAAAGACAGAACAAAGGGGTGATACCATGCTGCAGAATCCGAATCTGGCCGATGTACAACCAGGCGATGAAATCGACGGCTTCTATCTTCTGACCGATGCCACCGTCCGCAGTTCGTCAAACGGGAGTCGGTATCTGTCTGCAACGCTCTGCGATCGCAGCGGCAGCTTGGACATGAAAATGTGGGATTACAGTCTGGACATCGGCCCGCAGGATAACGGGTCGGCTGTGCGGGTCCGCGGGCAGGTGCTGGATTATCGCGGAACAAAACAGATGAATGTACGTCTGCTTCGTCTGGCCGGGGAAAAGGACGAAATTGCGCTTGAAACCCTGGTTCCGCAGGCTCCGATTGACGCGGAAAACGCAGAAGAAAGAATCCGGAATCTGATCTGCAGTCTGCAGGATCCGGATTATCGAAAACTTGCCGAGAAAATGCTTGACCGCTTCGGTGAACAGTTTCGAACCATTCCTGCGGCAAAATCCGTCCATCACGGGTTTCGCTGCGGCCTGCTGATGCACACGCTGTACATGCTGGAAACGGCGGATTTTCTGTCGGATCTGTATGCCGAAGTCATCAACCGGGATCTTCTTCTGACAGGAACACTGCTTCATGACATTGCAAAAATCCGGGAGTTTGATTTTTCGCCGTTGGGAATGGTGAAGGATTATTCCGTCGAAGGCAGACTTCTGGGACATCCTGTTATAGGGGCGCAGGCGACGGCACAGACGGCGGCCGAACTTGGAATTCCGCAGGAAAAATCGGTTCTGCTGCAGCATCTGCTGCTCTCGCATCACGGTGAGCCGGAATTCGGAGCGGCAGTCAGGCCGATGTGTGCCGAGGCGGAGCTGCTCCATCTGATCGATCTGATCGACAGCCGGATGGAAATCTATGCCGAAACGCTGCAGGACATACCGGCAAGATCGTTCAGTGACCGCGTCTATGCACTTGACAAACGGATCTACAAACATAAAGAAGAGATCTGAACATGCAGGAACACCCTCCGTCCTTGGCGGAGGGTGTTTCTGCAGTTATATCTGAAGTATATTTCTCAGCGGATTGAGAAGAAGGCCTTCATGCCGGGGTACTGGGCGACATCAAACAGCTCTTCCTCGATGCGGAGCAGCTGATTGTACTTCGCAACGCGGTCGGTGCGGGACGGGGCACCGGTCTTGATCTGGCCAGCGTTCACCGCAACGGCGATGTCGGCAATGGTGGTGTCCTCGGTCTCGCCGGAGCGGTGGGAGACGATAGCGGTGTAGCCGGCGCGGTTTGCAGTCTGGATGGCATCCAGAGTCTCGGTCAGGGATCCGATCTGGTTGACCTTGATCAGAACCGCGTTGGCAGCGCCGATCTCAATGCCCTTGCGGATACGCTCGGGGTTGGTGACAAACAGGTCGTCACCGACAAGCTGAACTTTGCTGCCGAGGCGCTTGGTCATCTCAACCCAGCCGTCCCAGTCGTTCTCGCCCAGGCCGTCTTCGATCGAGATAATGGGATATTTGTTGACCAGGTCTTCCCACATATCGATCATCTCGCCGCTGGTCATGACGGTTCCGCGCTTCGGAAGATGATATTTTTTGTCCTCGGGGTTCCACCAGTCGGAAACCGCAGCGTCCATGGCAATGCGGAAGTCCTCACCGGGCTTGTAGCCGGCCTTCTCGATGCCGGCAACCAGAGCCTTCAGCGCGTCTTCATCGCTGGCCAGGTTCGGGGCATAGCCGCCCTCATCACCGACACCGGAGGGAGGAACAACCTTCTTCAGGGCGT
>JAEEGL014657667.1_pt1 | contig 10646 bp, 9 predicted proteins | sample 9134231 | NCBI WGS metagenome assembly JAEEGL01 (sample SAMN16246548, study PRJNA631951) | gut metagenome | biome: gut microbiome; feature: rumen; material: fiber-attached | host: Bos | place: Iran: Karaj | collected 2018-10 | reverse complement strand
CCCGCAGGCCTGAACTGGGACAAGTGGCTCGGTCCTCTCCCCACTTCGGTGCACTATCATTCCGACTTCGATCCCATCATCACTCCCGATAAGGACGAGCAGCTGTGGGGCGCATGGCGCTGGTACAAGGTCAGTGGCGGCGGTCTCATGACCGACTGGGGTGCACACATGTTCGACATTGCCCAGTGGGCCGTCGGCAAGGACGGCTCGGGCCCCGTAGAGATCATCCCTCCGGGGTACAGCTACTACGAGCACCTCACCTACAAATACGACAACGGCATCGTCATGACCGAGGAACCTTATGACGGAGGCCAGCAGGGCGTGATGATCTACGGCGAGAACGGCTGGATCAAGGTTTCCCGCGGCAAGTTCGCAGCCTCCGACAAGCGCTGGGACATGCGTTCGGCCCAGTCGGACGACTCGGTCCCTTACGAGACCAAGGTCGGACATCACCGCGCATTCATCGAGGCCATCCTCTCCCGCATCGACCCTAACGTCCCCGTAGAGGTAGGTCACAGTTCCTGCAACGTCTGCAACATCGGCAACATCGCCATGGAGCTCGGACGTCCGGTCGTCTGGAACCCCATCGTCCAGAAGTTCATGAAGGATCCCGAGGCCACCAAGCTCCTCCACTACGACTACCGTCCCGGCTACAGCCTCGACGTATAAATGAAAACGGGCCCTTGAGGCCCGTTTTTTTTGATTATCATCGCATCCTTCGACCGTTGGTAGAAGGATATGCGGTTATTTGTCGTAAACCCTTACTTCCTGGAGGACGATGCCGGGGTCGAGCGGATAGACCTTCAGCCGGTGCTTTCCGGCGGAAACTCCACTGACGTCGACGGTGCGGAAGGAATAACCGCGAAGGACGTTCCATCTCCATTCCGCCGAGAAATCGTCGGTATGGATGGAGAAGGTCTCGGGCGCGCGGTCGTCCAGCTGGACGGCATAGCGCGCATCACGGCCTTCATACACGTGAAGGGTAGGCAGGGTACGGACCTCGATGCGGCGATCGCCGTCCTTGAGGTCAAGCTCATACTCGACGCAAGGAGCCTCGTTCACATCATCATAAGACGGAGTATCGAACGGCAGTACCACCACTCCGTCGCAGAATCCGAGCTGAGGAACGGTTGTGACCGTACCTGTGCGGCCCTGGCGGACGGCGGAGTAGCCGCCGGCGGGTATGCAAAGACGCGACTCGGCCGGGAAGGGAGGATAAACGCCGATGAAGATGTCGTCGATACGTGCATCGGGCTTTAGTTCAGTGAGGCGGAGGGTATTGTCTCCCTTTTTCAGATGCAGGGTCCCCACCTTGCTCCACATCGGACCGACATAAGGCGCATGCCAGATGTTGTTGATCGGTGTGGCGGAAGCGTCGAAGGAGTCCTTGCCGCATAAGACGTGACAGAAAATGTTGTTTTCCGGTGCCTTGGAGAAATTGACTATCGGAGACAACGCCTTTATCCAGATGGGGATGGAGCCGTCGACCTCGGAATCAATGACGGCACCGTCCCGGGACAGTGCTTCAGACACGGAGACAAAACCGGGCTTGGGAGAGGCAGCTACCTCGTCCAGGAGCGCCTGCGTAGCCACCGGTGCGTCCATGACCTTGGATCCGTTCCAGAAATACGGCCTCCAGTCAAAGAAATGGTCCCACTTTCCGTCAAGAAGTTCCTGATTGTATTTGCGGGTCCAATCATTCAAGGCATTGTACATCTCGGTGGCACGGGCGGCATCCTTCAAGGCGGTTTCAGAGTCGCCATAGGTGGCGTGCGCCAGGCTCAGGCGCGAGAGGATCTGGTACTCGTTGATCATCTCGGCACCCTTGACGGGATAGAGCACCAGCTCGAAATAAGCCGCGCGCAGCCGCTCCGGGATACGGCCCGCAAGGGCCTCCGCCTGGGCGGCGACAGCGCGGAATCCTTCGATCCTGGAGCGGATCTGCTCCTCGGGATATTCCAGGAAATAGACATGGGCATCCTTTCCTGAGGCCTGGAAACGGTAATACGCGTCCTGGATATCGGATATCTCCTGCGCGAACTCCTCTCCGAAAGTCTCGGCAGCCCATTCTCTGATGAATCCGTGCGCCTTCTCAGGACTCCAGCGGTCGATGTCCCACGCCAGCTGCATGGCGAAGGTGAGTTCCTTTTCCGCAGGCTTGATGTCTCCGACGTTGAAAACCCATATCTTGCGGGCTCCGAAAGTATAAGCCTTTGTCAGCTCCGTGGAGATGAATGCCGGGGACAGGGGGCTCAGCCAGATCCAGCTGGCGGGGTCCCCGTGATAGGAGATATGATAATAGATGCCGGCGCCACCCTTGCGATTCATCTCCTCGGGATTGCAGAGATTGCGCGTGTAACCCTGTTTGTCGTCGGCCCACAGCATTGTAACCTCCTCCGGAATCACCAGGCCGTCGTGATAGGCGTCCAGCACCTCCTCGTAGGTGCAGAGCACCTGCGGGATCTCCTCCAGGGGCTTGTCGATGTTGCGGCGGAGCATGTCGCGCTGGTCGTCGATGGCCTGCTGCATCAGGTCACGACGCTCGGCGGTAGTATTGGCGCCTTCCATCGGATAGTCGTGGATGCCCCTGAGGCCCAGCGTATAAGTGTTTTCATACTTTCCGTTGGTCCGGACGCGTTCCTCCCAGTAGTCCTGCATGACCTTACGGTTGGTGATGTAGTTGAAGTCTCCGTAAGTACCGACGGCCTTCCATTCGCCTTCGTTGTTGCGCAGCATCTGCTCGCAGTGCGAGGAACCCATGACTATGGCATAATCATCTGCCAGACGCGCGTTCTCGGGATCATCGTTGAACGCAGCGGTACCGGGGTGCATGGCAGGCCAGAGATAATTGCCGCCCAGACGGAGCAGCAGTTCGAAGACTTGCTTGTAGACCTTGGGGCCGACCTTGCCGGTCTCCTTGTCGTAAGTCTGCTCGACCCATCTCGCCCAGCCGCCGAAGCGCTCGTCATTGATGAAGATGCCGCGGTACTGCACCGAAGGTTCCTTCTGCACAAAGCGCCCGGACTGGACATACAGTCCGTCCTTATGCGGGGGCGTGACGTCGGCCCAGAAATACCAGGGAGATACGCCGACGGCGCGGCCGAGTGCCGTAAGGCCGAACGCCGTGCCGCGGCGGTCGCTTCCTGCGACCACGAGCAGAGGGCAGCCGTCCTTGAGACGCACCTGCTGAACGACATATGACTCCCACTTCCCTTCCAGTTCCGATGCATCCAATGCGCCGTCACGGACCAGCGCATCAATAAGTGCGCTGCTGCCGACCGTACCGGCTATTACGGCCGGACCGTCCGGAAGCGATGTCTGCGTCTGTACGGTGGCTTTGCGCCCGGTAACGCGTCCGATATCGTCGGACAGCATCCCGGCTGCAATGCCGACTACCTTGAAGTCGGAGGAGTCGTAGCAAAGGACGGCCTCGGACAGAGGAAAACTCCCCGCCCGGGACTTCTCATAAACCTGAGGGAAGCTGTCGAGGACCTGCGATGCGGAACCGCTGCAAGCGGAGAGGAAAATAACAAGGATTAAAGGAAAAAAAGAGATTATCCTTCTCATTGTCAGCCCGTGTTAAGGTTATATACAAAGTTAACAAAAAAGCAGAATAATCGCATGATTATTCCTATCTTTGTAATAATCAACAGTATTGCACAGCCATGAAACGAACGTTCTCCTTTATTATTGCGGCAGTCGCCGCTATGATGCTGCTTCCGGGTTGCAGCAGCAATTCGAATGACAGCACTCCCACCGCCTCCGGTTCTTCCTTTGACGAAATAGTCGCTTCCCGCCGCAGTGTCCGTGATTATCAGGCCGGCACCACTATCAGCGAGGCAGAGGTCCGGACTCTCATAGCAACCGCGATGGAGGCCCCCTCCTGGGCCAATACCCAGACCACACGCTACTATGTCGCCATAAGCGAGGAGAAGGTTACGGCCGTCAAGGAAAACATCGGAGGCAACTCCAGGAATACCACCAACGCTCCCGTAATGATAGTCTCGACTTTCGTTAAGGGTCAGTCCGGCTTCGGCCGCGGGAACCAGGCCAACGAAGTCGGTGAAGGCTGGGGAGCCTATGACAACGGCCTCAGCAACGCCTATTTCATCCTCAAGGCCAGGGAGCAGGGCTTCGACACCCTCATCATGGGCATGCGCGATTCCGACGCATTGCGCCAGCTTTTCGGCATCCCAGATACGGAAGAGGTCATGGCGGTCATCAGCCTCGGCCGTCGCGCTTCCGACCCCCGCCGCCCCGACCGCAAGCCCATCGACGAAATCGTCAGATTCTACTGATAATCAGCTTTTTGTACCATTAGGTCTCACATTGGGAGGAAAGACGGTGATCTTTTCTCCCTCTTTTTCAAACATCTCCTTTGCTTCCGCAAAGGTGCGGGCGAGCATCCCCGAAGACTCGTCCAGATAATTGACCATTTCCTCCCTGTTCACGCTGACCGCAAGGTCAGCGACCGCCAATGCACGGATCATGGCGAGGACGTTCAACTCGTTGCCGCCCCACAGGCTGGAAGTCATAGCAATGGCGATACGGCTGATCACATCGGGAACCAGATCAGGATCCCCGAGTGCGTCCATATCCGTATTGAAGCGGATGTCAAAGTCACCATACTGCACTACTTCAAGTATCTTCTTCATAGTCGGTTGTTTTCGGGGAAGTCACCTTCTCCCGTTGTTTCCGCACAATATTAGTGACTTGTGCCCTTATCTTCAGATAAAAAGATAAATCAGCCGGGGTTTTCCGGAAAAATATATCTTTTTATCGATTGCCGCGGCTGCCATTATCGGGAACTGCCCGCTAATGGCCGATGTACGTCGAAGGACAACCGCCGATCTCCATCCTGAGGGACAGGTCTGAGCCTGTGAGGGACCCGGACAGGTCCGTAACCATGTAGTTGGGGAAAGGCTTTCCAAGGGCGGTCGGAGTGGTACTGGCGGAAGACAGGGAGTATCCATCCGGACCTTTGGCGATTGCGACTCCGGGGATGGTCATGTCAAGCGTCATCGGCATGCGCGGAGAGAAGGATACCCCGTACAGGGTAATGTCGACAGTGCCCTCGCCGACTTCATATCCGGCACGGACAGTTTCCATCGAGAATGTCGTACCGTCCGAATTAACGATGGAGAAGGACCCCGTGAACTCTCCCTGAGGGTCCGGCAGGATCTCCGGTTCTTCCTTTGTACCGCATGAGACCACGACCAGGGGGAGCAGGACAGCGGCCATTGCGGCGATAAACTTGCAGGTTTTCATGATGTCTATTTGTTAAATGTTGATTCCAATCTTGATTCCAGCACGGAAGGGGCGGCCCATCGAGATGAAGGAACGGGAAACGCTGCGGAACCAGAATGTCCCGTACTCTTCGTTCAGGAGATTCTTTCCCCATACGGAAAGGCTGCAGCGTCCACGATGCAGCGACAGGCTGGCATCGAACAAAGAATAATAGGGCTGGCTCAGAGTATTGGCCTCGTCCCACCATATCCTTCCTGCCCCCCGGTACCCCGCAACAGCCGTAATCCGTTCGATGAACCTTCCGACAAAGGCATAGTCCCAGGTCACCGAAAAGTCGGCCGTATGCTGCGGGGCATAGGGCAGGCAGTTTCCGCTGTAATCCACTCCGTCCGCAAAGACGTATTCGACGAAACGGGCGCGCGTCAGGCCGCACGAGGCGCGGAAGGTGAAGTCCCCGGCCTTGTACGCACCCGTGGCCTCCAGGCCGTATGAGCGCGACCTTGCAGCGTTGGACATCATACGTCCGGTGCCGTTCCCGGGAGGCATCACGGTCACCTGCTGGTTGCGGCAGTCGATCAGGAACGCCGCAAAGTCCAACGACGCACGGCCGGAAGGTCTAAGGCGGGCGCCGGCTTCAATATTCCAGTTGGATTCGGGTTTGTACCGCGTGTGAGCAGCGGAGTCGTAGCCTGTGCCGGTATTCCTTATATGCAGGCCGATATCCTCCATCATGTCGGACATCATCCTGTTCTGGAGGATATCCGAAAATATCTGTGTGTTGAAGCCGCCCGCCTTGTGTCCGCGGGCCAAAATGATGTAGACCTCTCCCTTTCCAAGATCATAAGCAGCTGATACTGAGGGGAGGACCTTGAAGGTTGTCAAGGATTCAGTCCCTTCAAACCTGCTTACGAGAGGTTTATAGTCATCCATCGTCAGTGTAAAGACATAGGACATGCCTCCCTCGGAAAGGTAACGCATCGTCGAAGCCTCGAGGTCGAGACGGACGCCGGCCGAAAGCGTCCAGTTCCCGACCCCGGCCTTCGAACTGTGGAACACCGCGGCTCCATAGGAGGGAATGCGGAAGCCGCTGTCTATTGTAAAGTCGTTCTCGAGGATATCCAGGTATTCCCCTGGGAAAACTGTGGATATGCCCCGATTTGCATTTGCTAGGATAAGTTGGTCTATGCCATCCCGCTTGAAAAGGACCGGAGCTTCGATGTTCAGGAACTTTCCGAAAAGAAACGCCCCGTCGAGATGGCTCCATACTCCATCAGGAGCATAACGAGCCTGCAGTTCAAGGGTAAGTGCATTCTCCCGCTGGCGCTGCTCCATCTCGAAGAGGGACAGGGAGGTGAAGTCGTTGTCCATACGCATGGCATCACGCAGGAACTGCCAGGAAAAAGCAGCGGAGAAATCACGTCCGCCTGCCTTCCATGCAGCCGTCAGGGCATCCGTCACCGTCAGGCGACGGTAGCCGCAGGGGTCATTATAGTCTATGCCGAGCGACTCTCCCGTCACTTCGTCCAGACGTGCATAGGCATAGCCGCCTTCGTCTACATACCCTAAAGACAGAATGTTGTCCCAACTTACGTCTCCCTGACGGCTAAAACGTGCCCTGAGGCCGCCGTAACGGCTCCAGTCACAGACCGAGCCATTGTATTCATTGACAAAGTCTCCGTCATAGTTGGAGGCAAAGGCGCTGACGCTGAAGGCGGAATCAGTCCCGGCACTGCGTGCATACCGCAGCGCCACGCGCCCGGCTGCCGCCGGGGACCACTCTGCCGAAAGGCCGGTCCCCTGCGCCTCGAAGGGCGACAGCGTCCTTATGCCTATCACTCCCCCGTTCGTATTCCGACCATACAGTGTTCCCTGAGGGCCTCGCAGGACGGATACCGACTCCACGTCCAGGTATTCGAAATCATATCCGCTCTTGTTCATTACCGGAACGCCGTCCACATACATTCCCACCACCGGCTGGTCTATACGGGAACCGAACCCCCGCACATAGATGCTGGAAGTCGTATGCGAACCGTAATCCGGCTGGAAGAAGTTCGGCGCCAGCAAACTGACATCCTTTGTCGACCGCACGTTGCGCCTCTCCAGGGCGGCAGCGCCCAGGCTTGTCTGCGATACGGCCGTCATCTGCCCTTCCTTGAAGGAAGCGGTGACGGATGCTGCCGCCAGCGTATCCGGCGCGACCATCGCGGCGATTATGAGGGTCTCAAGAAGCATGGCACAAAGGTAACGGTACATCCAGTTGCCCGCAACCCTCATTATTGATAGTTTTGTAATTCCGAAGGAATGACGATATTTGCATCCGCCATGACCCCGTGTTTCACAATCATAGATTCCAACACGCTCAGTTCCATCGCTTTGAAGGAACTGCTCGAAGAAATGTTCCCGAGCGTCGAAGTGCTGACATTCGGATCGATGGAAGCCTTCCTGGCCGATTGCAACCATCATTTCGTCCATTTCTTCGTAAGCGCCCAGGTCCTGTTCGCCAATGTCGGCGAGTTCGATATGCTCAAGGACCAGACCATCGTAATGGCCGAAGGGCCTTGTCCGCCTGCACGCGAAGCCGGATTCAAGTGCATTGACGTTTCACTCCCGGAGAAGGAACTGATAAGCGCCATCCTGCACCTCCACGAGTCAGGTCACCCAGGGGGAAGGCATCGCCAGGCAGGGCCGTCCGCAGACTTGCTGTCGGCCAGGGAGAAAGACGTCCTTGCCCTTCTTGTAAAAGGTTATATAAACAAGGAGATAGCCGACAGGCTGGACATATCCGTGACGACAGTGATTTTCCACAGGAACAATATCTGTGAGAAACTCGGGACAAGGTCGCTGGCGAAACTAACCGTCTACGCAGTGATGTCCAACATCGTGGGCATTGGTGAGATCTAGAAGGAGAAGGCGATGGCCACCACGGCCAGCGCAAGACCCGCCACCTGCTTCCATTCCAGCCTTTCCCCGAAAAACAGTATGCCGGCGAGAGCGGCCACCAGTACTATTCCGATATTGTAGAAAGGATAGAACAGGCCGGTAGGCATTACCACGAGCGCCCGGAGCATGCAGGACGTACAGCCGATATTGGCAAAGCCCAGCAACGCTCCCCATCCCACGCACTGCCAGGTGACTTTATTGCGGCGGAACGATCCGGAGAAGAGACAGACTGCCAGCGACCCCAGGGAAGCCATCAGGAAAATGATGCAGGTCAGGGCGCTGAGAAGGTTTTCGACGACTGCCGGGTCGCCGGCGCTCCCTTTGCCGGCCGAATGCTGGACCACCTTGAGGAAGAAGTCGGAGAGTCCGAACACCAGGAAGACGCCGAGCAGCGACAGTGCAACTGCATACCGGGATTCCGAACGTCCGGCAATCCTCTGCCTGGCCGGCTCCTTTCCGCCGGGGCCGATGATCAGCACCATGGCCGCTACCGTCAGGATTACAGGCAGCCAGGACGGTGCACTCTGGCCGAGCAGCATCCAGCTCAGAAGTACGGGAAGCACGAGCGAAGACCGGGCACAGACGGTGGTGAGTGCAACGCCTGAACGCCTCGTGCTCCGGTCCATGATGTTGAAACCCAGCGTAAAGAAAAGGCCTTGGACCACAGCCAACAGCCATGAAGAAGTCTCCGGGATAAAATCCCCTGCGGACACTCCCTTATCGAAGACGATCCGCCCCACGATTGGCAGGAGCGTGAACAGGAAGGCCACCGAGTAATTGAACAAGATCACCTGACGCCCGTCCACACCGTTGCGCTGCCCCAGTTTGAATACTATCGAGAACAGGGACCCGCAGAGTATGGCCAGAATAAGGTAAAGCATCGCTCGGAGGGGAACGGAGGATCAGGCTTTGCGCAGCATGAAAGCGTAGAAGAACACCACGATGAAGCAGACCATCGGTACGAGGTAGGCGATGTTTATGCCGAAGGAGTCGGACATCATTGCCTGCAGAGGGGTGATGAGAGCACCACCGAGTATGGCCATGATCAGGCCGGAAGCGCCTATCTTGGCATCGCCTGCATAACCTCCCTGAGCCGGATCTTCGACACCGTCAAGGGCAAGTCCGTAGATGGTCGGGAACATGAGCGACATGAAGAAACTGACGGCGATGAGGGCGATGACGCAAGGCCATCCGCTCCCTCCGAGCAGGACGACAAGCAGCGACAGGGCTATGTCGGCGGCGGAGGCGACCAGCAGCAGGCGGGCGGGACGGAAATACTTCATAAGCCAGGTGAACAGGAAGCGCGCCGCACTGAAGCAAATGATGCTGATCAGATAAAGGGTCGCTCCCTGAGCCTCCACGACTCCGAGTTCCTGCATCACGAGGCGTATGGTGAACGACCAGACTCCGATCTGCGCACCCACGTAGAAGAACTGCGCCACGACGCCGAAGGAGTAACGGCGGTTCCTGAGCAGACGCTTGAAAGTGGCCGACAGCGAGTCGTAGACCCCGTCGTCCCTCCCCTCAGGCATGCGGGCGAAGACCATTACGACAAGGATGGCCAAAAGGACGAAGCCGAGCGTCATATAGGTCCCGGATACGGAATAGAGGGATATGTCCTTGAGAATGAAATACTTGCTCAGAAGGATACCGGTAATGGAACCGAGAGGGTTGAAAGCCTGTGCGACATTGAGCCTGCGGGTAGCGGTCTCAGGAGCGCCCATCGCCAGGATGTAGGGATTGGCCGTTGTCTCGAGCACTGAACAGCCTCCTGCGAGGATATAGATGGCTATGAGGTAGAATCCGTAGGATGCAGCCTTGGCGGCCGGGAGGAAAAGGATGGCACCGGCAGCATAAAGAGCCAGGCCAAGGATGACTCCGCTCTTGTAGGACTTCCTGCGGATGAAGATGGCCGCCGGAAGGGCGAAGCAGAAATACGACCCGTAGAAAGCGAGCTGTATGAGCGACGTCTGGGTATCGGACATCGACATTATCTTCTTGAATGCGCTCAGAAGCGTGTCGGTCATATTGTTCGCGATGCCCCAGAGGAGGAAAAGCGAAGTCACGAGTATGAACGGGACCAGGTACTTTCTTTCTACGGTTTTCATAATCCGGGATTATTCTTGTACATAAACGTCCTCGCCTGGCTCGGCGAAGAGGAACTTCTCGCGTGCGAACTTCTCGAGCGTATCCTTGTCGGTAGTGAGGCTGCCGACCTCTTCCTTCAGACGGGCTATGTCGGACTCGTAGAACTCCATCTGCTTCTCCTGACGGCGGATGGTGACTCCCGCCTCTATCCAACGGAAAAGGTTGTCACGCTTGATGACGCATATGAAAAGCAGGAAGATGGCCGTGGATATGATGGCATAGCGGACGAAGGACCGCTCCTCGTGGTTGGTCCCGTCCTTGGATCTGTTCCAAATATTGCTGAACTTGCCCATTGCAATTCAATCGGATTT